>Ga0070680_100000677_pt1 | contig 23667 bp, 20 predicted proteins | sample KBSC73BmetaG_FD_64672 | JGI IMG/M metagenome (GOLD analysis project Ga0070680, IMG submission 64672) | Corn rhizosphere microbial communities from Kellogg Biological Station, Michigan, USA - KBS C7-3B metaG | ecosystem: Host-associated > Plants > Roots > Rhizosphere | place: USA: Michigan...
GCTGCGGGGATAAGGCCGGTGAGGCAGGCGAGGGTGACGATGTCCATCACGTTGTGGTGGAACAGCGGCGCGAGGCGCCAGGCGCGCTGGGTGCGGAGGTATTCGAAGTAGACGTAAGGGATCATTTCGCCGGGGAGATCGCCCTGGCGCTCGAGGCCCAGGATGCGCTGCTCGAGATTGACGAGGCGGCAGTTTTCGAGACGCAGTTTGAAGATGCGGCGAGCGCCGAAGAGAAGGTCGAGGTGCTCAATGCGGGTGAAAGGGTGCCGGGCGCGGCACATGCGGTAGCGGGTTTCGAGCAAAGGCTGGTCGTAGGCTTTGCCGTTATAAGTAACGAGGACGTCGAAGTTTTCAAGATGCGCGGAGAGCGAGTGGAGCATGGAGGGCTCTTCGGCGAAATCGCGCATGAAGAACTGGCGGACGCGGAAGCCCTCGGACGTAATGGCGCCGACTCCGACGAGAAAAGCGCAGGTACCGGAGCCGCCGGCGAGACCGGTGGTTTCGGTATCGAGAAAGGCCCAGCGGGCGGGAGGAACGTTCGAGATCGCGCCATCCGAGAGTGGGGCGAGGAGGTCGGGCGGGAGGTCGCGCAGATCGGCGATGTCGTAGCTGCCGTGGCGCTTGCCGCGCGGGAATAGCCTTTCGGTTTCGAAGTGTTTTCCGAGCGGCGTTTCGAGTACTTCGCCGGAGATGAGGTCTTCGACGAAATCGTACGGGTTGAGAGTGGGCGCGGGCGGGGGTGGCGGCGCGGGGGACGGTTGCGCGTATTTGCGGTCAATGCGGGCGATGGTGCGGCGGAGATGGTCGAGTTCTTCGCGGATATTCATGTTTTCGCCGTTCGTTCGCCTACCGCTCTGTCCAATATACTAAGGAGTTCTGCGCCGAATCCTTTTCTTCTCTGCGATATTCGGGATCCTGCTGGCTGCGCACCTCGCGCATTCGGGGGTGCTGTGGGCGGAGGAAGACCTGCCGCTTGCGGTAGCGCTCCAGATGAAACACGGGGCGGTGATTTATCGCGACGTGTGGTTTGACAAGCCGCCGCTGGTGCCCGCGATCTATTTGTTGTGGGGCGTGAAGATTGGCTGGCTGCTGCGCCTGGCCGGGGCGATCTACGCGCTTGGGGCGAGCCTGCTGGCGTATGCGATCGGTACGCGATTGTGGTCGCGGCGGGAGGGATATTTTGCGGCCGCGCTGATAGCGTTTTTTCTTACGTTCGATACACATTCGGCCGTGCTGCCGCTGGCGGCGGATTTGCTGCTGCTGGTTCCACATCTGGCGGCGATCTGTCTGGCGCTGCGCGGCAGGGCCTTCGAGGCAGGCGTGGCGGCGGGAATCGGATTTCTGTTCAACGCAAAAGCCGTGCTGGTGCTGGCGGCGTGCGCGTTATTTGCGTGGCCGGCCATTGTGCCGCTGGCGGCGGGCTTCATTTTGCCGAATATGGTGGGGCTGGCCTGGCTGGGAATCACGGGCGCGCTTCCGGGGTATGTGGACCAGGTGTGGCGGTGGCCTGCGCAGTACGCGGGGAGCCCGGTGGTATCGGATCCGGTGTGGAACGGCGTAGTGCGAACTGTGAACTGGCTGGGATTCCATGCAGCGATTGCCGTCGGCGCGATTTTGTTCTGGTGGCGGGAGCGGAAATGGCGATTCATCGCGTGGACGGCTTTGTGCTACGCGGGAGTGGTTCTGGGGTGGAGATTTTTTCCGCGCTACTTCTTTTTGCTGCTGCCGCCGATGGCAATTGCGGCGGCGCGCGGGCTTGCTCTGCTTCGTTCACGTATTTGCGCCGCGCTCGTGATCGGCGCCTTGTGCGTGCCGGCGGTACGGTTCGGGCCACGGTACGTGAATCTGACGAACTGGAACGATCTGGCGCTCGATCGTGATAGCCGCGCGGCATCGAAGATGGCGGTCGAGAATGCGACGCCGAACGCGACGCTTTTTGTATGGGGATATCGACCCGAAATGTACGTCTATACGCAGATGCGGCCGGCAACGAAGTTTCTGGATTCCCAGGCGATGACCGGCGTTCCTGCGGACCGGCACCTGACGCAGTCGGGCGTGGTGTTGACGTCCGGCACGCGGGAGGCGCGTGAGGATCTGGCCCGTTCAACGCCGGAAATTGTGATCGATGGGCTGGGTCTTTACAATCCGGCGCTGGCGATGACGAAGTATCCGGAACTAAGGGACTGGATCGCGGGGTACAGGGAAGTGGGGAGGACGGGGGGAAGCGTGGTTTACAAGCGGCGTTGAGACTGGGCGCAGCGCGATGGAAACTGCCATCGCGCCGCGCCTGTTTTTACTTAGTTCGTTGGGTCGCCGTTGAGATCGGAGCTGCCCCAGACCGTGGTGGATCCCCAGACTGTGGTCGAACCCCAGACCGTTGTGGACCCCCAGACCGTGGTGGAAGCCCATGGAGCATTCGAACCCCAAACGGTGGTCGAGCCCCAGGTGGTTGAGTTGCCAGTCCACACGGACGAGCCCCACACTGTGGTCGACCCCCAGACGGTGGTAGATCCCCAAACAGTGGTGGAACCCCAGACGGTGGTTTCGGAAGAATCGTTCACCAGGTAGACGGGCGCAGGATTGCCGGATCCGAGGACAGCGACCGGGCTGGCGGCGTTCTCGTTGGACGGGATGTCGCCGCCCGGGTAAGCGAGCGCCGCATCAAGGTTCAGGTAGCCTGCACCGACGGTGAAAAGGTCGTACTGAATCGAGAATGTCTGTCCCGTGGTGGGATCGGTGATTTGCGAACTCCGCGGGAAAGTTTTGGTCGCAGTTTTCATGAGCCGGGCTTTGACCTGATCCGGCGTGAGATTTTTCGTGCTCAGCAGGGCGGCGACCGCGCCACTGGCGACGCCCGCCGCCATGCTGGTGCCGTTCAGGACGAGGTAGTTCGACGCCTGTCCGTAGCCCGGAGACTTGACATAAGACGCGAGGGGAGCGACGTTCCCGGGTTCGTCGGCCAGTGTGGAGCCGGGCGCGAGCATGGAGAAGAGCTGGTTGCCGGGCGCGACGATATCGGGCTTCGCGATGTGATCGCCAAGGCTGGGGCCTTTGGAACTGTAGGTGGTCATCACATCGTCTCCGCGCTGTGCCGTGCCTTTGGTGTTCATGGCGCCGACGGTGAGGACGAGCGGGTCGTTGCCCGGAGCGGCGATGGTGCCGTAGCCCTGGTTGCCTGCGGAGTTATCGCGGCCGTTATTGCCCGCGGCGACAACGACGGTGATGCCGTTCCTCCACGCCTTTTCGACTTCCTGGCACAGGGGGTCGGTTTTGTAGCTCTCGTAAATGGGACGGCCGAGCGAAAGATTGATGACGCGAATGCCGTAGATAGTTTTCAGCGCGATGGCCTTTTCGATGGCTTTGATGACTTCAGCGTCGGTGGACTGGCCGTCGCGATCGAGAACCTTAAGATTCAGTAGCTTAGCGCCCGGAGCGATTCCGTAGACCGTGTGGAGATAAGCGGATCCCAGGGAGTTGGTGCCATCCCCGGCGATGAGGCCCGCGATGTGGGTGCCGTGACCATAGTAGTCATCGGGGCCTTCGCCGGGTACGAAGCTTTGGGAATAGACCACCCGAGGGAACTGGAGGCCCAGCAGGCCGGGCGACATCAGATCGGAATTGACGTGAATGCCGCTATCGATAACGGCGACTCCGATGTTTTTGCCATAGGCGGTATTCGGCGTACCCGCAGTTGTAGAGGAAGGCTGCAGAGTCTGCGGGGTGTAGTCGTAAACGGGAACGCCGGGGCCGTTCGCCATCAGGGTGTTGTTTACCGAGATATGCGCGACGGTGGGATCGTTCGCGAGATTAAGAGCGTCATTCACCGTCATGGTGCACAGCTCGCCCAGCGGAAGGATTTCGACCAGGTTCAGGACACCGCACACCGGCGACAGCAGTCCATTAAGAAGCGAAGTTAGAGAAGTGGAGGTGTGGGTGACGATCACCTGCACGGATTGATTGCGATCCATCGTGGCGAGCTGGGGCGACACCGTTCCAGCGACGAGGGATACTGCGGTCGTGAGAGCCGTAAGCGCGAGCGACGGCCGGAAAGCGAGGCGCAGCACAGCGCCTGCAAGAGCACGACCGCTGAATTTTGGTTTATGTTTCATTCCGGGACCTGACAGCAAATCGGCAGAGGGGGCCGATTTCTGTACAGGAGCACTAATACCCGGGTAACGGTACGTCCCCGATAGTACTTTCGTACGGGCGTCAGTTCTCGAGGAAGGCGAGCAGTTCCTTATTGAAGATGTCCGGGACCTGAACGTGGGGTACGTGGCCAACGCCCGGAATAATCACCAGCTTTGCTCCAGGGATCGTTTCGGCGATGTGCTTCGCCAGAACGGGAAAGTTCTGCCCGTCTTTTTCGCCGCCCAGCACCATTGCCTTCACTTTGATATGGGCCCAATCGTAGACGACGGGATCGAGATAGGTGATCTGGCGGTAAATGGACTGGACCATGGCGAGGCGGGGCCAATCGCCGCTGAGAGTGGGGGCGTAGAGGATACGGACGAATCGCTCGTATTCCGGCTTCCACGCGCCCGGGAAGTAGCGCTGGACGGTGGCGTATGCGGCCTGCCAGGCTTCGTCCCGGGATCTGGCGATGAGCGCTTTGTAAGCATCCTCGGCGCTGTGCCACGGTTGGGTCCAGCGCACGTCGGTCAAGCCGATGGGATCGTAGAGAACGACGCGATCGGTGATGTCCGGGTAAGAGGCCGCGAACCGCGCAGCCAGCATCCCGCCCATGGAATGTCCGACGACGGCGACTTTTGAGATACCCAGCGATTGCAGCAGCGTACGGGTGTTCAGGGCCATATCGTGGAAGTTGTAGGGAATGATCGGTTTCGACGAGCGTGCGAACCCGATCTGATCCGGCACAATCACGCGAAAGCCGTGGCTGCGAAGCAGTTCAATGGGCCCACCCCAATAAAATCCACCGAAATTCATGCCATGCAGCAGAACGACGGTCCGGCCGTTGGGCTGCCCGGCAGGCGGAACGTCCATGTAAGCCATTCGAACGTCCTGACCATAGACGGTGAGGGAAAGATAGGACACCGTCCAGGGATAGGGCACGTCTTCCCAGGTGATACTTGCCGGCTTGATATCTCGAGGCGGATGGCGAGCTCGATCATTCGGATCTGAACTCTGGCCGCTCGCCGTTCCGAGGGCAAGCCACACGAGCAGGACGCCGAACCGGACACGCCGATCAGACATGGGCAGCGGCCCTCAACCGCGTGGCGGAAGCTTCGGTCAACAGCATCTCCATTCCGGCGGAGATCACTTCCTGAGCGTTGGCGGCGTCTCGGTGGGTGACAGGGAACGGTTGTTCGGCGAGACAGCGTTCGATGAACTCGGCAAGCTCGGCTTTATAGGCGGGACCGAAGCGATCGACGAATTCCGGCACAGGACGCGCGTAGTCTCGCATCTTGAACGTACGATCTTCGAGAGGTTCGGCCGTGCCGCGCGGACCAAGACATTTTACGGTTACTTCGAACGGCTTCTGGTCGAAACGGCCGATCTGTATCTGCCCGCGCTCCCCGAAAATCAGCGTTTCGACGCGATAACCGGAGACATGATTCCGGCTGACCTGGACCTGAGCGGCGAGATCGCCTTCGAACCACATGTGCAGCATGGCGTCGTCGAAATCCTCAAGGCAGGTGGTGAGCCGATACCCGTGCAGGCGTGAGCCGACGGCCAGGGCGGCGCGCGGCATGCGTCCGGTGAGGAACAAAACTTCGTCGACGTTATGAATCGACATATCGGAGAGGATTCCCGGGCTGTTGTAGCCGTTCGGCGCGGGCCCGGAGTCTTCGAGCGCGGAATAGATTTTGAACACGCGCCCAATGGTTCCGCCATCGATCAATGATTTGGCGTGCCGCAGCGGCGCATCGAACCGGCGCTGGAACGCGATCATGACGGCATCGGAATGGCCGCGATCGATTTCGGCCGCGAATTCACGATCCTGTTCGATGTCGCCAGTTAATGGTTTTTCGAGGAGAATTCGCTGCCCGGCCCGGATCAGCGTAGTGGCGTGCTCGCGGTGATCCGCGGTGGGGGTGACGAGCACCGTAGCATCGCACACGCCGGCTTCCGCAAGTTCTTCGACCGAATCAAAGATGGGAACTTCGGAGCCAGTCTCGCCGAGGACGCGCCTGGCTCGGCCGACATCGGAATCGGCGATGGCTACGAGGCGGCAGCGGCCGGTTTCGCGCTCGAGTTCGATGGCGTGCAAAAGATGGACCGCGCCCATGCGGCCGACGCCGGCTACCGCAAGTTTGAGCTGCTTCGTCTGAGTTTGGGAATTTTCGTTCATGGCTTTCAGGGAACCTGTTATTTTGCGGCGAGCGCCGGTTTCAGCAGCGCCTGTACGTCCGGCAGATTGAGACTGGCTTTGGTCACGACGCGAGCCGGGATATCGAGCCGGCGCGAGGGAGACTGCCCGGCGAGCTTCATAGCCAGCGATTTTACTGCCTGGTAGCCAATGCGGTACGCGTCCTGGACGAGCATGACGTCAGCCGTACCGTCGCGAAGCGCTTCCACATGGATGCTGCTGACATCGAACGTGATCAGCTTTACGCGACGTGACAGGCCGCGCGCGCGAATCGCCCGGATGGCGCCGATCGAGCACGCTTCGCTCGATGCGAAGATTCCGCCAAGACCCGGATGAGCGGCGAGGATGTTCTCGGCCACGGCCATGGACCGAGCGCGATCGCCCATGCCATACTGGCGCGCGACGATCGCAAGCCGGGGAGATTCCTGGCGGATGGTTTCCTCAAACCCACGTTCGCGCAGTTCGGTGGAAACGCCGCCGGGTTTTTGCATCATCATCGCAATTTCGCTTTTGCCTGGAAGTAGCGCGGCGAGCCGCCGGGCCGCCGTACAGCCCGCGGCATGATTGTCGGTTGCGATCAGGCTGACGAAGTTATCGATGTTTACTGCCGAATCGAAGATGGTGACAGGAATACCGGCACGGATGACGCGTTCGACGGGATCGACGAGGGCGCGATCGTCCGTTGCGGAAATGGCCAGAGCATTCACGCGCCGGGCAATCATGGAGTCTACGATTTCAATCTGGCGGCTGTAGTCGGTCTCGACGTCCGGTCCGCTCCAGTCGACGGCCACACGAAGATCCCGGGCGGCGCCTTCGGCTCCGGTGCGGACGGTAATGAAGAAGAGATCGGCGTTGGCTTTGGGGATGACTGCGATGGTTTTTCGATTGCGCCGGCCGCATCCGGCAAGCGCGGCCACAGCGGCAAGGTTGAAGCGGCGACGAGTGGTGATCCGGGTCATCGGCTTCGAGGGCTGGCGTGGCCTCGCATTGCTGCCGATATTAACTCATGCGAAAGCCCGCGACGCCAGCGATGGAACAGCCGGGCCGCAGTCTTTCAGAAACTGGACGAACGCGCGTACCTTCGGGGAGGAACTCAGGCGAGATGAATACAAGGCGTGAATCTCGACTGGTTCGGGTTCCCACTCCGGAAGGAGCCTGATCAGACGGCCCCGCTCGACGTCGGGGGCGCCTGCTGTTTGGGAGAGGATCGAGATGCCCACACCGGCGACAGCCAGTTGATGACTGATGGCCGGGTCCGGAACGGCAACACGGGATTCCACGCTGATTTCCTTCAGCTCGACGCTGGTTTCCTTCGCGCCGCGACGGAGTCGCCAGACAGCGCCGTCCGCCGGCTCGCCAAGTCCGCCGCAGCTCGTGATGACGCAACTGTGCCGACGGAGATCTTCGGGAGTGAGGGGCATATCACAGCTCTCGACATATTTCGGGCTGGCGTAAATAGCGAGGCGAATTTTGAAGAGGGTTTTCACCATGAGGCCGGAATCCTCGAGTGGCCCAGGGCGGATGATGACGTCGAGGATCTTCTCGCGCGGAATAGCCTCGAGCAGTTGCAGATTTACGCGGACTTCGGGGTAGAGCGCGAGAAATTCGCCGAGCGCCGGCGCGAGAATCGATCGGGCGAAGATTCCCGGAGCGCCAACGCGCAATGTGCCCCGCGGTCTGGCTCGCAGAGTTCCGATTTCAATGTCCGCCTGCTCAGCCTCTTCAACAACGCGCTCGCAGCGATCGAAATAGATCCTGCCTTCCTCAGTGAGATTGACATGGCGCGTGGTGCGTTCCACGAGGCGCACGCCCAGACGCGCTTCGAGGCGAGCGAGCGACCGGCTCACGCTGGACTTGGGCAAATCGAGGAGTCTGGCTGCCGCTGTGAAACTCCGGGTTTGAGCGAGCTGCACGAAAATCTGGAGTTCATTGAGGTCCGTCATTGTTGTTCAGGCCGGCGCAGGATTCAATTTTTTTGTTCCCGTACAGCAACAGTGTATTGCCGATTCGCCTATTGTTTCAACCGCGAGGCAGCCGTAGATTCGAATCGAGGAGTTCAAGAATGACTGATACGACGCGGGGTGAACGAGTTTATCTGGTGGCGGGAGCAACCGGCAACGTGGGCAGCGAGGTAGTGACGCAGCTTGTGGCGCGAGGGGCCCGAACGAGAGTGTTCACGCGCGATGCGGCAAAAGTTGAGCGCTGGGGCGATCGCGTAGAAGTCGCAGCGGGCGATTTCACGAAACCGGATACGTTCGCGCGGGCGGTGAGCGGCGTGGAAGCGGTGTTTTTGATGAGCCAAAGTCCGGATCAACAAGCTTTCGCGCGGCTGATCGACGCGGCAAAGGCTTCCGGGCAGCCGCGAATCGTATTTCTTTCATCACTGGCAGCGAAAGAGCCGGGGCTTCAAATCGGCGTTCTGCACAAACAAAAGGAGGATACGATCCGCGCGTCCGGTCTGCCGGCCACGTTCGTTCGGCCAGGTGGATTCATGTCGAACGCGTATCAGTGGATCGCTTCCATCAACGCCGAAGGGGTAGTTTACAACCCGATGGGGGACACGCGATTCCCTCCCATCGCGCCGGAAGATATCGCCGGCGTTGCCTTCAAAAGCCTGATTGACCCGGCATTATCGGGAAAAACCTTCGAATTGACCGGCGCTGAATTGCTGAACGTGCCGGAACAGGTGGAGATTCTCGCGAAAGTGCTTGGAAGGCCCATTCGATGTGTCGACATCACGGTTGAAACGGCGATCGAAAATATGACCCGCGCGGGCGTACCCGCGCCCATAGCGCGTGCAGTTGCAGAATCCTACCGGGCGGTTCGGGATGGCGGGATCCTGGGTGTTACCGACACCGTGGAGAAAGTGACCGGCGCCAAACCGATGACATTCGAGGGCTGGGCGCGGAAACATGCATCGCGTTTCCTTTCGCCTGTGGCGCAGCAGGCAGCGACCCGGGGTTAAGACGCAATTCGGCAGGGAGTGCGGGGTCCTCGACGAATCGGATACCCACTATTCGCGATCACATTAAAAGTGGGTATCCGGAACGGGACCGTCTGGGTGATGGCGATCGCCTGCGCGGTGAGCGTGGGGAATCTCTATTACTGCCAGCCGCTCTTGTCGGATATGGGCGCATCGCTGGGCGTCGGCGCGCGTCAGATTGGGTATCTGCCCATGTGGACGCAGGCCGGCACGGCAGTCGGAATGTTCGCCTTCGTGCCTCTGGGCGACATGCTGCCGCGCCGGTCGCTTATTATCGCGATGTCTCTTGCAATCGCGCTCGCCGCGTCGCTGATGGCGCTCGCGCCCGGCATCGCGCTGGTAAATCTCGCCGGTTTCGCCATCGGCCTCACCACTATCGTTCCGCATCTGGTGCTGCCTTTCGCCGCGAAACTGGCTCCGGCCGAACGGCGCGGCCATGTTGTGGGGATCGTGCTGGGCGGATTGCTGATCGGCATCCTACTCGCTCGCGTGGTCAGCGGTTATGTGGGGGACGTTTTCGGCTGGCGGAGGATGTATTGGGCGGCTGCGGCCTCCATGGTGGCGCTTGCGGCGACGCTGCGTTTCATGCTTCCGGTCGATACCCCGGACCTGAATTTACGTTACCGGCAGCTCGTCGCTTCCATCTGGCATCTGGCGCGGACGGAACCCGTACTGCGGGAAGCTGCAATTACAGGAGGCATGTTATTCGGCGCATTCAGCACGTTCTGGACTACGCTTGTGTTCTTTCTGGCGACGCCTCCATACCACTTCGGCGCCCGAACCGCGGGACTGTTCGGCCTGGCGGGCGCCGGCGGAGCACTCATCGCCCCATGGGCCGGACGCCTGGCGGATCGCAGAGGGCCGGCCTTCGCGGTGACCGCCGCGATTGTTACTACCATTGCTTCCTGGTTCCTGTTCGCCGTGGCCGGAACACGTTTTTGGGGTCTGATTTTGGGAGTGGTGGTCCTCGATCTTGGCGTGCAGGCTGGCCACGTCGCGAACCAGACCCGCATTTACGCGCTGATTCCGGAAGCGCGCAGCCGCCTGAATACCGTGTATATGGTTTCGTATTTTCTGGGCGGCGCTCTCGGATCGGCGCTGGGCGCATACGCATGGACGCGCGCGGGGTGGTCGGGCGTGTGTGTCGCGGGGGCCGTACAGTGCGGTGTGGCGCTGGCCGCGCGCGTTCACGCGCAGGGGTTCCGGATCGCACCCGCTAAACTAATAGATTCTCCCGATGCGTAGTTTGCGCTGGTTGTTGCTGGCGGCGATGATCGTGGTCGCGGTCGCCACTATTGTCATTTATCGAGGACAATTGATCGCCCAGCGCGCCAACCGCCGGCCGCCTCCGGCCTATGTCGGTACCGATACCCGCGCCGAGGCTCTCGACTGGGAATGGGGTCAGAGCGATAACGGAAAACCGCGCGTCCACATCACCGCAAAGCACTACAAACAATCGGCGGACGAAGACCACGCCGAACTGAAGGGGATCGAGCTGCGCATCTATATGAAAGATGGCCAGCATTTCGATCGCGTGCGCACCGATTCTGCGCAATTCAGCACGAAAGAGAAGAAGCTCTATGCGCCGGGCGAAGCGGAGATCACGCTCGATGTCCCCTCAGAAGGTGTTGCTCCCCACCAGCTCACGTCGATCAGAGCCGCGGGTATCAACTTCGATAGCGAAAACGGTAGCGCTGTAACGGACAAACACGTCACCTTCAATTTCGAGAATGGCAATGGCACGTGCGAAGGCGCGTCTTACGACCCGCAGAAGCATGAGTTGCACCTGGTAAGGAATGTGGATATTCACCTGAACGGCAATGGGCCGAAGAGCAAGCCAATGCACGTGGAAGCCGGTGAATTGACTTATAACGAAACCGCCGCGGTAGTGAACCTGGGGCCGTGGTCGCGACTGACGCGCGATCAGCTTGTAATCAACGCGCTGCACAGCACGGTGAAGCTGACGAATTCGGGAGGAAGCCGGCGCGTGGACTGGATCGACGCCGAAAAGGGCGTGGGAAACGACAAGCAGCCTACCAAAAATCTCGACTATTCGGCCGATATGCTGCACGTGAGTTACAACGATGATGGCCAGATGGACAAGCTCGCGGGAACCGGCCATGCGCGTCTGGTCTCGCATGGCGATGGTTCAGAGACCACCATGTCGGGCGATCGCGTGAACCTCGCGTTTGTCGCCGATGAAGAAGGGGACAGCATCCTCACTTCGGCGACCGCCAGCGGACACGGCAACATCGTATCGAAACCGTGGGACGACCCGAAGGGTCTTACTCCGGACACGAAAATCCTTACGGCGGACGTGCTCGATTTGCAAATGAGGCCCGGGGGCAAGGAACTCGATCACGTGAATACGCGCGCTCCAGGGACGCTCGAATTCGTTCCCAACCAGGCGGCGCGCCATCGGCGGGTTCTCAAGGCCGAGCGCATGACCATCAACTACGGGGCGAAAAATGAAATCCAGTCGTTCCATGCCGTGAATTGCGCCACCGAGACTTATCCCTCGGCGGCGGAAAAGGCGAAGAAGAAGGCAGCTCAGGAGATCGCCTATACTACAAGCAAAATCATCGACGCGAGCTTCGACGAGAAGGGGCAGCTCAAGTCGATGACGCAAACCGGGGACTTCCACTACTCCGCCGGTGTAAGAAAGGCCCAGTCGGACGTTGCAGTGCTCGATAACACGCGCAATGTCATGGATCTGGATGCCCACGCGCGCATATCGGACGACAGCGGCAGCACCACAGGCAATCACATCCGGCTCGATCAGGCCACCGGGGATTTCGACGCGAAAGGCAAGGTTTCGACGACGCGCCTGCCCGATCAGAAGAAATCCGCCTCAGAGATGCTGGATAAAGACGAGCCAACGCAGGGGACCGCGGACCGGGTAGTCTCCGCCGACCATAACCACGTGATGCATTACATCGGAAACGCTGTGCTGTGGCAGATGTCCAACCGGATATCGGCCAATACCATCGACGTGGATCGGGAAAAAAAGACGCTGGTGGCCGATGGTCAGGTGGTCTCGCAGTTTATCGACGATAAAGGCAAGGACGACAAGAACAAACAGGCCAATGCGAAACCCGTGTTCACGATCATCAAAGCGCAGCACATGGTGTACACCGATCAGGACCGCCTTGCGTACTATACGGGTGGCGCGAATCTGTGGCGGCCGACGCTGACGGTTAAATCCGCAACGCTGCGGGCCTTTCTGAATCCGGAGAACGCCGATTCCGATTCGCGCATCAACAAAGCCTATGGCGATGGAAACGTGGAAATTGTGCAGTTATCGCCCGACAGGACGCGGATCGGTACGAGCGAGCACGGCGAGTACTACACCGACGACGGCAAGATCGTTTTGAACGGCGGCACTCCGGAGTTGAAAGATACGTTACGCGGGAACACAAAGGGTGAACAGCTCGTGTATTTCACGGATGACGATCGGCTGATTGTCAGCGGGGCTCCGAAAAATCCGGTTCAGAGCCATCTTCATCGGCGAAAGAGCTGACCGGAGCGAGCTGAACACCGGATGCAGACACTGCGGACAATCGATCTTTGCAAGGCCTACCGCGGCCGCCGGGTGGTGGACAACGTTTCGGTCGAAGTGAGCCGGGGCGAAATCGTCGGGCTCCTCGGACCAAACGGGGCAGGGAAGACCACATCCTTTTATATGGTTGTGGGACTCATCAGCCCCGATTCCGGACGCGTGCTGCTGGGCGATTTCGATCTCACCACGATGCCCATGTTCCAGCGCGCGCGGCACGGGATCAGCTATCTGCCCCAGGAAGCGTCGGTATTTCGCAAGCTCACGGTGGAGCAGAACCTGATGGCGATTCTGCAGACTCGCCGCATGTCCGGACGCGAGCGCCGCGAAAAGATGAATCGGCTGATCGACCAGATGGGTCTCGAAACCGTTCGGCGCAGTAAAGGCTACGTTCTATCCGGCGGTGAGCGGCGGCGCGTCGAGATCGCGAGATCGCTCGCGATTGATCCCAGTTTCCTGCTTCTGGACGAGCCGTTTTCCGGCATCGATCCGATTCAGGTGCTGGAGCTTCAGCGCATCATTCTCGACCTGAAGCGCGACGGCATCGGGATTCTGGTGACTGACCACAATGTGCGCGAGACGCTAAGCGTCACGGATCGCGCCTACATCATCAACGCCGGTAAGATCTTTCGCAGTGGAAGCCCGGACAAGCTGGCGCAGGATCCCGAAGTGCGCCGGGTGTATCTCGGCGAGGCCTTCACTTTCGGCCTCCCATAGCAGCCCGGCGTGATACCCTGAGGTCGCCATGGCGCTCCTCGGAACCATCGCCGTCATCGTTATCCTGGTTGCCGCCCGTCTCCTCATGGCGCCCGTGACGTGACGATCGCATCCATGGGAGAGATGTTCAGCCAGCGGATTGACCCCGGACGGCCCATCATCGACGCCACCGGCCTTCAGGGAAAGTTCGACTTTGCGATCGAGTTCGTGCCGCAATCGAAAGCGGAATCCGATCCGGACGGGCCGCAATTCGAGCAGGCTCTGCGCGATCAGCTCGGACTCAAAATGGAATCGCGCCGCAGCCCGATGAGCATCATGATCGTTGACCACGTCGAGCGCCCTTCCGGGAATTGATTGCTAGCGTTCCTGGTAACTGACGGAGCGCACCCTCGTACGCGATCTCAAACCCCGAACGGCTTTCCGCCACTCCCACGGCGGCAGCGGATTGCTCTCCACCCAAAGCCCGATCCGGCGTTCCCGCGCGGTTGCTTCCAGTTGCTGCATTTCCGCGTCGTCCCGATCGTACTCCGCGTACCACCAGGCCTCGCCGTGTTTCACCAGCTCTTTGTTCAAGTCGCGGTTATCCGGCAGGATGATCTCGGCGACGGTGCGGCCGTAGCGGTCCGTATCGTGCTCCGTTACCTCAACCATCTTGCCCGCGACCATGTTGCCGGTGAACCACGCCGCGTGCTCGCCACCGGGCTGGCTCATCTCCGGACAGTCCACGCCGAAGAGACGCACTTTCAGCACCCGGCCGGTCGCTTCAATCACCAGCGTGTCGCCATCGACGACGCGGATCACGCGGGCACTGTAAGAATTTTCAGCCCAGGCAAGCGGGGCCATGAACAGCAGGAGAGCGGAAAAGAGGCGGCGCATGTCTGGTTCGATTGCAACGTGGCGGCCATGCGTAAGCTCTTCATTCGACTGCCCGAGCGCGTTTTGAGTCTGTGCCAGTTCCGGATTCCGTTTCGGATTGGCGCGTCATCCTGAAACAACGCGCCCATGCGGGTTGTTGCGGCTCGCCGCGCCCGAAAGACCCTGGGGCTTGCGATATCTTCATGAGTGCAGATGAGGCGGATCATCCCAATCGCGACGGCCGCAGTGTTGAGCGCTGCGATCGTCGTGGCGCCGGCGCGATGCCAGAGTGGGTCCAAAACCGGGCAACTGCTCTACGAGCAAAACTGCGGTGTGTGCCACGGCGGCGATGGTATGGGGGGCGAAATGGGGCCGAATATTGTGGCTCGCGTTGGCCGGCTGACCGATGAACAGCTTTTGACTCTGCTGCATGACGGGCGCCCCCAGCGCGGCATGCCAGGATTTCCGAATCTGAGTAATGACGAGCGAACGGGCATTGTGACTTTTCTGCGGGCGACTATGCGTCCCCGCCGCCGCCGGGCGCCTGTGCCGCGAACCGTGGAACTGACCGATGGCTCAAAGCTGAGCGGCCTCGTGATGAACGAAAGTCCGGGGGATCTGCAGTTGCGGACCGCGGATCAGAAGATCCATCTTCTCCGTCCGGATGGCGAGCGTTTTCGCGAAACGACGTCGCAGGCCGACTGGATCACTTATAACGGCGATGTTCGCGGCAATCGGTACAGTCTGCTCGAACAGATCGGAAAGCGTAACGTGACGCGGCTCGCGCCCAAATGGATCTTTCCGATGGAAGGCGCATCGCGCGGGGAAACCACGCCACTGGTGGTCCAGGGAATCATGTATGCCACCAGCGCGAACGACTGCTGGGCGCTTGACGCGGGATCGGGCCGCGAGATCTGGCATTTTCAGCGCCAGAGAACGAAAGGCCTGGTGGGCAACGCCGCCGGCGGATTCGACCGCGGCGTGGCGTGGCTGGGCGATCGCCTGTTCATGGTGACCGACAACGCGCATATGATCGCGCTCAATCGCTTCACCGGCGACCTGATGTGGGAAACGGAAATGGCGGACTGGCACAAGAACTACAACGCCACCTCCGCGCCGCTGATTGCCGGCAACCTCGTGATATCGGGAACCGCGGGAGGCGAGCAGGGCGCTCGCGGATTTATCGCGGCTTTCGATCCGACGACAGGTAAGGAAGTCTGGCGGTTCTGGACTGTTCCCCTGCCGGGCGAACCGGGCTCTGAAACCTGGAAGGGCGTGGCCATCGAGCATCCGAGCGGCGTTGCATGGATGACCGGCTCATTTGATCCCGGTCTTGACACTCTTTACTGGGCGACCGGGAATCCGGGACCGGATTACAACGGGGAAGAGCGCATCGGCGATAACCTCTACACGTCGTCCATCCTCGCGCTCGATGCGAAGACCGGAACGCTCAAATGGTATTACCAGACCACGCCGCACGATACGTATGACTGGGATGCGACGGAGCCGCTCGTTCTGATCGATCGTGAGTGGGAGGGACGCCCGAGGAAACTGCTGATTCAGGCGAATCGCAACGGCTTCTTTTATGTTCTCGATCGAACGAATGGGAAGCTTCTGCTGGCGAAGCCGTTTATCAAAAAGATCAACTGGGCAAGGGAGATTGGCGCGGACGGCAAACCGGTTCGATTGCCGCTGCCGCCCGGCCCAACGCCGAACAGCGTTACCGTTTGCCCGTCACAACACGGGGCCACCAACTGGTTTTCGGCGGCCTTCGACCCCCGCTCCGGCTACTATCTGGTGCAGACGTTTGAAGGGCAGTGCAGTATTTACGCGACGCGGAAAACGGAGGCGTGGGAGGCCGGCCGCGGGTATGCCGGTGGCTCCCAGCGCGCAGCGCCGGATGACACGGCGAAGCAATATGTCCGGGCGATCGACATTCGCACTGGCAACATCGCCTGGGAGATGCCGGAAACCGGAAACGCCGGTTCGTGGGGCGGCATACTTGCGTTCTCGACAGGCATTGGTTTCCTTGGCGCTGATGGGGGAATGTTCACTGCATTCGATACGGCCACAGGAAAAGTGCTGTGGCAGTTCCAGGCGAATGCTGAGTTCCGCGCTTCGCCGATGACGTATGTCTTCGATGGCAAGCAGTACATTGCGATCAACGCGGGCTCGAATCTCATCGCCTTTGGGATAGTCGAGTGATGCTCGAAAACCAGATCGCTCTTGTCACCGGCGGCAATCGGGGAATCGGACGCGCAATTTCAGTCGCCTTGGCGGCGGCGGGCGCGGACGTGATCGTCAATTTCCAGAAGCGGGCGGAAGAAGCATCCGGGCTGGCGGCGGAAATTCAAAAGCTGGGTCGCCGGTGCGCCGTCATAAAGGCCGATGTATCGCGATCGGGCGATGTGGACAGGCTTGTGACCACTGGCGAAAAGGAACTCGGCGGGATCACGATTCTGGTGAACAACGCCGGGATCGCCCGGCCCCAGCCGATAGAGGAAATTACGGAAGCGGATTGGGACGATTTGATCGACATCAACCTGAAGTCCTGCTTCCTGGTGACGCAGCGGGCGCTTCCGGGCATGCGGGCACGGCGATATGGCCGCATCATTAATATCTCGTCTGTCGCGGCGCTGACAGGCGGAGTCGTCGGTCCGCATTACGCGGCGTCCAAAGCGGGCATGCTGGGCCTTACGCGCTCTTACGCTTCGAGACTGGCGAAAGAAGGCATAACAGTGAACGCCATCGCGCCCGCACTGATCGATACGGAGATGGTGCGCGCGAATCTGAATGCGACGCCGGATCGTATTCCGGTTGGGAGGTTCGGGACAGCCGAAGAAGTTGCGGAAGTAGCTGTCATGATTGCGGGTAACGGTTATCTGACGGGGCAAACCATCCATCTGAACGGTGGCTGGTACATGACCTGAGCGACCGTTTCGTTTACTTATCGGTTTTCGCGCCGGAGCGTTCCGTAGCAAGCCAGGCCAGCATTTTTCTCAGCGCCTGCCCGCGGTGGCTGACCTCGAATTTTCGCTCGCCCTCGATTTCCGCGAAAGTACAGCCGAAGGGTGGGTAATGGAAAAGCGGGTCGTAGCCGAATCCGTTTGCGCCGCGCGGGAAGTCGATGATCACCCCTTCTACCTCACCGCGAAAGGTGGTGATCGTCTCGCCCGCCTCCGCAAGCGCGATCACGCAGACGAAGCGCGCGGTGCGATTTTGTTGATCGCGAATGCGAGCGAGCAGCTGGCGGTTGTTGGCCTCATCGGTCGCATGCTCTCCGGCATAGCGCGCTGAGCGCACGCCCGGTTCGCCGCGAAGAGCGTCGGCCTCGAGGCCGGAATCATCGGCGAACAACGGCCCGGGCGCGAAGCGGCTGTAATACTCGGCCTTGAGCATCGCGTTTTCCTCGAACGTTGAGCCTGTCTCTGCCGGGGGCGGAATGGATTTCAGGTTGTCGAGCGGAGCAATCTCAATTGCGAGCAGTTTCCCTGCGAGCTGGAATTCGCGAAGTTTACCGGGGTTGCCGGTGGCGCACCAGATCTTCACGCGTTTTCAATAACCTTCTTCTGAATCGCCAGCAGTTCGGCGATCCCCGAGCGCGCCAGTTGCTTGAGGCGCTCGAGTTCGGCATCGTCGAATGCGTTGTGCTCCGCTGTGGCCTGAAATTCGACGAACTTGTCGGCGCCGGTCATGACGACGTTCGCGTCCACGTCGGCCTTCGAATCTTCTTCGTAGCAGAGATCGAGAATCGCCTCGCCTTTCAGGATGCCGACGCTTACCGCCGCGACCGCGCCGGTGAGGGGCGATTTCGGGATCATTTTGAAAGTCAACATCTTCTTCACCGCGAGCGCGAGTGCGACGTAAGCGCCCGTGATGGATGCGACGCGCGTTCCGCCGTCCGCCTGCAGGACGTCGCAATCGAGAATGATCGAGCGCTCGCCGAGCGCAGTGGTATCGACCACGGCTCGCAGCGAGCGGCCGATGAGCCGCTGGATCTCATGCGTGCGTCCGCCCGGGCGACCTTTCGTCACTTCGCGAGGCGAGCGCGTTGCGGTGGCGCGCGGCAGCATGGAATATTCAGCCGTGACCCAGCCCTTTCCCGTGTTGCGCAGAAACGGCGGGACTGTCTGTTCCACACTCGCGGCGCACAACACCTGTGTGTGACCCACAGTGATCAGCGCCGAGCCTTCGGCCGTCGTCAGATAATTCGGCGCGATTTCAATGGTGCGCAATTCATCATTGCGCCTTCCGTCAGGACGCATGTGTCATCGCCACGAGCATTACCACAACGACCAGTATCATGCCTAAGATCAGAAGAACCAGGCAGGGCAGGCCGGGACGCATCTGAGGGGCCGCGTCGGTCTTTTTGGGCCTCGCCGCTTTATATTTCGCCATGAACCTCGTGTTTGAAGTCGGAGCGACGATGGATCAGACGAGCCGGGCCGCTTCCGAGAAAAAGTCTCCCAGGGTCTCGATGGATTCGCTGCTCAGGTCTTTCACCAGAATCGCACGGACCAGTCGCTGCTTCCGTTCAAGAGCGAGCTTCGTCGCAAGGAACTGCGCGATGTGGTAATCCGCCTGTGGGCTCTGCTTCTCGGACAGCAGCACGACAGAGAAGCAACGGCCGTGGCCTATCACCATTTCGTGATACGAGTGGTTCATCGCGGGGCCTTCGTAGATATCGACCGGCATCTTCAGCTTTGAGCGAAAGAGACGCTGGCCAGCTGTTTCCAGCGCTTTCCGCATGCGCTTGCCGCCTTCGGAATAGCGCATGTCGCCGAAGAAGGTGAGTTCGCCGTATTCGATGCGGCGCGATTTCGCCGCATCGCGAATCGCCGCTGCCAGCGCTTCCGGCGTTTCCACAGAGACTACGCCGCGCCAGCGCCGTCCCGCCCCGAGCGATTTCCACGCGGAGGTGGCCGCGATGCCGCCCGCCTGCTTTGCCTCTTCGGATATTTCAGCCGCGATGGATTTATAAAGCTCGACCGCGGGCTGCGTGACGAAATTCATATAGCGCAGAAATCCCAAACCGAAGACCGCGTAATGGATGAACTGCATGTAGTGCGAAAGCGGCGCGGCGGCGGGGATCGTCAGGATCGCAATCGGGTAATGCCCCGAACGAAGTTTCGTGATCGCTTCGGCATCGGGATGGGCTTCGCCTTTGCGCTGGACGACAAGGAAGACGCGATCCTGCTCCGGATCTTCAACTTTGCGGTAGTTGCGCGGATTCGGTTTTTCACCGATCACGATCTTGATGCCGATCTCCTCGCTCTTGCCGAGGCTTTCTTCGAAATCCTGCTTGGTCCAGAGACCTGCGCCAAGCCAGGATTTCGGCGGAAGAAGAGTCACTTTGTCGCGGCCCTGCTCGGCCTGCGCCTGGAGGAAGGAGGAAAGCTTCAGGGCTTCAGAGATATCGGTGTCCGAGAGGATGGCTCCGCCTATCCATTTCTTAAGATCACAGCCCGCAAGCGCGAGCGGATAGAGGCTCCCGCGTGTGAGAGGAGCGCTGTGGCGACCCGCCGTGGAATTTGCGTCGTCAAGCTGAAGAGGGACGCGACGGTAACCGCGCGGCCCGGCGAACTTATCGAGAATCGAGCCGGGCAGCGTCATATAGATGAAATTGGCAGTGCTGTCGATTTTGTATTTGTCGTAAAGCGCAGCGAGTCTTTCGAGGTTTACGACCGGCTCATAGGACGTCATGCCCATCGCCATTCCGGCCACGAGCGTTGCGGGTAGAAGCTTCGCGACTGGTTCCTTCGCGCGTGCTTCCATGTCGGCGAGGATGGTTTTGAGTTTTGCCGGGTCGGTGGAATCGAGCGAATAGAACATGGGACCGCCTTTCAGGAGCCCGATGGAGTTGTAAGCGGTTTTGTCTTCGATCGAGCCGCCCATACCGGCCCAGATGAGAAAGCGGATGTTCACTCCATGGGCGTCGCGGATGCGCGAGCGGATTTCATCGACTTCCGCCATCACGCGATCCGCCCATTCCGGACATTCGGCGGCCTGCCAGGCGAGATCGAGGACGCCATACGAATTTTTCGTGACTTCGCCCGCGGAGTTGACTTCCATGCCGATGTTCACCAGCGGGTCGTCGGATGGCGCGACTGACGAGACAGCTTGTTTCCGGGCGCGCTCATCGAGTCGGCGCACCCGCTCCAGAACGTGCTCGGAATCGAAGCGCGCGCGGTACGCCTCGGTACGCGCATGGGCGGAATCGTTGAGGATCGAAAGTGGCAAATTGTTACTCTGCTGAAGTGGTTTCGAAGCGAACGTTATCCAGTCTATTACTGGCCGTGATTGCGACCGTGAGTTGTGGAGGCGGCTCGACAGCGCGGCCTGACCTGCCCAATTCCGTCGCGCCTGGGTGGAATCTGACGTCACTGAATAAAGCGACGCCACCGTCTGAGTTGCCGGCCAGCGGTTCGCCGACGTGCTGGAAAGCTGACTATTCGGGGCCGGGTTCGGCGCAGATCTGGGTTTGCGGTTATGCGAGCGAGACCAGCGCTTTCGACGCGCAACAGCGGATATCGGCTCGAGCCCGGACAGTGAAGTTTCAGGAAGGAAAGCGGCTCGTAATCGTGCAGTGGAAGGACACGAAGAAAACGGATCTCGAGGCGCTGATCCGGACGATACAGAAGCGGCTGCACGCGTAAAGCATGCCCGCGAGGCTGTGTTAAACTCCGTGGCGTCGGGTACCTGGGGAAGTTTCCAGCCTGGTCTCTGTCGCCCACCAGACGCGCTTTCGCCGCTCCCGGCGTGGGTCATGACGAGCACGCCACTCAGGCAGCATACGGTCTTTGATGGGAGAGCGCGCAAACGCCCGAGAGTGGCGGCGGGAGGCCTGAGCGAATGACCGCCGAACCCGGCGATCAACTGCTGCGGGCCGCGATTTGCCACACGCCGCGAAATCCGTTTGAACACGATCCCGCTCTGGAGTGCTTCGCAGACGGGGGCTTGCTGATTCGCGACGGACGCGTCGCGGATTGCGGTGATTATGCCGACGTGCGGGGAAGACATCCACGCGCCGTTGTACGGGACCTCCGGGGCGGGTTTCTCCTGCCCGGTTTCATCGACACGCATGTGCATTTTCCGCAAATCCACGCCTTGGGCGCGCTGGGGCGGCAACTGCTCGACTGGCTCGAATTCGTTGCACTGCCGGAAGAAGCGCGAATGGAGGATATGGCGTACGCCTGCGATACGGCGAGGCGATTCGTTCGAGCACTCGCGGCGAACGGCACCACAACGACGCTGGTATTCGGCTCGCATTTCAGGGCCGCCACCGGGGCGCTGTTCCGCGCGGCCGAGCGAATCGGGCTGCGGGTGGTGAGTGGGCTGGTGATATCTGACCGTAGGCTGCGGCCGGAACTGCACAGAACGCCGGCTGAAGCGTATCGGGACAGCGTTCAACTGATTCGCGAATATCACGGCAGAGGACGGACGCGTTATGCGGTGTCTCCACGGTTCGCTCTCTCGACCTCCGAGGGGATGCTGGATGTCTGCCAGACGCTGATGCACGAATATCCCGATATCGGGCTTCAGACGCATATTAATGAAAATGCGCTCGAGGTTCGGCAGGTGCGCGCAATGTTTCCGTGGGCGCAGGATTATCTGGCCGTGTACGAGAAATTCGGGCTTGCCGGGCGGCGCTGCGTGATGGCGCATAACGTCCATGCGACCGATTCGGAGCTAGAGCGTATGGCGGCCAGCGGGGTCGCGGTGGCGCATTGCCCGTGGAGCAATGCAGTGCTGGGCAGCGGGCTGTTTCCGTTGCGCAAACATTTGCTCGCCGGAGTGAGAGTAGCGCTCGGGACAGATGTGGGGGCCGGGACAGGATTCGGAATGCCGAAAGAAGCGCTCGAGGCGTATGCGATGCAGCGTGTCGCGCCGGAAGGGATGCTGCTTTCACCGGCGCACCTCCTGTATCTGGCGACGCGCGCGGGAGCGGAGGCGCTGAATCTGGAGAGCGAGACGGGTGATTTTGCGCCGGGCAAGTCGGCCGACTTCGTTTATCTGCGGGCGCCGGAAGGCAGTCCGCTCGAAGGCGTTCTGCGTCAGGCCGATGGAATGGAGCGGAGCCTGGCGGCGCTGTTTACCCTGGCGGGGCCGGAGAGCGTAGTGGAAACGGCCATCGGCGGCGAGTCGGTTCGGGACGCTTCAGGAGCGTGAGCTGGACGGCCTCGATGTGGTGCGCAGATCGCCGGACGAAAGCGAGGTTTCAACGAATGATCCAACTCAAACGAGTCTATGAACAGGAGACTCCAGCGGACGGAGTGCGTTATCTGATTGAGAGACTCTGGCCTCGTGGAGTGAAAAAAGAATCTCTGCACATTGAGGCATGGCTCAAAGAAGCCGGGCCGAGCACCGAATTGCGCAAGTGGTTCAATCATGATCCTGAGAAATGGTCTGAGTTTCGGCGGAGGTATTTTGCGGAACTCAACCAGCGCAAAGAGGCCTGGGCTCCGATCCGTGAAGCTGCCGAGCGGGGCACAGTTACCTTGCTCTATAGCTCGCATGATACGGAGCACAACAACGCAGTCGCTTTAAAGGAATACATCGAGGACAAAATGGCGGCCGCACCACACAACGCCACGCGAACTCATCAGGAAGCTGCTGGTGATCGTATCCACGCTCGGCACTCTCATCGGACCGGCCGCACAAGGTGACGACGCGACGCCTGAAATGCGCGAGTGTTGATGATGCCAGGTCAATTGCACTGGCTACGGCGTGCGTGAACCAGATAACCCGGCGAACCGGTTTGACGAGGGTAAGATCTTAACCATGAGCACTGCCGCAACGCTCATTACGTTCGACGAATTCCTGCAGATGCGCGAGGCCGAAGGCGAGAAACTGGAACTCGTTGAAGGCGAAGTGATCAGCATGCCCCCGCCTGTTCTTGAACATTCTGATATTTCGGTCCGCATCCTGCGCTTTCTTACCGAAAGGATTGGCTGGTCCCGGGTTCGGCCGGACGCCACAGGTTATCGCATCGGCGAGAGCTGTCTGATCCCTGATATCAGCGTCCCGTTCGAGTCTCAGGCCCGCGACGAAAAGACATTTCTCCGTGCGCCGATGATCGCGATCGAGATTCTCTCTCCGCACGAGGAGACCGAAAGCAAGATCTCGATTTACCTGCATGGCGGGGCGTGCGAGGTCTGGATTGTCAATCCGAAGCTGAAGATGCTGGTCGTTTACACGGCGGAGGCTCGCATCGAAGTGACCGGCGAG
>Ga0070680_100000682_pt1 | contig 23548 bp, 17 predicted proteins | sample KBSC73BmetaG_FD_64672 | JGI IMG/M metagenome (GOLD analysis project Ga0070680, IMG submission 64672) | Corn rhizosphere microbial communities from Kellogg Biological Station, Michigan, USA - KBS C7-3B metaG | ecosystem: Host-associated > Plants > Roots > Rhizosphere | place: USA: Michigan...
CGGTGCGTATCGGGAAGGTGATCGCGGCGGCATTCACGTTGTCGGGAACCGTGATCGACGCGGTGCGCTTCGCGAGTGAATCGGTCAGCGGCGAGTTCTTCGATCAGAATGGCAAGTCACTTCGCGCCGCATTCCTTCGCGCGCCGCTCGAGTTCCGCCGCATCTCGAGCGTCTTCGGCATGCGCGAGCACCCGATCCTCGGCGGCGTGCGCCAGCATAAGGGAACGGATTACGCGGCTGCGATGGGCACGCCCGTTCGCGCCATCGGCGACGGTGTCATCGTGCGCGCGGGCTGGAGCAACGGCTACGGCAACGTACTCGAGATTCGCCATCGCAACGGCTACGTCACGCGCTACGGGCACCTGAGCCGGTATGCTTCGGGCATCGGCGTGGGACGGCACGTGAGCATCGGCCAGACCGTCGCTTATGTCGGCAGCACGGGTCTCAGCACGGGGCCACACCTTCACTTCGAGGTGCTCGTGAACGGCGTGCAGCGCGATCCGCGCGTCGCGCTCAAGGCCACGGGCGGCGATCCGGTTCCCGCTGACGAGCGCAATGCGTTCGACGCGGCACGCGATCGGTTGCTGGCGGCGCTCGCGTCGCCGACCCAGGGCGTCGCGAAGTTGACGCCGAGTGCCCAGGTTGCCGCGACAGCGGACAGTAGTCGCTGACACTGTTGCCGCGCTGAGGATTTCCTTAGGTCATCCTGAGCATTCGCTCCAGTCGAGTCATCTTGGAGCATTCGCTCCAGTCGGGTCATCCTGAGCATTCGCTCCCGTCATCCTGAGCGAAGCGAAGGATCTACCGTGCGTACGGCGTGGCTGGCCCCACGCGCGCGAGAGTAGATCGTTCGGTCGCTTCGCTTCCTCAGGATGACACTCAAGACGATCCACGCGCTTCGCCTGCCAGCATAGACTGGCTACTTTACCCCGCATGTCGCCCTGGCTGCTCGCGATCCTGGCCGGACTCTGCGTCGCGCTCATCCAGTACGGATGGCGCGACGTTCGAGCTGGCTGGCTGGCGATCACCACGATGCTCCTGCGTTGGGGAGCAGTCGCACTCCTCGTGGCGCTCGCGCTCGATGCACCCGCGGCGCGCTCGCGCCCCGTCCGCGAATGGGTTGCCCTGGATGCCTCGCTCAGCATGGCGCGAGGCGACAGCGCGACCATGCGCGCTGCCCGCGACACGGTTCGGGCCATCGCTGCTGAATCGGTCCTCGTCTTTGGCGATTCCGCGCGAATGCGATCGGGCGTCGGTGCGCCGCGCGACGTGTCGACAATGCTTCGCCCCGCGATCGAACGCGCACTCGGCGCAGGACATCCGCTCGCCGTCGTGACCGATGGCGAGCTCGATGATCCCGATGCAATCCGAACGCTGCCCGCCGGCTCGCGCGTGATCGTCGTTCCGCATCCGTCGCAACGTGACGCCGCCGTGACGACGCTCGACGTTCCGCGCGCCGTCGTGAGCGGCGACACGATCGAAGCGCACGTCGGCGTCGCGGCGGGCAGCGGGGGCGCGCGGCCAGGCAGGCTGGCACTCACGCTCGACAATCATCCGGTGGCGACGTCGCCGGTCGATTCGCTTCCCGCATTCGGCGAGCGCACCATCACGATTCGGACGCCGCTTTCGGGCGCCGCGGGACCCGCGGTGCTCCGCGCGGTGATCACGTCGCCGCAGGACGCCGAGCCGCGCAATGACACCGTGGCCGTCGCGATCGACGTTTCGCGCGCGGCGAGCGCGGTCTTCGTGTCCACGTCGCCCGATTTCGATGCACGCTACGCGCTTGCGGTGCTGCGTGGCGCGCTCTCGATTCCGACGCGCGGCTTCTATCGTGTTGCTCCCGGCGAATGGCGCGTGGAAGGCGCGCTCACGCCTGTGACTGAAGCCGATGTCCGCCAATCGCTGCGGGACGCGCCCGTTGCGATCATTCAGGGTGACACCGCGGCTTTTGGCCCGCCGCGGTCGGTCACGCTCGGCCCACTGGCGCTCATCGTCACGTCCGGAACGGACGGCGAGTGGTATCCGTCCGCCGCGCCGCCGTCGCCGCTTGCGCCGGCGCTCTCGGGTCTCGCGTGGGACAGCCTGCCTCCGCTCGGACTCGCGACGACCATTCCAAAAGGCTCATGGACGGGTCTCGAGGCGCGGCTCGGTCGTGGGCAGGAGCGGAAGCCGGTGATCGTCGGTACGGATGAGCCGCGCCGCGTCGCGATCGTTGCCGCGTCCGGATTGTGGCGCTGGCGCTTTCGCGGAGGCGTTGCGTCCGACGCGTTCACCGCGGTGTGGGGGAGTATATTTGACTGGCTGGCTGCCGAGCGCGCGGATCGTCGTGCGGCTGTGCCCGACGAGCGCGCGCTGCGCGCCGGCGATCCCGTGCGCTGGCGGCGCGGATCGGCGGCGGATACGTCAGTCACGGTCATGCTGCGGCGGCGAGATACAACCCGCGTCGATACGCTGACGCTTCGCTTCGCTCCCGGTGTCAACATTGTCGAGAGCATGCCGCTCGCGGCCGGCATCTACGACGCGACCGTTCGCGGAGGCTCGGCGCTGTTGGCCGTGAATGCGTCGCGCGAATGGATTCCCCGCGCGCCGCGAGTACAGAGCGGTGCCGTGCGCGGCGCGATCGCGGCCGATGCGGCGCCGCGTTTGCGAACAGCGGGTTGGGCGTACGCGCTCGCGATCGTGATGCTGTGCGCCGAATGGATTCTGCGTCGCCGACGCGGAATGCGGTGATCGAGATGTGTGAGAAGGAGAGGCATGCGGCTACTACGTAAATCCGGCGACGTCCCGAAACGCTCGCTCTGGCAGCGCATCAAGGACATCGCGCAGATGGATGTCCTCACGCTTGCCAAGGGCGGCGTGTCGGCAGGTTCGCTCGAGGAGCTCGAGCAGTTGTTGCTCGAGTCCGACTTCGGTGTGCCGGTCACGCTGCGACTCGTGGCTGACGTCGAGCGCAGCGCGCAGCGCGGCGTGGTGCAGACGCAGGACGAATTTCACGACGCGCTGGCCGAAGGCATTCGCGAAGCATTGCGCGCCGGAAACAGCAATCCCGCGCTCGTGCTGTCCGCCGCGAAGCCGACGGTGATTCTCGTCGTCGGCGTGAACGGCGCCGGCAAGACCACGTTCATCGGCAAGCTGAGCAAGCGCTTGCGCAAGGAGGGCCGCCGAGTGATGGTGGCGGCGGGCGACACGTTCCGCGCCGGAGCCATCGATCAGCTTCGCGTCTGGGCCGAGCGCACCGGTGCGGAGTTCATCGCGGCCAAGCCTGGTTCTGATCCCGCCGCGGTCGCGTTCGACGCGATCGATGCGGCGATCGCGCGCGCCGTCGATGTGCTCATCGTCGACACCGCAGGCCGCCTCCACACGAGCGAAGGGCTCATGGACGAGCTCAAGAAAGTCGCGCGCGTGATCACGAAGCGCCTGCCCGGCGCACCGCATGAGACATTGCTAGTGCTCGATGGCACGATCGGCCAGAATGCGGTGCAGCAAGCGAAGCAGTTCTCCGCGGCCGTACCGGTGACTGGGCTCGTCGTCACGAAGCTCGATGGCACGGCGCGGGGCGGTGTGGTCGTCGCCGTGCACGAAGCCATCGACGTGCCCGTGAAATTTCTCGGCGTCGGTGAAGGCGCGGACGACCTCGAGTCCTTCGACGCCTCGGCATTCGCCGACGAGCTGCTGAGTGCCGAGTGAGACCAGACGACCGGGCTCCTCGGCGCCGGGCCGCCTCTATCTCGACACGCCCGTCACGTATCTGAAAGGAGTTGGTCCGGCGCGCGCGGACGCGCTCCGCCGGCTCGGAATCGTGACCGCGGGACAACTGCTGTATCACATTCCGCATCGCTACGAGGACGCGAGCACGATCGCGCCGATCAGCTCCCTCGAGCCGGGCATGCACGGCACGATCATCGGCACGGTGATCTCCAAGGGCGTGATCCCGACGCGGAAAGGGCTGCGAATCTTCCAGGCCGTGCTGCGTGATGATACTGGGATGATGGAAGTCTCATGGCCCGGGCAGCCCTTTCTCGATCGGACGATCGCGAAGGGGGACGTGCTGCTCGTCACCGGGAGCGTGCGCTTCTTCCACGGGCGGCAGCTCCAGCCGCGCGAGTGGATCAGCCTCGGCAATCAGGACGACGAGAACGCGTCGATGCAGGGGCGCGTGCTGTCGGTGTATCCGGCGACCGAGGGCCTGTCGTTCAAGCAGATCCGCGCGATCATCGAAGGGCATCTCGATGCGTTGCTGCCGCAGGTCACGGAGTATCTGCCGCGCGACGTCCTGGCGACGGCGGGCGTGCCGGGGATCGCGGACGCGCTCCGCATGGTTCACCGTCCGACCTCGATCGCCGAAGCGATGGACGGCCGCGCACGGCTCGCATTCGAGGAGCTCTTCTTCGTTCAACTGCTGCATCAGCGCGCCAAGGAGCTCGCGCGCGAGCGCCGCGCCGGCATCACGTTCGTCAACGCACGGCGGCTCACGACGAAATTGCGCGAGTCGCTCCCCTTCCAGCTCACTGGCGCGCAGGTGCGCTCGATTCGCGAGATCGTGGTCGACATGTGCAGCGATCGCCGCATGCACCGGCTGCTTCAGGGCGACGTGGGAAGCGGTAAGACCATCGTCGCGCTCTTCGCCGCCGTGCTGGCGATCGAGAACGGCTATCAGGCGGCCATCATGGTCCCGACGGAGCTGCTCGCAGAGCAGCACGTGCGTACGATGACGCGGTTGCTCGCGCCGCTCGGGATCGAGCCGCTGCTGCTCACGGGCAGCTTGCCGGCGCGGGAGCGGAAGGCGATCGCGGCGCGGCTCGCGAGCGCGGAACCGGTGCTCGTCATCGGCACGCACGCGCTCGTGCAGGAGGCGACCGCATTCGCGAAGCTGGGCTTCGTCGCGATCGACGAACAGCACCGTTTCGGCGTCGAGCAGCGCAAGGCGCTCGCCGGGAAGGGCGAGATGCCCGACATCTTGCTCATGTCGGCCACGCCGATCCCGCGATCCCTCGCGCTCACGCTGTACGGCGATCTGGATCTCAGCATTCTCGACGAGCGTCCACCGGGCCGGCAGCCGATTGCCACGGCGCTGCGTCGCGAGTCGGCGCGGCAGCGCGTGCTCCAGTTCGTGGATCGCGAGATCGAGCAGGGCAGGCAAGCGTACATCGTGTATCCGGTGATCGAGGAATCCGAGAAGACGGATCTCAAGGCTGCGACGACGATGTACGAGACGCTCGCGGCGGGGCCGTTTGCGTCGCGTCGCGTCGCGTTGCTCCATGGGCGAATCCCGAGCGACGAGCGCGACGACATCATGCGCCGCTTCCGCGACCGCGAGATCGACATGCTCGTCGCCACGACGGTCATCGAAGTCGGCATCGACGTCGCGAACGCGACGGTCATGGTCATCGAGCATCCCGAGCGCTTCGGGCTCTCACAGTTGCACCAGCTTCGTGGGCGCGTGGGCCGTGGTGCCGAGCAGTCCTATTGCATCCTGCTGGGCGACGTCAGCCCCGAAGCCGCCGAGCGTCTGTCCGTCTTCACGCGGACGGAAGACGGTTTCGAGATTGCTCGTGAGGATCTTCGTATGCGTGGCATGGGCGACCTGTTCGGCAAGGAACAGAGCGGCGTGCCGACCTTTCGCATCGCGGATCCCTTGCGGGACGAAGCGCTGAACGAGCGCGCGGGATCGGCGGCGACGTCGTTGCTCGCGCGCGACGCGGGCCTCGAAAAGCCCGAGCACGCCGGGCTGCGACGCGTGCTCGGCGAACGCTACGCGAGGTCGCTCGAGCTGTTCCGCGTCGGTTAGTTCGGGGCCGATCGCGGCGGGGGCGGTTGCAGCCGCTTCCGAATTCGCTCGAGCTCCGCGTTTGCCTTCGCCAACTGGTCTTTCAGCCGCTTGATCTCGTCAGCGGAGTTGGCTGGTGGCTGCTCGGCCGCTTTTGCTGCGTCGGCACGGGCGTCCGCGGCCTGGGCCTTCGCGTTGCTCGCCGTGGCCTGCGCGTCCTTCGCCTGGGTCATCGCGTTGGCGGCGAGGTGATTCATCGCCTCGAGCTGTCCGGCGACGCGGCGGATCACGGTGGCTTCGGCGACGTGCGCGCGCGGCCGCGGGTCGGCCAGATACCCGTCGAGCCCCGCCATCGCTGTCGTGAGCGACGCGTGCTGATTGCTCGGATCCATGCGGAAGATCGCGCGCCAGTACGTCGTCTCGACCGCGTCGTCACTCGCCGGATAGGCCCGAGCGAACGAGACGAGGGCACTGTCCGCCGCATCGTAGCGGCCAGCGCTCGCGCTCTGCTGCGCATAGGTGAGCGTCGACATCCATGAGCCGCTCGGCGCCTGTGCGGCGTGAGCGCTGCCAATGTGCAGCGCGGCGCACGCGTCGACCGCTTGCGCCGTCATGGCGAGCGCAACGACGTACGAGATGCGTGTCATGCCGCCGCGCCAGGCAGCGCGCGTTGTAGTGACGAGCGTCGTGTCACCCGAACCGGCAGGATGATCGTGAACGTCGTGCCAACTCCAAGAGTGCTGTCGCACGAAATCGTTCCCCCATGAGCCTCTACGATCTGCTTTGCGATGGCAAGTCCCAAGCCGGTTCCGGAAACATGCGCCGCGCCCTGATTATCCGCCTGGTAAAACTTTTCGAAAATGTGCGGCAACTGCTCTGCTGGGATTCCCGCGCCAGTGTCGTGGACGCGCATGAGCACGCCGCGCTCGTGTGCGTTCACGCTGAGCTCCACCGTTCCGCCCTGCGGTGTGAACTTGAACGCGTTCGACAACAAGTTGCCGAGCACCTCGTTGATACGGTCGGCGTCCCAGTGCACGAGCTCCGAGATGTCGTTTCCGACCTTCACGCAGAAGTGCACCTCGCGCTGCATCGCGAGAACGTGGAAGGCGTTCTCCAGCTCGGTGAGCATCTGGCGCAGATTCATCTCGCGCGGCTCGATTCGTCCGCCGCCCGCCTCGAACCGGCTGACGTCCAGCAACTGCTTCACGAGGCGGATCAACGTGTTGGCCTGCACGGCGAGCGTGCGATTTACCTCCTGCTGCTTCTCGGTGAGTGGTCCGTAGACGCCTTCCTCGAGCAGTTGCAGATAGCCGATCATCACGTTGAGCGGCGTCTTGAGCTCGTGTGACGCGACGGACACGAACTCCGCTTTGAGCTTGTCCAACTCGTTGAGCTGCTGCGTCATCTCGCGGAAGCTCTGCGCGAGCTCGCCAAACTCGTCGGTTCGCGTGGATGGGCCTCCGAGACGCACGTTGAGATCGCCGTCGGCTACCGCGCTCATGCCGGATTTCAGATCGTTGATCGGCTCGCTGATGCTGCGGGTGAGCCATGCGGCGACGAGCGCGGCAATGACGACCGCGAGGACTAGCGCGACGATGGAGACGAGCTCCGCCTTTCGAATGGCGGATTCCTGTCCCGCGATGCGCTGCTGCGTTCGGGTCCAGAGCTCATGCTCGGCGAGGATGACGGTGGAGTCGGCCCGATCGAGGGCTGGCACGAACACGTGCGAGGAGAGCGAATCGGCCGCGGTCGTGTCGTTCTTGATCGCGGCCTGGTACTCGGGCTGGGCGACCTGCGCGATGCGCAGCACCGACGCGCTGACGTCGGCGCCGTAGAGCGAAAGTTGGAAGCGGCTGAGCGAGTCGGCGAGCAGCGCGGCGCGATTCACCTCGCGCTCGAGGGCTTCGCGCGCGGTCATGCGCTTGTCGTTGGTCGCGAACAGCAAGCTGAGCTCGACGCGCCGGACGTCGTTCAAGCCTTCGCGAAGGCGACCGAGAAGTAATGATGCGGCGAAATCACCGTTGCTCAACGCGACAGCATCACCATGCAGCTCGTAGAGCGAGTGAATGGCGAAGAGTAACGGGCAAACGAGGATGATCGCGATCGTGACGAGGCCGATGACCAGCCTCGAACGCAGGCTCATGTCGGTGCGTGGGGCGTTCTAGCCGAACAACGAACGCAAGCCTACACCGCAAGGACGACGCCGCTAGACGCGCAATGTGACGGGGGTACCATCGTTCCCAGGGCGCATGTAGGCTTATACCTCGCTTATACCTTGCATCGACAGCCACTTAGCGCGCATTCGCGCTCACTCTCGCCAGCTCCCATGGCCGACACCACTCCGCGCATCGCTGAACTTCGCGACCACGTTGGTCAGACCGTCACCGTTCGCGGGTGGGTGACGCACGTCCGGTCGTCCGGAAAGGTTGCGTTCGCCGTGATCCGCGACGGGACCGGCGTCATGCAGGCCGTGTTCGTGAAGACACAGGTTCCTCCCGAGATCTGGGAGCGATTCAAGGAACTGACGCTCGAAACGTCCGTGCATGTGACCGGGGAAGTTCGGGCCGAACCCCGATCGCCGGGCGGCTTCGAGATGGGCGTGAGCGGGCTCAGCATCATCGGCCCCAGCCCCGTCGATTATCCGATTCAGCCCAAGGAGCACGGAATCGACTTCCTGCTCGATCATCGGCATTTCTGGCTGCGCAGCAGCCGCCAGCGCGCAATCTTTGCCGTGCGCAACGAGATCGAGCAGGCAATTCACGATTTCTTCTATCAGCGCGGATTCCTTCGGGTCGACACGCCGATCCTCACTGCGGCGATCGGCGAGCGCAGCGGCTTGTTCTCGACGGAATACTTCGACGAAGGGAACGCATATCTCGCGCAGACCGGCCAGCTCTACGGCGAAGCCGCGGCCGCGGCCTTCGGCAAGATCTACACGTTCGGCCCGACGTTCCGCGCCGAGAAATCGAAGACGCGCCGGCATCTGACCGAGTTCTGGATGATCGAGCCGGAAGTCGCGTGGAACGATTCGGCGGACAACATGCGGCTGCAGGAAGATTTCGTGTCGTTCCTTGTGCAGCGGTGCCTGGAGCGCCGCTCGGCCGAGCTCGAGGAGCTCGAGCGCGACACCGCTCCGCTCGAACGCGTGAAGGCCCCGTTTCATCGCGTGAACTACACCGATGCCGTCGAGATCCTGAAGGGGAAGGGCAGCTCGATCGCATGGGGCGACGATCTCGGTGCGGAAGACGAGGCGCTGCTCGTCGCGGACTATGATCGACCGGTCTTCGTGATGAACTACCCGAAGGAAGCGAAGGCCTTCTACATGAAGGAGAACCCCGAGGATCCGCGCACGGTGCTCTGTGACGATTGTCTTGCACCGGAAGGCTATGGCGAGATCATCGGCGGCTCACAGCGCGAGGACGACTACGACAAGCTGCTGCATCGGATTCATGAGGAGAAGCTGCCGGTCGAGGCGTATGGCTGGTATCTCGATCTGCGGAAGTACGGAACGTTCGTGCACTCGGGGTTCGGACTCGGGCTCGAGCGGACGGTCGCCTGGATCTGCGGATTGCAGCACATCCGTGAGGCAAGCGCGTTCCCGCGGATGATGACGCGGCTGCGCCCATGACGACGGATTCGGCGCATGATGCGCTGCCCGCACGGATCGCGAACCCGCATGGCGGTCGCGATGAACGTCATCGCGCGATGAGAATTCATTGAATCACGCCGTCATGGTTTCGCGGTCACGGGCATCAGGACGGTCAACAACCGCGCCCCTGGCTCGATCTCCACGTCGAGCACCTGCGAGTCGAACTTGGGGTCGATCGAGCGCAGGCGAAACACCCCGGTCGTTGGGAGGGGCTTTCTCGTGGATGTCTCGCACACGATGAGCTGACCGTAGGCATCCGTGAGCGCAACTCGGCCGATCACATACGACCACGGCCCCGAACGCGTCGGCGCACTGCTCAGAGAGAGCCGGAGATCGCGAACCCGCCGCATTCTCGCGTCCAGCGCTCGCACGACCAGGATGTTTCGGGGAACCACGCCGGCACGTCGCGGACAGACCGCGCGGATGTAATCGTCCATCGACGCCATCGGCGTACGGCCGCCGACAACGGAATCGCGCGCGGCCACGATCCACATGCTGTCCTGTACGAGATCGAACTTCTCGAACGTGGGCTCCATGAGATCGACTTCGTAGGGTCCGGGGAGGAGCCCCGGAATCTCGAAGTGGCCGGCCGAGTCCGTGTGCGTCGAATAATTCGTCTCGCGGAGGCGGACGAGTACTCCGGAGCCAACGGGGACGTCGCCGTGCAGGAGCGTTCCGTTGAATGTGCCGAGCGACGCGGTCCAGGTCGTTCCATCTGGCCATGAGGCGCGGGCGACCTCGCCGCCCACTTCCTGTAGGAAGACGTTTTCGCCGCTGGGACTCCGTCCCACCGCGGCATCAGCGATTGGCGGGAAGCCAGCGGGGAGCGGCATCGGTGCCGCACCGATCAGCCGCAAGGCCCAACGGTCCACGAACACGATGCCGTTCGTGGCCTCATGAAATGAGACGTGACCGCCGGGCCGCAGTGCCTCAAGTGCGCGATCGAGTCCTACATACCTGAATTCAATGTCGCGAATTGCGCGCTGCGCGGTGTCGATCCACAGCGTGCCGTCGATGTCGATGCGTCCCTTGCGCGGCTCGGCGGCCTTGAAGGAAAGGCCCAGCTGCGCGCGAGGGCGGTCCCGTGGCGGTGACGTGAGCTCGAAACAGTATCCGTGTGCAAAAGCATCGTCGATGAGCACGTCAGCATCGGGTCCGAAAAAGAGCTGATCGCCGTCATCCATCCCTTGCATGAAGCCATTCTTCACGAAGTCGCCGGCCGTGTGCGCGGCGTTGAACGACGTGTTGGCGCTACTCGAATCGATACGAACGCGCTGGTACGCGATATCGTTGCCGTTCCGCTCGAGCAGCCGATCGAACAGCAGCCGTGCCATCGCGACGGGTTGCGCCGTACGCGCGACGATCGTGGCGAGCAATCCAGTGCGCGCCTGTTCCCACAACGCCAGCGCAGCCGCGCGATCCGCGCGCATCGGACATGTCGTCGAGTCGGTGATGCGTACCGGCTCGAGCATGGTTGGCAATGACTGCATCGCGACGTCGAGCGTGGCGATGCCAGTCACCGGTCCCGGAATCGCTGCCTCGCGGGGACGAAAGCCGATCCGGAAGATACGCAGGCGTCGCATGGTCGGCGAGCGGGCGATGCGGTATCTCCCGCGCTCGTCCGTGATGTTGCGGCCGAGCGTTGCGCCGGTCGAGTCGAGCAGCAAGAGCACCGCCGCGGGAATCGGCTGCCCACTCGCGCTATCACGCACGGTGCCGCGGATCTCCTGCGCCTCCGCACGGATCGCGAGTCCACACACCATCGTGACGAACGTGATCGCTCGACGGGCTCTCATGGCCTTATCGCGCCCCCGCGGGTCGGCTTGAGATGCAGATCGATGGTCGTGATCATCGCGGCCATCTGCGCCAGACCACTGCTCGGGTTGTAGCCATCGAGCTGGGCGCGGACGAAGAGCGTGACGTGACGCGGGACGCGGCAGAGCGTGAACAGGCCCCGTTGATTCGTCTTGCCGTTCGCGACGTCACGCAAGTTGCCGTTCTCTTCGATGCGGACGTCGATCTTCGCGTTGATCGCTGGCGCGCCGTTCGGCAGGACGACGCGGCCAACCAGCACCGGCCCGCTCGCGCCCTCGGTGGTGCCATCGCACGCCGAGCCGGCATACGCCTCAGGCGTCGGGATCTCGAAGGCGACCTGCGTGGTGGAGTCGGGAACCGCCATGAAGTGGAGGTTCGAAGTGAGCAACATGCCGATCGCCATCAACGAGGAGTCTACGACGCCGATCTCGTACGGCCCCGGCACGAGATCAGAGATGTAGAAATGTCCCGCGGAGTCGGTCGTGGCCTGGTATGGCGTCTCGACGAGGCGGATGGTTCGACCGACGGCGGGCAGTCCATGCAGACGTGCGCTGCCTTGCACCGACGGCAGCGTTGCATGCCATGCCTGACCGTCCGTCCAGCGTGCATCGGCGAGCTCGCCACCGTTCTCCGAGACGCGAATACCGCCTACGACGGAGATGCGTCCATCCGCGCTCAGTCGCGCACTCGTGCCGCCGACGACACGGATGGACCAATCGTCGATCATCACGCTGCCGTTGGGCATCGTGTGAAAGGAGACGCGCCCGCCGGGAGCGTAGCGATCGAAGTGATAGTCGAGGCCATCGTAACGCCACACCAGATCGACCAGCGCGCGGGACGCCGTGTCGATCCACACGGCTCCGCTGATGTCGATGCGATTGCGTTGATGCTTGGCGGGCTCGAACGAGAGGCCGACCTGCGTCGGGCGAGCGGGATCGACCTTCGCGATCCCAAAGCAATAGCCACGCGCGAACGCGTCGTCGAGCAGCACGTCGGCGTCGGGACCGTGATAGATGCGAATGCCAGCGCTGTCGTCGGCGAAGCCGTGATCGACGAACGACTCCGCGGATTCGGCGGCCATGAACGGTGTGTCGGTCTGCGCGGTGTCGACGAACACCTTCTGCGACACGGCGCGTTTGCCGTCGCCATCCATGACGCGATCGAACGAATACCGCACGACGCGCGGTGGATTGGCCTCGCGCGCAACGACCGTCGCGAGCAGCGCGGCCTGTGCCTGCTCCCACAGCGCGAAGGCGGCGGTGCGGTCGTCGCGGCGGCTGCAGCTCGGGTTGTCCACGACACGCGTGGCCTCGAGCATGTGTGGAATCATCACCATCGACACGTCGAGCGTCGCCACGCCGCCCTCGGTGCTGGGAATCGCGACGTCGCGCGGACGGAAGCCGATGCGCTGCAGATGCAGACGCCTCATCCGCGGTGACAGCGCGATGCGATACGCGCCGCGCTCGTTCGTGATGTTGCGGCCGAGCGTCGCGCCGCTCGAATCGAGGAGCAGGAGCACGGCACCGGAGATCGGCTGGCGGCTCATGCTGTCACGCACCACGCCGCGCAACTCCTGCGCGAATGCGCTCGCGTGGGGCAGGGATACACCTGCCACGACGACCACCACCGCGAGCGTCGTACGGAGTCGTCGCAATCCCATGGTCGCCCCCCGGACCGTGGTCTACTCGCCGGCTTTCACCTCGTCCCAGATCGCGTCGAGCTGCTCGAGCGTCGCGTCGCCGACTTTGAGTCCGCGAGCCGCCGCCGTGCGTTCGACCGCCGTGAAGCGTCGTGCGAATTTCACGTTCGACTTGTCGAGCGCAATGGCGGGGTGCACCCCGGCCTTGCGACATAGATTCACGACCGCGAAGAGCAGATCGCCCAGCTCCTCCTCCACGCGTTCGTGGGCCTCATCATATCGCGGCGCTGCCTCGCCTGTCGAGTCGGGCCGATTCGCGAGCTCGTCGCGAACTTCAAGCAACTCTTCTTCGACTTTCTCAATCGGCCCCTGGACGTCCGGCCAATCGAACCCGACGCCCGCCGCACGATCCTGCAGCCGGAAGGCGCGGTGCAGCGCGGGCAGGTCGGCGGGAAGGCCGTCGACGATGCTCGCGCGCTTCTTCGCCTTCATCTCTTCCCAGCGCTGCTTCTCGCCCAGCCCGTACAGATGAGGATGACGCCCCTTCATCTTCGTGATGAATCCGCTGGCGACATCCTCCATCGAGAACGCGCCACGCTCTTCGGCGATTACGGAATGAAAGAGAATCTGAAGCAGCAGGTCCCCGAGCTCCTCGCGCAGCAACGCGTCGTTGCCGGCCCGGATGGCGTCGTCGACCTCGTACGCTTCCTCGATGAGATACGGACGAAGCGATTCGTGCGTCTGCGCGGCGTCCCAGTCGCATCGGGCGCGGAGATCGCGCATCAGCGCGAGCGTATCTTCAAGTGTTGGTTTCGCTTGCATAGCCTCCTCTGGTCCGGTATACTACCCGCCCTCTGAATCATGGGTCAATGCACAGCTTGATGAGGCGCGCCTGGGTCGACATCGACCTCGGCGCGTTGTTACGAAATGCCACCGCGATCGCGACGCAGGCGCGCGTGCCGCTCGTGCCGATGGTCAAGGCAGATGCCTACGGGCTCGGCGCGGTGCGCGTTGCTCGGACACTCGAGCGCGTCGATCCGTGGGGCTTTGGCGTCGCAACCGTTCCGGAGGGTGAAGAGTTGCGGCAGGCGAACATCGCGCGCCCGATCATCGTGTTCACTCCGCTTCTTCCCGGTGATTTCGACGCGGCCGTTCGCGCGAATCTCACGCCGGCACTCGGCGACCGAGTGTCGATCGAACGGTGGGTCGAAGCGGCGGGCGATCGTCCGTGGCAGTTGGGTATCGATACTGGGATGAGTCGCGCGGGCGTGCAGTGGGACGAGATCGATTCGCTTCGTGATCTTCTCGCGAATCACGCGCCCGAGGGAGCGTTCACCCACTTTCACTCCGCCGAGCGAAACGACGAGACGCGGACGCGGCAGGAAGAGCGATTCGCCGCGGCGATCGCGCGCATGCCCGTTCGGCCGCCCATGATTCATGCGGAGAACAGCCCCGCGGTGGAGCACAGTGGGCCGTCGCGGTGGAGCGTCGTGCGGCCCGGAGTTTTTCTTTATGGCGTCGCGAGCGGAAACAACGCGAACATTCTTCCCGAGGCGGTCGCCTCGGTGCGCGCGCGTGTCGTCGAGCTTCGTACGATTCACGACGGCGAGACGGTGAGCTACGGCGGCACGTGGAAAGCCTCGGGAGACCGACGTATCGCAACGCTGGCGATCGGCTACGCCGACGGATATCGACGCGCTTTCGGCAATCGGGCGAGCGTATTGCTGAACGGCCGGCGTGCGCCCGTCGTCGGCGTGGTCACCATGGACATGACGATGGTGGATGTGACTGATGTGTCGTGCGAGGTCGGCGATGCGGCGACGCTCATGGGCGCCGATGGCGGCGACTGCATCGACCTGAACGAGATCGCGCGCATCGGCGAGCTCAGTCCCTACGAAGTGCTCACTGGCCTGCGCGGACGGCTGCCGCGTCGATACCTGCAATCCGAGGTCTGACTGCTTTGACGAACGGTGCAAGACGAGCGGCGATCATCGTGCTCGATGGTGTCGGCATTGGGGAAGCGCCCGATGCCGGCGATTATGGCGACGCGGGCAGCAACACTCTCGGCAATGTTTCGCGCGCGGTCGGCGGAATGGAGCTGCCCGCGCTGGCGCGCGCAGGGCTTGGCAACATCGCGTCGCTTGCTGGTGTGGCGCCGACGAATGCTCCGAGTGCCGCGTGGGGTCTCATGATCCCCAAGTCCGCGGGGAAAGACAGCACGACGGGCCACTGGGAGATCGCGGGCGTGCATCTCGAGCGTCCGTTTCCAACCTACCCGAACGGTTTCCCGACCGCGGTCGTACATGAGTTTGCGCGGCGCACCGGGCGCGACGTCATCGGCAACGTGGTGGGAAGCGGCACCGACATCATCGCCAAGTTCGGCCCGGAGCACCAACGAACCGGCGGTTGGATTCTGTACACGTCGGCGGATTCCGTCTTTCAGGTGGCGGCGAACGAGGACGTCATTCCGCTCGACGAGCTCTACCGCGGCTGCGAGATCGCGCGCGAGCTGCTCGTCGCGCCCAATGATGTCTCTCGCGTGATCGCGAGGCCGTTCGTCGGCCGCGACGGGGCGTACACGCGCACCAAGAATCGCCGCGACTTCTCGATTGCACCGCCCTCGGAAACGCTGCTCGATGCGCTGGAGCACCGTGGAATTCCGCGCTCGGGTGTCGGAAAGGTGGATGATTTGTTTGCGGGGCGGGGCATTCAATCGAAGCACACGGCGAACAACGCGGAAGGCATCGAGGCCGTCGCGCTTTGGCTGAAGCAGGCGTCGAGTGGGTTGCTTTTCGCCAACCTTGTAGATTTCGACCAGGCTTTCGGGCACCGAAACGATGTTCCGGGGTTTTACGGGGCGCTGCGGCAGTTCGATGCCGCCCTTCCGGGGCTCACGGCTCTCTTACGCGAGGACGATCTGCTTTTCATCACGGCCGACCATGGCAACGACCCGACGACAGCATCGACGGATCATGCGCGCGAGTGCGTCCCGCTGCTGGCGTTCGGCCCCGCGGTTCGGCCGGGCCCTCTGGGGAATCGGTCCACGTTCTCTGATCTCGGCGCGACCGTAGCCGAGTGGCTCGGGTCCGAGTTTCGAGGACGTGGCACGTCGTTTCTTCCGCAGCTGGTCGCCCGATAGGATGACCGCGGACGAACGGCCCGGAGTAGGGCTGCCGGGCGATGAGCGGACATTGACCCGCCTGCGTGAGCGCGCGCTCGCCGCGATGGAGCGGGCGTATGCGCCGTACTCGGAATTCCGCGTCGGCGCCGCGCTGCTCGCAACCGACGGCAGCGTGACGGAAGGCTGCAACGTCGAGAATGCGTCGTTCCCTGCCGGCATCTGCGCGGAGCGCGTCGCGGTGGCGGCGGCGGTCACACGCGGCAATCGGACCTTCGAGGCGGTGATGATCGCCACCGAGGCCGAGGAGCCCACGCCGCCATGCGGGATCTGTCGCCAGGTGTTGATGGAGTTCTCACCGCACCTGGTCGTGCTGGGCGTGACGCGCGGCGGTCGTGAAGCGCGCTGGACGCTCGACCAACTGCTGCCGCAGGCATTCACCCCGAATTCCATGGACCGGCGATGAACCGGAGAGCTCGTTTTGCTTAGGAAGTTTCTGACGCTCGTCACGGCGGTCGCCGCCGTCCTCTCGATTGCCGCGTGCGAGGAGAAGCTCGACGCGGGGAGCGAGTGTCCGCTCCTGTGCCCGCAGCAGGCGACGCAGTTCCGAGACACGACGCTCGACGCGATCGTGGAAGACACGACGGTGGTCGGTCTGCCGCCGATCGGCTCGGAAGCATCGCTCATGCTGTCGTCGCACGGTGATACGCTCGAGACCCGCGCGATCATCCGGTTCGACACGCTGCCGCAGACCTACACGAAGAATTCGCTCGACAGCACGATCGTGAACATCGACAGCGCGATCCTCGTGACGCCGATCGTGCGCGACACGCTGAATCCGATCAAGGTGCCGATCACGATCGAGGCGTACAACGTCGATCCCGGTGCGGCGATCGACAGCACGCCCGCCGATACGATGACGTCGAGCATCGCGAACCTGTTCACGGTCGATCGACTGCTCGGCTCGAAGACGTTCGCGCCCGAGTCGATTCTCGACACCCTGCGCATTCCGATCTCCACCGACACGGTGCTGGATCGCGTGCGCAATGGAACGAAGCTCCGCGTCGGACTGCGCGTTCGCGCCGGAGTCGGCGTGAATCTGCAGGTCGGCACGACGCAGGCCGCGAATCCCGTCACGCTGCGGATCATCGCGTCCAAAGACACCGCCGCACAGGCGGTCGTCGTCTCGCCATTCTCGTCGACGCCGGCCAATCAGAGCTTCCTCAGCGGCCCGCTGGCCGACTACACCCTCATCATTCGCGGCGCGACGCCGGGATCGCCGGACGTATTGGCGGTGGGCGGCGTGCCGTCACGCCGGGTGTTTCTGCGCTTCGACGTGCCGTCGCGCATCGTCGATTCGACGACGGTCGTCCGCGCGTCGCTTCTGCTCACGCAATTCCCGAATCGACGAGTCAGTCCGCGCGATTCGTTCTACGTCTTCCCGGCAGCGGTCCTCTCGCAGGCCACCATCAGCAACGTCACCAACGCGCTCAACTTCCTCGGTCCGAACGGGCAGTTCGGGCTCGACTCGCTGCTGCTCGCGCCGGGGGACAGTGGGGTGAAGTCGTTCGAGATCGTGGGATTGGTGCGAACGTGGAAGGGGCAGACGGTGCAGACGAGTCCGCGCACGCTCGGACTTCGCAGCGGCGTCGAGGGCTCGCTGCCCGGCGAGATCAATTTCTTCTCGACCCGGGCGGCGGTTGGTCTGCGTCCGCGGTTGCGGATCACGTACGTTCCGCAGCAGAACTACGGAATTCCATGATGACGCTTCAACATCGCGCTTCGACGTCGGCATCGCGCGGCCGCACGCTGGCTTCCCTGGCGAGCGTTCTGGTGGCACTCGTGCCGCACCTCGTTGGCGCGCAGTCCAATCTCAGCTCGCAGGGTTTTGGCTACCCGCCCGGGCAGTTCAGCTCACGCGCGCTGGGCACGGGCGCAGCCATCGGTGAGATCGACCCGCTGTCGCCGATCAATCCGGCGACGCTCGCCGTGCTGGGCGCACGGACCGTCTACTTCCAGGCCCAGCCCGAGTATCGCACGGTGACCGGACCCGGAGGAACGGAACGCACCACCACCGCGCGGTATCCCGTCGTGTTCGGCGCGATACCAGTTGGCGCGAGCTGGATGATCAGCATTGGATCGTCGACACTGCTCGATCGCACGGCGGCGACGACGGTGACGACGACCGTCCCGATCAGCAGTACCGAGAGCGAGGTCACGACCACGAGCTCGAAGGTCGACGGCGCCATCAACGACGTGCGCATCGCCGCGGCGTGGTCGCCGACGAGCTGGCTGCGCGCGGGGGTCGGCGCCCATGCCATCGCGGGCCACAATCGCGTGACGCTCGAGCAGACCTTCCAGGATTCGATCCAGTTCGCGTCTTTCACGCAGCAGCGGCTTCTCGGCTACGGCGGCGCTGCGGTGTCGGGCGGCGTGGAGCTCGTATCAAAGAACTTCAATGCGTCCCTTTCAGGCCGGTGGGGCGGAAACCTGCACTTGTCCGTCGAGGACACCACGATCTCGTCGGGCCGGGTGCCGAACCGGTTTGGCGTGTCGTTCGCCTACACGGGAATCGCGAGCTCCACGATCGCGGTGCGCACGTCGCACGACTCGTGGTCGGCGCTCGACGGATTGGGATCGCCCGGGATGAAGGCCGTCGATGCCTGGGACTCGAGCATCGGCGGCGATTTCGCGGGACCGCGGTTCGGAAACCAGATCATCTTCTTGCGCACCGGGTTTCGGATGCGTACGCTGCCTTTCCAAGCGGCCGGGGAGAACGTGGACGAGAAGAGTGTGAGCGCCGGCTTGGGTACCCAGTTCGCGTCGAATCACGTGCTGGCCGACCTCGCGGTGATCCGTGCCGTTCGCAGCGCTGACATCGAGGCGAGCGAGCGCGCGTGGACGATCAGCATCGGCATCAGCGTCCGGCCATGACCGTCAACCTGCGCGCATGGAGAATACCGCTCCAGCACAGAATGCCCCGCTGATTCTCGTCGCCGACGACGTCGCGGCGAACGTGGAGCTGCTCTTCGACCAGCTCCACGTACTCGGGTTTCGCGCGATCGCGGCCTCGGACGGCCCGAGCGCGCTGGCGGCGTGCTTCGACCATCGGCCCGATCTCTGTATCCTCGACGTGTCCATGCCGGCCGGCGACCTCGGAGTCGACGACCGCTCCACGGGCTTCGAGGTCTGTCGCCGCATCAAGCGCGATCCGCGGACCAAAGGCATTCCCGTCATCTTCGTGACGGCGCTCAACGACACGACCGACCGCGTGAAGGCGATCGAGGCCGGCGGCGACGACTTCCTCACGAAGCCGCACAACCGGCTCGTGCTCGGCGCGCGTGTTCGCAGTTTGCTCAAGCTCAAGGCGGCGACGGACTCGCTCGAGGACACGCTGCGCAAGCTGCGCGAGGTCGAGAAGATGCGCGACGATCTGATGAAGATGATCGTCCACGACCTCAAGACGCCGCTCACCTCCGTGCTCGCGACGATGGAGATGCTCATCGACGGCGATTTCGGCTCGCTCACGGACGAGCAGAAGAAGATGCTCGCCGACGCCGAGGGCAAGGCGGAGGATCTGCTGGCGCTCATCGGCGACCTGCTCGAGGTCTCGCGCATCGAGGAGGCCACGATGACGCTCGACCTCCAGCCGATCGCGCCGGCGGCGCTGTTGCGGGAAGTCGTGCACGAGTGGTCGATCCGCTTCCAGCAGGAAGGCGCGACCGCGGAAGTCGACGTGAGCGACGACGCGCCCGTCTTCGAGGCCGACAAGGCGCTCCTCATGCGCGTCCTCGGCAATCTCGTGCAGAACGCGCTCACGCACTCGGCCAAGGCGATCGCGCTGCATCTGAGCGCACGCCGCCAGAACGACGGGATTCTGTTCACCGTCGCGGATAACGGCCCCGGTATCCCGCCGGAGTATCACGAAGTCATCTTTCGAAAATTCGAACGCGTCAAGAACGCGATCGCCCCGCGCACGCGAAGCTCGGGGCTGGGCCTCGCGTTCTGCAAGCTCGTCGTCGACGCGCACGGCGGCCGCATCTGGGTCCAGAGCGCTGGCGAGGGAAAGGGCAGCTCGTTCCACTTCGTGCTGCCAGTGAAGCCGCCGTATCGCGAGGTGCGCGTGACGAGCGGCGGAGCCGCACCCGTGTGAAGGTGTACCTGCGCACGTTCGGCTGCCGCGCGAATCAGTACGATACCGAAGCGGTGCGCGAGCTGGCGGAGGCCGGCGGACATACCGTCGTCGACACGGTCGCGGAGGCGGACATTGCCGTCTTCAATAGCTGCGCCGTCACCGCGGACGCCGAGGCGGAGCTGCGAAAGGTCGTTCGGCGCGCGGCGCGGGATCGGCCGGCGCTGCGAAGCATCGTGATGGGCTGCGCCGCCGCGCTCGACGACGATCGAAGCGGTCCGCAGCGAATCGCATCGTTGCCGTCGGTGGCATCGGTCGTGGCCGGCGCCGATCTGGCCGAGGTTGCGCGCGTCTTGGAGGTCGCGGCGCCCGTCGCGCTGCGCACGCGCGCACAATCGGGCACGCGTGGCCTGCTGCGCATCCAGGACGGTTGTGACGAGCACTGCACCTTCTGCGCGACGACGCTCGCCCGTGGAGCGAATCGCAGCCGTCCAATCTCCGAGCTCGTGCGCGAAGCCGGGATGCTTGCCGAGCGCCATGCGGAGATCGTCATCACGGGAATTCATATCGGCACCTATGGCGCAGATGCCGGATCGTCGCTCGGACGGTTGATGGAGCACCTCGCGCGCGAGGTGCCGCGTGTTCGGTTCCGTCTGTCATCGATCGAAGCAACCGAAGTCGACGAGCGGCTCACCGCGCTGTTCGTCGACGCGCCGGAACGGCTCGCTCCGCACCTGCATGCGCCGCTGCAGTCGGGGTCCGATCGATTGCTCAAGCGCATGGGTCGAAATTGGTATACGTCGGCTACTTATTCTGACGCCGTCGGCGGGCTCGCCGAGCGGATGAGCGTGTTGGGACTTGGCGCCGACGTCATCACCGGCTTTCCGGGTGAGACGGACGACGATCATCGCGCGACGGTGGCGCTCGTGGAGCGACTCCCGTTCAGCTATTTGCACGTTTTCCCCTATTCGGCACGGCCGGGCACAGCGGCGGTGAGATTGCCGGATCCGGTCGCGCCCGCACTGGCCGATCGCCGGGCGGCCGAGCTGCGTGCGATCGCGGCGCGGAAGGCCGCGGCGTATCAGGCGAGTCGAGACGGCCAGATGGCCGACGTCGTCGTCATCGGGGCCGGTCCAAAGCGCCACGGGCTGACCGGCGATTACCTTTCCGTGTTCCCGTCCGACGACACGCTCCCGCGCGGCGTTCGCTTCGACGCACGCCTCGCGGTTGGCCCGCGCGGCGTCACTGCGTTTCCTGCCGCATCGTCTGTACCGATCTGATCAATGACCGACCCTCGTCCAACCGTCTACGTAGAGACCTACGGATGCCAGATGAACGTGAGCGATTCCGAGCTGATGCTCGGAAAGCTCGCGGCGCACGGCTACGAGGCGGTCGAGCAGCCGGATGGCGCCGACGTGATTCTCGTGAACACGTGCGCCATTCGCGATCATGCCGAGCAACGCGTGATCGGCCGGCTCGGTGAGCTGCGCCGGAACATGAAGCCCGGCGCCATCGTCGGCGTCACGGGCTGCATGGCGCAGCGGCTGGGCCCGCAATTGCTCGAGAAGGCGCGTCATGTGAGTGTCGTGATCGGGCCGGACGGCTACCGTGCTCTTCCGGCGCTGATCGACGGCGCGCGCGAGGGAAGACGGGCGATCGCCACGACGTTCGACCTCGAAGAGCACTACGAGGATTTCCAGCCGCGCCGCTTCGATCGCGTGAAGGCGTGGATCCCCGTGCAGCGCGGCTGCGATTACAAATGCACGTATTGCATCGTGCCGACGACGCGCGGCCCTGAACGCAGCCGCCGGCTCGCCGACGTGGTTCGCGAGACGGAAGCCGTGGTTGCCGACGGCATGAGCGAAGTCGTGCTGCTCGGGCAGACGGTGAATTCGTACCATGACGGGGAGGATGATTTCGCGGACCTGCTCCGCGCGGTCGGCGGCGTGGCGGGCATTCGACGTCTCAGATTCACGAGTCCTCATCCCAACGATTTCACGGATCGCGTCATTGCCGCGATGGCGGAAGTCGGCGCGGTCTGCGAGCATGTGCATCTCCCCATGCAGTCGGGATCGTCGCGGATCCTGAAGCGCATGCTGCGCCGCTACACGCGCGAGACGTACATGGAGTGCGTGGCGAAGTTGCGCGCGGCCATTCCCGGACTCTCGGTGACGACGGACGTGATCGTCGGCTTCCCAGGCGAGACGGACGAGGACTTCGAGGAGACCTTGTCGGCGGTCCGCGAGGTCGGCTTCGCCGATGGGTTCACGTTCAAGTTCTCGCCACGCGACGGGACGCCGGCCACGCGCATGCCGCCCGAGCTCACGGTCCCCGATGAGGTCGCGAGTGAGCGCCTCGCCCGACTCGTGGAGACGCTTCGTGGCATGGCTCGCGCGTCGAATCTCCAGCAGCTCGGCCGCCGCTACGAGGTGCTCGTGGAGCGCGAGGCCAAGCGCGGTGAGAACATGCTCATGGCGCGCACGCGCGACTTCAAGACGGTGCTCGTGCCGGGCGATGCGTCGATGCTCGGGCAGTATCTGACCGTGGAGGTCACGGGAACGACCGGCTCGACGTTCACGGGCCAGATCGTGCGCGAGCGCAAGCCGCTTCCGATGGCCGGCTGACGCGCCGTTCGCTGCTGCCGTTCGGTGCACTCGATCGCAACAATTCGATGAGGGACATCGACCGCTGTGAGCGTATGCTCATGCGGTCATGCCACTCGTCGTCTTCGCCATCGGCGCCTACATCGCTGGTCTCGCCGCGGGATTCGGCGAAAGCGCGTTGCTCGCGCTGGGTGCGGTCGCGGTAGCCGCCGGAGCGGGCTATACCAGGAGTGGCGCCGCGGCGGCGGCGTTCGGAGCAATCGCAACGGCCGGTGTCTTTGCGGCGCACGGCGCGCGGCGGGCCGACCTGGAGTGTGCGAGTACGCTGAATGCGTCGCCGCTCGTGGTCATGCTGGATGACAGCGTGGCGCCAGGCGCGTTCGCGAGAGCGCATCTTCGCGATTGCGATGCGACCGTCGCGATCTCGGTGAGTGGCGGGGCGGCACCTGCCGGCGCAGTCGCGCGGGTTTCGGGTACACTCGCCCGGACGGACCACGGCGTCATGATGCAGCATGCCGTCGTCACGCCGCTCGCCAATCCCGATCTGTTTCATCGCTGGCGCGCCTCGGCGGGCGCGGCGATCGACCGGACATTCGGCAACGATGCGCCACTCGTTCGTGCATTGCTGATCGCGGATCGGCGCGAGCTCCCGCCGGAGATGCGCGACCGTTTCGCGTCCGCGGGACTTGCCCACATCCTCGCGATTGCGGGCCTCCATATCGGAATCATCATGACCGCCGTGGAGCTCGCGCTCGAGCTGGCCGGCGTGGCGCGGAGACGAGCGACCATGCTCACCATCGCGCTCATTCTGGTTTACGTCGCGGT
>Ga0070680_100000685_pt1 | contig 23492 bp, 20 predicted proteins | sample KBSC73BmetaG_FD_64672 | JGI IMG/M metagenome (GOLD analysis project Ga0070680, IMG submission 64672) | Corn rhizosphere microbial communities from Kellogg Biological Station, Michigan, USA - KBS C7-3B metaG | ecosystem: Host-associated > Plants > Roots > Rhizosphere | place: USA: Michigan...
GTGACAGCCTGTCCAGCCGACGTCGATCAATGGCATCGAGAAGGGCCTGGACTTGCGGGAGGTCGAACGGGTCCATCAGCAGTTCAGCGGCGGGGTCCACTTCTTCGAAGCGTGAAATGCGAAGGACTCGACCCGGGCGGCCCAGACGACGCCGAATGGAGCGCGCCGCGCGATGGCCAAGGAGTATCGTCGAGCGGAGCGGGTCGCCTGCGAGCGCCCTCGCAAGCCACGCCAGTGCCGTTGCATACTCACCTGCGTCGGCCCGCTGCTTGACCGTGTGGAAGGCGTTGCGAGCCCACACCCGCCGCACGACGCGCGGCGGCAGCGGCGCACGTTCGGCGATCAGCCGCGAATAAACCTCTCGAGAGCAGCGGCGAATCAGGTCGATGTCGCTCGACATGTTCGAACTATGCCGGCGCCAGCCGACAAGATGCTCCCTGACCAGGTCGATCGGGTAGCGAGCGGCAATACGCAGCTGCAGCATCACATCTTCCAGTGCGGGGAGGCTCTCGTCATAGCCACCGATGTCCTCGACCGCCCTTCGCGATAGAAGCAAAGCGCTGCCGTTCTCTACCGCGTTGACATAAGCTAATTGGCTGAAGACGCGTCCGCTCAGCGGGACTCGTGGACCCGAAGCCAGGACTCGCCCGGCGTCGTCGACCTCGCGATACCAGCAATAAATGAATCCGACTGAGCCCGCCGACCGGAGTGCGAGCGCCAGTTGCTTTTCTATTTTCGTGCGGTGCCACAGATCGTCGGCGTCGATTGGTGCGAACCAGTCGCCGCGGGCTGCGGACATTCCGAAATTCCGCGCCGAGGAAAGACCGCCATTCTCCTTGCGCACCAGTCGAGCCCTCGGCTCCCGCTCGCAAAACGCCGCCGCGACGGCCGCCGTGGAGTCGGTCGAGCCATCATCGACAATGACGATCTCCAGGTTTCGATGTGTTTGCGCCGCCACAGACTCCAGCGTCGCAAGAAGTGTGCGCTCACTGTTCCACGCGGGCACGATCACCGAAACGAGCGGCTCCTTGGTCATTGCCGTCCCTCCTGCTGGAGGCGCTCGAGAAAACTCCCGCTGGGCGCGGGTGAGTTCTTGTACGGTCTGATGGCTTCGTTCGACAGGTGAACTCCGAGAGTCCTCGGCGTCAAAATGTCCTCCAGACCGATTGAAGGGTCGAGTATCCACGCCGCGTCCCGCCAACCCGAGGGGTAAAATGTGTCGGGGGGATAGGCGCGGGAGTAGAGCCCGAAGCGACGGGCCAGCCAGGTCAGGCCGTAAGCTCCGGTGGTTCCCCACGGCATTCTCGTCAGGTCGGCGCTGCCGGAGATGAGCTCCCTCAATCTGGCTGGATAATACCAGTACCAGGGGAGCCATGCGGGCGTCGTCGGCCGCTCGAACACGTCGAGAAGCAGCGGTAGCATCGGGCAATCTGGCGGGAGTCGAAGTACCGCGTTGTTGATCAGCCCCGGCTCTTCCTCGGCCAGGAGGTATGGGTCCGAAAGATCAATCGGGCCGATGAGGTACATGTCGAGATCGAGCCAGGTGCCGAGACCGCGCCGCTGCAGCTCCAGGCGAAACCAGTCCGCAAACAGTCCGGGGCTGCCGCTTCGGTGGTAGACAATCCGGCTCTCTGAGATGATCTCGGAAGCGTCGCGAACCTCGACTCCGTCCGGAACGCCGCGGACATCACCGTAGCAATAGAGACTCAGTTTGTGACCCTGCCGAAGCACGGATCGGGCGCAGGCGCGCTCGACCGGTCCCAGTGAATCCCCAATCCACAAAGTCACGCAGTCGGGGGTCACAGAGAACTCTTGAAGCCGCTAACCGACCCGCCTGCCGTTACTCGGCCCATGTGGCCGGCTAACCCGACAACAATGATTTGTCGACGGCTTGGGTGCTGCTCTACTAATCAGCCATGAAGCAGCGGATAAAAGGGGACCGGCAGGTCGGCGCGTTCAGCGCGCTGTGGCAATTGTACGGCCACCTTACTCCTGGGCTTCGCCGAGACTTCTTCGCCGTCCTGCTGTTGATGTTGATCGGCGGACTGGCCGAGCTAGGAACCATCGGCTCGGTTGTTCCCTTCCTCGCCTTTCTTTCGAACAGCGCCCCTGCTCATGTCCCGCGGCTGAGCGGAGTCTTCACGATGTTCGGCGAGGCGATCGGCGCCGGAAGCGTTACCGCTGCGGCAATCGTCTTCGCCGGATTCGCGATCATTGCCGGAGTTGTGCGGATCGACCTTACCTGGCGGACTCAGAAATTCGTTTACGGTGTGGGCCATCATCTCTCGCTCGAATCGCTCCGCAAGATTCTGTGTCAGCCCTATTCCTTTCATGCCGAGCGCGAACTTGGGGCTTTGTTGTCGACAACTGTCAGGGTCGAGATTCTCGTGTTCGACCTAATCCTGCCGGCGATGCAAACGCTTACCTCAGCGTTCATCGCGTGCTTCCTGGTCGCCGGACTCATCTACATCGATCCGGAAACGACGCTTCTGACTGCCGGAGCCTTCGCCGGGATCTACCTGCTCGTATCGCTGATCACGCGCAAAAGGCTCGCTGCAAATTCGACGATTGCCGAGACCGGATACAACGACCGCTACAAGATTGTGAACGAGAGCCTTGCGGGAATCAGGGACGTTATAATCGACAATTCGCGATCTGTTCATCTCGAGCAATTCGATCGAGCGAACGGCCGCCTAGCTCACGCTCGCGCGGTTACCGGTTTCATAGCGGCGTCCCCGCGCTACATGATCGAAACTCTCGGGACGGTCCTCATAGCGGCGATAGCGGTTCTGGTCTCGCGCCGCGAAGGCGGCATCGCCATGGCCGTGCCCTTCCTCGGCGCGCTGGCTCTCGGCGCCCAGCGACTGCTTCCTCTCGTGCAAACGGTCTACAACGGCTGGTCGCTCAGCGTTGGAAACCGATCCATCATCCATGAACTGACCGAACTCCTGCGCCTTCATGACCGGGAAGATGGCGAAGTGCCGCCTCCTCTTCCGTTTCGTAACGTGGTCAGTTTCGAATCTGTCAGCTTTTCTTACCCGACCCGACCGAAGAGCCCGGCTGTACGCGATCTGAGTTTCACAATTCCTGCCGCGGCGATGGTCGCGATCACCGGAAAGACGGGTGCAGGGAAGTCGACGATTGCCGACCTGCTGATGGCGCTCCTCGAGCCGAGCGATGGTGAAATCCGTGTCGATGGAACGCCGCTGACCGGTCAAAACGCTGCCGCGTGGCAGCGAAACATTGCCCATGTTCCACAATCGATTTTCCTTGCCGACACGACCATCGAGCGGAACATTGCGCTGGGCGTTCCAAAGGAGCCGGCTGACCCCGTGCGAATCGAGGAAGCTGCGCGAAAGGCGCAGCTTGACAGTTTCGTGCGGTCGCTTCCCGACGGCTACGAGACCCTTGTCGGCGAGCGGGGAATTCGCCTGTCGGGGGGGCAGCGGCAGCGCCTGGGCATCGCTCGAGCAATCTACAAGCGAAGCCCTGTAATCGTGTTGGATGAGGCTACCAGTGCTCTCGACGAAGCGACTGAGGCCGCGGTCATCGAGGCTCTTGACGAACTGCGAACGAACGGCCGGACAATCGTGATCATCGCGCACAGGCGTTCGACAATCGCTCATTGCGACTTCGTCGTTAACCTCGACGACGGGCGTGTTTCGGCAATCGGAACCCCGGATGGTCTCGTGGGACAGGCACGAAAGTAGCCATGCCAGCTCCAACGGGACGGTTAGACCCACAAGCGGAGCGCACGCTCAGGCACGGTTACCGATCGTTTCGCCAGCCGATGCGTTCAGCAGCGCTTGGAATCGCCGGCTCCGCCCTGTAGTCCTCACTGTATCGCTTCGGCAGGCGCGCCGGGCCTGATTCCGATGAGAGAGCGCACTTGCACGAAACTCCGCAGGCGAACGACCAGGCCCCAGCGCTCAGCGTCGTCATGCCCGTCTACAATGCTCTGCCGTTTTTGGACGCGGCTGTAGAGAGCATCCTCGGACAATCCTTCACAGACTTCGAGTTCGTAATCCTCGATGACGGATCGACCGACGGCTCGTTCGAACGGTTGCAGCAATGGGCATCGAAAGACCCCCGGATCCGCCTGGTGCGCGTCGACAAAAATCTGGGGCCGGTCCGCAGCTCACAGCGCGTTGCGCAAGCCGCGACTGCTCCGATCGTCGCGAGGATGGACGCGGACGATATCTCCTGTCCGGATCGGCTCCGTCAGCAGATCGAGGTCTTGAACGCTAATCCGCAGGCAGGGGTCGTCGGTTCGCTCGGCGACCTCATCGATTCGAAGGGTCGACAAGTTCGCGGTCCCGAGCAGTGGAGGATGTTTCGCAAGCTGTTCATTCCATTTTGTCACGGAGCAATGATGTACCGGCGGGCCGTGTTCGAGCAGGTTGGCGGCTATCGGCAGCAATGCGTTCTTTGGGAGGACCAGGACCTGGTCGCGCGCATGTCCGCCATCTCCGATGTACTCGTAATTCCCACCGCACTGCATCGCGCTCGGCAGTCGAACAGCAGCACGCGATCCATAACGACTTACGATCAGATGGAGCGAGCGCTCGATCTCGCCTACCGTTGCCTGGAACGTTTGCACCACGGCCGCGATTACGAGGACATTCTCGCCGACCCTGTCCCTCGCGACGGCAAGTTTGATCCTCGATCCTATATTTCGCTCGGTTCCGTGATCCTCTGGGCGGGCGGCAGGCCACGGCTCTTTGGTCGCCTGCTCAAGCGCGGTAGACTCTCGCCCAACTTCGCCTCGTTGAGCGCGATCGTGTGGACTGCCTGGGCATCAGTCAGCCCGCCAACGCTGCGACAGTTCATTCTCCTGCTGGCCAGAATTCGCAACGCGGTCGCGAAACAGCGGATCCGTTCTACCGCGCCCGTTCCCTGGCGTCGGCAGAGTGGCGGCACGCGCAGGAAACGACGGCCAGTCGAGATTGCCGGGACGCGAGCATAGTCTCCACGGCAGAAATCCGGCGAGCGACGCAACCGGCAACTCGCCGAGGAATCGCGTCATCAACTCGTTCGACGCAGGTTAGAACGCGGCAGCGTCGCTCCGTTCAGAATGACTGTCCCATCGATAGTGGAGCCGGCGAGCTCCGCATTGCCGCGGATGGTTGTAATGCCGAGATACGTGCCGCGCGGATACGAGCGCACCGGCGAGCGCTGCGACATCGTACAGTCGGCGAAGATCACCTCGTTGGTCGACCACGGGAGGACGGCATTCGCAGTAAGATCGAAATCGCAGCGCTCGAAGCGGGCATTGCTGCTGTCCGGCAACTGGGCGATGGGCTGTCCCTGTCCGGTGCCGCCATAGACGATGCGCGTCGGCGACAAGGCGGGATCATCCAGGAAGCGGCAATCGGCGAATTGCGCTGCTCGCTGGGGATCGGGACTACCGTAAGCGTGCACCATCGCGCCGACGAACGTGCAGCCACTGAAGCGGAAGCCGGGCTTGTTGGGCCAGGCCGACCACATGCTGGTTCCGACGAAGGTGCAGGAATGGAACGTCGCGCCCTCGGAATCTCCGGAATCAGCGACCATGCCGGCTCCGCTATTGTCGCTGAATTCGCAGCTTGTGAAGCTGAGGTTTCGGACGAGCTTGTCTCCAGGTTCAATGTCCACGCCCGCGGATGGTGCGCTAAGCAGTCGGGCCTTACCCGTGCGAGTGAAGCGGCAACGGTCGAACGCGTAATTGCGTCCGCCGACGATGCTGCATCCCTGGCGCGCGTTCCGGTCGCAAACGATGTTTGAAACGGTGCTGGAGGCAGCGCGCTGTGTCGGACCGTCGATGATGATTCCGTCGAGCGGATGGTCGTGACTTCGAATGTTCGACAGCCGCTCAGGACCCAGATTGTCCACGAGAAAGATACCTGATCCGGGGAGCTGCCAGTGAACATCGCCCCACTGTCCTCCAATCTGGAGCCCACCGGAATTTCCATCCAGATCCAGGTCGGCAACTGCAATGCCGCCGCTGCAGCGCTCTGCGTGGATCATTGCAATGTATGGAGATGCCCGGAAGGCAGCATCATAGAACTTGGCCCCGCGCTCTGCGGGTCTGCCAGTTGCCGGGTCGAACGAGCCGAAGCGTAAACCGCCCTGGGCCCGGAGCACGGCACCATTGCCGCGTACCACCACCGGCGCTGTGCAGCCGACGAAGTGGAGGACTGGCGACGGAGTGAACGCGTAACCGGCCTCACCCGCAGTCGGGGGAAGATGCTTGCCGACGATATAGGTGACGGGACGAAGAGCCACCGTGCCGCCGCGAGCCGCATTGATGTGCGCAGAGAGATCGGCAAAAGCGTCGGTGTCGTTCGTCTTCCCGTCGCCCTTTGCGCCGAACGCTTCGGGAGTCAGGACGGCCGCGGCTGCTGTCGCTCGCGGCAGGAACATCGGGGCTGTCGACGCCAGGACGACGAATTCACGCCTATCCCAATCCACTTTCCGCCTTCAGCTCAGTGTGGCTGCTGCAGGGACTAGGCTGTCCTGGTCAATCTGCCGCTTCTGTTGTCGCAACCAGTTCTGGAAGGTCAGCACCGTCCACAAGCGATACTGCTCGTTGGCCCCGCCAAGATGTGTACGCCACATCTCGCGGATCGGTTCAGGCCGGAAGTACCCCTCGTCCCGCAGCCGCGCCTCATCCAGAAGATCCTCCGCCCACTCGCGAAGCGGGCCGCGAAGCCACGCGCCGATCGGAACTCCAAAACCCATCTTCGGCCGCTCGATCAGCTCCTTCGGTACGTGGCGGTACAAGAGCTGGCGCAGAATCCACTTGGACTCGCCGCGCCGGATCTTCTGGTCCCGCGGCAGGCGGAAAGCGAACTCGACGACCTGGTGATCGAGGAACGGCACCCGCGTTTCGAGCGAGACCGACATCGCAGCACGATCGACCTTCACGAGGATGTCGTCGGGCAGATAGCCGACCAGGTCGAGCGCCATCATCCGCTCGAGGTCACCGAGGCTGCGCATCGGCTCCGCCAATCCAGTGGCCTGCGACGGCGGCTCCGCCGCTCCGAGGACCAGGTCCGACGGGTTGCGCCACAGCGAGATCATGCCGCCGTAGAGTTCAGCGATGGAGCCGCTCTCGAGCAATGGTGCGCCCTTGTGCGCCTTGTCACCGAGCCGCTCCAGCCAGACAGGGTTGGACAGCATTCCCCCCGCGGTATCGCCGAGCCTGGTCCAGGCCGACCTCGGAACGGCGACTACAGCGCGAGCAGCCGCGCTTCGGAGCGGTCTCGGGACCCCGCCGATTCGACGCCAGATGTCGGTCGTCTGCGTATAACGCGTGTACCCGCCGAACAGCTCGTCGCCGCCGTCACCCGAAAGGGCGACCGTGACCTCGCGCCGGGCCAGCGCGGAGACGAGATGCGTCGGGATTTGAGAAGGATCGGCGAACGGCTCATCGTACATCTCCGGCAAGGCCGGAATCACCGATCTGGCCTCACTCGGCGTAACATAAAGTTCGGTGTGGTCCGTGCCGAGATGACGCGCGACGGCCTTCGCGTGCTCGGCCTCATTGTAGCCCTTTTCCTCGAAGCCGATGGTGAAGGTCTTCACCGGCCGCGGCGACAACTTCTGCATCAACGCGACCACCGTCGAGGAATCGATTCCCCCGGAGAGGAACGCGCCCAAGGGCACGTCGGCGATCATCTGACCGGAAATCGCCCGTTCGAGCTCGCGCTCGAGGCGATCGACCGCCTCGATGTCGCCAAGTTTCAGTGGGTTCGCGGCGCCGGCCTCGGCCACCGCAGCGCCGGACCAGTATCGCTCGAGGACTGATTCGCCCGAGCCGCTTCGAAGCGTCAGGAGCGTCCCGGGGGGGAGCTTCGAAATGCCGCGGTAGATCGAGTGCGGAGAGGGTACATAGCCATAGCGGAGGAGCAGCGTCAGGGCTTGGCGGTCGACGTCGTCATCGAACTGCGGATGCTGAGCGAGCGCCTTGAGCTCTGATCCAAAGAGGAACGGCCCGCCCTCCGACTGACGCCCGTAGTAGAGCGGCTTTTCGCCAAGACGATCTCGAGCGAGGAATAAAGTGCGCTCCGACCGATCCCAAAGCGCGAAGGCAAACATGCCGGTGGATCGCTCGACGGCGCCGCGGACACCCCATTGCTCGATCGCCGCAAGGAGGGTCTCGGTATCGGAATGCCCAACCCACTTGTGGCCCGCACCGGCGGCCGCGAGTTCACCGCGGATCGCCATGTGATTGTAGATCTCGCCGTTGTAGACGATGACGAAGCGGCCGCCGTACGACTCCATCGGCTGATTGCCCGCCGCCGAAAGATCGACGATCGACAGGCGGTTGTGGGCGAAGGCGACCCGCGCATCCGCGTCCATCCAGGTGTCGGACCGGTCCGGACCCCGGTGGCGGATGCTCCGATTCATCTGTTCGAGCGTCGACTGGACTGCGCCCTTGCTCCGCCATGATCCGCCAATGAATCCCGCAATTCCGCACATTTCAGCCGCCCAGCTCCCTATCCGCGCCTGTGCTCACAGTTCCTCTCCAGAGCCGCGTGTACCGGCTGCCGGCACTCAACGGCGTCGCAGCAGCAGGATTGTATCGGTGCCAAGCCGCGCAAGCAGCGGAATTCGCCGAACGATGCGGTCGTAGGGGATCAGCGCCGGCCCCATCAGGCGTTGGAACCCCGGTACACAGACGAGATGATTTCGTTCGTCCATGCTGACCACGCCGTGTCGTTCCGCGGCCGCAAGCACCTCTGACCTGCTCGTGAGCGCGTAGCCGCGTCCGCGCAGCGCCCAAAGAAGGCGACCGATCCGATAGAAGAGCCGGTTCTTGTCGCTGAACTGCAGAACGGCAACGCCGCCGGGCGCCAGGTGCCGAGCAATCGCGGCGATCACCGGGTCGATGTCGTCGACGTGCGCAAGCACCCCAAGCGCCAAGACAATGTCCATGTCGCCTGCGTCGACGGACGCCGCGTCGGCCTGTACGAAAGTGCAACCAGCAGCGCCGAGCTCCCGGGCATTCGCCCGCGCCGCATCCAACATCGCCGCGGAATTGTCGACGAGCGTCACCTGATTGTTCGTCGCCATCGGCAATGAAACTGCTCCGTCCCCGCAGCCGAGGTCGAGAATGCGCTTGCCGCGCGGTTCGCCAATCAGTTCGCCAACGACCTCACGCCGCAGCCGAAGCCTGTAGTTGCCACGGAGATATGGCTCGGGCCGTTCGAAATATCTGGCGCTCGTGGGAATGGTGACCACAGCGGCGTGATAGCAGAAATCGTTTGACGAGGAAGGCTTAGCCGGCGGCGCTTCGCTGGCTTGCCGTTCAAATCGCGAGCCGCTGGCGGAAAGCTTTCAAGGTCCCCTCGACCATCGCGTCGACGGAGAAATTCTCGACGATCCTTGCGCGGACTTTCTCAGGCTCGTGGCGATCCAGAGATGCGGATTGCGTGAGCATGGCTTGGGCGAGCGCTTCGGGCGATGACGCGGGCACGACGATCCCCGCAGAGCCCACGATTGCCGCGGAATCGCCAACGTCGGTGACGATGCAAGGCAGGCCGCACGCCATTGCCTCGGCGATGGAATTGGAAAAGCCTTCTCCCCAAACAGAGCACGAACAGGCGATGTCCAACGCATTGAGAGCCGCAACGGGCTCTTGTGCGCCCGTGAACATCACGCGGTCGCCAAGTCCGAGCTTACTGCCGAGGACCTTCAGCCGCTCGAATTCAGAACCGTTGCCGATGCACAAGAAACGGAGGTTCGGCGCGCGCGCGCGCGCAATCGCGGCGGCGCGAAGAAACACCGGATGACCCTTCATCGGGTCGAGACGAGCCATGACTCCAATGGCAGTCTCGTCGTCCGAAAGGCCGAATTTCCGTCGCTGCAGCTTGCGCAGTTCAGGATCGGGGCGAAAGCGGGAGGTGTCGATTCCATTCGGCACAACCACGAATTTATCCCGCGGGAAGCCGTATGCGACCGCATGGGCTGCGCCGGCCGACGAATTCGAGATGATGAGGTCGGGGATCGCCGACACGATTCGCTCCATGCGGAAGCCGATCCACCGAATCCAACCGTATTCTCGCAGCTGCATGTCGGAAGCCCGGAATCCCCATACCCGATGGCTATTGCGGACGAACGGGCGGGTCGCAGCAGAGATCAGGTTCGGCCCGACCAGAAAACTGTAGATAACATCAGGGTTCGCCCGGCGTAACGCCGCCACAGCTCTCCGCGAGAAGCCAAACAGGTCCCAGCGACCACTTTTTCTAAGATCGACCATTGGAACGCCGGAGCGCTCGAGGTCTTCTACGAGCTCTCCACTACGGTAGAAGAGACCTACCGTTACCGAATGCCCGCGATCGCGGAGGCCTGTAGCCAGCGCGATCAACTGCCGCTCTGTCCCCCCGAGCTCGAGAGCCCGAGAGAGCAGGAAGATCGAAAGCGGCGACGAACCGGAGTTCGGCAACTAGGGACGTTTCCTGGCGACGAAAAAGAGGTTTCGCGCCTGGCCGTACGTGCCGAGTCGACGCCACGACAGGAATTTCTTCAGTAACCCGGTCAGACGCCTACCCCAGCCGGCCGAGTCCCACTCATTGAAAAAATGTTCTTCAATCCTTTCGACTGCAAAAACCTGCTCGAGCAGTCGGCGCAGCGCCGAGCCGTCATAGCGTGCCTGGTGACCCCATCGATGGAAGCCATGCCCGCAATGCGGACAGACGACATGGTTGTCCTCCAGCCTCTCCGAAGCGGGGACGGTCCCGAGGAAGCGGCCGCCAGGCCGAAGCACGCGACTTATCTCCGGCAGCGTCCGGTCACGGATGTCTGCCTCAAGATGTTCGAGCACCTCGGTCATCACAACCGAGTCAAAGTGATTGTCCGGGAACGGAATGTCCTGGCTATATCCGACCTGGGCTCGTTCGCCGAGTTGCACCTCGTCGCGCAGCCGCTCGATACTGCGTGCGCTCGGGTCGAGCGCCCAGACTTCGACGCCTTTCTTGGCAGCCAACCGCTCCAGCTCGCCGGACCCGACCCCAATGTTCAGCATGCGCTCGTTGCGATTCAATCGCCGGACGAGGAACTCCAGGCGGGGCCGGGCCCCATTGAAACTCTCTACGCCCTCGTTCTGGAAATAATCCCAAATGACGTCCTGCCCCATGGCGCTCCAGTCTCTCTAAGCCGCTGTTTCGTCCACGGAATCAATCGGTGCCGCACCCTTGGCAATCATTCGTAGCAAGAGCACCGACGTAACAACATACATCAGCGCCGAGGAAATCATGAGCGTCGGCAGGCCGAAATGGCGCACGAGGAGGAAATTGAGGATGACTTTCACGGCCAGCGCCGCGCTCGTGATGGAGGCAATTGCACCGAACCGCCCGACCGCCGCGACCCATTGTACTAGGGCGATGCCGCCGAAGAAGAAGGGCAGCTGGAGGATTCCGTAGCGGAGGAGGCCTGAGACCGCCGCCGTCGCGCTCGCCTGGAATGCACCGCGCTGGAACAGCAGCTTCACGAGCTCCGGTGCGAGCAGCCAGAGGAAAGCTGAGCCGATCACGCCGGCGGCGAACATCAGCGCTCCCCACTGGAGCGCATGTCTGCGGCCGAGCGCCAGGCTGCCGCTCGCCACTGCATTCGACAGGACGGGCAACAGCGCGCGCCCGATCACCACCATGGCGAGGCCACTGAACAAGGTGATGATGCGGTTCGCATAGCCAAGCGTCGCCACCGCACCCGTCCCGAGCCCAGCCGCGAACAGCTGATCGATGGGATTGGTCGCGGTGAGCACGAGCTGGCCAAGCACCATGATCAGGAGGGGCCCGTAGAATGTCTCCCACTCTTGCGACCGGTGCCTGAGCGCCACTCTGCCAATTGGCGGATCGCCCTTTGCCACGAGTCCCAACAGGATCACGAGCTGCGCGATATAGCCCACGAGAGAGCCGAGGATGAGCGGCGTAACCGAGCCAGCTGGAAAAGGTGCTATTACGAATATCGCGATCATCAGCGCGGGAATGGCTTCGGTAAGCGTGTAGCCGAACCGCTCTCTCGCTTGCAGACGTGCGGTGAGATAGCCGGCGAGGATCATGAAAAGCGCGATTGGCGACAAGCGCTGGACGATAAGGATCGTCAAGCGAACTGTCTCCGCGTCGAGTTGCGCCGCCATCAGCCGCGAAGCTTCGGGTGCCGCGACGTAAGTAAGGAGCGCGACGCCTGCGCCAAGGACGACTGCAGTTCCATTGAACTCTGCGAGAAACGCATCGCGATCGGCTTTGCGGCGGTCAAGGCGCACCACCCGCGGAACCAAGACGACTCCTAAAACGCCCGCAATCAGCATCGGCACCCACGTCACGATGGTCACCGATAGCTGGTAAGCGTCGACGGTCGAGCTGACGCCGTATCGCCACGCAATCGCCATCTCGCGCGCGGCGACGAAAGCCTTCGCGAGCAGAGTCAGCACACCGATGGTGAGCGCGCCGGCCGCAATCCGTTTGTGGTTTCCGTGGACGCTGTTGACCCTGCGGAACAGTCTGTTGTCTCGCGCAGGAGCGGGCAAGTGAGGGTTCATGTCATCCATTGCTGCAGCGTGGCGGCGATATTCTGGATATGCGAACTGCGCCTTCGCCAGAGAGAATTCGACGCATTCGCGCTTTGTGTGGAAGTTCGTTGAAAAAAGAAAGCGTTCGGCTCACCGGCGATGAGGAGCGCCTATCCACTCTCGAGGAATGCCTTTATCGTCGCCGGCTAGCTCGTGAAACCTCGGGGCCTCAGTGATGGACACGGACTATATCAACGAGCTGCGGCGGTTCGAAATGAACAAGCTCTCCTCGCTAATCCCAAAGGGATCGAAAGTGCTGGAGTTCGGCTCCGGCACTGGAGAGCAAGCGAAGTATCTTTCCGAGCTGGGCCATGACGTAGTTGCCATCGATTTGCCTAGCAGCGCCTATGCGGCGCATCGCGTATTTCCTGTTCAGGACTATGACGGCCGGAAAATTCCGCTCGAAGATAATTCCGTCGACGTGATCTTCTCTTCGAACGTGATGGAGCATGTCGAATACCTGAAAGAAATCCTTTCCGAGCATCGACGTGTGCTTCGGCCCGGAGGGATTGCAATCCACGCGGTACCGACCTCGCTGTGGCGATTCTGGACCTTTGCGAGCGGGCCGCCCGCTTCGCTGCGAGCGTTAGCGCGGCTTGTCAGCAATCCGCGCGCCCCTGTTGGTCACGGCGGCCGGCCGCTGACCGCGTTCCAGCATTTCAAGGCAATAGTGGGCCCGGTCGTCCCCGTCGGTCACGGGACTTCGTTCGAAGGCATAAGCGAACTGTGGACATTTTCATCACGCGCGTGGCGACGGACGTTCCGACGCAACGGCTGGGACGTGCAGCACCACGAACCGATGGGAATGTTCTATACCGGCAACGCGATCTTTGGCAGCAAAGTGCCGTTTCCGCGGCGAGAGAAGCTAAGTGCGTTCCTCGGCAGTGCTGTCAACGTGTTCGTCGTGAGGCCGTCCGAGTTGAAGTAACCCATCAGCTGTCGCGTGAAGACTGTCGCACAATTCGTTGCCACAGCTCCTCATAATTCTGGACCATCCGTTCAAGCGAAAACTTCTTAGCGATCCTCTCGCGAGCCGAATTGCGGCGCCGCGCCCACGCTTTCGACACCGAGGCATGCTCGTCATTGGCTTGTGCGATCGCGTCGGCGAGTGCCGGGGCATCCCTTGGAGGAACAATCCAGCCGGCCTCGCCGACAATCAACCTTGAATCACCGACGTCCGTTGCAACGTTCGGCGTCCCCGACAGCATGGTCTCGGCCACCACGTTCGGAAAACCCTCGCTGCCGACGCTGGGGAGGACATGCAGATCAAGTGCCGCGGCAAGCTCGGGAATATCTGATCGGCCGCCGAGAAGCTGGACCGTCTCAGCGCAACCGGACTGTCGAAGAAGTGTGGCGAGATCCACATTCGCAGCGTCCAGCCCGCGTCCTATCAGCAAAGCACGGACTTTGATGCCTCGGTCGCGCAGCAACTCGATCGCGCGCACAAGCACAGGGATCCCCTTCTGCGGATGCCACCGGGCGATTGTCCCGACGACGAATTCCTCATCCTCGATGCCAAGCCCCTTACGTACGCGTTGGCGGGCGGCATCGTCAGGACGGAAAACCTCCGGATCGTATCCGTTCGGGATCAGCACGTTGTCGACGAAGCCGTATCCCCACCGCGCGTGCAGCTCCGCCGAGCTGGCAGAGCAGTTGATCACTGCAACAGGAATGAGTCGCGTCAGAGGTCCGCCAGCGTACACGAGTAGCCTCTGGCGTGCCCGGAGCGGCTTAAGCGACGACCACCGGATGTTCCAGACGACTGGGACTCCTGCAAGCCTTCCGGCGATCCCGCCCACCAGGTTTGCTCGCTGCATCCAGCATTGGACCACGTCCGCGCCGCTATTGCGGACCAATCGGGCCAGCTTCGGGATAGCGGCGAACTGTGCGGTCGCCGATTTTAGCTCCAGGTGGTGGACAGGAATTTCATGCTCTTCGAGCAACCGGCTGTAATAGTCCCGTCCGCCGAGACACACGATCTCGTGCGCGACATGTCGGGAATTCGTGGCGAGGCGAAACAGCACGGTCTCCGCACCGTGCGGAGGCAATCCCGGAATGATGTGGATGACACGCATGTCAGCGACTGCCGTTCGCGCACTTGCCGATCAACTGAGGCGGCTCCTCAGGCGCGAGCGCAACCAAACCATGGACGATTGGAAGCGGTCGGCACTCGCGACGATCACGGTAGCCCACGTATCACTTGACGGTACCAGAGCGGTGGCCCCTGGTCCTTGCCCGGCTGCCAAAGATAGCTTGAATATGGAAGCCACGCGTCTCCCCACCTTCCGAAAGTGAGCCACACCACCTCGACGGCAAGCGAGTAAAGGAGAATGCCGGCAGCGACGAGAGCGTTTGGGCGAAGACGCGTACCAAGCGCAGCGGGCAGACGCGACAAGACAAAGACTTGCAGTGGGCCGAGGTAGATGCCGAACCGGTCAACAATGGTTGAAGAGCGCACCATCAGCAACAGCAGAGCGGAGAAAAAGGCGAGCAAGGAAAATACCGTCCACAAGCGCAATTCGCTTTCGTTCGTCGCGAGCCGCTTGCGCATCGACAGGAAAATCATTGCCGGAAGGATGTTCATCAGAAGCCGAGGAAGGGCTCCTCCGGCAGTGTAGCGTGCTGCCGAGTACCGAGTGAGCAGCAATTGGATCGTGCCGAGAAACTCGTAGGCGAGGAAGCCTCCCATGAACAGCAATATCACAGCAATCAGGAAGCCTTTGCGAACGGTTGCCAACCCGAGCACGCCGACCATGACGATGGCGGAAGTGTGGAAAGTGGTCGCAAGGACGAGACAGATCAGCATCTTCACGATCTTTCCTTGACCGTAAAGGTGTATCGCGAGGAAAATGAAGCCCAGCGCGGCGCTCTGGCGCGTGTAGCCCATTGCAACGCCGATCACGAGGTAAGGGACGGAGACCGCAAGGGCCAGCGATGCGTTCGATTGGTCTCGACAGAACTTCAGCAGCCCGTAGGTGAAGATGGTGGCGCATACCAGGTCCGGGAACCAGAGGCCCCAGTGCATTTGGGCGGCCGCCATGTTCAACAACGAATAGGCTGGCTCCGCCTTCCGCAATCCCTGCATGAAGCTCGCCACCTCGACGTATCGAATGAGGTACACATAGGTCCACCAGTCGGCGCCAATTTCGTACCGCAGCCCGATTACGACGATGAGCAGCAGACCAGCCAGCAAGAACCAGAGCTGTGAAGATGGCGAGGGCGCAATTACTTGCTTCATCGCAGGCACGGCGAACACTGCAAATAGAAGCAAATAAGGGACGAGATTCAAATCGAACACTGGGCCGTCGCTCCGTTCTAGCGTTTCCGGATGAAGAAGCGGAGGGACACATCAAACACAGGTGGAGTAAGCCTGTGGACAAGCTGGAGAAGCCGCATGACCGGCATGCTTCCGAAATGGTACGACGGCACCCCGGACACAGAATAGGAATAAACATCTGCTGCGTTTCCGAAATAGCGCCTGACGTCTTTCGGCCGATTTAGCTTGTAGGCCGTCGGGAATACGTCGCGCTCAAGTCGTCCGGGCTGCACCTTCGTGAGTGTTGCCGAGTGCATCCGGTTCGGGATGAACCGCGCAGCCAGCCCCAAGTAGCTCCATTTGTTCGGAGTCATCGCGCAAATCCAGCCGCCGGGTTTGAGCACCCGCAGCAACTCGCGCGCGGCCCAATCCGGGTTGGCGATGTGCTCGAACACATAACGAGAAACGATGAGGTCGAAATGGTCGTCAGGGTATGGGAGCGCTTCGCCCACCTCGATGACCGCAGCCGAATCCAGCGTCGGGTTCTTGAGCACAACGGGGTCAGGATCGCACCCGTGCACTCTTGCACATCGCCCGCGTAAGTTCTGAAGCCAAACGCGGTACGTGCTTGGGTCGGTTTCCATGAATTCCCCGCGCCCAGCGCCAAAGTCGAGTACCACGTGCTCCGGGCGCAACAGCGCCGCGACCTGCACAAAAAAGCCCACTTCCTGGTCGTTGTGCGCAAATCCGGAGACGTTCATCTCGGGATAGGCTCGTCGCTCGAGCCGGTGCCGCGGACCTTCCTTAGCCGAATCGTAGATCGGCTGCGGCGCCTGTCCGACCTGCTTTGGAGCGGCGCGGGTTTTGCGCTTCGACTTGGCTCGGGTGGCGGACACAGGAGGCTCCCATCTGTGGGCCGAAGCCTGAAGAATCGGGTTCAAACGAGCGTCACTTCGACACAATTGCGTCGAGCGCCGCAAGATAGGCGTCAATCACCGTCCGCTCGTCGAATTCGCGTTCGGCCTTCGCCCTTGCCCGCTTGCCCATTGCCGCCCGCTCGCGCGGCGTCAGCGCCAGGAGCCGCAGCATCGCCCGAACCAGATCGTCGGCCGAGCGCGGCTCGCAGAGGAAACCCGTTTTCGCCTCATCGACGACGTCGCGGCATCCTGGCGTGTCGGTCGTGATGACGGGCTTCGCCATTGCCGCCGCCTCGATCAACGCGCGTGGCACGCCCTCCGGATAGTAAGACGGGAGCACGATGCAGTCCGCGGCGTGGAAATGCGGCCGGACGTCTGCGGCGGAGCCCAAATATTCGACCCCCTCCCCACGCCAACGGTCGATCTGCTCTTCAGGAATGCCGGATTTGTTCGACGCGGGCTCGATTGCGCCGAGGAGCTGGAAACGGATCCCCGGCCGGTCGGAATGGAACCAGCGCGCGGCTTCGCAATATTCGGCCACGCCCTTTTGCCACATCAGCCGCGACGGCAGCAGGAACGTAAACGGCGCGTCGTTGCCAGACCTTTGGCGCGAGGCGGGAGCGAATTGCTGCAGATCGATCCCCGAGCCAGGCAACAATCGAGCCTGATCTTCCCGGACGAATCCCAGCGAGAGAAACAGATCGCGGCTCTCGCGGTTCTGGAAGAAAATCCGGTCTGAGCGCCGAAAGGCGACCCTGTACATCGCCCCGACGATCTGCCGAATGAGACCGCCGCTCGTGAACACGATGCCGAGCCCGGTGACGTTGTTGACCACCGGCACCCCCATGACGCGACCGGCGAGCGCGCCGTAGATATTGGGCTTTATCGTGAAGCCGAGGAAGGCTTTCGGCCTGAGCTCGCGAAACAACTGCACGTATCGGAGCAGAAGCATCAACTCGCCAGCGACGGAGGTTCCGTGCGGGTCGATTGGCACGGACCGCACGTCGATGCCTTCCTCGAGAAGCTTCGAAGCGCCTTCGTCGTTCGGAACCGCTGCGACGATTCGATAGCCGGCATTCTGCAGAGCCTTGAGGAGGCCAAGCCGGTAGTTGGTCAGCGCAAACGACGAATTCGCCGCGACCACGACAACGTCATTGCTCGAACGGCCGCGGCTGCGGTCGCGATCAGCCGCGACGGCGCTCTCACTGTGCATCGGAGCTGTCCCGAACCCGCAGGTGACTATCGCGACCCGAAGCCGGTCAGCATCGTCTTGATCGTCCGGAAGAAGATCAGCAGGTCGAGCCACGCCGAGAAATATTTGATGTAGTAGAAGTCGTATTGAAGCTTGCGGTGGACTTCATCCATCTCCGCGACATGGCCCTGGTTGACCTGCGCCCAGCCGGAAATCCCCGGTTTTACGACGTGCCTGTAGCGATAGAATGGCAGCTCGCTCGTGTACCAGTGCGATAGAATCTCCGCTTCCGGCCGCGGGCCGATCCAGCTCATTTCCCACCTCAGGATATTCACGATCTGCGGGAGCTCGTCGAGGCGAAGCTTGCGCAGCAGGCGGCCGACGCGCGTGATCCTTTCGTCTCCTTCGGTCGTAATCGCAGCGCGCCTTTCATCGGATGTTTCGACGGGACGCATCGTCCGGAACTTGTAGACCGTGATCATCCGGCCGGCGAATCCCACCCGCTGCTGCCGGAAGAGCACTGGGCCCCGGCTGTCGAGACGGATAGCGACGGCAATAACCGCCATCAGCGGCATGACGATGGGGAGCAACACAAGCGCAAACACGAAGTCGATCAGGCCTTTGAGGTGGAAATAGCCGCGCGCAGGAAGCAGCGAGCCGAAGCTGTTCTCCGACAGCTGTTCGAGCTCGACCCGGCCGGTCAGTGACTCGCTCAGCTGCTTGTGTTGATAGACGATCGAGCCGGCAAGCGCCGCATCGGCAAGGAATGCCTCCCACTTGTCGGGCAGGTCTGCGGAGAAATCCGCGACGATCGCGTCGCAGCCCCGAGTGTCGCGGAGCTGCGGCCGCTTGAGCGAAAGCCACTGCACGCCGCTGATTTTGAACAGGCGGTCCACGGCGCCGAAGGGGACGACGGCGATCCGCGTCACGACCCGCCGTTCGGCATAGATGTAAAGGCCATAGAGCCAGACCACGTGAAGCAAATATCCGGCCGCAAGCGCGACGCGGTCATAAGGAAAGCGCGTGAGAAGAAACCAAACGATGACGATTCCGTGGGCGGTGGAGGCTGACGGGAGAATGAAATAGCTGCGCCGGATGCCCGGGTAGGTTTCGACCGACAAGCGCATCCACAGCGCGATCGTCACTGCTATCGTGTTCGCGGTGAGCGCATTCGTCGCCGCGGCTTCAAAAAGTCTGCCGGCGAAGATCGTGCGGACGAGCCACGGCAGTAGGACGGCAATGATCAGCGCTCCCGCGAACTGGAAGCGCTTTCGTACCAGGATCGAATGCTGGCGCTTCTCCTGGGCGAATGGTTGCTGAGCCATCGGCCGGCCCACAAACGTCACAAGCCTGCCTCCCGTGAACACGAAGCCGCGATCGCGCGAGCCGATCTTACGCGCGGAACGGGGGTGAGCGCCAGAGCGGCGGTGCTTAGCGCCAGGGAACGGAACGGCCCAGCGCCAGCAGCCCGCGGATTAGCAGCGCGACTGCAAACATCGGCAATATGAGTTGCCAGGTCTCTGTGCCGAGCCTGTCAATGACCTGGCTGAATCTTTGGGAGGGCCCGATCGGGCCGCTTACGATCGGCCGCCAATCCGCGAAAAAGCGCTGCGAGCTCAACGGCCAAAGATAAGCCACGGGTACGCCTCGGTCTGTAAGCATGTCGAGGATACCATGGGTGGCCATCGCTCCGCCGACGGCGACGGCGGCAAACAAGGGTCCAGTCCTCAGTTGCCTGTGCAGAGCTGCCGCGACGAGGCCGGCGCCAATCGCGACGAACAGCGAGTGTGTCGCACCTCGGTGCCACCAGGCGGGCAGCGGCGAGTCTCGAAGCGGCATTCCCCAAATCGCGCTCGAGAAGGCGTCGATATCGGGCAGCGCGGAGGCGATCGCTGCGGCAGCGACGAGCCGCCAGTGAATGGGCCGGCCCGGCCTTACGAGCGCAGCGGCAACTGGAACAAGTGCATGCGTTATGGGCAGCGGCATCGGCACCCCCCGTATGGGCGCTCTTAGGCACCATTTTCGGGTAGCTTTGCAACGCCACTGCGCCCTCGCAGCTCAATAACAGAGTGGCGCCATATTCGCGGGACCGCTGCAGGCTACTGTGTGTTCGCTGACTCGGCGGGCTCGAACGACCACCCCGCAGGAACCCTCCTGTTCGCCGCGGCGTTTGGTCTTTGATCTCCATCAAGCCGGTATTTGTGCCCGATCAGCGGAATGAAAAACCGACCGAAAGCTTCGAGCAAGTCAACGACGAGCTGACTCGCGGTCTCCAGCTCTGTCATTCGCTGATTGACGACTATCGGTCAAAAATCGGCAGTCGTCTGAGTGAAAATGAGGAGTCGGGCGAGGCAAGTGATGATGGGGCCGACCGCGGCTGAGGCAATTCGCGCCGCCTAGGCCGCCTTAATTCTTCCTGCGAAGCATGAAGCCCGCGTCCGCGCGGCGCTTCAATTGCGCCTCGTAGTCCTCGGCCAGGTGACCGAGCGCGCTTCGCATCTGCTCATCGGTCAGGGAGCTCGCAAGGCGGCGGCAGCGCTCTATCTGTTCCTCGAGATCAATCGAATCCTGTTCCATGGTCACCGTCAACGGTTTTACGCGACAGCTCCCACGCTAATCCCGGGCAACGTTGGCCTTGAGAGCGGAGTTCCCTCCGGTGCGGGGCCGTAACGGCTCAGGCCTTCACCGCGCCAACCGGCGTTCGGCCTGGGCGAGTACCTTTTTCACGTCGTTGCTCGGGATGGCGAAGCCGATCCCCACATTGCCTGCAGCAGCTTCGCTCTGGCTCGGGCTGAACAGTGCCGAGTTGATGCCGACGATATTGCCGTGAAGGTCGATCAGCGGCCCGCCTGAATTGCCCGGATTGATCGGTGCATCGGTCTGGACAAAGCGCCGGGGATCGCCCTGGCCGAGCGGACGATCAAGCGCGCTGATAATCCCGCTGGTCACGGTTTGGCCGAGATTGAACGGGTTGCCAATCGCCACGACGAAGTCGCCGACCTGGAGCTTGCTGCTGTCGCCGAGGTCGAGCGCTGGGAGGTTCCTGGCGTCGATCCGAAGGACCGCGAGGTCGAGGTCCGGCGCAAGCGCGACAGGGTCGGCGGGAAGCTTGCGACCGTCCTTGAGACCCACTTCGACGGCCTGCGCATTCTGGACCACGTGGAAGTTGGTGATCACGAGCCCGTTCTTGCCGTCGACGATCACCCCCGACCCGGCCGCGATTGCCGGCTGGAGCGCGGCATCGGGGATTCCGAAGTAGCGGCGGAAAAACGGATCCTGGAGAAGCGGATTCTGCTGGGCGGGCGACTGCTGCAGCGTGGCGATGTTGACGACAGCAGGAGCGGTCTTCTTGACCAGTGGCGAGAGGCTGTCTTCGGTCGGTACGGCGAGTGCCCGCGGTTCGACCGTGCTGCTCATCCCGACCGGCAGCAACCTTGCGACGATTCCGCCAGCCACTGCGGCGATGATCAGCAACAGGAGCAACGCCAGGAAGTATATTCCCCGGCTCGCACGACGCGCTTCGGCCATCTCTTGGTTCTTATCCTTCGACCAGTTCACCTTCGGGCGCGCCGCGGCCGAGCTTGTCGGGCAGCCGCTCTCCCGCCGGGGTGAACGCGAGGCTGACCGAATTGATGCAATAGCGTTCGCCGGTCGGCGGCGGACCGTCGGGGAAGACATGGCCCTGGTGCGAGCCGCAGCGGGCGCAGACGATCTCGGTCCTCACCATGCCGTAGCTCGTATCGCGGATGGTGCTGAGGTGGCCTTCGGCGAAAGGCTGCGTGAAGCTCGGCCAACCGGTGCCGCTTTCGAATTTGGTGCCGCCGCGGAATAGCGGGAGGCCGCACAGGCGACAGGTGAAGACTCCCGGGCGCTTCTCCTGCAGGAACACGCCGCAGAACGGCGCCTCGGTGCCATGTTCGAGCAGCACGTGGCGCTCTTCGTCGCTGAGATCGGCGACGAGTTCACGGAACTGTTCGTCGGTCGGAGGAGTCAGGTCGAAGGTGGTGGCGCTGGCGGCGAGATCCTGGGGCATATGCTGGTCCTTTGCGTTCGCCGCCGCCCTTATCACGGGAACCGCTCGCGCGCAGCCGGTGCAAAGCCGCGACGAGGCGCTCGCCCAGGATGCGGCCCAATATGCAGCTCGGTTCGGCGTCACCCCGGCCGAAGCGCTGCGGCGGCTGAGGGCGCAGCAGGAAAGCGTCGCCGCGACGGATGCTATAGCTCGGGAGTTTGCCGATCGGCTCGCGGGCATTTCGATCGAGCACGCTCCCGACTACCGGATAGTGGTCCTGCTGACCGGCTCGGACCCGGTCCCTCAGCGATCGGCGGCGGGAATCCCAATCGTTTTTGGGACAGGCGCGAAGGCGACCTATGCGCAAGCAGTGGACGCGATGCGCAGGCATTTGATCGACCTCAGGATCGACCTCCCGGGCGAGCGAGGCGTGGGATACGACCAGAGAACGGGCGAAGTCGTACTGCTCGTCACCCCCGCCGACGCTGCCCGCTTCGGCGTCGACGCCATCCGCGAGAGGGCCGAGCAAGTCAGCGGAGTCCCGGCCCGGGTGGTCGTCAACGAGCTCCGAGAGTCGAACATGGCCGTCGCCGGCGGCGAGCGCGTGGTCGGACTGAACGAGCTGACGAACCGGCCCAATGCCTGCACCACAGGATTCGTCGTCACCAACGGCGAGGTGAACGCTATCACGACGGCGGCGCATTGCCCCGACGATCTGACGGTCGAATCCGGCAGCACGAGCATTACGCTGCCGATGATCGGATCCTGGGGCGCGGCCTATCGCGACGTCCAGATCAACGGCAGCGCCGATTCCAGCGCTCCCTATTTCTACAGCGACGCCGCCGGTTCGCTGCGGCAGGTCGAGACGTGGCGCAATGTCGGGAGCACGCGGGCCGGCGACTTCGTCTGCCATTACGGCATCAGCTCAGGCTACAGCTGCTCGACCGTAGAGCTCACCGATTATGCGCCGCCCGGGGATTTGTGCGGGGGCCCCTGCTCCCCGACATGGGTGACGGTCAGAGGGCCGTCCTGCGTACCCGGCGACAGCGGCGGACCGGTATTCGTGGGCGGCGTCGCATTCGGAATCGCGAAAGGCATCAACCGCGACGAAGCCGGCCAGTGCGAATTCTATTATTACATGTCGACCGATTATCTGCCGCCGCCATGGCGGCTGCTGACCGCGGGCGACGTCAGATCGCGCGGGTCAGGTCGCCCCGCTCCTGATCGGTAGCGCCGGGCACCGGCTGGGCCGGATCGTTGTCGAGCTTCACGATAGCGTTCTTGCCGTCGACATGGACGACCCGCGGGTCGAGCGTGCGTGCCTCGCCGTCGCTCACGACCGCGTAGCTGATGATGATCACCAGGTCGCCGGGTTGGACGAGATGCGCCGCGGCCCCGTTGATCCCAACCACGCCGCTGCCGCGCTCCCCGGCGATGACATAGGTCTCGAGGCGAGCACCGTTGGTCACGTCGACGATCGCCACCTGTTCTCCTTCGAGCAGGTCCGCGGCGTCCATCAACGCCGGATCGAGCGTGATCGAACCGACATAGTGAAGATCGGC
>Ga0070680_100000691_pt1 | contig 23416 bp, 20 predicted proteins | sample KBSC73BmetaG_FD_64672 | JGI IMG/M metagenome (GOLD analysis project Ga0070680, IMG submission 64672) | Corn rhizosphere microbial communities from Kellogg Biological Station, Michigan, USA - KBS C7-3B metaG | ecosystem: Host-associated > Plants > Roots > Rhizosphere | place: USA: Michigan...
GGCGCCGCGCTCCAGGGCACGCTGCGCAATCCGCTCGCCGAGCCGTACCTGCTCGGCGTGTCGGGCGGTGCGGCGGTGGGTGCGGTGCTCGCCGTGATGCTTGGCCTGGGTATCGCGCTGCTGCCGGTGGCGGCGTTCATCGGCGCGCTCGTTGCCGTGGCCGCGGCGTTCATCGTCGCGCACGCGGCGGGCGCGCGCGGCGATCCGCGTGTGCTCCTGATGGCCGGCGTCGTCGTCGGCGCATTCGCCAACGCGGCGATCATGGTCGTGCTGGCGAACGCCGAGGCCAACACCGTGCGCGACGCGCTGTGGTGGATGATGGGCTCCGTATCCGACGCCACGTGGCCGCAGATCGGGGTGATGGCGCTGTATCTGCTCGCCGGCGGTGGGCTTCTGGTGCTGCTTGGGCCGCGCATCGACGTGCTCGCACTCGGCGAAGATGCCGCGGCGGGGCTCGGCCTCGACGTCGATGGGGCGACGCGGCTGGTGTTCGTGGTTGCGTCGCTGCTCGCCGCGGCAACGGTCGCCGCCGCGGGGCTGATCGGCTTCGTCGGCCTCGTTGTTCCGCACATCGTGCGCGCCAGCGGCGCTCGCAAGCATCGCGCGCTGCTCGTCGGTAGCGCGCTCGTCGGGGCCACGCTCGTCGTGCTCTCCGATCTGCTCGCGCGCGTATTGCGGCCGCCCGCCGAGCTGCCGGTCGGCGCGGTCACGGCGTTGATCGGCGTGCCGTTCTTCCTCACCAAGCTCCGGCGGCTGTCGTGATCCAGCTCGACAAGGTCGTCGTGCGCTATCCGCGCGCCACCGGCGACGCCGTGAGCGGCGTGAGTCTCGACGCGGCGCGCGGCGCTATCACGGCGGTGGTGGGGCCGAATGGCAGCGGCAAGAGCACGCTCGTGCGCGCATTGATCGGACGAGTCGCCATCGTCGGCGGCGCCATTCGCGTGGACGATGCCGACGTCTCGACCATCGCGCGCGACGCGCTGGCGCGCCGCGTCGCCGTGGTCACCCAGCGCGAGGAGCTGGCGTTTCCACTGCACGTCGCCGACTACGTGGCGCTCGGCCGGTTTCCCCACCTCGGCGTGTGGCGATCGGCGACGGAGCGGGATCGACGGGCGATCGACGACGCCATGGAGATGACCGGCGTGAATGTCCTCGCCGACCGGCGCGTCGATTCGCTGTCCGGCGGCGAATGGCAGCGCGTGCGATTCGCGCGCGCGCTGGCGCAGGGCGGCGACGCGCTCGTGCTCGACGAGCCGACGGCGTTTCTCGACGTCGCGCACGAGATGATGGTGTTCGAGCTGCTGCACCGGCTGTCGCGCGCTGGGCAGGCGGTGTTGCTCGTGAGCCATCAGCTGAATCTCGTGGCCCGCTTTGCCGACCACATGGTGTTGCTGCACCACGGCACCGTCGCTGCCGCCGGGACGCCGGCGACGGTCATGCGCGCCGACGTCCTCGAACGTGTCTACGAATGGCCGCTCGTCGTCACGCGCGACCCGGCGGTGGGTGCGCCGGCGCTCGTGCCGCTGCGGCGTTGAGTGAACTCATATCAACCGGAATCCACAGCATGCGAACCACCGCTTTCCCTGTTCTGGCCGCACTCGCCGTCGCTTCGTTGCCGGCACACGCGCAGCAGCCCGATACCGCGCGCATCGCGCCCGTGGTCGTGACCGCGACGCGAGTTCCCATCGCGGCGCCGGATGCGCCGGCGACCGTCAGTGTGATTTCAGGCGAGCAGTTGCGGCGTGCCGGCATCACGTCGATCGCCGACGCGCTCGCCACCATTCCTGGCGTGACGATCGCGCAGTCCGGCTCGTTCGGCTCGGCCACGTCGCTGTTCGTGCGTGGCGGCGAGAGCAAGTATGTGAAAGTGCTCATCGACGGCGTGCCGGTGAACGATCCGGGCGGCGCGATCGACCTTGGCGCGCTGACGACCGACAACGTCGATCGGATCGAAGTGGTGCGCGGACCGGCGAGCGTGCTATACGGCGCCGATGCCGTCACCGGCGTCGTTCAGATATTCACCCGACGCGGCGCGGGCGCCCCGCGGGCCATCGTGTCGGCGCGCGGCGGCAGCTATGGCTCCTCGGATGAGGACGCGACGGTACTCGGGGGACTCGGCTCCGGCGACTTCTCGATCGCGCTGGCTCGCCACGACACGCGCGGCGTCTACGCGTTCAACAACGCCAATCACAACACCGTTGCCAGCGGAGCGGTACACCTGCTGCTCGACGCGCACACGGACCTGCACGTGGCGCTGCGCTACGGCGACGATGCCTTCCACTATCCCACGGACGGCGGCGGCACGGTGGTCGACAGCAACGCGTTCCAGTCGCGCGATCGCACGACGCTGTCGGCGGATCTAGGCCGGGTGTTCACGTCCTGGCTCGACGCGCACCTCGCGCTCACATCCGAAGGCACGTCGGGCGGAACGAACGACAAGCCCGATACGCCGGCGAGCAGCGGCACGCAATCGCTCGATCGTACACGCCGCCGCGGCGCCGAGCTGCGGGCGAACGTCGAGCTGCCGGTCGCGACGGTGCTCACGGCAGGCGCGCAGGTCGAGCAGGAAGACGAGCGGACCGAGACGCAGAGCACGTTCGGCGGCTCGGACTTTACGTCGGTATTCGAGGCGTCCAGGCGCAACCAGGCGCTCTATGCGCAAACGCTCACGACGCTTCGCGACTCCGTGGTGCTCACGGCCGGCGCGCGCCTGGACGACAACGAGCAGTTCGGCAAGTTCGGCACCTACCGCGGCGCCGGCAGCTGGCGTGCGCTGCCGGGATTGCACGTGCGCGCATCGGTGGGCACGGCGTTTCGCGAGCCAAGCTTCTTCGAGAACTACTCGACCGGGTTCGTGACCGGAAATCCGAATCTCTCACCCGAGCGGTCGGTGAGCTGGGAGGTCGGCGCGCGTCAGGCGCTGTTCGGCGACCGATTGACGCTCGGCCTCGTGCAATTCGGCGAGCGCTTTCGGAACATGATCGACTACACCGGATCGACCGACGCGTGCGGCGCGAGCTACTGCAACGTGGCGCGAGCCAACGCCGCCGGCCGCGAACTCGAGGCGCAGGTCGGCGTCACGTCACACCTCGCACTGTCGGGCAATCTCACGCATCTGCAAACGCGCGTCGTGCAGGCCGGCTTCGACACGACGAGCGGCGGCCTGTATCACCAGGGGGAAGCGCTGATCCGGCGCCCGACTACGAGCTGGAATGTCGCGGGCACGTACAGCGCTCGCGGAGCCAGCCTCGACCTGAATGTGACGCACGTCGGCGAGCGCAGCGATCGTGACTTCCGGCCGTTTCCCGCGCTCCCGGTCACCGACCCGGCCTACACGCGCACCGATCTGGGTGCCGTGCTGCCGCTGCGGGTGTTCGTTGCCGACGCGCCCGGGCTCGAGCTCACACTACATGTCGAGAACTTGTTCGACGTGAAGTACCAGTCGGTGTTCAACTTCCTGACGCCACGTCGGGTGGTGGAGGCAGGGGCGCGGATCACCTTCTGACGAGCGCGACTCGAATCCCGGCCGTTCCACCGTCCCACCGCTCCGCCATATCTTTCCAGTGTGCTCACCGCCGCCATCGTCCTCCACGCGTTCGACTACCTCGAATCCTCGCGGATTCTGAAGCTCGTCACGCGCGACGCCGGCGTTCGGTCGGTGCTGGCGCGCGGCGCCCGGAGGTCGAAGAAGCGGTTCGGCAGCGCGCTCGATCTCTATGCGCAGGGCACGGCCGAGCTGCAGATCAAGCCGGGGCGCGAGCTCGACACGCTGACCAGCTTCGATGTCGCTCGCGCTCGCCCGCAGCTGGCCGCCGACCTGGCGCGCTTCACCGGCGCGAGCGCGATTGCCGAGCTCACGTTGCGGTTCGCGCGTGATGCCGCCGATCCGGCCCTGTTCGACGCGGTCGCCAACGCACTCGACGCGATCGCCGCGGCCGCTCCCGACCGCGCGCGCGATGTCACGCTGGCCGGCGCGTGGCGTGTGCTCGCCGAGCTTGGCGTCGCGCCGACGATCGACTCGTGCGCCGAGTGTCACGCTGGAATCGAATCGGGCGAACCGGCGATGTTCAGTCATCCCGCTGGTGGCGTCGTGTGCGCGCGCTGCGGTCATCTCGCCCGCGGTGGCCGCACGCTTCCGCCCAGCGCGCGTGCCGCGCTCCGCGATTGGTTGAACGGCAATTCGCATCCGTTGGCCGATCCCGCCGATGTGCGCGCGCACCAACGCTTGCTGCGGGAATTCGTGCGCGAGCATCTGGCCGACGAACGTCCGCTGCGCGCGTTCGCCGTCTGGGAGCGTGACGAATGGACCGGAGGCGCCGCGTGATCCTCGGCACCGCGGGTCACATCGATCACGGCAAGACGACGCTCGTGCGAGCGCTCACCGGCGTCGACACCGATCGATTGCCCGAGGAGAAGCGGCGCGGCATCACGATCGAGCTTGGCTTCGCACCGCTAGTGCTGGAAGGCGTCGGCACGATCGGCGTCGTCGACGTGCCGGGCCACGAGGCCTTCGTGCGCACCATGGTGGCCGGCGCCACCGGCATCGACCTGGCGCTCGTCGTGGTTGCGGCCGACGAGGGCGTGATGCCGCAGACGCGCGAGCATCTCGAGATTCTCCGCCTGCTCGGCGTGACACGCGGCGTCGTCGCCCTGACAAAGGCCGATCTGGTCGATGACGAATGGCTCGCGCTCGTCGAGGAGGATGTGCGCGCCGCCACGCGCGGCGCGCTGCCGGATGTTGCGATCGTTGCGACGTCGGCGCAGACCGGCGCGGGTCTGCCCGAGCTGCGCGCGGCGTTGCTCGAAGCGGCACGGTCGGTCCCCGCGCGCACGCACGACGACCTGTTCCGTCTTCCAATCGATCGGGCGTTCACCATCAAGGGAACCGGCACTGTCGTCACCGGCACGGTCTGGTCGGGTAGCATCGCGCGCGACGAATCCGTGCGCATTCTGCCAGGCGGGCGAATGGCGCGCGTTCGCGGAATTCAGGGTCACGGTGCGCAGCGCGATCAGGCGGATGCGGGTGCGCGTACCGCGCTCGCGCTCGGCGGTGTCGACGTGGCGGAGGTGCCGCGCGGCTCGACGCTCGTCGGCGATTCCGAGTGGCGGCCGACCACGCTCGCGCGCGCCGATGTCGCGTTCGTGCCCGACTTGGAAATCGAGCTGCGGCCGCGCACCCGATTCAGAATTCACACAGCCACGACGGAGGTCGGCGCGCGGATCGTTGCACGGGATCGAGATGACTCGACGAACGCGCCATTCGCCGCTCGGCTCGTGTTCGACGAGCCGGTGGTCCTGCGCGCCGGCGATCGGTTCGTGATCCGTACGAGCGCGCCGCTCGACACGATCGGCGGTGGCGTGATCACGGATCCGTACGCACCGCGTCGCGCCCGCCTGTGGCCGCCTGGCCTGTCCGCGGCAGAGCGCCTGGAGCGCCTCGCCGTCGAGGCCGGCGGCAATGGGCTCGAGGTGCGCGATCTTGCGGTGCGTATTGGCCTGCCGCCGCGCGACGCCGAAGCCGCCGTGCGAGCGTCCAGCGTGATGACCGTGATCGGCACGCGCGTCGTTATGAGAGCGGTCATCGAGGATCTCGAACAAACGGTGCTCGACGCAACCCGAGCCTATCATGAGATGTACCCGCTCGAGCCGGGCATCCCATCCCACGCCCTGCGCGGGAGGCTGCGCGCCGCGCCGGAGATCGTCGATGCGGTGATCGCCGGTCAGCTCAACGCCGGAATCGTGCAGTCGTCGGCGGGGTACATACATATGGCCGGCTGGACGCCGACGCCGACGGTTGCGCAGGAGCATTCTCTGAAGCGGCTGCGCGACCGGCTGAGCGCCGCCGGCGCCGAGCCGCCGTCGACCGACGAACTGGCCGCGGAGTTGGGCGGCGATGCCGGGCCGCTGCTGCGCTTTCTCGAGCGCACCGGCGAGGTCGTCCAGGTCGAGCCGTCCCGATACTTCGCCGCACCTCAGCTGCAGGCGCTCGTCGATCGCCTGCGGTCGAGCATGGCGAACGGCAGCGAGCGCACGCCGGGCGAGCTGCGCGACGCACTCGGCCTTTCTCGCAAATTCCTGATCCCATTTCTCGAATACAGCGACCGCGTCGGCTACACGCGCCGCGGTTCGAACGGCCGGGTTTGGCAGGGCGCCTAGCTTCCGAGGACGGGCCGCTGCACGATAGCCTGGTCGTCAGGCCGAGGCACCGAGGTTGCTCCGAATTATGATATGATCAATCCAGACAAGCTCACCGTCAAAGCGGCCGAGGCATTGAACGAGGCCGTGAATCTCGCGCGCCGGAACGGCAACCCGGTCGTCTACGATCTCCATCTGCTCGCCGCGTTGCTCGAGCAGGACGAAAGCATCGTCGTGCCGGTCCTTCAGAAGCTCGGCGCCAGCGTCGCCGCGCTGCGCGATCAGGTCGGACGCGAGATCGAGCGGCTCCCCAAGCAGAGCGACGCACAGCCATCGATGTCGCGCGAGCTCAACCAGGTGTTCGACACCGCGGACGCCGAAGCCAAGCGGCTCGGCGACCAATACGTGTCGACCGAGCACCTGCTGCTCGGTCTCGCCGGCACCAAAGGCACGGAGACGCGCGGCATCCTGAGCGGCGCCGGCGCGTCGCACGACGATCTGCTCACCGCGCTCGAAGCGGTGCGCGGATCGCATCGCGTCACCGATCAGAATCCCGAGAATCAGTATCAGGCGCTTCAGCGCTATACACGCGACCTCACCGATGCTGCGCGGCGCGGCAAGCTCGATCCGGTGATCGGGCGCGACGAGGAGATCCGGCGCGTGATCCAGGTGCTGTCGCGGCGCACGAAGAACAACCCGGTGCTCATCGGGGAGCCGGGCGTCGGCAAGACGGCGATCGTGGAAGGACTCGCGCAGCGCATCGTCAACGGCGACGTGCCCGAAGGCCTCAAGGACAAGCGGCTCGTGTCGCTCGACCTCGGCGCGCTCATCGCCGGCGCCAAGTTCCGCGGCGAGTTCGAGGAGCGGCTCAAGGCGGTGCTGAAGGAGATTACGGACGCGCAGGGGCTGTTCATCGTGTTCATCGACGAGATGCACACGCTCGTCGGCGCCGGCAAGGCGGAAGGCTCGATGGACGCCGGCAACATGCTCAAGCCGTTGCTGGCGCGCGGCGAGCTGCGCGTCGTCGGCGCGACGACGCTCGACGAGTACCGCCAGCACGTCGAGAAGGATCCCGCGCTCGAGCGGCGCTTCCAGCCAGTGTACGTCGGCGAGCCGAGCGTCGAGAACACCATTGCCATTCTTCGCGGCCTCAAGGAACGGTACGAGGCGCACCACGGCGTTCGCATCACCGACGACGCGATCATCGCCGCGGCGACGCTGTCGCACCGCTACATCGGCGATCGATTCCTGCCCGACAAGGCAATCGATCTCGTCGACGAAGCCGCGTCGCGCCTTCGGATCGAGATCGATTCGATGCCCCAGGAGATCGACGAGGTCGAGCGGCGCATCATGCAGCTCGAGATCGAGCGTACCGCGCTGCAGAAGGAAAAGGATCGTGGTGCCGTCGAGCGGCGCGAGGAGATCGAGCGCGATCTTGCCGAACTGCGCGAGCGCTCCGGCGCCATGAAGGCGCAGTGGCAGCAGGAAAAGGAAATGCTCGGCGGCGTCGGCAAGATCAAGCAGGAGATCGATCAGGCGCGCATCGAAGCCGACCAGGCGACCCGCCGCGGCGATCTCGCGAAAGCCGCCGAGATCACCTACGGCCGCATCCCGCAGCTCGAGCAGCGCATGCGCGAGACCGAGGGAAAGCTCGCGAGCCGCGACGGCCGCCCGCAATTCCTCAAGGAAGAGGTCACGGCCGAGGACATCGCCGACGTGGTCGCGCGCTGGACGGGCATTCCGGTTACGAGAATGCTCGAGAGCGAGCGTGAACGGCTCACGAAGCTCGACCAGGAGCTGGCCAATCGTGTCATCGGCCAGGAGGAAGCGGTCGGTGCGGTCGCCAACGCCGTTCGCCGATCGCGGGCCGGCTTGCAGGATCCCAATCGCCCGATCGGCTCGTTCATCTTCCTCGGGCCGACCGGTGTCGGCAAGACGGAGACGGCGCGCGCGCTCGCCGAGTTCCTGTTCGACGACGAGCACGCGATGGTGCGCATCGACATGTCCGAGTACATGGAGAAGCACGCCGTCGCGCGACTGATCGGCGCGCCGCCAGGTTACGTGGGCTACGAGGAAGGCGGCCAGCTTACGGAAGCGGTGCGCCGCCGCCCGTACGCAGTCATCCTCTTCGACGAGATCGAGAAGGCGCACCCCGACGTCTTCAACATTCTGTTACAGATTCTCGATGACGGCCGTCTGACCGACTCGCAGGGTCGTACCGTCGACTTCCGCAATACCGTCATCATCATGACCTCGAACGTCGGCTCGACATTCATCCTCGAGCACGCGCGCGGCGACTGGGCGCTCGTCGAGACGCAGGTCATGGCGGCGCTGCGCCAGCAGTTCAAGCCGGAATTTCTCAACCGTGTCGACGACATCATCATCTTCCATCCACTCGGCACCGAGCAGATCGAGAAGATCGTCGACATCCAGCTCAGGCGTCTCGAGAAGCTGCTGCAGGATCGCAAGATCACGCTCGAAGTGACACCGGAAGCGAAACGAGTGCTTGCTGAAGAAGGCTACGATCCGGCGTTCGGCGCGCGCCCGCTCAAGCGGTCGATCCAGCGGTTGATCCAGAACCCACTGGCGATGGCGGTGCTCGAGGGGCGCTTCGTCGACGGCGACACGATCGTCGTCCGCCCGGACGGGAAGGGCGGGTTGGAGTTTGCGAACGCCCCGATGCGGGAGACGATTGGTGCCTAGCGCGCGGCGCGACGCCGCGTGCGCTGGATGTGCGCACCCGATCGTTCCCTGGTGAACGCCACCGCTGCCGACGAGCGCTGGATGGATGAGGCGCTCGACGAAGCGCGCGCCGCCAGCGCCGCCGGCGAAGTGCCCGTTGGCGCGCTCATCGTGCGCGACGGCGAGGTGCTCGCCCGCGCTGGAAATCGCACGGTGCGGGATCAGGATCCGACCGCGCATGCCGAGGCAATCGTGATCCGCGCCGCCGCCGCGGCGCTCGAGAACTGGCGACTGGACGGGTGCGCGCTGTACGTCACGCTCGAGCCGTGCGCGATGTGCGCCGGGGCGATCGTGCTCGCGCGCATCGATCGCGTAGTGTTCGGCGCGTGGGACGCCAAGGCGGGCATGGCCGGATCGATCGCCGACTTGCTGCGGCACCCTCGCTTGAATCACCGGCCGCAGGTGCTCGCGGGCGTGCGCGGCGATGAATCTGCGGCGTTGTTGACGAAGTTTTTCGAGTCGCGTCGCAGTGCAGCAGTGCGCGGCGACTGAGGGCGGCGTGAATCGATTCACGCCGCACGACGAGCGTCGATTCGTTGACACTCGCGCGCGCGCAATCTAATCTTCATGGCTGCTCTGGAGACCTGGACAGGTGGCCGAGTGGTTGAAGGCACCGGTCTCGAAAACCGGCATACCGGTGAACCCGGTATCGAGAGTTCGAATCTCTCCCTGTCCGTCAGACCGGCGCGGCGGCATGCGACAGCCGATCGCGCCGGTGTTCGTTTCAGGCGTTCGCGGCTCGCGAGCGTTTCGTGATCGTCGGGACGGGTGGCCGAGTGGTTTAAGGCGCAGGCCTGGAAAGCTTGTGTACGTCAAAAGCGTACCGTGGGTTCGAATCCCACCCCGTCCGTCCGTTCGCGCCGTCGATCAGCTGCCGATGCTGCTCGACTCGAACGCGCCATCCTTGTAGGTGTACAGCGTCGAGGAATCGGGATAGTTCATGACCTCGAACGCGCCCCCCGTACCAGCGGCCGGAGGCGCCACGTAGATGCCGACGGCGTCCGCGTCGTACACTGGAAAGCTCGTGATCTCGAGGGCGGTCGGATGTGGGCCGTTGAGGATCGCGATCACCTGAAGCGCCGAATCACCGGGCGCTGTGCCTTCAACGACCGCGTCGGGTGTGCCGTCGCCGTTCAGGTCGCGAACCGTGGCGAACAGCGCCTGCATGCTGCCGGCGCCCATGGCCGCGGCTTGACTGACATCGGAGCGGAACGATGTCGTGCGAATCGTGCGAAAGCCCGGGGCGAGCGAGTCGAGTGACTGCTGCATTCGAGGCGGCAGATGCAGCACGAAGCCGACATCGGTCAACTGAATGCGCGGCGCATCCGGCTGTGCGCTGCATGCCGCGGCGAGAACAGCCGCGACGAGTGACGGAACGAGCAATTTCATCGGATCTCCCAGCGGCTGATCGATCGGGCCGCGGAACGAGTGGAGCCCCCTGTTGGCAGACGAGGCGGCGCGTCGCGCGTTTCAGTCTGGCGGATTCGTCGGCCGGCCCGTGCCGCGCCCGAATCGAAGCCGATGCCCGGCTCGAGCACGATGAACGGCGCCAGAGCCGCGTGCATCTGCGCGCGCTGATCGCCGCTCGTGCGCCAAAAAGCGTCCGCTTGCTCCCGACGCGCACCGAGGACCAGCTACCCTTCGTCCCCCTATTCGCCCATATTGCGCCCACCATGGCTTCGCCCCCAAAACAGACCACCATCCTCGACGCGCGGGCGTTCGATCGAACGCTCCGACGCATGGCCGACGAGATCGTCGAGCTGAACGACGGCACGGACGATCTCGTCATCGTTGGCATTCAGCGCCGGGGCGTCCAGCTCGCGGCGCAAATCGTATCTACGATCAACGATCGCGAAGGCGTCGAGGTGGCGCGCGGCGCGCTCGACATCACGCTCTATCGCGACGACCTGCAGACGGTCGGACCTCGGCCCGTCGTCGGGCAGACGCAGATTCCCATCGACATCGACGGTCGCAACATCATCATCGTCGACGACGTGCTCTACACCGGACGGACGATTCGCGCGGCGCTCGACGAGCTGGCGGATTTCGGCCGACCGAAGCGCATCGCCCTCGCCGTGCTGATCGACCGCGGCGGCCGCGAGCTGCCGATTCAACCCGATATCGTCGGCAAGACGATCAAGGCAGATCGCTCTCAGCGGGTCGATGTGCTCGTCGAGGACGTCGATGGAAAGAACGCGGTCGTCGTGACCGACCGGGAGCCGGACGCGTGACGCATCCGCTCGGCAAGGATCTCCTCGGACTCGAGCCGCTCACCGGCGAACAGATCCGTCTGATCCTCGACACCGCCGAGCCGTTCAAGGAAATCAGCGAGCGAGCGATCAAGAAGGTCCCGACGCTGCGCGGCGCAACGATCGTCAATCTCTTCTTCGAAGCCTCGACGCGCACGCGCGTGTCATTCGAGTTTGCTGAAAAGCGCTTGTCGGCCGACACCGTGAACGTCGCCGCGTCCGGGTCGAGCGTATCGAAAGGCGAGACCCTGGTCGACACCGCGCGCAATCTCGAGGCGATGCGCATCGACATGGTCGTGATCCGGCACGGCGCATCCGGCGCGGCGCGGTTTCTCGCCGAGCGGATCGAGTCCAACGTGATCAACGCCGGCGACGGCACCCACGAGCATCCGACCCAGGGGCTGCTCGACCTGCTGACGCTGCGTGATCACTTCGGCCGCATCGACGGACTCAAGGTCTGCATCGTCGGCGACGTGCTGCATTCGCGTGTCGCGCGCTCGAACATCTGGGGGCTGACCAAGATGGGCGCCCAGGTCGCGGTGTGCGGGCCGCGCTCGCTGCTGCCGAACGCGATCGACGAGCTGGGCGTCACCGTCTTCAACCGCGTCGAGGACGCGATCGAGTGGGCCGACGCGTTGAACATTCTCAGATTGCAGCTCGAGCGCATGACGGCCGGCTACATCCCGTCGCTTCGCGAGTACAATCGCGTGTTCGGCGTGTCGCGCGAGCGACTCGAGCGCGCGCCGCGCGACGTGCTCATTCTCCACCCCGGCCCAATGAATCGCGGCGTCGAGATCGACTCCGACGTTGCCGACGGACCATTCAGCGTGATTCTCAACCAAGTCACCAACGGCGTCGCGGTGCGCATGGCCGTGCTCTATCTCCTGTCCGGCGGCAAACCTGAGCTGGCCGAAGCCGCCAAGCGCGGTGGAGGCGACCGATGAGCCGCTCGGTACTCCTGCGCGGCGGCCGGGTGATCGATCCGTCGCAATCCATGAACGACGTCGCCGACGTGCTGGTGGTCGACGGCAAGGTTGAGGCGATCGGCACGCGCGTGTCGAACGAGACGAGCGGCCGGGAAGGACTCGAGACGATCGATTGCACCGAGTTGATCGTGTCGCCCGGCTTCATCGACGTGCACTGTCATCTCCGCGAGCCGGGACGCGAGGAGGTCGAAACCATCGCCAGTGGCGCGCGCGCCGCGGCGGCCGGCGGATTCACCGCCGTCTGCGCGATGCCAAACACCGATCCCGTCACCGACAACCAGGCGGCCGTCGGGTTCATCCTCGCGCAGAGCGCTCGCGCGAACGCGGCGCGCGTGTATCCGATCGGCGCGATCTCGGTCGGGCAGCGCGGGGAAGCACTCGCCGAATTCGGCGAGCTGGTTGCCGCCGGGGCCGTGGCGGTGAGCGACGACGGCCGGCCGGTCGCCAGCGCGCATCTCATGCGCACGGCGCTCGAATATGCACGCACCTTCGACATTCCCGTCGCCGATCATTGCGAGGAGCCGACGCTCGCCAAGGGCGGCGCGATGAACGAAGGGCTCGTGAGCGCCCGTCTCGGCCTCAAGGGAATACCGGCCGAGGCCGAAGAGATCATGGCGATCCGCGACATCCTGCTGGCGCGGCTCACCGGGGGCCACATCCATCTGTGCCACATGAGCACGCGCGGCTCGGTGGAGTTGATTCGCTGGGGCAAAGAGCGCGGCATCAACGTGACCGCGGAGGTCTGCCCGCATCATATTTCTCTCACGGAAGATGCGGTGGAGGGCTACGACACGAACGCAAAGATGAACCCGCCGCTCCGAACCGCCGACGACGTCGCCGCCCTCCAGGAGGCAGTGCGCGACGGCACGATCGATCTCATCGCCACCGATCACGCACCGCACCATTACGACGAGAAGGAGCGCGAGTTTGCTGATGCGCCAAATGGTATCATAGGATTGGAAACGGCACTGGCCGTGAACATCAGCTGGCTCGTCGCGCCGGGCATCATCGATCTGCCGCTGCTCGTCGAGCGGATGTCGTGCGCACCGGCGCGGGTGTTCGGACTCGCGGGCGGCACGCTGCGCCGCGGCTCACCGGCCGACGTGACCGTGTTCGATCCGGATACGGAATGGGTCGTCGACGCGGCGCAGTTCGAGTCCAAGGGACGCAATACACCGTATGCCGGCCGCACCCTCCAGGGGCGAGCGCATGTGACACTCGTGGGCGGTCGAATCGTCTATCGCAGTGAGGGGTGATCTCGCGGCGGCCGGCCGGACGTCCGCGCGTTACCTTTCGGCGAGCGACGCAGCTGCGCCAGCGCTCGCGCCCAACCCCGCCCGCACGACGAAGTGCGAGGACCGACGATGAGCGATTCGAAGCATCCGATGAACGCCGTACCCGCGCTGCTCGACGAGCGGCGACGATACGAAGCCTGGCTTGCGGCGCTCGAGGCGCGGCGCGACACGACGCCGGCGCACGTGTTCGAGCGTGTCCAGGCGGATTACACGACGCGACTTCGGCGCGTCGACGAACAGCTCGCGACCCAGCAGCAATCGATTCAGGATGAGCGAGTGAGCGTACAATCGCGCCTCACCCTGCTCGAGGCGGAAGAGCGGATGCGTCTCGACGAACGCGCCGAGCTCGAGCTGCGCATGCAAGTCGGCGAGTTGTCGGGACCGGACGCCATCACCGCGGCTGGCGCGGTGGACGACGCGCTGCATCAGTCGGCCACCGAACGCGCCGTGCTCACTCGGCAGCTGGGTGAGCTGGATGCGCTGCTGGCGCAGCGCGCCGCCGAATCGCGCGCGGCTGCACCGCGGCCCGCGCCGCCGGCGGCAGCTGCACCGGCACCAGCACCCATGGCCCCGCCGCCAAGGCCGCGAGTGTCAGTGGCTCAGCCGGTCGTGGCACAGGGGGTGGCACCACAGCCCGTCGCTGCGCAGTCGAACGCCGCTCCGGCAGCGCCGCCGCCGTCGACCGCTACGCCGCCCGCACCAGAGCGGCGAGTCAGCCAACAGATCAATGCGCCGGCACCCGCACCCGCTGGATCGTTCGACGAGTTGGCGTTCCTGAGCACCGTGGTGGGAACGCCAGGTCACGGCGCCGCTGCGCCGGCACGCCCGCAAACTCCCGCGCCAGCTCCGGCCGTCGCGCAGAATTCGACCGCGGCTCCGTCGGCGACGCCTCCAGACGCCGCCCCCGCCGCGGCTCCGCCCGCCCGGAACTCCGCGCCGACCGTTCAGCCGATGCCCCGGCTCAAGCCGCTCACGGCCACTCGCACGCCGGCGCAAGCGCCGCCGCCGCCGCGGCCGAGCACGGGAATCATTCGCGACGATCCCACGGCCGCCTCGCTGCTCGACGGTGTCGGATCGTCGCCAGCCTCGCTTGGCGGCGAACGTCCACTGGCCGCGAACGATCCCGCGAACACGCCGATCGTCCTGCGCACATCCGGCTCGACGGAGCAATCGAAGACGCTCCGATGCGCCGAGTGCGGTGCGATGAACTATCCCACGGAATGGTACTGCGAGCGCTGCGGGGCGGAGCTCGCCGCGCTCTGATCGCCTGACTGGAAACAGAAAAGCCCGGCCGAGGCCGGGCTTTTTTCGTGTCGGGGAACCAGTCGGCCTACGCCGACTTCGCCAGCTTGCTCTTGTGGCGCGCCGCGTTGTTCGGATGGATCAGGCCTTTGCGAGCGGCCCGATCGAGCATCGACGTCGCCGCGCGCTTTACCTCAGCGCTGGCGCCTGGCTCCTTGGCCTTTTTGAGCGCAGTCCGCAGGGCGGAACGCTGCGCACGGTTGCGCACGGTCGCCGCGCGCGACTTACGCATGTTCTTCTTCGCGGATGCAATATTCGGCACGAAATAATCTCCAGAATTGCTCGAAAAATACCCGGACAGGGTCGATGGTTCGCGGTTTGCGCGAAGGCTGGAACCTAGGTTTCGAGAGTGCGAAAGTCAAGCTGCGATAACGCTTTGACACCCGTCCGACCGCTCACTACCTTTCGCGCCGATCGCCCGACGCCAGGCACTGGCCTCAGACATGGCCCATCGGCGCCCATTCCGGCCTTCGAGCCGCCCACCCGTCTCGTTTCGCCCAGCCGACGTTGGACTTCCGAAGCTTTCTGCTCATCGTGCCGGTGCTGCTGTTCTCCGTCATCGCGCACGAGTATGCGCACGGCTATGCGGCGCTGAAGCAGGGCGACGACACGGCGTCCGCGCTTGGACGGCTCACCTGGAATCCGATCAAGCACATCGATCCGTTCATGACGATCCTGCTGCCGTTCATGCTCTGGATCGCTCACGGACCCATCCTCGGCGGCGCCAAACCGGTGCCGGTCGATCCACGGAACTACCGGAACTACACGCGCGGCGATCTCATCGTTTCGCTCGCCGGCGTGTTCGTCAACCTGCTGCTCGCGCTGGCGTCCGTGCTGGTGTTCATGCTGATCGGCCTCACCGGTCGTGCCGCGCCCGGCGCCGAGACGACGCTGGCCATCGTGCAGGCGATGACCTTTGAAGGCCTGTACTTGAACCTCGTCCTCGTCGCGTTCAACCTGATTCCGATTCCGCCGCTCGACGGCTCGCACGTGGTCAAGCATCTGCTGCCGGCGCGCTGGGCATATCGATACCAGCAGGTCGGTCGGTTCGGCATCATCATTCTGCTCGTATTGCTCGCCGTGCCTACGCTGCTCGACGCGTGGATGAAGCCGGCACTGTCGTTCGGCGGCTACCTGCTGCGGTGGGCGCAACCGTATGCGCTGCCGACGCTCGGGCAATGGCTCACCTGATGGAGGCGTGCCGATGACGACCGCGTACGCGCCGGATTCAACGTTCACTGATTCCAGTTTCGTCGTCGAGCTGGCGGCGTTCTCCGGGCCGCTCGACCTGCTGCTCTCGCTCATTCGCGAGGAGCAGGTGGACATCTACGACATTCCTATCGCGCGCATCTGCGAGCAGTTCGTGCAGCGAATTCGCACGCTCGGACTCAATGAAGCCGCCGAGTATCTGGAGATGGCCGCGCGGCTGATCCGCATCAAGGCGCAGATGCTCCTGCCGCGCGGCGACGCAGAAGCGTGGGAGGATCCGCGGGCCGAGCTGGTGCGCCGGTTGCTCGAGTATCAGCAGATGCGCGAAGTGGTCGACGTGCTCGAGCGGCGCGGCGAGGAGCGGCGAAATCAGTTCGCCCGCGCCTATCTGCCACAGGCGCCGGCTGCGCCGCAGGCCCCGCTCGCGCTGTCGCTCGCCGAGCTGCTCTCCGCTGTGGACCGCGTGCTGCGCGCGGCGAAGCCGGCCAGCATGCACGAAGTCATCCCACGCACCATCGACATTCCGGGCGCGATCACCATCATTCGTTCCGTGCTCGCGCTTCGGGCACGCATTCTGTGGACGGAGATCGTCGACCACGGGGCCGAACCGTGGCAGATTCTGTCGACACTGCTCGGATTGCTGGAGCTCGCGAAAGGCGGCGAGCTGCGCGTTCTACAACCCAGACCATTTGCCAACGTGGAGATCTCGCGTGACGCCGCTGGCGAAGCTGCTTGAGGCCGCGCTGTTCGCCAGCGCTCGGCCGATCGAGACCGACGAGCTGGCGGCGCTCGATCCGGACGTGTCGCGCGCCGAGCTGCAGTCGGCGCTCGACGAATTGCGCGAACGCTACGACGTCGACGGCCACGGCGTGGAGCTTGTCGAGATCGGCGGCGGGTGGCAGATCCTCACGCGCGCCGAGTACACGGAGGCGATCGAGCGCGCGCAACTCGCCGCGCGCCCTGCGCGCCTCTCCGGCGCGGCGCTCGAGACGCTGGCGATCATCGCGTACCGTCAGCCAATCAGCCGTGCCGAGATCGAGGAGATTCGCGGCGTCGCCGTGGGCGGCGTGCTGAAGTCGCTGCACGAGCGCGGGCTGATCGACGTCGTCGGCCGCGCGGAGGGTCTGGGGCGTCCGCTGCTGTATGGCACGACGCCGATCTTTCTCGAACACTTCGCGCTCCGCCATCTCGAAGAGCTGCCGCGCGCCGATGAATTGGCGATTGCGCTGCGGCTGCCGACGCGCGACGCCGAACCCGCCGTGGCCGCGAGCGAGACGGAATGAGCGGCGGCACGATGCGCATCCAGCGCGCGCTCGCGCGAGCCGGAGTCGCGTCGCGCCGCAAGGCGGAAGAGCTGATCGCCGCGGGACGGGTTCGCGTCAATGGCGACGTGGCGCGCACGGGGCAGGTGGTCGATCCATCGCGCGACGCCATCGTGGTCGACGGTGCGCCACTGGAGGCGCCCGCGGCAACCGAGTGGTTCGTGCTCAACAAGCCCGCCGGCGTGATGACCACGCGGTCCGATCCGGAGGGCCGGCGAACGGTGTTCGACCTCGTACCGGCGGTACCGGGACTCACCTACGTCGGCCGCCTTGACTACCTCACGGAAGGCGTGCTGCTGCTCACCACCGACGGTGCTGCGGCGCACCGCTTGTCGCACCCGAGCAGCGAAGTCGAACGCACGTACGTGGCCACGGTTACCGGCAAGGGTGACGACGCCGTGCTCGCCGCGCGCGAAGGCGTGATGCTCGAGGACGGCATGGTGCGCCCAAGGCGTGTGGACGCGCGAAAGCTTGGCCGCGATCGCTGGGAGTTCGAGGTCACGATCACGGAGGGCCGCAAACGCGAGGTGCGCCGACTGTGTTCGGCCCTGGGGCTCGCGGTCGAGCGACTCGTCCGCACGCGTTTTGGACCGGTTCACCTTGGCGAGTTGCCGAGTGGTGAAACGCGTCGTCTCACACCACGCGAACGTGCGGCGCTGATGCTGCCAGGGCGGTAGGGAACACCGGCACCTGCACACGGGCGTGGGGTAGCACGCGAGACACAGCCCGCCTCGACGGTACTAATCTTGAGGAGCGGCGGGTGCTGCTCATACGGACAGGGAGCGCTCGCGCCGATTGTTCCGGTGTGTTCACCATCTAACCCTGGCGGACAGTGGCTACACAGGTTTCGACGGCGGCGGATTCCCGACTCGTACAGGAAGTCGCGCGACAGGTGGCGCGTCGCGTCGTCGGTCAGGACTACATGGTCGACCGCCTGCTGATCAGTCTCCTCACCGGCGGCCACGTGCTGCTGGAAGGCGTGCCCGGACTTGCGAAAACACTCACGGTTCGCACGCTCGCCGAAACCATCGACACGACGTTTCACCGCATCCAGTTCACGCCGGACCTGCTGCCCGCGGACGTCGTCGGCACGCAGGTGTACGATCAATCCACCGGTCAGTTCTCGGTGAAGCGCGGACCGATCTTCGCCAACATCATTCTCGCCGACGAAATCAACCGCGCGCCGGCGAAGGTGCAGGCCGCGCTGCTCGAGGCAATGCAGGAAAAGCAGGTGACGATCGGCGGCACGACGTTCCGTCTGGAAGAGCCGTTCCTCGTCCTGGCGACGCAGAACCCGATCGAGCAGGAGGGCACGTACCCGCTGCCCGAAGCGCAGGTCGACCGGTTCATGCTCAAGCTGCGCGTCGGCTATCCGTCGCGCGACGAGGAGAAGGAGATCATGCGCCGCATGGCGAGCGGCGAGCCGATCGGCGTTGAGGCGGTGGCGTCGCCCACGGCGATTCTCGATGCGCGGCATCGGATCACCGAGTTGTACATGGACGACCGCATCATGGACTACATCGTCGACATCGTGCTCGCGACGCGCGAGCCGGCCAAGGCGGGACTGGCCGACCTCGTGCCCCTCATCGAGTTCGGCGCCAGCCCGCGCGCCACCATCGCGCTGGCGCAGGCGTCGCGAGCGCACGCCTTCCTGCGCGGCCGCGCCTTCGTCACCCCCGACGACGTGAAGGCGATCGCGCCGGACGTGCTGCGGCATCGCGTGCTCACGACGTACGAGGCGGAAGCCGAAGAAGTGACGAGCGATCAGATCGTGACACGCGTGCTGGCCAAGATCGAGAGTCCGTGAGTCGTGGCGTTCGCGCTCTTTCGCCGCAAGGCACGGCCGAACAGGCGTGATCGGCGCGACCAGCAGCCGCGGCCGGCCGTAGTCGCCACCCATCCGGCGGCCGCCGTGCCCCCGGAAGTGCTCCGACAGGTCAAGCTGCTCGAGCTGCGCACGCGTGGGCTGGTGAACTCGCTGTTCACCGGCGAATACCGCTCGGTGTTCAAGGGACAGGGAATGGAGTTCGCCGAGGTGCGCGAGTACCAGGCCGGCGATGAAGTGCGCAGCATCGACTGGAACGTCACGGCGCGCATGCAGCGGCCGTACGTCAAGCGCTACATCGAGGAGCGCGAGCTGACGGTGATGCTCGCGGTGGACGTGTCGGGCTCCGAGCGCTTCGGCACGCGGCGGCGCTTCAAGAGCGAAGTGGCATCGGAGCTGGCCGCCGTGCTCGCCATGTCGGCCATCCGGAACAACGATCGCGTCGGCGCCGTGATGTTCACCGATCAGATCGAGCACGTGGTGCCGCCGCGCAAGGGCCGCCGTCACGCGTTGCGTCTCATCCGCGACATCCTCGCGTTCGAACCGGTGCGCCGCGGCACCGACATCGCCGGTGCAACCGAGTATCTCAACAAGATGCTGTCGCACAAGGCGATCATCTTTCTCGTCTCGGATTTCCTCGGCTCCGATCTCGAGCATCCGCTCAAGCTCCTCGCCCAGCGCCACGACGTCGTTGCGGTCACGGTCGAAGATCCGAGCGAACGCGAGCTGCCAGACATCGGGCTGGTGCGGCTCGTCGATCCGGAAACCGGCGTGACACTCGACGTCGACACCAGCGATCCGGACGTGCGGGCGCAATTCGGCACGCAGGTCACGACCGAGGCGGCCGAACGGCGCCGCCTGCTGCGCCGCCTCGCGATCGACGAGATTCCCGTCACGACGGCGAGCGGCATCATGGACCCGCTGCTTCGATTCTTTCGGCAGCGCGAAATGAGAATTCGCAAATGAGCCGCGGCATCCGGCCGTTCGTGCTCTGGTCGGCGCTCGTCGCCGTCGCGCCGCTCGCCCGGCCGGCGCTCGCGCAGCAGATCACCGTCAAGGCGGGCGTCGTCGTCACGCCGGACACGGTTCGCGTCGGCGATCCATTCCGCGTCACCGTCGGCGTGCGCGCCCCGCTCGGCGCGACGATCGAATTTCCGAAGACCACGGACTCGACGTCGACCGTGCAGTCGCTCGACCCGGTCGCGGTGCGCACCATGCCGGACACGTCGGTCGTCGAACAGTTCGCCGACTACCGCGTGGCGGCGTGGGACGTGGCCGAGCAGCCGATCAAGCTCGGCGCCGTGGTGGTGCGGCTCGGCCGCGCGTCGCGCACGATCCAGATTGGCGATTCGGTATTCGTGAAGAGCGTGCTGCCGGCGGACACGGCGCTGCGCGTGCCGAAGCCGGCGCGCCCGTTGTACGAGATGTCGATCTTTCCGTGGTGGTTGTGGGCGCTCATCGCCGCGGCGATCGTCGCCATCGGCTTGTTGATCTGGTGGTGGGTGCGCCGCCGTCGCCGGCCGCCGGCTCCGGTGATCGTCGATCCATTCGCTCACGCCGAAGCCGAGTTCGCGCGCATCGAGGCCCTCGGGTTGCTCGAGGCTGGCGAACGTGGACGGTACGTTACGCTGATGGTCGAAGTGCTGCGCGATTATCTCGCCGCACGGTATGCCGAAGCGGCGCTGTCGCTCACCAGCACGGAGCTCCAGCGCTCCGTGCGCGAGCTGCCGCACGTGCCGCAGGACCGACTCACGCGGCTGCTCACCGACGCGGATCTGATCAAGTTCGCACGCCGGCCGGTGAGCACCGAGCGCGCCCGCGAGATCGGCCGCGAAGCGCGGGCCATCGTGAGTCACGAGCACGTCACGTCGCAGCCGCCAGCGCCGGCCAGCGAGGCCGCGGCCGCATGATCTCCTTCGGACCGATCCAGTTCGTATCGGCGTGGATGCTGCTGTTCCTGCTGCTGCTGCCGATCTGGTGGTTCGTGCGGCGGCGGCGTCGACCGCCGGCGCTGGTGTTCTCGCGCGTGCCGGTGCTCGCGGCTGGGCCGCGCGCCGGACGTCGCACCACGCTGTTCCTGTTCGTGCTGCGCAATCTGCTGCTCGCCTCGACGATCGTGGCGCTGGCGCGCCCGCGCTCGGGTGCCCACGCCGAGGACACGACCAGTGAAGGCATCAACATCGTGCTCGCGATCGATCTCTCGAGCTCGATGCTCGCCCAGGATTTCCAGCCACAGAATCGGCTCGAGGTGGCGAAGGACGTCGTGAAGCGGTTCATCGCCGCGCGAACGAGCGATCGCATCGGCATCGTCGCGTTTGCGGCCGAGGCGCTGACGCAGGTGCCGCTCACCACCGATTACCCGGTCGTGACCGCCGCCGTCGACAACCTCGCGGCCGGCCAGCTCGAGGACGGCACGGCGATCGGCACCGCGATCGCGACGGCCGCGAACCGGTTGCGCGACGCGCCGGGCCGGTCGCGCGTCATGATTCTGCTCACCGATGGCGAGAACAATCGCGGCTCGATCGATCCGCGCACCGCGGCCAAGGCGGCCGCCGTGTTCGGCATCAAGATCTACACGATCGGCGTCGGCACGGAGGGACTCGCCCCGGTGCCCGTCGGACGCGGGTTGTTCGGGCTGCGCTACGAGAATCGGCTCGTGCGCATCGACGAACCGCTGCTGAGCGATATCGCCAAGACGACGGGCGGGCGGTATTTCCGCGCGCGCGACGCGGCGGCGCTCAACCGGATTTACGAGGAGATCAACCAGCTCGAGCGCGAGCCGGTGCGCACCCGCACGTACGTGCGCTACACGGAACTGTTCCGCTGGCCATTGTACTTCGCCGGCCTCCTGCTCGTGACCGAGCTGCTGCTGGCCGCGCGACGAGGTCCACTGCCATGAGGGAACGAATATGAGCGAAATCGTATTCGATCATCCGTGGCTGCTCGCGCTCGCGGTGATCCTGCCCGCGCTGGCGATCTGGGTATTGCGTCACGCCTATCGGCAGCGCCGCGAACGACTGGCGCGACTCGGCAGCATCGAGGTCGTCTCGCGGCTCATTCCGCCGAACGCGCTCGTGCCGCCGGGCTGGCGCATGGCGCGGCTCGGCCTTGCCAGCGCCCTGATCGGCGTGGCCGTCGCCGGCCCGCGGTGGGGCGACGAGATGAACGTCGTGCGCTCGAGCGGCATCGACATGGTGCTGGCGCTCGATGCGTCGCTCTCGATGCTCGCCACCGACGTGCACCCGAACCGCCTCGAGAAGATGAAGGAGGAGGTGCGGCGCCTGCGTGCGCTGTCGCCGGGCGATCGCATGGGCGTGCTGGCCTTCGCGGGCCGGAGCTACGTGTTGTCGCCGCTCACGATCGACGAGGGCGCGCTGGATCTCTTTCTCGACAACCTCGACCCGTCCGTCGTCGGCCAGGCCGGCAGCTCGCTGGCGCGCACGATTCGCCAGGGCGTCGACCTGCTGACGCTGACGAATAGCGGGGCCGACCGTGCGCTGGTCGTCATGAGTGACGGCGAGGCCTTCGAACCGATCGAGGATGTCGAGACGGAGGCGAAGCGCGCGGGTGCGCAGGGAATTAGTCTAGTAACGGTGGGCTTCGGCACTCAGGCGGGAGCCACGATTCCGATCAAGCAGCCCGACGGAACGACCGCGCTCAAACGGGATGAGAACGGAAACATCGTCGTGACGCAGTATCATCCGGAATATCTGAAGGCCGCCGCGGATGCCGCCGGCGGTACCTTCATCGAGGCGTCGGCCACCGACAAGGCCGCGCGCGTGAAGACCGCGCTTGCCAACCTGCGAACCAAGGCGCGGAGCAGCGTGAGCGGCGAGAGCAAGACGCCGCGCTACCAGTGGTTCCTCTTTCCGGCGTTCCTGCTGCTGCTGATCGACACGGCGCTCATCGAGCGGCGCGGACGCCGCCGCCGCCGGCCGGCATCGGCCGAAGTGGCGGCCGCCGGAGCGCTCGTCGCCATGCTCTCGCTGAACGGCTGCGCCACGCTCTCGCGGAATCAGCAGGCGGCGGCCGCGTATCACCGCGGCCAGTTCACGCAAGCGGCATCCCTCTATCGCGACGCGATCACCGCGGGTGACAAGTCGCCGCAGACACTCTACAATTTCGGGACGTCGCTCGTCGGTGCCGACTCGATCGAAAGCGCCGGCGACGTGCTCGGCCGACTGGTCGAAAGCACCGACCCCGATCTCCGCTACCGCTCGCAGTTCAACCTCGCGCTCGGACACCTGAAGCGCGGTTTGGCTGCGCCGTCCGGTCAGGACAACGGCGAGCTCGATTCCGCGCTCGCCGGCTACAAGGCCGTGTTGTTGATGCGGCCGTCCGATATGGACGC
>Ga0070680_100000692_pt1 | contig 23396 bp, 22 predicted proteins | sample KBSC73BmetaG_FD_64672 | JGI IMG/M metagenome (GOLD analysis project Ga0070680, IMG submission 64672) | Corn rhizosphere microbial communities from Kellogg Biological Station, Michigan, USA - KBS C7-3B metaG | ecosystem: Host-associated > Plants > Roots > Rhizosphere | place: USA: Michigan...
GGTTTGTAGTTCGGCCGCGGTGGTGGCACAGGCTCCGGGGATGGCGACAGGAGTTGATGGCGCATGGCGATCTTGGTCACGGGCTCGGCGGGATTCATTGGCTTCCACCTGTCGCAGCGCCTGCTCGCGCGGGGCGACGCCGTCGTGGGCCTTGACGATCTCAACAGCTATTACGACCCGGCGCTGAAGGCCGCGCGCCTTGCGCTGCTCGAGGCGCATCCGGCCTACCGCCACGCCCGCCTCGACCTCGCCGACCGGGACGGCGTCGCGGCGCTTTTCGCAGAGGTCGAACCCACCGCCGTGGTCAACCTCGCGGCCCAGGCCGGCGTCCGCTACAGCCTCGAAAACCCGCGAACCTACGTCGACTCCAACGTCGTGGGCTTCCTGAACATCCTGGAGGGCTGCCGCGCCACCCACCCGAAGCACCTGGTCTTCGCCTCGACCAGTTCGGTCTACGGAGCGAACGGCAAGCTGCCGTTCAGCGTCCACGATGGCGCGAACCATCCGATCACCCTCTACGCCGCCACCAAGCTCGCCAACGAAGCGATGGCGCACAGCTATTCCCATCTGTTCGGTATTCCCGCGACGGGCTTCCGCTTCTTCACCGTCTATGGCCCCTGGGGCCGTCCCGACATGGCGCTCTTCAAGTTCACCGAGGCGATCCTCGCGGGACGCCCGATCGACGTCTACGGCGAGGGCAGGATGCAGCGCGACTTCACCTATGTCGCCGACATCGTCGACGGCCTGGTCGCCGCCATCGACCGTCCGGCCCAGGTGAACCCTGCCTGGAATCCGTTGGAGCCTGATCCCGCCACGAGTGGCGTCGCGCCGTGGCGGGTGCTGAACCTGGGGAACAGCCAGCGCGTCGAGCTGATGCGCTACATCGAAGTGCTGGAGGAGAAGCTCGGCCGCAAGGCGATCCTCAACCTCATGCCGATGCAGCCCGGCGACGTGGCCCGCACCGAGGCCGATGTGGAAGAAACCCGGGCCGCCCTCGACTATGCGCCCTCGACGCCCATCGAAGTCGGCATCGGGGCCTTTGTGGACTGGTACCTGGACTACTACCGCCGCTGACCGCGCATAGCGCGGAACCGCTGCGCCGCGCCCTCGGTTCTCATCCGCGGACAGACGGGAGAACGCGATGGCGCGAGAGGCCGGCAACGGTCGGGGACCCAGTCGCAGGCGCCTTCTGGCCGGCGCGGGCGGCGTCGCCGCGCTGCCGCTCGCCGCCGCGGCGAGGCCGATGCCCGTTGCGTCAGCGCCCGCGACAGACAGGCCACGCATGGACATGATCCTGACGATCAACGGAGACGACCACCGCGTCTCGCTCGACCCACGCACCACCCTGCTCGACGCCCTTCGCGACCACCTGGGGCTGACCGGCTCCAAGAAGGGCTGCGACCAGGGCCAGTGCGGAGCCTGCACGGTCCACGTCGACGGCCGCAGAGTGCTGGCCTGCCTGACCCTCGCCGCCGCCGTCCAGCGCCGCCCGGTGACGACGATCGAAGGCCTCGCCCAGGGCGAGGCGCTGCATCCCATGCAGGCCGCCTTCGTCGAGCACGACGCCTTCCAGTGCGGCTACTGCACGCCCGGCCAGATCATGTCGGCCGTCGCCTGCGTCCGCGAGGGCCACGCCGCCGACGACGAACAGATCCGCGAATACATGAGCGGCAACCTCTGCCGGTGCGCCGCCTATCCGAAGATCGTCGCTGCCGTTCGCGAAGCCGCCGCCCAGACGGCGCGCGCCTGATGCGGCCCTTCCGCTATGAGCACGCGGCCGATCGCGCCCAGGCGGTGCGGGCCGGCGCGGCTGGCGGCGGCGTCCAGTACCTCGCCGGCGGCACGACCCTGGTCGACCTGATGAAACTCGACGTGATGCGGCCGTCCGCCGTGGTCGACATCAACGCCTTGGCCGCCGATCACAGCGACGTCCGCCTCGAAGGCGACCATCTGCGGCTGGGGGCCCTGGCCCGGATGTCCGATGTCGCCGAGCATCCCGTCGTCCGCGGCGACTTCCCGGTCATCGCCCAGTCCCTGGACCTCGCGGCCAGCCCGCAGATTCGAAACATGGCGAGCCTCGGCGGGAATGTCCTGCAGCGCACCCGCTGCGAATACTTCCGCGACCCGAGCTGGAGCGCCTGCAACAAGCGCGATCCCGGCTCCGGGTGTGCGGCGATGCAGGGCGTGAACCGCAAGCTCGCGATCCTCGGTGTCAGCGACAAATGCATCGCCAACTACCCGGGCGACTTCGCCGTGGCGCTGGCGGCGCTCGGCGCAACGGTCGACGTCGAGGGCGCGAACGGCCGGCGCGTGCTCGCCTTCGAGGACCTGCACCGCCTGCCCGGCGACACCCCGCACCTTGAGACCAACCTCAAGCCCGGCGACCTCATCACCGGCTTCAGCGTGCCGGCCGGACCGTGGACGCGGCGCTCGCTCTACCTGAAGGTCCGCGACCGGCAGTCCTATGAGTTCGCGCTCGCCTCCGCCGCCGTGGCGCTCGACCTCGACGGCGGCCTCGTGCGGCAGGCGCGTATCGGCCTGGGCGGCTTGGCGGCAAAGCCCTGGCGATCGCCGGAGGCCGAGGCCGTCTTGCGTGGAAAACCGCTGACCGAAGCCGCCGCTCAGGCCGCCGCGGAGGCGGCCTTCACCCAGGCGCGGGCGCAGGGCGAGCGCGCCTTCAAGCCGGAGCTCGGCCGCCGCACCCTGGTGCGCGCGCTGCTGCAAGCCCACGCCATGGAAGCTTGAGATGGCCGACGATTCCGCTCGCCTGATCGGCAAGCCCGCCACGCGCATCGACGGTCCCGCCAAGGTCACCGGCCGCGCGCGCTACCCCTCCGACGAGACGGTTCCCAACCCCGCCTACGCCTACCTGGTGATGAGCTCCGTCGCCCGGGGCCGGGTCGCCGGCATGGACCTCACCGCGGCAAAGGCCGTGCCGGGCGTGCTCGACATCCTGACCCACGAGAACGTCGGCGGGCAGGTGAAGCCGCCCCTGGGACCCGACCAGAAACCCACCACCACGACGATGGAGAGCGACAGGATCTGGCACGCCGGCCAGATCGTGGCGGTGGTCGTGGCCGACACCTACGAAGCCGCCCGCGACGCCGCGCACAGGGTCACGGTCCGCTACGCCCCCGAGACACCCAGCGCGACATTCGACAGCCCCGGGGCTTCGACTGAGCCCAAGGCCGCAAGCCCCGAATCCAGGGAGCCGGTCAAGGGCGACGCCGCAAGCGCCTTTGCGGCCGCCCCGGTGAAGATCGACGCGCGCTATTCGACCCCGACCCAGCACCACAACCCGATCGAGCTCTTCACCACGACCTGCGTCTGGGATGGGCCGCGGCTTACGGTCTACGAGCCCAGCCAGTCGATGTACGGCCTCAAGGCCGCCGTGGCCGCGCAGTTGGGCATGGACCCGGCTAATGTGCGCACGGTCTCGCGCTACGTGGGCGGCGCCTTCGGCTCGAAGGGCGCGCCGACGTCACGCACCGCCTGGATCGCGCTCGCCGCCAGGCGCCTGAAGCGGCCGGTCAAGCTGGTTCCGACCCGCGACCAGGGGTTCACCGTCTCGACTTACCGCGCCGAGACGCGCCACCACATCCAGCTTGGCGCCAATCGCGACGGCCGGCTGACCGCCCTCGTCCACGAGGCCTGGGAAGCGACCTCCCGGCCTTCGGGCTACAACGTCTCCGGCAACGAGACGACCGCGCGCATGTATGCCTGCCCGAACATCGCCACCAAGGTCAACGTGACCCACGTGGACCGCTCGACGCCCGGCTACATGCGCGCGCCGCCGGACACGCCCTACATGTTCGCGCTCGAAAGCGGCATGGACGAGCTCGCCCACGCACTGGGCATGGACCCCATCGAGCTGCGGCGGATCAACGACACCCAGACGGACCCCGTCGACGGCAAGCCCTACTCCAGCCGGTCGCTGATGAAGTGTTTCGACCAGGGCGCGGCGAAGTTCGGCTGGAGCCGGCGCGACCCGAAGCCCGGCTCGATGCGCGACGGCGATTGGCTGGTGGGCTTCGGTTGCGCCACATCCTGCTATCCCTCGAACATCGGCCCGGCCGCCGCGCGCCTGTCGCTGACGCCCGCGGGCAAGGCCAACATCCAGCTCGCGGCGCACGAGATCGGCACCGGCGCCTATACGACGATCGCCATTGCTGTGGCGGATGGCCTGGGCCTGAGGGTGAGCGACGTCACCGTCGAACTCGGCGACAGCGACTATCCGCCCGTGCCGGTGGCGGGCGGCTCCAACAACGCGGCCTCCACCGCTCATGTGGCGGCCAAGGCCTGCGAGGAACTCCGCGGCCGTATCGCCGCCGCCGCAGTGCGCAACGCTGCAAGCCCTTTCGCAGACGCCGATCCGGCCAGCCTCAGATTGGTCGATGGCGCGCTCGTCGGGCCGGACGGCCGCCGCGAGCCGCTGGGCAAGGCCGTGAGCCGGGTTGGCGGCCGGCTGGAAGCGCATGTGGAGAACGTGCCGGCCGGCCTGCCGCCCGACGCCGCCCAGGGGCTCTACAAGGGCAAGACCGTCATGGCGCGCGGGACGGGACGCAAGGATGTCACCGCCTACGCCTTCGGGGCCCATTTCGTCGAGGTGCGCATCCATCGCCTGACCCGCGAGATCCGCACGCCGCGCGTGGTCAGCGCATTTGCGGCCGGGACCATCGTCAATCGGCTCACCGCCTATAGCCAGTTCATGGGCGGGGCGATCTGGGGGCTCTCGTCCGCGCTGCACGAAGTGACGGAGATCGACCGGCGCGCGGCCCGCTACGTCAACACCAACCTCGCCGACTACCTGGTCCCGGTGAACGCCGACGTCGCCCAGGTGGACGTGATCTTCGTCCCCGAGGAGGACACCCGCGTGAACCCGCTGGGCATCAAGGGCATTGGCGAGATCGGCATTGTCGGCATGAACGCCGCGGTCGCGAACGCCGTCTTCCATGCGACGGGCAAGCGCATCCGCGAGCTGCCGATCCGGATCGAGGACCTGCTTTAGAGGCGCAGGTCGGACGCCGCTTTCGGCAACACGCTCTTGACGTCGAACAGCACCGAGGCCGGCGTTCCGAAGCCGCGGATCGTCTCCACGCCCAGTTCGGTGAATTGCTCGTGGGCGACGGCCAGGACGATGGCGTCGTAGGCGCCGGGCGCCGGCGCGGTGAGCAGGTCCAGCCCATACTCCGCCCGGGCCTCGTCGGCGTCGATCCACGGATCCAAGACATCGACGTACGCGCCCTGCGCGGTCAGCCCCTCGATGATGTCGATCACCCGGGTGTTGCGCAGGTCCGGGCAGTTCTCCTTGAACGCCAGGCCCATCACCAGCACCCGCGCGCCGTCGGCTGCGACGCCCCGGCGGCCAAGCTCCGCCGCCAATTGCTGCGCCACATAGCCGCCCATGGCGTCGTTGATCCGCCGCCCGGCGAGGATCACCTCCGGATGGTAACCCAGCGCCTCGGCCTTGTGGGTCAGGTAGTAGGGATCGACCCCGATGCAGTGGCCGCCGACCAGGCCCGGCCGGAAATTCAGGAAATTCCACTTTGTTCCCGCGGCTGCGAGAACCTCGGAAGTATCGACGCCAAGTCTCTCGAATATCAGGGAGAATTCATTTATTAGGGCGATATTCAGGTCGCGCTGCGTGTTCTCGATCACCTTGGCGGCTTCGGCCACACGGATCGAACTCGCGCGGTGCGTTCCCGCCGTCACGATGGATGAGTAGAGCGCGTCGACGAAGGCTGCGGCTTGCGGCGTCGAGCCGGCCGTCACCTTGACGATGTTGGCCAGCCGGTGGGTCGGGTCCCCGGGATTGGCCCGCTCAGGGCTGTAGCCGGCGAAGAAGTCGCGGTTGAAGGTCAAGCCGGAGACCTCCGCCACCACCGGCACGCAATCTTCCTCGGTGGCGCCGGGATAGACGGTCGACTCGTAGATCACGACGCCTCCCTCGCCGATCGCGCCGCCGACGGTCCGGCTGGCCGCCATCAGGGCCGAGAGGTCGGGCCGCTTCTGCGCATCGATCGGCGTAGGCACGGTCACGATGAAGACGTTGCAGGCCTCCAGGTCGGCGGGATCGGAGCTGAGCCGCAGGCCCGTGGCCTCGGCCAGTTCGGCGGCGGAGACCTCCAGCGTGCGGTCCTCGCCGGCCCGCAGCTCGGCGATCCGCTGGGCCTTCACGTCGAAGCCCACCACCTCGTGCCCGGCGGCGAACGCCACGGCCAGCGGCAGCCCTACATAGCCCAGGCCGATCACCGCGATCTTCACCGGCGTCTGGGTAAAGGGGTTCTGCAGCATCAAGCTCTCGCGCGGGTGGAGGTCTGCGCGGTCACTAGCACGGTTTAGGGATGGTCCGGGAAGACGGCAGGCTCACGCCCCTCGGCGGCGCTCCCGCCAGAGCCTCACCCGATAATAGTGCGACATGAATCCGTGATCCGGCTGGCCGTCGGTCAGGAGATGGGCCAACTGCGTAAGGCTGCGAAATGCAAATCCCGGCAATTCGCGCACAAGGGCCGTCAGCGGCGGCCTTAGCGCCCGCGGATCGCGATCGCGGTCGACGACGACACGGGAGGCAGCCATCCGCCGCGCCGCGGCCATGAACGACTTCGGGGTCAGGCGGTCGGCGCGGAAATGATGCTCCACCGCGATGTCCGGGCGAAACAGCTTGGAAAATCCGGCGCGTTCCAGCGCCCATCCCAGGGTCGTGTCCTCGAAGAAGCCGGCGGCGCCCGGACCCAGCCGCACGTCATAAGGCCCCGCGAGGTCGAACGCTCGGCGGCTCAGGGCGACATTGGCGCCGACCAGGCCCTCCGGCGGCCATCTGGGATCTTCGAGCGCGGCCACCCAGCGCCGCAGGACACCCTTTAGCCAGGGCCGCTCCAGGTGCGGCGCCAGCCTGATGCCGCCCTGCACGACTTCCGTTTCGCCGGTGAGAATCGGCCGGCACATCGCCTCGACCCAGTCGGGCGGGACATGCACGTCATCGTCGGTGAGCAAGAGCACGGTCCCCGAGCTCAGCGCGACGCCCTTGTTGAAGGCCGCGCACTTGCCGCCCTCGGGCGCAAACACGTAGCGCAGCTCGAGATTCGCCAGCGTCGTCCCTTCCACCAGATCGCGCGTCCCGTCGCTCGATCCGTTGTCGATCATCAGAAGCTCGACGCGCCAGCCTGGCGGAACGCGCACCCGCCCGAGATGCGCCAGGACCTCCCGCAGATCCTCGCCTCGGTCATGGGTGCAGACGATAATGGAGACGTCGACGGCAGGCCCGTTACTGACTTGGTCCGAGTTGAGCATCTTTACTTACTGATCAATCGCGCTCTTTCGCGCAAATTAAAGCTTCTGATTTGAAGCCCAGCTCAGCGAACGGGGCGGGTCACGGCTCGCCATGCGGGCGCGTCGACAGTTTCGCCCGGCGCGCCGAAGCGTCGCTCGATATCCTTTTGCAGCGCGTTTGCGGCCATCAGGTGGCCGCGGAACAGGGTGTCCATCGCCCAGCCGACGATGGGGACCTCGGTCATGGCGCTGTTCAGCGCCAGGTAGATCGCCATGCGCCCAAGCGTCCACGGCGCCGCCTCGGCCTTCACCGCCTCGTAGATCAGCAGCCCGCCTGCGCCCAGGCTGTAGATCGTATTGGCCGCAGGGACCCAGGCAAGCACGCCGTCCAGGCCAAGGCCCCACGACCCGATCTTGATCAGGTTGTCGGAGAGCTGCTTGATCCGCTCGGCGTTTCGCCAGGCGCGATGGGCTCGCTCACGGCGGGTCTCTTCCATGTCCCCTCAACGTTCCCGGCGTCCACACGGCTGCATTTGGCGGCCTAACCCCAAAGATCGGCTGAAGGCGGTTCGATCAGCGAACCTGTTATGGTGAGACCGGGCTCGCGGTCGCGCGCCAGCAGCAGGGGCCCGTCGAGGTCCACGAACGGCGCGCCTTGCGCCAGGATCAGCGCCGGAGCCATGGCCAGGGACGTCGCCACCATGCAGCCCACCATCACGCCCAGGCCCATAGCCTTGGCGGCCTCGGCGAGCGCCAGGGCCTCGGTGAGACCGCCCGACTTGTCGAGCTTGACGTTCACCAGCCCATAGCGCGCCGCGCAGGCGGCGAGTTCGGCGCGGGTGTGCAGGCTTTCGTCGGCGCACAGCGGCACGGGGCTGTCGTAGCCTTCCAACGCCGCGTCGCGGCCGGCGGGCAGCGGCTGCTCCAGAAGCTTCACGCCCAACCGCGCGAACTCCGGCGCAAGCCGCCGCAGCTCGTCGAAGCTCAGCGCCTCGTTGGCGTCCACGATCAGCCGGGCGCGGGGCGCGGCGGCTTGCACGGCGGCGACCCCATCCAGGTCGTCGGGGCCGCCGATCTTCACCTTCAGCATCGGCCGCCGCGCATTCGCGCGCGCCGCCTGCGCCATGGTCGCGGGCTCGCCCAGGCTGATCGTGAAGCAGGTTTTCACCGGGTCCAGCCGCGGACGGCCGGCCAGCACCCAGGCGCGCACGCCCGCCTGTTTCGCCGCCAGGTCCCAGAGCCCGCAGTCGAGCGCGTTGCGCGCCGCACCCGCGGGCAGCAGCTCTTGCAGCTCCTCTCGGCTCGCCCCGGCCTCGATCCGGCCACGCACCGCCTCGATCTGGCGGAGCACGCCATCGACCGTCTCACCGTAACGGGCGTAGGGTACAGCCTCGCCGCGGCCGCGATGCGCACCGTCGACGATCTCGGCCACCACCACATCGGCTTGCGTCTTTGCGCCCCGAGAGATCACGAAAGCCGTCGCCAGGGGCCAACGCTCGGCGCGGGCGGCCAGACCTCTCACGGCAAGCCACCCCTCACGCTAGGCCAGGTCGCCGGCCGCCGCGTTCAGCAGGAGATAGATCCGCCCGCCGTCGTCGCCGAGCAGGGCGGCCATCAGGAAGCCCTCCGGATCTCGCACCATCGCGTCGTCGATCAGGGTCTGATAGCGGCGAAGGTAGACCTCGACCTGCCGCTTCAGGTCGTCGTCTGTGAACAGCCGCCGCGCGATGCGCCGCGCGGCCACGGGCGCCAGGCGCTTGACGACGATCCGCGCGCCCTCGAGATCGCCGGTTTGCACGGCCGCGGCGATCTCGTCGATCCGCGCCCTGGGCAGCAGCCGCCCCGGATCGACGCCGAGTTTGGCGAGTTCGTCGCCGAGGATGTCCTGCAGCCGCTCGCCGTCGCCTTCGGCCCCGTCGATCGACGCCAGCAGATCCTTCCAGGTCCAGGTTTCGCCGTCGTGCGGCGCCTCGCCCGGTTCCTGCGGCGGGCCGCCGGCCGCTTCAAAGACAGCGGAGAATTCCTCGTCGGTGGCGGTGGGCGTGAGCTTGAGCCGCGGGCGCAGGCCCGGATCCTCGACGGGCGCCGCGACGGGCTCCATCAGATCCTCCAGGGCCTCGCTCACATCGCTGGCGGCCTGCGCGGGTTCGGCCAGGATCTCCGCGGACGGTTCGGCGACCGGCTCCGGCTTGGGTTCGCGCGCCTTGGCCGCCGGCTGCGGCGCGACCGGCGGCGGTGCGGGCCGCGGGCTCGACGGGGCCAGCGGCGCTGCGGGCATGGCGACCGCCCCGCCCATCAGCCGCACGGCTTCGCCCAGCATCTCGAAGTTGCGGCGCGCCCGTTCCTGGAACGCGGCGTCGATCGCCTGCGCCTCGTCGGCGGTCCGGCGCGCCTGGGCGGTCAGCTCCTCCAGGCCTCCGGTCACAGCCGCGCGCACCAGCTCCACCTGGCTCCGGGCGCTGGCGGGCAGCTGCGCCGCGCGTTGGTCGATCTCGGCCATCATCTCCTGCAGCGCGGCCATCGAGGCGCGGGCCGCGGCCGCGGCGTCCTCCAGGCGCTTGGCCGTAGCCGCGCTCGCCTGGTCGACCATTTCGGAGGATTGGGCGACCAGGGCGCGGGCCTCTGACAGCCGGGCCTCGAACACCTCGTTGGCCTTCTCCCCGGCGGCCGTCGCAGCCTCCGAGAGCTGCTCCACCTGCTCGCGGGCGCTGGCCGCGTGGCTGGCCGCCGCCGTGCGGCTCTGCTCGGCCGCCGCCGCCAGCGCATCGATCGCAGACCGGGTCTGCTCCTCCAGTTTCGCGCGCTGGTCCGCCGCGGCCTGGGAGACGGTCTCCATCGACTGCAGGGTCGTTTGGCCGAAGGCCTCGCGCTCGGCGTCGGCCGTGGCCGCCAGGTCGCGGAACTGCGCGATCGCCTCCTCCATCCGGGCGCGCAAGCTCTCGCCGCCCTTGGCCGCCTGCTCGCCCAGCTCTGCGGAGGCCGAGCGGGTCAGATCGATGAACTCGGTAAGCTTGGCGGCGTGGGTCTGCGCCTCGTCGCTGAAGCCCTGGTTGTCGGCTCTCAGCGTTTCGGCCAGCGCGACCAATGCGTTGCGCTGCTCCGTGAGGCCGCCTTCCACCGCACGCACCTGCTCGGTGACGCCGACGCCGGCCGTTTCCAGCCGGGCGATGTGGCGGGTCAGGTCCTCGCCTGCCGTACGCGCCGCCGCGCCGGCCTCTCCGGCCGCAGCAGCGATCTCCGCGGCGCGCGCCGACAGCAGCGCCTCGGCTTCGCGAAGCCCCGCTTCGGCGACCTCCGCGGCCTCGGCGACCATCCGCGCCTGCTGATTGATGGCCTCCGTCACGCGCGCCGCCTGGGCGTCCAGGCTGTGGGCCAGCGCACCCATCTCCGACCGCTCGCGGCCAAGCGTGGTGGTCAGGTCCTGGGTGCTCCGCACCGAGACCTCGGTGCTCGCCACCAGCCGCTCGCTCTCGGCCGCCAGGGCCTCGCGCAAGGCCAGCAGGGTCCCGCGCGCCTCATCCGCCGCCGCGCCGGCGCGGACGATCTCGTCGCGCACGCCCTGCGCGACCTCGCCGGCCCGCGCCGCGGCCGTCATGGCGGGCGCCAGCATGTCCTCGGCCATGGCCTTGGTGCGTCGGGATTCCGCGCCGAGCTTCTGGCCCTGGCGCACCATGTAGGCGGCGAAGAAGACGAAGGCACCGGGCCCGACCGCCAGGAGCGCGAAGACCAGCATGGCGAAGTTGTTGTCGCGCAGCGGCGCGATGCCGCGCAGGTAGCCGAGCGCGAAGGCGATCGGGCCCAACGACCAGAGCCCGGCGACGGCGAGGGCCGCCAGATAGATCGGCCAGGCTGGCGGCGGGCGGAAGGCGTCGGGCTCGACGTCCTCATAGTCCTCGTCCGCCTGGGTCAAGGGCGCCGGGGGACGTGCGGTGTTCGCCGCGACCGCGGACGCGGCGCGCGACTCGGCGGGCCAGCGCTTGGCGTCCTCGACCACGAGGTCGTCGAACTCGGGCTCGGCTTCCGTTGACGCCGGCTCAGTCGCCGCAAAGGTCTCGCGGGGCGAGACGCCGAAGTCCGCCGCCCGGGTCCGCTTCCTGATCCTCATTCGCCTCTTCCGTCGATCCGTCCGGGCTCGACCGGCCCAGGCGCCCCCGCTGTGAAAGAGGATTACCCGCGATGGGTCGCGACGCAAACAGCCGTACGCGCCGATCAGACGCATCAGGCCTGCGTCATTCAGATCCGGAGCGTGCGCGACGGGCTATGGCGCTGTGGGCACGAGGTCAGCTTGAGGACCCGGCGCGGTTGCGGGGTGCGGGCCACCACCCGCTCGGCCGGCGCGGACGGTTGCTCCACCTGGACCGGCTCAAGGGTGACGCCGAAGTGTGACAGCGCGGCGGCCGACGAATGAACGACCACCGCGGCGACAATCTCTGTCAAGGTCGTCATCGCCAACCCCAGTCTCCAAAGCGACTCCGTCGACCGGCGTTATACGCCGGCCTGCGTCATCCCGCGACGGGTTGCGCCGTGAATTTTGCGTAATGTTCGGCGGGTCGGCCTAAGCCGCCATCGTCGCGAAATGGCAGGCGACGCGCACGCCAGCCCTATGCGCCGGCCGGGAACCTGGGCAAAGTGCCGCCAAGCAGGGTGGCCGGGCTGCGCAACGAAGATGGTGTCACTATGACTGCCAAACCGGCGAGCATCGTGGGCGCGCACGGCCTGGTCCTGCCTCCGGGCCTCTTCAGGCTCCTCCTGGCTGCCGCGGTGCTCCTTTCGCACCTTTCACGATTCGACGTAGGCCGGCTCGCGGTCCTCTTGTTCTTCTATCTCTCAGGCTACTGGGTCACACGGGTCTGGCAGGCGAAGTTCGGGCCGCGGGCCACCCTGCGCTTCTATGCCGCCCGCTATCTGCGCATCGCGCCGCTTTACTTGCTGACGCTGGTCATCGCCGCCACGCTCAACGGCATTCGGATAGCACCGGAGAATATCCTTCTCTTCGGCACGGCGACGACTGCGCACGACCCGATCGGGGTGAGTTGGTCGTTGGACATTGAGCTGCAATTCTATCTGCTGCTTCCGGCCCTCGTGCTCCTGCTGGGCTGGCTCAACGTCGCGACGGCGATCGTTCTGGCCATGGCCGCGGCCGCCGCCGGCATAGCCCTGGAAGACGTAGTCGGCCTGCACACGGTCTTGAAATTCCTGCCGGCCTTCCTGCTGGGCTTGCTGACCTTCACGCGCGGCTGGCGGCCCGGTCAGCTCACCGCCAATCTGTCGCTCGGCGCGTTCCTGGTCATGACCGCGGTCACCGCCTTCACACCCTTCCTGGACAAGAAGAACCCCGATCCCTTTGACCAGGACATCTGGTCATTCTTCTGGATGCTGCCCCTGCTGCCCTATGTGGCGCGTTCGTTGGAGGTGCGCTCGACACGGCTGGACCGTCACGCAGGCAACCTCAGCTATCCGCTCTATCTCGTGCACGTGCCGGTCGTGAATCTTCTGCAGACTCACATGGCCTTCGGCGGGATCGGCAAACTTGCCGCCGTCGCCCTCTCCAGCCTCGCCGCTCTGCTGCTCTATGTGGCCGTCGATCGGCCGGTCGACCGGTGGCGCGTGCGGCTGACGGAAGGCGGGGCGCCGAGGTCGCCAGAGCCGGGACTGGCGGCCACGCCCGAGACGCACCCGGTCGGCGAGCGCTCCGGACCTTGATATCGTCGAACGCCCCGCGTGGCAGGGCGTGAAATCGCTTCGTTATCCGACGTCGCCGCGCGCGGCCGCTCTGGCCCGCGCCTTGCGTCGGCCAAGCAGGTAGCGCGTCGCCCCGACGACCGCCACGATCACGACGATCACCCCGGCGGCCAGCAACGTCCAGCGCGCCGCGGCGTGGCCGCGGCCCAGGAGGTTGTGAACCGCCTCGCCGAAGACGAAACCCGCGAAGGTGAACACCGCGGCCCAGATCACCGCGCCCAGGATGTTCAACAGCGCGAACCGCCAAGTCGGCACCTGGGACACGCCGACCGCGATGGGGCTCGCGACGCGCAGCCCGAAGATGAATCGGAACGCCAGGATGTAGCTGATCGGATAGCGCTCGATGAACCTGAGCGCGCGGGCGAAGGCAGCCTGCTGCGTCGCGCGCACCACCCAGCGATGTGTCCGGAAGCTGCGCCCCGCGACGAACAGCAGGTGGTCCACGATCCCCGAGCCGGCGGTGGCGCAGGCCAGCACCAGCCACAGGTTCAGGATGTGCTGGCGCGCCAACAGGCCGCCGACGATCAGCGCCGTCTGGCCCTCGAACCCCGCGCCGAGGAAGATCCCGATCGGCCCGTACTGTCGCAGGAACTCTTCCATCGCCTCGCCGGCTGTTCTGAGGGACGAGGCTCATAGCACGCCGCGGGTTCCCGTCAGCGTCCGATACTGAGACGCGGCGTCAGGCCGCGAGCTGATCCTTGAAGCTGGCGCCCTCGTGCGCCAGCAGCCAGCGCTTGCGCGGCAGGCTGCCGCCGTAGCCGGTCAGTGAACCATCGGCGCCGATCACCCGGTGGCAGGGCACGACGACGGCCACGGGGTTGGCGCCGTTCGCATGCCCCACCGCGCGGACGGCGGTCGGACGGCCGATGCGCTCGGCCAGACGCGCGTAGCTCAGGGTCTCGCCGGCCGGAATGGTGCAGAGCGCCGCCCAGACCGTGAGCTGGAAGGGCGTCCCCGACGCCTGCCAGGGCACGGACTCCAAAGCGGCCGCATCGCCTTGGAAGTAGGTTTCGAACGGTCCGCGCACCTGAGGCGGCGCATCGCCTTCGGTCAGCTCTGCCTTGGGATAGTGGCGGTTGATCCAGGCGCGCATCGCGGGCTCGTAGTCGGTCCAGTTGAAAGCCCGCAGAACCCCGTGCTCGTCGGTGACCAGGAGCGCGGTCCCGATCGGGGTTGCGAGGCGGTCGAGGGTGAGCGCTTCAGGCGGCGCGTTGCTGGTCGGCATCGGTCTTGGTCCTCTTCGGATCTATCGCTTTGGTCGTCTGGTCGGCGTCCGCCGCCCACAGGTGTTGGGCCGCGTAGGCCCGCCAGGGCCGCCAGCCCTCGGCCCGCTCCAGCAGCCCAGCGGGCGTCGGCCGCACGCCGGTCTCGTCGGTCATGGCGCGTAGCAGGCCAATATCGGCCTGCGGGAAGGCGTCGGGCTCGCGCAACTCGCGAAGCGCGATGTACTGCGCCGTCCACTCGCCGACTCCCGGTAGCGCCTTCAAGGCGGCGATGGCGCTCTCCAGGTCCCCCCGCGGTGTGAAGATCGAAGGATCTGCCGCGACCGTGCGCGCCAGGGCCTCGAGCGCCGCCGCCCGCGCCTTCGGCATGCCGAGCGCCGCAATATCCTGCCCGACGATCCGTTCCGGTGTCGGGAAGGCTCGCGTCAGCCCGAGCGACGCGGCGAACGGGTCGTCGACCCTGGCGCCATGGGCTTCGACCAGTTTGGCGGCGAGCCCCCGTGCGGCGCTGACGGTGATCTGCTGCCCAAGGATCGCGCGGACCGCGAGCTCGAACCCGTCCCAGGCGCCCGGCGCCCGCAGCCCGGGCCGCGCGGCCACCAGCGGGGCCAGCGCCGGATCCTGGCTAAGGTGGTCGCCGATCAGCGCGGGATCAGCCGTCAGGTCGAACGCCCGCCGGATCCGGGCAATCACCGCCGGCAGCGCCTGAACCTTCGGGAACCGGATCTCCGCCACCAGGAAATCGCCTGCGCCCGGCGACACCGTCACCACGCCCGCGGCCCCGTCCACCGACAGCGTTCGCGCGTAGCGCCGAGCCGAGACCTGCTCCACCCCCGGGATCGCCCGAGCGGTCAGGAAGCCGATGATCGCGTCCCAGTCATAGGGCGCGCGATAGGGCAGCCTGACGGTGATCCCGCCGGCCGCGGCGCTCGCTTCCTCGGCGCGGCTGCGGCGCAGCGCGCCCGGCGGGCGGCCGAAGAGCTGCTGGAAGGTCTCGTTGAACCGCCGGACGCTGCCGAAGCCCGAGGCCAGGGCCACCTCGCCCATCGGCAGAAGGGTCTCCTGGATCAGTTGCTTGGCGAGCAGGACGCGGCGGGTCTGGGCGACAGCCACGGGCGAGGCGCCGAGGTGCTGGCGGAACAGCCTGCGCAGTTGCCGCTCGCCCACGCCCAGGCGCGAGGCCAGCGCATCCACGTCGCCGGCGTCCATCGCGCCGGCCTCGATCAGCGCCAGCGCCCGCGAGACGGTGTTCGACGTGCCGCGCCAGGCGCCCAGGTCGGGCGAGGATTCCGGACGGCATCGCAGGCAGGGACGATAGCCCGCCTCCTGGCACGCCGCGGCCGTCGGATAGAACGTCATGTTCTCCGGCTTCGGCGTCCTGGCCGGACAGATCGGGCGGCAGTAGATACCGGTGCTCCTGACGGCGCCGAAGATCCGCCCGTCGAACCGCGGATCGCGGGTCAGAAAGGCGCGGCGACAGGCTTCGAAATCCATTTCCATAAGCCGAAGATGGGGGCTCGACCGCGACAAGTCTCGCGGTTTTCGGACATCAATCGACGCAGGGCGCCTGCCGCGTCGGCTTGACGGCTTTTCGTCATCCTTCAGGCTTACTTTTTGCGGCTATGACGAGTGCTGGCCTGTCACTGTTCAGGTTCGGTACAGTGGCGGCGGGGCAAGCTTCCCCATTCGCGATGGGCTTCATGATCTGGTGGGTTTGGCTTTCGGTCGGGCTGATGTTGCTGCTTGCGGCGGCTGCCTTGACCGTCGCCATGATCCGGGCGGAACGACGGGCTCGCCGGCGACTCTATCGTGCGCTTGGCCTTGGCGAGGACGCGGTGAACCTTCTGATGACGCGCAGCACGGACGTGGTCACGGAGCTGTCGCTTCTGCGCATGTCACCCGCGGGCCGCGACGCGGCCGCCCCGCCTGTCGACAGCCTGTCGGATGACGAGGTCCTGCCCCGGACGGACCCCGTTCCACAGCGATTTCAGCCCACGGGACGATCGCAGCGCGGGGACGAGGGGCGCGTCTCGGCGCCGACGCGCCGGATGCCCTATTCAGGTCGCCACCGCCGTACCTGAGGAGGGTCGAGATTTCCGGATTTCGCTTCAGAATTAACCGCTTGATCAGGCGAAACCCGCATGGTCCGAGGCTATGGGGTGCAAGGCTGAAGTCACGATGCCATACGACACAGGCGCCGCAGAGGGCGGAAAGCAAAAATCAGGATCCGAGCGGCGCGGCCCATTGCGCCCGGACCGCCTGGCCAGCGCCCGCTCGCGGCTGAGCGGCGGCGCGCTCGCCCAACTCGTCCAGGCCAGCGACCTGGCGCTGATCAGCGGCCTGTTCCTCGCCAAATGGCTCGGCGGCGCCATGGGCGGCGCGAGCCTCCTGCTGCTTGCGGCCACCGGCCTGGTGGCCGCCACCATGATCAGCTTCGAGACCTATCAGCTGAATGCCCGCGAGCGCCTCCATCGCCACCTCTACAAGGTGATCGGCGCGGTCGGCGGGTCGGGTCTGATGATGCTGGCCTTCGCTTCGATGACCTCGCCAGCGACCCGCACGGCGAACATCCTTCACACCGTCGATTGGTGCCTGACCGCCATGGTGCTGCTCGGCGCCTCGCACCTAGCCTGGTTCAGCTACATCCGGCGCCTGCGCCGTCAGGGCCTGCTGACCCCGAACCTGATGATCGTCGGCGCGACGGCCGCCGCCCAGCGCCTCGTGGCCGTCGCCCTCTCCAATCGCGACGTGAATATCCTCGGCATATTCGATGACCGGGGTGAGCGCGCGCCCAAGCACGTCTTCGGCGTTCCTGTGCTGGGGCGCACCGCCGACGTGAAGGATCACCGTCTGCTGCCCTACGTCGACCGCATCGTGGTGGCCGTGCCTTCGGGCGCCACGGCCCGCATCGCCCAGCTCATCGCCGAACTCGCGCCCTGCCCCAACGACGTCAGCCTGCTGATGGACGGCTACGATCCCGGCAGCGAACAGGCCGCCCAGGACCGGTTGCTCGACATGCCGCTGGCTCACCTTTCGGGCGTGCGCAGGGGCGTGCTGCAGGCCTCGCTCAAGCGCGCTATCGACATCACGTTCAGCGTGGCCGCGATCGTCGTGTTGGCGCCGGCGCTCGCCGCCATCGCCGTCGCGATCCGCCTCGACAGCCCGGGGCCCGTGCTCTTCAAGCAGCGGCGTCACGGCTACATGAATGAAGAAGTGCTGGTCTGGAAATTCCGGTCGATGCGTACGGAGATGACCGACCATGTGGCCGCCCGCCAGGTGACGGCCGACGACGACCGCGTCACCCGCGTCGGTGGCTTCCTGCGCCGCACCAGCCTCGACGAACTGCCGCAGCTCTGGAACGTGATCCGCGGGGAGATGTCCCTGGTCGGCCCGCGGCCCCACGCCATCGGCATGCTCACCAACGGCAAGGAAGCCTCCAAGCTCGTCGAGACCTACGCCCACCGCCACCGGATGAAGCCGGGCCTCACCGGATGGGCTGCGGTCAATGGCTCGCGCGGCCCCGTCGATACGCCTGAAGCGGTCCGGCGGCGCGTTTCCCTCGATCTGGAATATGTCGAGCGCCAGTCAGTGTGGCTGGACCTGGCGATCATGGCGCGAACCCTGCCCTGCGTGCTGGGCGACACCCAGACGGTGCGCTAGTGATCGCCGGCACGCCGACCGCGCCCGTCCGGAGGAGGCCGCCATCGACACGCCGACGCCGGAGCTGCCGCCCGTGACGGAACTGGTCACGCCATCCAGCGGCTCGCGGGCCCGGATGGCCGGAGCGCTGCGCCAAGTCATGAACCTGCGCCACTCCGCACAGGCCGCAAAGGTGCTGCGCGGCGGGATCTGGTCGATCTCCGGCTACGGCGTCCAGACGGCGCTGAGGTTCATCTCGCGCATCGTGCTGGCCAAGCTGCTGCTGAACGCCGCGCCGCTGGGCACCGTGGCGGTCATCACCACGATCCTCATGGGCCTGGAGATGATCTCGGACCTCGGGATCAATGTGAACATCGTCCAGCACCGCGACGGCGCCAACGCCCGCTTCCTGGGCACCGCCTTCACGGTCCAGGCGCTCAGGAGCGTGTCGCTCTATGTGCTGGCCGCCGCCCTCGCCTACCCCATCGCCTGGATCTATCACGACCCGGAGCTCGCCCCGCTGCTCCTGCTGGGCGCCATGTCCGTCCTGTTCCGCGGCTTTGCAAATCCCGGGCTGGCGGTAATGACGCGCCAGGTCACGCTGCGTTGGCCGACGGTCGTCACCGTCGTCTCAGAGATCGTCGGCTTCCTGGTCACCGTCACCTGGGCGGTGAAGTCGCCCTCGGCCTGGGCGTTGGTGGCCGGCACGGTGGCCTCGGCCGCCGCCTACGCGCTTGCCTCCCAGCTCGTCGTGAAGCGGGTGCGCTTCGTCTGGGACCGCGCGGTGGCCAAGGGGATTATCCAGTTCGGCGGCTGGATCATCCTGTCAACCGGCACTTACTTTCTGTCCAGCCGCGGCGAAGTGCTGATGCTCAAGGGCTCGGTGCCGGACGTCGAGTTCGGCTGCTTCGCCTTCGCCTCGATGCTGGTGACGACGCCGCTTAGCGCCATAACCCAGCTCGGGTCGCAGGTGCTGCTGCCGATGCTGGCTGGCTGGATCCGCGAGGACACAGCGACCGCGAAGCGCCAGTTCCTGCGGGTCAAGTGGGCCTTCACCGGCCTGGCGCTCAGCGTGGCCGTTGGCGCGATCCTCCTGGGTCCACCGCTCGTGGGCTTGCTGCACCTCAACAAGTCCTACGCCGCCCTGGGCTGGATGGTGCAGTTCCTGGGCTTTCGCGTAGCCTTCGACATCTTCGCCATCCCGGTCACCAACGTGCTGCTGGCTTCGGGGGCGTCCCGTTACTCTGCGATGGCCAATCTCGTTCGGCTCATCGTGCTGATCAGCGGCCTCTTCGTTACGGTCCACCTTTGGGGCCTGGGCCTCCATGGAGCGATCTGGGTGCTGGTTGGCGGTCCGATCATCGCCTATCTGGCGCTGCTGCCGGGCCTGCAGCGCCAGATGCGCGGAGCACTCGGCGCCGAGGCGGTGACCATGCTGCTGTTCCTGCTCGGGTCCGCCGCGGCAGGTTGCCTGGCGCTCGCCGCCGGCGGCATGTGGAACGCGGGAGGCCTCTGATGGCTGACGCGGCCCCCATCGACATCACGGTGCTGATCTGCACCCGCAACCGCGCCGCGCAGCTTCAGAACGTCCTGGATTCTGCGTGCCGCTTGGTGGCGCCTTCGGGCCTTCGCTGGGAGCTTCTGCTGATCGACAACGGCAGCTCGGACAACACCGCCGAGGTCGCGCTCGGCTTCCAGCCCCGCCTGCCGATCCGCGTCGTACGCGAGGATGCCGCGGGCCTGTCGCACGCCCGAAATCGAGGCGTCGCCGAAGCCAGGGGAACCTACATCTGCTGGACCGACGATGACGTCCTGATCGACCCCAACTGGCTTTCCGCCTACGCCGCGGCCTTCGCCCGGCGCCCGGACGCGGCGGTGTTCGGCGGCGAGATCATTCCCGTCCTGGAGCCGCCAACGCCGCGCTGGTTCGCCCGTTTCGCCGACCAGTGGCCGCTCACCACCGTACTGGCCCGGCGCGATCATGGCGACCAGCCCGTTCCGCTGAGTTTCGAGAACGCCGTCGTTCCTTGGGGCGCGAACTTCGCGGTCCGTACGGCCGAGCAACGCACGGTCGCCTACGAACCCGGCCTGGGGGTCTCGCCGCTGCAACGCCGCGTCGGCGAAGAGGCCGAGGCGGTCTTCCAGATCATGAAGCGCGGCGCGACCGGCTGGTGGGTTCCCGAAGCGCGGGTCCGCCACATCATCCCCGTGAAACGCCAGACGTGGCGCTACGTCTACGAGTTCTTCCTGTCCTGCGGCGAAACCGTCGCTTACATGGAGCGCGCCTGGCCCGGCGCGCACCACGTCGCGGTCAATGCACGGGAAATGGGCCGCGTGCGCCGCAGCGCCTTGGGCCTCTACCTGCGGGCGATACTATTCGCCTGTCTTTTCTCGGTTGCCTGGCTGGCGGGCTCGACGCGCCGCGCGCTGCAATTTCTCACCCTCGTCGGCTTCTACCACGGAGCTGCGCGCATTGCGGCGTCCTCGAAGCCCGCTGCGCCGGTCATGTCCGGCGCCGATCAGCGGCTCGGCGCGGCCCGGTAGGCGTCGACCAGTTCAAAGGTCGCCTGCGCCACGGCGTCGGGCCGCTCGTTCATCATCAGGTGACCTGACTTCACCAGCCGTTGCGACCCGTGCGTGAACTCGTTGGCCAAGGCGGCATGGACGCCTTCCCACACCGCTTCGGCCGTGCCCCGCGCGCCCGGCTGACCGGTCCGGGAAGCCGTGAGGACGATTGTCGGCACATCGCGGATAAGGCCGCCCAGCCGCGCCCGCTGATCCGAGGTCTGGTTGAACAGGGTATCGAGTTCCGACTTCTGGGTGCGCCACAGTGATGGCCGCAGCCCTTCGCGGCGCGTCTCGGCGCTGGCGTTCGCCGCAACGCACTCGCTGAAGACCGGATCGCGCACCGCCGCGCCGCCAGCCTCCGCCGCCGTCAGGCAACGCTGCACCCGCGCCTGGATCCCGGCCACGCTGCCCGCGCCGGCGCCGAAGATCGTCGCCATCCGCTTGTCCTGGTAGATGACCGACGGGTCGACCAGCACCAAGCCCACGACCTCGTTGCGCCGCCGCCCCGCGAAAAGCTGAGCATAGATCCCGCCCGCCGAGTGACCGACCACGACATAGGGGCCCGGCAGCCGCGCGGCCCGAAGGGCGTTGTCGAGATCGCGCGCGATGGCCGCGCCGTGCCGCGGTAGGGGGCCTGGATCGCTGAAGCCGTAGCCGGCGCGGTCGTAGGAGCAGACCCGGGTCTTCGTGGCGATCATCGGCTGCAGTTTCGGCCAGGCGGCCGAGCCGGCGCCAAAGCCCGATTCCAGCAACACCAGCGGCGCGCCACGGCCGGTGCAGCGCAGGTTGATCTTGCGGTGGTCCGGCAGGCTCACCAACCGGCCGGGGCGCTCATAGTCGAGTGCGGCGACCGCGCTCCCCGCCGAGGCTGTGCTCGCCAGCGGGATGGAGATTGCGAACGCCGCGGCGGCGGCCAGACTCACGCGGCGGCGAGGCGGGCGGCGTCGGCTTCGCGGATCAGCGAGACGGTGTTCTCGATGTTGCGTTGGCTGGAAGCGCCGAACAGGATCGACTCCACATAAGGCTCCTTCGTCACCCACTCGATCGCCTCCCGCGCAGGAAGGGCGCCGGAGGCCAGCACCGACATCGCGATCACCCGCGAAGGGTGGCGCGCGGTCGCTTCGCGATAGGCCTCGACGCCGCCGGACATCCGGAAGGCGATCTTATTCACATTCGCGCAGACAATGGGATTCTCGATCCCGACCGAGGCCAGCGCCGGGACCAGCATGGGCAGGTTCATCGTGAAGAAGCCGGGCTCGGCCTTGTAGCGCTTGCGCACATGGTCGGAGAACACCCGGAACGCGTCGTAGTAGCCCAGCCCGAGCACCAGGTCCGTGACCACGTTCTGCAGAAAGATGATCGGCGTATCCAGGCCCTCGAACGCCTTCATCTCGGCGTCGACCAGCAGGGTGATGACGCCCTCCACATCGCGTTTCAAAAGCGCCTTGCCGCCGCGCATGACCGCATCCAGCATCCCGTCGCTGGGCAGGAACTTCTTCAGCGCCTCCAGCGGCCCGAGCTCGGTCATCGCATTGGCGTACTTATGTGCGTAGGGCATGCCCGGATAAAACCGCATGCCGGTCCACTTGCCGGGCTGGGTCTTGATGATCTCCGTGACCTCGATCATCCGCTCATGGGTGGTGCACATGAACCCGTGAACGCCCGCGGAATAGGCCGCATGCAGCACGTCGACGATGGCGTTGATGTCCTGGAAGCGCATCAGCTGCTGACGCGCCTTTTCCTCGGACATGTGGTTCACGCCGAAGAATTGGTTGTCGCCGAAAAAGATGCGGTCCATCGCCTGGCTGCTCACTCTTGCCTCAACGCGCGGTCAGATAGTGCGCGACGTTGTCGATCATCGGTTGGGGGGCGAACCGGGAAATCCCGGCCGAGGTCTTCAACGGCTCGCGCAAGAGCCGGCTCATAGCCGCCTTCAGCGCGTCGGTGTCGTCGACGATCAGCAGGCCCTCGGTGTCGCGGAACCGCGCCGCCGTGTGGAGCTGATGGTCCGTCGTGTGCTCCCGCAGGGACGCCAGCCGGGGCAGCATCAGGAGTTGCTTCTTGACCTCCAGGCTCTGCAGGATGGAGCCCATGCCCACGTGCGCCACGAACAGGTCGCAGTCCTCCAGGCGGCGGCGGTATTCCGTGTGCGGCATCATCCGGACGAACGGCGCATGCTTCGGCTCGTACTCGCCGTGGCCGATCTGGATGTAGACCTCTTGCGCGGGATTGGCCGCCGCCCACTCGTCCACCGCCCGGATCAGGCGGTCGAAGGGCAGCATGGAACCGACGGAGGCGAAGATCATATGACCGCCCCCCAGCAGCCGACGCCCTCGCGCTCGGCCACCTCGGGCCATTGGGAGACGACACGATGCGCCAGCCGCTTGGCCAGGCGGCCGGACGAGGACATCCGCTCGGAGTTGGCGATGCTGTCGATCCACAAGGTCCGCGCGCCCATCAGGCGGGCCAGCAGCACGAAGGCCAGCATCGGCGCCGAGCCCGTGGTGACCAGGGCCCTGGGCCGTTCCTTGAGCAGGATCTTCAACGCCCGCACGAAGACCGGCGCGAAGGATTTCAGGTCGAACCGCGAGGCGTCGGGCACAACATAGTACCGGCTGCCCGCCACCTGTTCGGCATAGCTTTCGAACATCGAGACATAGACCGTCTCGAAATCATCGAAGGCCGGGCGCAGCCGCTGCAGCTGCACCCAGTGGCCGCCGCCGGACGCCAGCGCAAGGAGCTTCGGCTTGGTCATTGGCCTCACCGGCCCAGCACGCGGGCGAGGACACCGCGAGGCCGCGCCGGAGTTCCCGAATTGGCGGCCAGCACCGCTTGCGGCAGGTCCATGGCGGCCCGCGCGCGGATCATCTCAAGGGTGCGGTCGGTCTCCGCGGCGCTCTTGAAATCGTTGACGCAGTCGACTTGGCGCTCCTGCACCGCAATCGCAAAGCCCTC
>Ga0070680_100000698_pt1 | contig 23311 bp, 20 predicted proteins | sample KBSC73BmetaG_FD_64672 | JGI IMG/M metagenome (GOLD analysis project Ga0070680, IMG submission 64672) | Corn rhizosphere microbial communities from Kellogg Biological Station, Michigan, USA - KBS C7-3B metaG | ecosystem: Host-associated > Plants > Roots > Rhizosphere | place: USA: Michigan...
CGGCTGATCGATAGTCTCGGCTACGCGCCATATTTTCTCACCGTCAATGCGATCGTCCGTTTTGCGCGCGAGCGCGGCATTCTCTGCCAAGGTCGGGGCTCGGCCGCCAATTCGGCTGTGTGCTTCGTACTCGGCATCACCTCGATCGATCCGACGCAAGCCAATCTCCTTTTCGAACGCTTCGTCAGCCCGGAGCGCAAGGAGCCGCCCGATATCGATGTCGATTTCGAGCATGAGCGGCGCGAGGAGGTGATCCAATGGATCTACAAGACCTATGGCCGCGAGCGGGCGGCGCTCTGCGCGACCGTGATCCGCTATCGCGCGCGCGGTGCGGTGCGCGAGGTCGGCAAGGCGCTGGGTCTCACCGAGGACGTCACGGCCGCGCTCGCTTCGCAGCTTTGGGGCTGGAGCGAGGAAGGGGTCGAGCCGCAGCACGCCGCCGAGCTCAACCTCAATCTCGACGATCGGCGCCTGCGGCTGACGCTCGATCTCGCCAAGCAACTCATCGGCACGCCGCGCCACCTGTCGCAGCATCCCGGCGGCTTCGTTCTGACGCAGGACCGGCTCGACGAGCTGGTGCCGATCGAGCCGGCGGCGATGGAGCAGCGCGCGGTCATCGAATGGGACAAGGACGATATCGACGCGCTGCGCTTCATGAAGGTCGATGTGCTGGGCCTCGGCATGCTGGGCTGCATGCGCCGCGCCTTCGATCTGCTCGAAGAGCATAAGGGCGTGCACCACGATCTCGCCAGCATTCCGGCCGAGGATCCGGAGACCTATGCGATGATCCGCAAGGCGGACACGATCGGCGTCTTCCAGATCGAAAGCCGCGCACAGATGGCGATGCTGCCGCGTCTCAAGCCCCAGACCTTCTACGATCTCGTCATCGAGGTGGCGATCGTGCGGCCGGGGCCGATCCAGGGCGATATGGTGCATCCCTATCTGCGGCGGCGCGAGGGCAAGGAGGATGTCGAGTATCCGCGGCCCGAATTGGAGAGGGTGCTGGGCAAGACACTGGGCGTGCCGCTCTTCCAGGAACAGGCGATGCGCGTCGCCATCGAAGGCGCGGGCTTCACGCCCAGCGAGGCGGATCAGCTTCGCCGCGCCATGGCGACGTTCAAGCATACGGGCGGCGTCAGCGCCTTCCGGGAGAAGCTGGTCAACGGCATGCTCGAGCGCGGCTATGCGAGGGATTTCGCCGAGCGCACCTTCAAGCAGCTGGAAGGCTTCGGCTCTTATGGCTTCCCCGAAAGCCATGCCGCGTCCTTCGCCAAGATCGCCTATGCGTCGAGCTGGATGAAGTGCCACCATCCCGATGTGTTCTGCGCCGCTTTGCTCAACGCGCAGCCCATGGGTTTCTACGCGCCGGCGCAGATCGTGCGCGATGCGCGCCAGCACGGCGTCGAGATACGGCCGGTCGATGTCAATGCCTCGCGCTGGGATTGCACCCCCGAGGCGGTGGATGGGTCGAAATACCATGCCGTCCGTCTCGGCCTGCGCATGGTGAAGGGGCTCGCCAACAAGGACGGCGCGGCGCTTGTCGCATCGCGTGGCGACCGGCCCTATCGCAGCATCGAGGAGCTGCAGCGCCGCTCGGGCATGACGGCCGCGGCGCTGGAGCGCCTCGCCGATGCCGATGCCTTCCGACCCGCGCTGGGCTTGAGCCGGCGCGAGGCGATCTGGGCGATCCGTGCGCTGCGCGATGAACCCTTGCCGCTCTTTGCCGCCGCGGCGCGCGCGGAAGAAATCCTGCCCGAGCTGACCGAACCTGCCGTCGCTCTGCGGCCGATGACGACGGGCCGCGAAGTCGTCGAAGATTATGGTGCGGTGGGCTTCACCCTGCGCCGCCATCCCGTCGCCTTCCTGCGCGCCGATCTCGCGGCGCAGAAGATTGCCAGCTGCGCCCAAGCGATCGAGACGCGCGACGGGCGCTGGACCATGACGGCGGGGTTAGTGCTGGTGCGCCAGCGCCCCGGCTCGGCGAGCGGCGTTATCTTCGTCACCATCGAGGACGAGACCGGCATCGCCAATCTTGTCGTCTGGCCCAAGATTTTCGAGCGTTTTCGCCGCATCGTGCTCTCGGCGCGGATGATCGCGGTCAAAGGCCGCATCCAGCGCGAAGGCGAGGTGGTCCATCTCGTCGCGCAGGAATTGCGCGATTTATCGGAGCTGCTGCGCAGCGTCGGCAATCGCGAAGAGGAATTTCCGCTGCCCCATGGGCGCGGCGATCAGGTGACCCATGGCGGCGGCCCGGATTCCCGCGAGATGCCGGGCCGAAAGCCGCGCGACATCTTCATCCCCGATCTGCGCCTCAGGCGCGATTCCGGCATCAAGCCCGCGACGCGCGATTTCCATTGAGTGGAGGCTTTCTCATCCGGCCCTCTTCAGCAGCGAAGCGGCGACGCGCAGATCGGCGGTGAAGCGCCGGATCTCCGCCTCGCGCGATGCATCATCGGCGCGCAGCAGCGCCGAAGGATGGACCGTCGCCACCACATGCGGCGCCCGGTCGGAGGCGATCTCGACGCCGCGCGAGCGGCTGACGCGGAATTGCGCGCCGAGCAGCGCCTGCGCCGCGGTCGCGCCGAGGCAGACCAGCACAATGGGCTTCACCACGCGCAGCTCGGCTTCGAGCCAAGGCCGGCAGGCGCGAATTTCCCCGGCATTGGGCTTGGCATGAAGCCGGCGCTTGCCGCGCGGCGTCCATTTGAAGTGCTTGACGACATTGCTGACATAGGCGTCCTTGCGCTCGATGCCGGCCTCCGCGAGGCAGCGATCGAGCAGCGCGCCGGCCGGGCCGACGAAAGGCCGGCCGGCGAGGTCTTCGCGATCGCCCGGGGTCTCGCCGACGAGCATCAGTGGCGCATGCGCGGCGCCTTCGCCGAAGACGGTCTGGGTTGCGTTGCGATAAAGCGGGCAGGCGGTGCAGCGCGCCGCCGCCGCGCGCAGCTCCGAAAGGCTCGCTTTCTCCGGCACCGGAGCCAGCCCCGACCCCGGGAAGAGATCGGCGGGTGGGCTATGCCTTCTTGGCTTCGCCGGCATCGAGCCTCGCTTTGATGTAGCGCCCAACGAGCAGTGCCGCCGGATAAGCGATCTCTTCCTCGGCGCGGGCATGAGCGATGAGATTTGCCGCGAACGCCACCACGCTGGGATTGTTCTCGGCCTTGGCAACCTCGATCAGCCGGTTCAGAGCCGCGACGATCTCCTTATGCTCGGCGAGCATTCGCGGCATCTCGGCTTCCAGCTTGTCGGTCAGCCTCAGCACCGTGGTCATCCCAGGCTCGAATTTGCCGGCCGCCAGATCCGTGAGAAGCCCCAGAGCCGGCAGGGCATATTCCTCTTCCTTGACGAAATGCGGATGCATGATCCGCACCACCGCCTCGGCCGCTCGGCTGGTTTTGCCGCCGGCCTGGGTGGCGCGCGCAAGTTCGGCGTGGAGTCCATCATGCTCGGCCTTCAACGTCGCGGGAATGCGATAGTGCGGCATGGGTACGGCTCCTCGATTGCGTTGCCCAGGTTGAAATTCGAGCACAGACCGGTCCTGTCCGCGTTGACTTGGATCAGAGGAGCAAACCGTCCGTCGCGGCGCGCGATCCGACTACTTCCTCAATCACGATGGCCGCGCCCGCGTTCCATCGTGCGCATCGGTGCGCCCACCAATAATTGAGTTGCTCGCCGTGCTGCACTGAGAAAGGATTGCAGCGTGATCGCCTCGATCCTGGGGCGGCCGACAAGAGCGGGCGGACCCATCCGAGCCGCCGCCAGAGAGGGAGCGAAGATGTCTGTTTCGAAACGCGCATGTTTTGGCTGCGGGGCCGTGTTGGCCGCGCTCGGTTGTGTTCTTGCCGCCAACTGGGCCGAGGCGGCCACGACGCTGCGGGCGGCCAAATCCGTTCCCGGGCAATTCAGCTTCGTCGTTCTCGATGTCGGCCTGAAGCAGGGCATCTTCGCCAAATACGGCGTCGATTTCACCGTCACCGGCTTTACCGGCGACGCCAAAATGCAGGAAGGCATGGCCGCGGGCAGCGTCGATATCGGTCTCGGCGGCGGCCCGGCCATGGCGTTCGCGGCCAAAGGCGCGCCGGTGCTGGCGGTCGCCGCCTTCGCCGGAGCGCCGAGCGACATCGCCCTTGCCGTGAAAGCCGATTCGCCGATCAAGACGATCGCCGATCTGCGCGGCAAGCGCGTCGCCGTCAGCTCTCCGGGCTCGCTCACCGACTGGCTCGGCCACCAGATTCCGCTGCACCAGGGCTGGGACGCCAAAAGCGTCGACGTGGTGCCGACCGGCGCCGGCCCGGCGATGATCTCGGCGCTTCTGACCGGCTCGATCGATGCCGGGATCACCACCACCGGCGCGGCGCTCGTGCTCGAGGAAAAGAAGCAGGGGCGAATTCTCGCGACCATGGACAAATTCGAGCCGCACTTCATCACCCATGTCGTCTTCGCGCACCGGCAATTCCTCGACCAGCATCCCGACGCGGTCGACGCCTTCCTCAAAGGCTTTTTCGCGACCATCGCCTATATGCGCGGACACAAGGACGAAACCGTCGCGATCGCGACCGCGGCGCTCAACCAGAGCCCCGAGGTGGTGAAGAAGAGTTACGATCTGCTGATGCCGCAGCTGTTGAAGGATGGCACGTTCGATCCGGCCTCGCTCGCGAAGATCAAGAGCTCGTTCCTCGATATGAAGATTCTGCCTTCGGCGCCGAGCGACGATCAAATCCTCACGCGGCGCTTCCTGCCGGTCAAGTTCTAGAGGCGCTCATGACACGCGATCCGCAAGTCGACCTTATCTTCTCGCATTTCATCCCGCGCTATGTCGCGACGGGGATCGACATCAACGACATCGACCGGATGCGCGCGCGCATCGAGTCCTGGTCCGAGTGGTGCCGCGTCTGGAGCGAACAGGGGGCGCTGCATGAAGGGCTCGCGCACGAGGCTGCAGCCAAGGGACGGAGCGTCACCGCGCGAGACGCCTATCTGCGTGCCGCGATTTACTATCATTACGGCAAGCATCTTTTCGGCGCCCAGCCCGACGCGTATTTGGCGACGCATCGCGCGATGCTGCGTTGCTATGAGGCGATGGCGCGGTTCGAAGAGAGGATGGAGCGCATCGCCATCCCCTTCGAAGAGGGGCGGCTGGCGGGCTGGCTGCGCCGTCCGCCCGGCGTCGCAAAACCGGCGGTCGCGATCATCCTGCCAGGGCTCGATGCCTGCAAGGAGGAGCTCCATGCCTGGAGCGATGCGTTCCTGGAGCGCGGCCTTGCGACGCTGCAGCTCGACGGGCCCGGCCAGGGCGAGGTGGCGTTCGAGATGCCGATCCGCACCGATTGGGGGCGAGTGATCGGCGCGGCAATCGATGTCCTGGAGCGCCGCGGCGATGTCGATGCGGCGCGGGTCGGCATTGTCGGCCAAAGCCTCGGCGCGATCTATGCGCCGCTCGCCGCGGCTTTCGAGCCGCGCCTCAAAGCCTGCATCGCCAATTGCGGCCCGTTCAATTTCGGGCCGGTGCTGCCGCTGCTGCCGCGCGTCTCGCAAGATCTCTTCCGCATTCGCGCCCATCTCGCGACAATGGACGAGGCGCTGGCGCTCGCCCATCGCCTCAGCCTCGACAACGGCGTTGCCGCGCAGATCAAATGCCCGTTGCTCGTACTGTTCGGCGCGGGCGACCGGATCGTGCCGGCCTCGGAGGGCGAAAAGCTCGCCAAGGCCGCGGGCGGCCCGGTCGATTTCGTGGTCTATGAAGAGGGCAATCACGTCTGCTTCAACATCCCCTACAAGTTCCGCCCGCTCACGGCCGATTGGATGGCGGAGACGCTAACATGACGGGAAGTGGCGGATCGCTATCCGCTGCACCGTGGTAGCGGCGCGGCGCGGCACCGAACTGGCGGTGACCAGGGTGTGATAACGGGGGGAGGCCCGCGCAATGCGGCGTCCCGGCCCCTAAATCGTGTCGATGGGTGCCGGCGGCCTGAGCCTCCGGCGGCACGCCGAACTCACAAGCGATTTTTGGCGGTTCGCGTCGCGCGCGTCGGCGCGTGGACATTCATAGCTGCAACCGAGGAGTCGATCCCCGCCATGAATGGACTTCGACAGGAGATGAAAGCGGCCTGGAACAGCAGGGCCGCGCATGATCCGTTCCACTATGTCGAGACGGAATTCTGGGACGGCAATGTCGACAAGTTCTTCTCCCTTGGCGAGGAGCGTGCCCGAACCGTGATCGATCCCGTTCTCGCCACCTATCGCGTTCCCGCAGCGGCGCAAGCCGCCCTCGACCTCGGCTGCGGGGTCGGACGCTTCAGCCGCGCGCTCGCCGAGCGCTTTGACGCGGTGGCGGCGATCGATGTGTCAGAAGGCATGATCCAAACCGCGCTCGATGCCAATCGCGACGTCGATAATCTGCGCTTCTTTGCCACCGACGGAATGTTCTTTCCTCTGGACGAGGACAGCGTCGATTTCGTTTTCTCATACGAAGTCTTGCAGCACATGCCATCCCATGATGTGATCGCGGCCAATCTTCGCGAGACCGCCCGCGTGCTGCGGCCGGGCGGCCGTGCGCTGCTCCATTTCAAGACCGCTTATGATGATCATGCCATCGTGAACCACCTGCTGTGCGCACTGCCCGATTGGGTGGCCCAGCGCGTGCGAAGCATGGCCAAGCGCGACACGATGACGAGCGATGCGGCATTTCGCGGCGCGCCGCCGCTTCCGCCATCGAGTATCGCACGCCTCTGCGAGCAAGTCGGCCTCGCGGTTGTCGAATTTCTCGGCGATCCGACTCATAGCGCGGGAACACGGGTCTTCGCGCTGCTGCAACACGAGATCCCGTGCGGCGACGCTGTCCTTCCCAACCGCCGCGCCCTTGAGGCAAGTGACGAAGCCGATGCAGCCGCGCTGAGAACGTCGTAGGGGACTAGCGAGTTGCAGCGTGCGCGATTGACGCGAAGGCAAGCGGCCCGAGTTGGAATTTATCGACGCGAATGAGTGCGCTGACGATGAGAAGCATCACACTCGCTGTGTGCCTAGTGGCTTTTCTGCCGTTCACAACAGACGCAAAAGCCAATAATTTCGATGGCACTTGGAGAGGATCGGCGCCGTCGCCAACGGCGAGCTGTCCGGGTGCGACGTTCGAGATGATCGTTGCGAACGGCAAGATCACCGGCAGCATGATCACCGTCCGAGGTGCGCAGGGACTCACCGGCTCCGTGTCAAGCGAAGGAGCCTTCGTCGCAGGCGCCGGACGTGACGAGATGCTGTCGGGCCACATGAACGGCCACAAGCTCGCGGGCACTGTGCGTCTGTCTTGCGGACGCACCTCGGCTATCGGCGAGAAGGCGTCTTAAGAGAGAGAGACTACGCCTGAAAAAGCCTCGCACCGCCTATCGCTCGACAGACGGCGCTGGCGGATGGGGTGAGATTCGAACTCACGGTGGAGTTGCCCCCACGCCGGTTTTCAAGACCGGTGCCTTAAACCGCTCGGCCACCCATCCGCGCCGCGGCGGCGTGGCTTAGCAAGCTGTCGAAGACGGGGGAAGGGCGGCTCACCGCCGCGATTGCCGCCATTTCGTACCCGCCGCGCTGGATGATCGGGGAATCGAACGCGGCGGGCACGCATGGGCGTATCAAGCTTTGGCGACGGCGGGGAAGCGCGCCGCCGCAGAGAGACTACGCGCGGGATGCGAGTCGTTCGTCGTGGCAAAGCTGTGTCAAGCCGTCCGCCGCGCCGCGCTCACCCCGTGATGAGAGCGAGGCCCTGAAGCTCTTGCTGGGCAGCGGCCGGCGTCATCAGCATCGTCGTATAGCCGTTGATGTCGCAACCGGCGATGCTGCGCCCGGTGCAGGGCCTCGCCGGCAGGGCGGCGATCTTGATATACGCGACTTGGCCGGGGCCGAGCGTTACCGTCTTGAACTGGAAAGGATCGGGCCGAGTCGGGCTGAAGGTGATGGTGTAGCTGCCGGGCGCGAGGTCGCGATAGAGAACCGTGCCGCGCGGCAAGATGCCGATCGGCGATTGGTTGAGCGCCACCCGCAGCACATCCGAAGGCTCGTAATAGCCGATCTCGCGATAGAGGATGATCTGTGCGGCGCCGGCGGGCGGCGGCGGTATCGGACCGGGGATCGGGGTGACAGTCGGACTGGCGCAGCCGACCAGCAGCGCAAGCAACAGAGGCAACAGAGCGCGTCGCATGCCAAGCCTCTTGGGTCTTTTCTGAGATTGGGATGCCGGGCGTCCGGACGCAAGTGTTTCAGGGCCTGTCTCTCGTCTCCCGGCGCTCTATCCTACGCCCGGTCGATGCCAGCTCGGGGAGAATGCCATGACGATGTCGAACAAAGGCGATGCGCCGCTTGTCCTCGCCAAGACCGGCTGGGTCTATGCCGGCGGTCATGTCGAGACTATCGCGGGCAAGCAATACACCGTCGGACAAATCTATGCCGAGTATATGATCCCGGCGGAGCGGCGCTCTCCCTATCCGGTGATCATGGTGCATGGCGGCACCATGTCGGGCACCAACTACACCGGCACGCCCGATGGCCGCGAAGGCTGGGCGCAGAATTTCGCGCGCGCGGGCTATGCGGTCTATGTCGTCGATCAGGTCGGCAAGGGCCGCTCGCCCTATTATCCGAGCGTTTACGGTCCGAAAGCGCCGACCGACATGGCCAACAACCAGTCGCGCTATGTCGCACAGGAAAGCTTCAAGCTCTGGCCGCAAGCGCATCTGCACACGCAATGGCCGGGCGGCGCGTCGCTCGACGATCCGGCGGTACAGCAACTCGTCGCCTCGCAGCTTCCCTCGATCAAGGATTTCCATCGCCAGCAGGAGCTCAACACCGCCGCGCTGATCGCGCTGATCGACCAGATTGGGCCGTCGATCCTGATGGTGCATTCGCAAGCGGGCGCCTTTGGCTGGCCGGTCGCCGATGCGCGGCCCGATGCGGTTAAGGGCCTGCTCGCGATCGAGCCGAACGGTCCGCCGTTTTATCCGGTATCCTTCGTCGGCGCGCCCGATTGGTTCGAATACGGCAAGACGCCGGCGCTGCGCTATGGCATCACGGATATGCCGCTCAACTATGATCCGCCGGTGAACGACCCGTCCGAGCTGAAGATCCGTCAGCAAGAGAAGCCCGATGCGCCCGGCCTCGTGCACGGCTATCTGCAAGTCGAGCCGGCGCGCGCGCTGCCCAATCTGCGCAAGGTGCCGATCCTGGTCGTGACCGCCGAGGCGTCCTATCACGCGCCCTACGATCATTGCACGGTGAAGTATCTGCGCCAGGCCGGCGTCGAGGCTCAGTGGATGCAGCTCGCGGAGCACGGCATTCGCGGCAACAGCCATGTGCTGATGATGGAGAAGAACAGCAAGGCCATCGCCGATCTCATCATCGGCTGGACGGATCGGATGGTGGTTAAAAAAGCGTGACGCGCGCGAAGCAAACCGTGCCGCGAGCAGCTTTCCGGCTTGACCGCGCCCGAGTCGCACTGTTAGCTGACACCCATGCCAAGGATCGCCGAGCTCGAAAACGACGTGCGGATCACCGGAGAGCGCTATCGCGCGGCGCGCAGCCGCTTTGCCGCGACGGTGCGCATCTTCGACCAATCGCCGGCGCGCGATATGGAGCTGACGCAGGCTTTGACGGCGGCGGAGAACGCTTTCATCCAGGCGTGGACGGCCTTCTCGAAGGCGAAGGATGCGTTGCACGAAGCGCAGCAAAGCCCGAGCGCGCGGCCTGCGGCGCCGCGCGCGTGATCCTCTCCTGACCTAAGGAAGCCCGCTTACAGAGCCGTCAATTCGCTGCCGAGACTGGGGTTGAGCCGGGCGGCGCCGATTGCAGCGCTTGGCTGGTCCCGGCGCGCGAAGCGCAGCCTTCCGTCTTCCGCCAAATCTTCCACAACGCGTCCTCATAGATTGCCATGAAGCCCGTCTCGAGGCGGGGCTTGGCGACGGCAAGCAAAGGGGCTTGGAAATCGCCGCCCCAGACCGGCCGTTTGGGCTGCGCGACGATGCATGCGTCGCCGATCACCTGGGATGGCTGCAGCTTGTAGCCTTGCGGCAAGTCGTTGCCGAAATGCCAATACGCCCACCCGCCTCTTGGCGGCGGGCTCAAGAACAGCGGAGGGAAGGGATTGGCGAAATCGAGATTGGCGATGACCTGGCGACCGACGCCGATGCGCTCGATCGCGCGAATGCCGTCGTTGAGCGCTTCGATCTCGCCGATATCGTCCGGGTCCTTCATCAGCGTCTCGAGAACGATGCCGCCCTGCGCCGCGACGCGAACCGGCTCGATCTTGCCCGACGCGATCCGGTAGTCGAGCCTCAACCCTGCAAGGGACGGAATGCCCTCATGGGCCAGCACAACGCCGAGGATCAACAGCGGAAGGAGTGCGCGCGCGAACGACAAGCCGGAGCGCGCGGAAGTCGCATCGATCCAGCTGCGCCAGTGCTCCCAGGACTTCACCATTTCAGGCGTATCGACGAAGGTCACCACGGCGAGGACCGCGCCCGGCGCCAGAAACAACAGCGCGCCCGAGGCGCCGTGATTGCTCATATTGAGAAGAATTTGGCAGGCCCAGAAACACCCGATGATGAAGCCCCACTGCATCCAGGTGAGGCGCGTCGCCTTGCCCGGTTTCCACAACGCGTAAACGATGAGGAGGAGGACGGCGAGCAGCACCGGCCATTGCAGGGCGAAAGAAATTGCATCGTGGAGCGAGTAGGTTCCGGATTGCGCCTGGGCGGCAAGCCGGTACTCGGTAATTACCGGCGCGAGCTTCGTCCCCGTGACGACGAAATCGGCGACGATCATCGCACCGAGGAAACCCGCCACGACGAGCGCGTCGATCATACGCCGCGCGAGCGGCCGGCTAACGACGAGCTCGCCCGCGGCAAGAATCGCGATGCCGGCGAAGAGGCCCGATATCTTGATGAGGAATAGCGCGTTGAGGACCAGCGCGATGGCGAAGAGATAGAGCGCGCCGTGCCGCGCTCGCGTGTCCCAGCCGCGGGCAAAGCTCTGAACGAACAAGACGAGGAGGCCGGCCATGATGAGCCGGTCATAGACGAGAGCCATGCCGAAATCGCGGGTCGTGCCATAAACCGACGGGGCGGAGGCCTCGACGGCAACGGTAATGCAGAACAGCATCGACAGCAGGACCGACCGCCGCAGCCGGTATTGGGCGACCAGGAAAGCGCAGGCGACGATCACGAGGGAAAAAACATCGGCCGCGGCGCGAAGCACGTAGTAATGCGGCCCGAACCAGCGCCACAGCAGCGCGGCGAGGTAGAAAAAGCCGAAGCCGCGCGGATCATGGTAATCGATGCCGAGCTGATGTCCTTCGACGAGGCGCCACACCGGATCGATCAGCGATATGTCGTCCTTGAAGAATGCCGTGATGGGCGCGCGCGCGCCGATGGCGAAATTGGCGACCACGATCAGCATCGGCAGAACGAGGCAGAGCGCAACAAAGACGGCGCCTGGCGCCGAATCGTGCTCGCGCCGATCGAGGAAAGGGCTTTGGCTCACGTCATTCACCTGTGCCGGCGTTGAGGGCGAGCGGTCTCGTCGCGGGAGATGGGGAGGCCGTCGGGTTCGGGGTTCAAGCTTTAAAGCGCGGCGATGAAGGTCGCGGCGGCGCAAAGCGCGACGACCCAGCTCGCGCGGTCGATGAGCGCGAAGACGATCGGGTCATCGGCGACCACGCCGCGATTGGTCAGCAGAACGACGCGCCCCAGCCAATAGACGAGCAGCGGGCAAAGCAGCCAGAGGAAGTCAGGCCGGCCATAGTGCTCGGCGATTTCAGGGCTGTTGATGTAGAGCGCCAGGACGACCACGGCGGCAAAGCTGCTGGCCCCGGCGAGCGCCGCCAGCACCGGCAAGTCCTCGACGAAATAGGCGCGGCCGCTCGATTTTTCCTTGCCGGCGTGACGCAAGCCGATGATCTCGCGCAGCCGCTTGACGATCGCGAGGGCGAGGAAAATGAAAATCGAGAAGGCGAGGAACCAATGCGACAGCGGGATCAGGGCGACGGTCGCGCCGGCGAGGATGCGCATCGTATAGAGCGTCGCGAGCGCGACGACATCGACGAAGGTCTTGCGCTTGAGGTAAAGCGAATAGGCGCTCGTCGCGATCAAGTAGGCGAGGATGATGCCGAACAACCCGGTCGAGGTCGCGAATGCCCAGGCCAACCCGCCGATGATAAGGGCGGCGCCCATCAGGGCGGCAGAGGCAATCCGGATTCGTCCGCTCGCCAAAGGCCGGAAGCGCTTGGTTGCGTGCTGACGGTCATGCGCAAGGTCGAGAATGTCGTTGAAGACATAGGTGCCCGACGCACAAAGGCTGAGACACAGGAAGGCGATGCCGGTCAGGGCCAGCTCATGGAGGACGAGATCATGGGCGGCGACCAGCGGGGTGAAGACGAGAATGTTCTTGACCCATTGATGCGGCCGCAGCTCCTTGAGATAGTCGGCGAGGCCCGAGCGATGCTTTTCGATCACCTCGGCCGCGGGATCGACGGCGGATATCCGCTTGCGCAGAGACCCGCTTGGGCCGACCGCAATCGCATGATTGGCGGCCTTCCACACGACGAGATCGCGCCATTCATTGCCGATATAATCGAAGCGGCCTTGGCCGAATTCGGCGATGAGCCGCTTCGCCTTGGCGATTCCGGCGAGGTTGCGTTCCCCGTCGGAGGCAAAATATCCGTTGGCGCCGACATGCTCCGCCAGCTCTCTGACATAGGACTCGTCGGCCGCCGAGGCGAGATAGACCTCGCGCCCGTCGCGGCGGGCGGCATTGATCCGCTCGATCACCACGGCATTCAAATTCAAGGTGGCGGGCTCGATGGCGACGAGCTCGGCGATGCGCCGCTTGAGCACGGCGCGGCCCGACAGCATCCAGAGTAGGATCGAGAACAGCCGGTGCGGCCGAGCGGCGACGAGCCGGACCATGCTCTCGACGAGAAGGTCTCCGCCGATAAGGGTTCCGTCCACATCCACGACAAGCGGGACGGAACCGACGGTCTGAATACCTTCGAGGGATTGCATCGTAAATTTGTTTATGTGCGCGCTTGCTACTCTATCACGCGGCCAATCGCCTTCGAAGAATTTTCAATCCTCGGCGACCACAGTTTCGTGAAGGTTAACGCACCGCCGCTGCAAACCGGCGCGAGTCGTCCCGCGACTGGTCCAAATGGGGCTCCGCTTCAAGGCTGAGAGCGGTGGCAGGGGGGTGGTTAACCGCCCGATGCGAAAGCCGGCGCCACTTCCTCGATGAAGCGCGCCATTTCATCCTTCACCTGCGTGTGCGGCTTCAAACCGACATTAAAGTAAAGAATGATTTCGTCGAAGCCGAGCGCTTCCATCTTCTTCAAGGTCTCGATGATGCGCGGCGCCTTGCCGAGTAAGATCGCGCGATCGTCGAGATCCTCGGGCCGCGTCCCCTTCATACGCTCCTTGAAGTCGTGATAGTAGTCGTAGCTCGCGGGCGCGGTGTTGCGGTCGCCTGGCGAGACCGCGCCGCCGCATTCGCGCGCATAGCGCATCTGCCGCTCGCGCGCCGCGCGCTCCTCTTCGGGCGTGTCGGCGAAATGGATGAAATAGCTCGAGATCATCCGCGCTGGCTTCCGGCCTTGCGCGGCGCAAGCCGCGCGATAATAGCGCGCGGCCTCGGCGACGCCGCCCAAGGTGATGGTGGCGGCAAAAGCGGCGATGACGAGGCCGAAGCCGTGCTTGGCGGCAAGCTCGATGGTCGGGCGCGAGAAGGACGCGACATGGATCGGGATCGGCCTCTGCACCGGTTGCGGCGTGATCGAGACATTCTCGAACTGGTAATATTTGCCGTGATGGGAGAAGGGCTCGGCGCTCGCCCAGAGCCGGGCGACGATATCAAGACCTTCGGCGAAGACCGCGGCGTTCTCGGCGAAATTGGCGGCGAGGGGCCGGTACTCGCCGGCGTCGTAGCCGCGTCCGGTGGCGAAATCGACGCGCCCGCCCGAGAGGAGATCGAGCGTCGCCCATTGCTCGGCGACGCGGATCGGATGGTGCAGCGGCAAGACGGTCACCGCCGGCGCCAAGCGGATGCGTTTTGTCCGCGCGGCGATATGCGCCAAGGCGAGGTCGGGGCAGGAGAGCACGCCCAGCGAATTGAAGTGATGCTCGCCGACCCAGGCGGAATGAAAGCCGAGTTCGTCGGCGTAAACCGCCTCGTCGACGATGTCGGTCACGTATTGATTGGCGCTGCGCGCGTTGTCGCGGTAGTGATTGTCGCTGAGCGTGAAATAGCCGAATTTCATGGGTCACGCGCCTTTCTCGGCCGCCGCGCGCGGCTCGCTTTCAGGGCAAGGCTTTAACGTAGCGCTTGTCGATGATCTTGCCGCCATCGACCTCGGGTTTCACCAGACCGCGCGTCTTGTACCACGCGATCTGATGGAGGATGTCCTTGACGTCGAGCCGTGCCTGCGGATCGACATAGGGCAGGCCCTTCGCCACCACCGCCTCGGGCTGCTCGACATATTTGGCGACGATCTTGACGGTCTCCTGGATGTTGGGTCCGTCCTTGCGCGTCTCGCCCGGTCCGGTGACCGCGTCGTGATATTCGCGCGCGCCTTTCACATAGGCGCGCAGGAAGCGCTCGACGAGATCATGCCGGTCATCCGCCGTCTTGGTCGCGGTGAAGACCGCGCCGAACTGCCACGGCGCCGCGTCGCCGACCCAGCCGAGGAGATGCACCTTCTTTTCCGCGACATACTGGCTCATCGCGCCGAGAATCGAGGAGAGGGTGAAATCGACCTTGCTGCCGGCCAAGGCGCTGTTGATGTTGGGCATGGTATTGAGCGGAACGAGCTTGATGGTCTTGAAGTCGAAGCCGAGCTTTTCCGCGAGCACGCCGCCCACGACATAGACCGGCGGACCGCCGGGGCCGGTCACGCCAAAGGAATGGCCGGGCAAATCCTTGAGCGTCTTCAGCCCGTTGCGGAAGGCTTGATCCGAGACGAGAAAGGCCTGGGTCTCGAAGCCGGGATGCTCGCGATTGGCGGCGGCGATGAGCTTCAGCGCGCCCTGGCCGGCGAGGTTGTAGAAGCCTCCGGTCATGGCCGCGACGCCGAAGTCGACCCCGCCCGAGACCGTCGCGACCGCAACCGGCTGCGCCGCTTCGAAAAAGGTGAGCTCGGCCGGAATGCCTTCGGCTTTGAAATAGCCCTTGTCCTGCGCGATGAAGAGCGGCGCGAAAGCGGCGACGCGCAGGGTGCCGATCTTGATGGCCTCGGCCTTGGCGGGGCCACCGCAGAGCGGCAAGCCCGCCAGGATCAGCGCCATTGCGGCGGTTTTGGCGTTGCGCGCAAATCGTCTCGTCGTCGCAGGCATCGTACCTCCCTCCGGGTCTTTTATCGGCTTGGTCTTTTGTGCGGCAAGCGGCGGCGATTTTCAACCGCTGTCTCGCGCCGGGGTGGAGGACGTCAGGGCTTGGCGGTGTCGGCGATTTCCGGCCCGACCGGATTCTTGCGGATGAGGGCGATGGCGTAGGAGATGTTGTAGGCGATCAGCAGATCGGAATTGAGCTTCACCACCTCGCCGGTGTCGGTCAAGCGCAGGGTGCGGCCGCTGTTGGTGTGAACGATCCGGTCCTTGGCGATGTCGTCAGCCGTGATCTGGTCGGGCGTGACCGGCTCGCGCTTGTAAACCGGCGCGAGATCGGCACGGAAGCCTTTGACGACGCCGGCTACGTCGTAAACGAAGCCGGGGCGCGCCGCGTCGCGATAGACGAGCGGCCCGCCCGAGAAGCCCGGATTGTTGTAGCCGTCGAGCACGAACATCGCCGTGCCATTCTCGTTGACCTCGCCCGACATGGTCGCCTTCTTGACGAAGGCGACGGGATAGCCGCCGCTCAAAGCCGGAGCGCTCGAGCGCAGACCGTAGGGGAAGCCGGCGAAATACATCTCTTCGCCATAGCGCAGCGTCTTGCTGGTGGGCTCGAGCGGCGGGCTTTCCGTCAGCGGCGCCGGCGGGATCAGCACGGCGATATCGACCGGCTCCGCGCAGCGGAAAATCGTCACCGCCACCTGTTGCCAGCCGCCGTTCTTGAAGATGCCGAGCGTGCCTTTCTCGCCCAAAGCCGCGACCACATGCTTGGCGGTGATGAGGTATTGGCGCCCGTCGAGATCGAGAGTGAAGCCCGTCGCCGTCTCATTGCCGACGCGAAGCAGCAGCACGCGCTTATAGACATTGGTCGTGAGCTGCGCCTTGGCGTCATGCGCGCCGGCGAGCAGGAGAAACGCGACGCCCAGCATCGCGGCGAGCACGCCAAGCCGGAGGCTCGCGCCGATCCGCGCCATGAATTCGCCGCCCAGGGCCATGCTTTTTCCATCCTCCGACGCCCCGCGGCGCTGGCGCCGATGTGACGCCCGCGGCGGTTAAGGATTGGAAAACGGCTCGCCCGGAAAAGCGCGGCCGGCGAAGGTCAGAGGTATTTGGTCGGGCGGCGGATGGTGCGCCACATATGGGCGACCGGGCTGTTGTCGAAGCCCAAGCCATCCGCGGGCTGGCGGAAGTTCCGGCCGATGATGTCGATGAACGGCTCCCAGCTCACCTTGGCGTTCGGATCGAAGGAATAGATGTCGTGAACGGTGATCATGCGCGCGGTCATGTACCATTTGTGGTCGCGTGCGCTCTGATAGGCGTGCTTGATGTAGTCGTCGGGAACATAATCTTCGCCGAAATAGCTGGCGTAGAGCACCGGGTATTTGTAGCCGACCGATTCATCCGGGAAGAAGCGCAGCGCCTGATGCGCTCGGATCGCCCAGCTCACCTCCTCATCGACATAGGGCTCGACGAGCTGCGCGCCCCAATAGCCGTGATCGCTCTTGATGAAGATCGCGTTGGCGATGTCGTGCAGCAGGCTGGCGAGGATGATCTTCTCCGGCATCCCGGCGTTGAGGGCATGCGTCGCGCTCTGCAGCAGATGCATCGTGCCGCGCGCGCGGTATTTGAAATAGTCGAGGAGCGTGGGTTTCGCCGGCATCTTCGGCAGGCGCGGATCGTCGCCGATGAGGAAGAGCTTGCCCGGATGCTTCATCTGCTCGGCGAGCCCCATGCCGCTCGCGCCGAGCTGGCCGTCTTCCATGTTGTGGAGCGCCGATTTGGTGTAGAGAAGGTCGAGCTCGTCGCTCATCTCCTGTTCGAGTGCGTCGGCGCGATCCTCGAGCGAAACCTGGGCGGTCATGCGGGCGGTCCTCCTCGACTGTCTGGCGCGAAAGCGGATGTGCCGCCGAGTCTAGCCTTGTTGCGGCGCACTCGCAACGAAACCGGCGCCGCGCGTCAGATTTCGGTTTCGGGCGCCTCCGGAACCGTCGCATCGGCGCCGCCGAGGATATCGATCAGGGCCTCGAGGCAACGGTGGAGCTCCTGGAGCCGCGCCGCGCCGAGCTCGGTCGCGAGATCGGCATAGATGACTTCGGATTCGAAGGACAGCATCTCGAAGGCGGCACGGCCCTTGCGCGTCAGCGAGACGTTGACGCGCCGCGCGTCGTCGGGGGCTGGACGGCGGCGGACGATGCCTTTCTCATCGAGGCGCGGGATGATCCGCGACAGGCTCGCGGGGTGGATGCAGCAGCGCCGCGACAGCTCCAGCATGTCGATCCATTCGATCTCGACCAGGGTGCGGATGATGCGGCCTTGCTGGTCGGTGAAGCCGAGCTCGTGGAGATGCGGCCGCAGCCGCTGCATCACCGCTTCGCGCGCCCGCAGCAGTTGCATCGGCAGGGCACGGCTGAGCTGACGGGCAGGGGATTTGACGAGCTTCGGCGATTTGGGCTGTGTCCTGGTCGGCAAGGCTGACGCACCGCATGCTGCGAGATGAAGCGACCCGGCGACGGTAGCGGAAGTCGCGCGCCCCGGCCAGGGCTGGCGGCACGTGAAATCCGTTCCCGGCCGACCGTCGATGCTCTATCATTGCGCGCAATCCGGGCGGTTGAGAAAAAGGACGATCGGGATGGATACGGTCAGCTATCGCGACCTTTCGGTCGAGGAATTCGACACGACGACCTTGCTGCGCCATGCGAGCGAGCAGGCGATCCAGCGGCGCTACGAGGATTTCCTCATCGTCGACATCGACGGACATCATTACGAGACCGGCTCCTTCGCGCAGATCTGCCAATATATCGAGGACCCGGTGCTGCGCGACCAGGCGCGCTATCAGGGCTATGGCGGCGGCGGCATCACCCAGGGAGCGGGCGGTCATCAGGAGATGATGGGGCGCGTCACGCGCTATCCCGGCCGTCGCAAGGAAAAGACGCCGCCGACGCCGCATCGCGACATCACCTTGACGCGGCGCTGGATGGACGCGATCGGCATCGACATTCTTTGCCTCTTCCCGACGCCGATGTTGGGGCTGGGCTTCACGCCGCGGGTCGAGGTCGAGGTGGCGCTGGCGCGCGCTTACAACCGCTGGCTCTGCGAGGCCGTCCTCGCCGAAGAGCCGCGCATCAAATCCTCGCTCTATCTGCCGTTCAACGATCCCGAAGCGGCGTTCAAAGTGGTCGAGGAGTTCGGCGACAGGAAGGGCGTGATCGGCTTCACCGTCTGCACCGCGCGGCACAAGCAGCTTTACGACAACGCCTATATGAAGACCTACGCGGCGCTCGAGGAGCGCGGCTTCCCGCTCATCTTCCACAGCTCCTTGGGCGGCGGGCATGATGCGAGCCTCAATCTCTGCAACCGCTTTCTCGCGGCGCATGCGCTGGGTTTTTCCTGGTGGAACATCCTCCATTGCACCAATTGGCTGGTGAACGGCCTGCCCGAGCGTTTCCCCAAGCTCAAGACGGTCTGGGTCGAGAGCGGCCTTGCCTGGATACCGTTCCTGATGCAGCGGCTCGACAATGAGTGGATGATGCGCTCGTCCGAAGTGCCGCTCCTCAAGAAGCGCCCATCGGATTACATGCGCGAGATGTATTTCTCGACCCAGCCGATGGAGATGGTGAACAACCGCGAGGCGCTGGAGCTGACTTTCAAGATGATCAATGCCGAGACGCAGCTCATGTACTCATCGGACTATCCGCATTGGGATACCGATCTGCCCTCGACGATTTACGACCTGCCGTTCCTCTCGGAGCACGCCAAGCGCAACATCTTGGGCGGCAACGCCAAGCGCGTCTTCAACCTCGAGCCGGTGATCTCCGAGGTGAAGCAGCGCCGGCTCGCCGCGCGCGTCTGATAGCGGCACTCAGGCGCCGACCATCTCCGCCGGCCGCACGCGCTTCACCTGATGCGCGTGCAGCAAGGGCAGCACGGTCTCGCCGAAGCGGCGGATCTGCTCCATGAACATCGCATGCGGCAAGGCGCCGAGATTGACGTTGAGGAGCACGCCATTGACGCCGGCGTGCTCGGCCTCGTCGATGAGGCGCTCGGCCACCTCCTTGGGCGAACCCCAGGCGGCACGGTCGGCGACGCGCTTTTCGACATCGGCCATGGCGAAGGCGCCGGTCTTGACGCGCTCGACGCCCATGCCGGCACGATTCTCCGGCCGTATGTAATCATAGGAGGCGGGATTGCGCGCCGAGCCGAGCCGGCTCAAAGCCGTGCTGTTGCCATGGCCAAAGAGCTTGTTCTGGAAATAAACATAATAGGGCCCGTATTCCGCGATCGCCTTTGACTTGCTCTCTGCGACCCAGGCATCGGCGAACAGCGTCAGCTGATCGGACGTGATCCTGTTGCCGCTCCGCGCGACCGCCTTGGCGTAATAGCCGATCACGTCCTCGATCGCGCCGCGCGCGAATTCCGGCAGCACGATCGGGTAGTTGCGTTGGCCCGCCCAGTCGAGCGTCTCCTTCGTGCCGGTGACCGGAATCCACACCGGCGGATGCGGCTGCTGCAAAGGCCGCGGCCAGATCGCGATATCCTTGAAGGACCAGTATTTGCCTTCATAGGAGAACTGGTCCTCGGTCCAGGCCTTGATGATGATGTCGTGGGCTTCCTCGAAGCGCGCCCGCGCTTCGGCCGCCGGCATGCTGAAGACGTGATATTCGCGCGGCGCGCCGCGCGCAAGGCCGGCGATGACGCGGCCATTCGAGAGAATATCCGCCATCGCGGTTTCTTCGGCGATGCGCAGCGGATTGTGCATCGGCAGCAGATGGCCCATCACGACGAACTTCAAATTCTTCGTGTGCTGCGCCGCGGCGGCGATCATCATGTTGGGCGAGTTCATCAGCCCGTGCGGCGTGGTGTGATGCTCGTTGAAGCCGACCCCGTCGAAGCCGAGGCGATCCATCTCTTTCCACGCCTCGATGTGCTCGGCGTAGGCGCGCTGCGCGAGCGCCGGATCGAAATGGCTGCCCGGAAGCGGATAAGGCAGATCCTGGAACTGATCGAAATGTTTGGGATAGGGGACAAGATCGAACAGATAGACCTTCATTGCGATGGTTCTTTCATGCAGATGGATGGCGTGCGCGCGCTGCGGTCATGCCGCGGCGCCGAACTTTGAAAAGCGGAGAGGCGCTTGGATTGGAGCTTCAGGGCCTCAATTGCGGAAGGAGGGATCGCGCCCGTCAAGCTTGCGCAGGATCGCCGCCCATTCGGCGCGATGGTTCTGGCCGCCGATGCGCGCATTCTCGAATTGCCGCGCCGTGCGCTCGCACACCTCGGGCGAGGGCTCGAGAATTTCGCCGCCGGTTGCCATCAGCCGCAGCTGCATATCGGCGACGGCGATCAGGATCTTCATGCCGGTCACGGCCTCGGCGATGGTGCTGCCGCAGGTGAGAAGCCCGTGATTGCGCAGGATGACCGCGCGGTTCTTGGGGCCGAGATCGCGCGCGAGCCGCGCGCATTCGTCGCTGTCGGTCGCGATGCCTTCGAAATCATGATAAGAGATGCGGTTGTAGAACAGCATCGCTTCCTGGCAGAGAAATTTGAGCCCGCCTTTCAAGGCGGAGATAGCGATGCCCGGCTGGGTATGCATATGCATGACCGCGTTGAGCTCGGGCCGTGCCATCAAGACCGCGGTATGGATCGTGGTCGCAGCCGGGTTGATGGGTTTGTCTTCGCCGATCGGCCGGCCCTCCATGTCGAGCTTTAAGAGATTCGATGCGGTCACTTCCTCGAACAGCAGCTCATGCGGCTTGATGAGGAAATGGTCTTCTTCGCCCGGGACGCGCAGGGTGATGTGGTTGAAGATCGAATCGTTCCAGCCGGCATATTGCGCAAAGCGATAAGCCGCGGCGAGATCGACGCGCGCCGCCCATTCCGCGGGCGGCATGCTGTTGCTGAGATCGCGATCCTTGCGCAGCGCAGTGGACGATACGGCCATCACTCAACTCCCTTGGGTCGGTCTTCTCAGCCCGTACGTTGCCGCTACTATAAATCCGCGCGGAGCGAGCAACAACGCCGTTTTCCCGAGAGCTTCGCGCGAAAGGAGCAGCGAAAGCCGATGCACGCCGTCGTGGTGTCGGGGCCAGCCGCCGAATACGCGGTCGCACCCGTCGAGGAGGCCCTAAAGCGCCTGGGGCATCAGGTCACGCTTTATCCAAATCTTGCCGCGCTGCGTGCGGCGAAAGATCCGCTCGCTTCCGCCGATCTGCTCTATGGCAGCGGCCTCGCCGTCGATGCAAAGCTCCTCGATCCGGCGCCGCGTCTGCGCGCGGTGGTCTCGCCCTGGATCGGCACCGAGAGCTTCGATCTTGCGGCGCTGAGCGCCCGCGGGATTCTTCTGGCGAACGGTCAGGTGCCGGAGAACTACCTCAGCATGGCCGAGGCGACGATCATGCTGATCCTCGCCTCTCTCCATAATCTGCCGGAAAAGATCGAAGCCCTGCGCGCCAATCGTCCACCGCCGCCGCGGCAAAAGGGGCGCATGCTGCGCGGCAAGACGCTCGGCATGATCGGCTTCGGCAATATGGCGCGCGCCATTGCCGCGCGGCTTCAGCCATGGGAGGTGCGGATGCTTGCTTGCACGCCGCGCCTCAAAGCGCCGCTGCCGCCCTATGTCGAGCGCGTGCCGCTCGACGAGCTTTTGCAAACGAGCGACATCGTCTGCGTGCTCGCGACGCTCAACGCCGAGACGCGCGGCATGCTCGATCTCGAGAAGCTTCGGCTGATGAAGCCCGAGGCGGTTCTCATCAACACGGCGCGCGGCGGCATCGTCGATGAATTGGCGCTGGTCGCGATCGCCAAGGAAGGCCGGCTGCACAAGGTCGCGCTCGACGTTTTCGAGACCGAGCCCTTGCCGGCGGACAGCGCGCTGCGCGGCATTCCCAATGCGATTCTGACGCCGCATTGTGTTGGGCACGCCCGCGAAGGCTCAGACGCCATCGCGCAAACCGCAGTGGAGAACGTCACGCGCGTCCTGGCCGGCCAGGCGCCGCTCTACGCCGTCAATGCCGAGATCCTGCCGGCCTGGCTCGAGCGCTGGGCATGATGGCGGCGATCTCTACTCCGCGGCGCCGGTTTGCGGTTTGGGCGTCGATGCGGTCCGTCCCGACGACGAAGAGAGCGAGGGCGAGAGAATTTCGAGCACCGTTCCCTTGGTCTCGATCGCGACAAAGATCACGGTGAGGCCGCCGATCACGCCGAAAATCGCATAGACCAAATAGGCGTTGTTGAGGCCGATATGGACGCTTGCCCAGCCGAGGAAGATCGGCCCAATGACGGCGGCGAAGCGGACCCAGGCATTGCCGACGCCGACGCCGACGGCGCGCATTTCCGTCGGATAGAGTTCGGCCGTGTAGGTGCTGAGGCCCAGGGCCAAGATCGAGTTGAAGGCCGATCCCAGCATGAACATCGCCATCAGGAAGGCGAGGCCCTGACCCGGGAAAGCATAGAGGAAAAGCAGCAGCAGCGGGATCGCGCTGCAGAGCTGGCCAAACGCGAAGAGCGGCTTTCGGCCGAATTTATCGATCAGGAAAATGCCCGTGACCGTGAAGCAGAGGCCGAGGCCGCTCGCCATGTAGCCGAAGCTCAAGGATTGCTCGAGCGTCGCGTGATAGGCGGTGCGCAACAAGGTCGGCACCGTCGTATTGAGCCCGTAGACGATGATGTAGGTGCAGAACCAGATCGTCCACACGGCGAGGGTGCGGCGGCGATAGATGCCGCGCAGCAGATCGCCGATCGTCGCGGTCGAGGGCTTGACCGGTTTGAGATCGGTCGGGATCGGCGGCAGCGGCTTCGCGCCATGCTCGGAGATCTGATCCTCGATCTTGGCGAGGATCGTATTCGCTTCTTCGTCGCGCCCCTTGTTCACGAGCCAGCGCGGCGATTCCGGCATCCAGCGGCGCAGCGGGATGAGAATGATGGCGGGGATCGCGCCGATAATGAACATCCATTGCCAACCGAAATTC
>Ga0070680_100000701_pt1 | contig 23240 bp, 22 predicted proteins | sample KBSC73BmetaG_FD_64672 | JGI IMG/M metagenome (GOLD analysis project Ga0070680, IMG submission 64672) | Corn rhizosphere microbial communities from Kellogg Biological Station, Michigan, USA - KBS C7-3B metaG | ecosystem: Host-associated > Plants > Roots > Rhizosphere | place: USA: Michigan...
GCCGTACACGGTCGAGATCTCGAAGGCGATGCAGCTCGACATCCTGCGCGAGCTCGGACTGCCGTTCCCGCGCGCGCGCGTGATCAATCACGCGAGCATGGCGCCGCGCGCCGCGCGCGGGCTGCGCTTTCCGGTGCTCGTGAAGGCGAACATCGGAGGCAGCGGCGCGGGGATCACGGGCTTCGCGAACGAGGAGTCGCTCGCGCGCGCCGCCGCCGACGGCACGATCGATCTCGGCATCGACAACGTCGCGCTGGTGCAGGAGCAGGCGCCGATGCAGGATGCGCACATCACCCGCGTCGAGGTGCTCGGGGGCAAGTTCCTCTATGCCATCGATGTGTACCCGGATGTGGGCTCGTTCAATCTCTGCCCCGCCGATGTGTGCCAGACGACGGACGGCCGCGAGCTCGTGCGCGGTGCGTGCGCCGTCGATCTCGCGAAGAACGGCATGCGTGTGGAGGCGGCGCATCCGCCGAAGGAGATCATCGCACAGGTGGAGCGGATCGCGGCGCGCACGGGGCTCGACGTCGGCGGCATCGAGTATCTCGTGGACGCGCGCGACGGCAGACACTACTTCTATGATGTGAACGCGCTCTCGAACTTCGTCGCGGATGCGGTGAACGTGGTCGGATTCGATCCGTTCGCGCGACTCGCGGACTATCTCGAGGAGCGCGCGGGCTTCCGCGGCTCGCTCGTGGGTGCCGCCTGATGCGCTACGGCTACTGGATGCCCGTGTTCGGGGGCTGGCTGCGAAACGTCGCGGACGAACAGATGGAAGCGAGCTGGGACTACACGAAGACGCTCGCGATGCGGAGCGAGGAGATCGGCTACGATCTGACGCTGGTGGCCGAGCTCTTTCTGAACGACATCAAGGGCATCGACGCGCCGTCGCTCGATGCGTGGTCCACTGCGGCGGCGCTCGCGGCGGTGACGAAGCGGCTCGAGCTCATGGTCGCCGTGCGTCCCACGTTTCATCTCCCGGCGATCTTCGCGAAGCAGGCCGCGAACATCGATCAGATCTCCGGTGGACGTCTCTCACTCAACCTGGTGTCGAGCTGGTGGAAGGATGAGGCGCGGAGATTCGGCGTACGCTTCGACGAGCACGACGATCGCTACGCGCGCACGGAGGAATGGCTCGGCATCGTCGACGGCGCGTGGCGCGACCATCAGCTGTCGCACGAGGGCAAGTATTACACGGTGGACGAGACGATCGTCGAGCCCAAGCCCGTCGCGCGCGGCTCGCGGAGGCGCCCGACGGTGTGGGCCGGCGGCGAGTCCGAGGCGGCGAAGACGCTGATCGCGCGCGACTGCGACGCCTACGTGATGCACGGCGATCCGCCGGAGCGCATCGCGCCGAAGGTCGCCGACCTCAGAAAGCGCCGCGAGAGCTTCGGGAAGCCGCCGATGCAGTACGGCATGGCGGCGTACGCGATCGTGCGCGACAGCGACGCGGAGGTGAAGAAGGAGATCGCCCGCATCACGAACGTGGCGGAAGGCACGCCGGGCTACGGCAACTACCGCGACTGGATCGCGAACACGAAGCTCGAGCAGCAGGTCTCGCTCGAGGACTATTCGGTGTCGAACCGCGGGCTGCGCGCGGGGCTCGTCGGCACGCCGGAGCAGGTGGCCGAGCGAGTGCGCGGGTTCGAGGCGGTGGGCGTGGACCTGCTGCTCCTGCAGTGCAGCCCGCAGCGCGAGGAGATGGAGCGGTTCGCGGAGCAGGTGATGCCGCTCGTTTCGGAGTCGCGGCGAGAGGCGACGGCTGGCGCCTGAAGGCGGAGCGAGCAGTGAACGCTCCGCCGGGAACCGGCGGTCCCGATTCGTTTATATTTCGTCAGCCCCCAAGCCCTTCGGTGTCCCGTGCGCGATTCGCTGACCCGCCGCACATTTCTCAAGTCCTCCGCCCTCGCGCTCGCGGCGTTGGCTGCGTCCGCCGGCACCGCGGCCGCCTCGCCGCTGCTCCGCGGGCCCGACAACGAGCCCGATGAGGACGTGAAGACGGTGCTTCGCGAGCGGTTCGGCACGCGGCCGATTCGCGAAGGACACGTGACGCTCGACGTGCCCGACGTCGCTCCGGACAGCCGAGAGGTGCCGCTCCTCATCGAGAGCGACCTCCCGATGACCGCCGACGACTACGTGAAGGGCTTCCACATCATCGTCGATCACAATCCGGACATCTATCTCGCCGGATTCAATTTCACGTCGGCGATCGGCGCCGCGACACTGGACACGCGCATCAAGATGCGTCGCAGCTCGCACATCCGGATCATCGCTGAAACGAGCAAGGGCGAGCTGTGGAGTACGTCGCGCTTCGTCTACACTTCGCTCAACGGGTGCGTCTGATGCGCGACGACATCGGCCAGGGCAAGATCATCCTACCCGCGAAGATCTCGCGCAATGCGGTGATCAACATCCGCGCGCTCCTCTCGCACCCGATGCTCACGGGGATGAGCCGCGACCAGGCGGGGATCCCGATCCCGGCGTGGTTCGTGAAGGAAGTGGAGGTCACGTACGGCGGCGATCGCGTGGCGTCGTTCGAGTGGACGTCGGGGATCAGCCGGGATCCGTTCGTCGGCTTTTCGCTGCGCGCATCGAAGGAAGCGCCGCTCACCGTGACGTGGAAGGACAACAAGGGCGGAATCTTCACGCACAGCGCAGACGTGAAGTTCACGACCACAACGGCGGAAGCCACGCGCTGACGCTGCGCGCCGGGACTACACTCCCGTTCTGGTCCAGACGACGATCACGCCGCACGAGCCCTGAAACTGCGGCGGCTCGGTGGCGGTGGAGTAGACCTCGATGCCCATGATGTCGTGCGGTGACGTCGACTGCGAGAACTCCGACAGTGAGCCGCTGAAGGGGAGGTTGTCTCGATAGACCTTCGGCTCGCACAGGACGTACGCTGTCCATCTGGAAACGTCCCAGCGAATCGGTGACCGCGGTGCGCGCACCATGACCGGGCGGCAACTCGATCAGCTGCACCATCGCGCCGCCGAGCGGATGGTTGCCGACGCTGTCGAAGACCACGCCCTGCACGCGTGCGGACGTATCCGCCGCCTGGGCACGGAGCGGTGCGGCGGCGCCAGCGAGAAGCACGATCGCCATCGCTCCGAACAGGAGACCGATGATCGTTGCGGGAGTGCGAGAGAGCCTTGCCATCGTTTCAGCGCCCTCGCGTGAGTCGAAGCAGGTGGGTGACGCCAGTGCCGTGGTCCAACTTGTCGATCGAGGCGCTCTGATCGTGACCGATCGGCCGCGGCCTGGTGCGATATCATGCGTGCGGTATCGACGCGATACCAGTGCCGTCGAGCTGGCCTGAGCGAATGACGACCGAGCGGTTGCGGGGTATCTCGATGCGGAGACGCACGCCCCCGGCACTCGTTATCGTTTAGCTCATGATGGCTTTCCCCGGTTTCTCTTCCCGCCTCGGATGGGCACTGACGCTGCTCGCGCTCTCGGCTGCCACCGTGCACGCGCAGACGATCCCTCCCACGCTCACCGTGGATTCGGCCTCCGCGGCCGCGCTCGCGCGCCGGCAGCCACGCGAGCGGCCGGACACCATCCGCGCCTATCCCATCCGCAAGCTCGGCCCCGGCGCGTACGCCGTGCTCGGCGACACGGGGCAGGGCTCGGAAGGTCGCTCCAATGCGGGTTTCGTGGTGACGCGCACGGGAGTGGTGGTGATCGATGCGCTCGCGAGCCCGGCGCAGGGCAAGACGCTGCTCCGCACGATTCGCACGATCACCCGACTGCCCATCCGCTGGCTCATCCTCACGCATCATCATCCCGATCACACGTTCGGCGCGATCGTGTTCAAGCGTCTCGGTGCGAAGGTGATCGCGCATCCGGATCGGCGCACGCTCGCGTCGGAGGACGGCGACGATGCGATGGTGAGTGCATGGACGGGCGTGCTCGGACTGCGCGAGATGCAGGGCTTCGAGCTCGCGGACACTCCCGACGTTCCGATCACCCACGACACGACGCTCGTGCTCGGCGGTCGCACCTTCGAGATCGAGGTGCCCGGCACGGCGCACACACCGGGCGATCTCGTGATCTGGGTACCGGATGCGCGCGTCCTCTACGCCGGCGATCTCCTCATCGAAGATGGTGTCGCGATGGTGGTGGACGGAAGCTCGGGCGGATTGCTGGCGGCGCTCGATCGGCTCGAGGCGCTGAAGCCTGCGGCGGTGATGCCCGGGCATGGTCGGATATCGGAGGATCCGATGGCGCTCATTCGCCTCACGCGATGCGAGACGCTCTCGCTGCGCGCGAAGATGCGGGATGATGTGCAACAGGGCGTGTCGATGAGCCGCGCGCTCGCGTCGCTGCCTCCGGCGGATCGCGACCGGCCGGTGTCGCGCAGTTCGCGCGTGCGGAGAAATGCCGTTCGCATTTACGCGGAACTGGAGCAGGAATTACTGCATTCCAGCGGCGATGCGGCAGCGAAGAAAGACTCTGTCGCGATGCTGTCCTGTAAGCAGTAGTGCGCGTATTTTCGCCGCTTGCCGCGTGCGAATTCACGGGATAGAATTGTCTCCCTTTTCGTATTCAGGGAATGATTCACGCCCCTTTTGTACCAATGCTCGCGCCCCCGTTCGTCTTCGTGGGCGAACGCCTCTGGCTCGATTTCATCAACACCGATGACGTGCGACGCGGCACGCGCGTGGATGTGCTGCGGGACTTCGAGCAGCTCATCCGCTGGCTCGAGGCCACTTCGATTCTGGATGGTGAGCGCGCCGCTGGCATTCGTCGCCGTGCGCAGCAGCAACCCGCGGGCGCGACGGCGTCGCTCGCCGATGCGCGACGCATCCGTGCCTCGCTGCGCGCACTGGCCGAGCGCGGCGCACAGACGGCGGAGGTGCGCACGAACGCGCTGAGCGAGATCAATCGTGTGCTGGGGCGCAGCGCCGGTACGCGCAGAGTCGAGCAGCGTACCGATGGAAGCTTCGTGCGGAGCTTCGTGCCGGTGGGCGACGCCTTCGCCGGGCTCATGATCCCGGTCGTGGAGTCGGCAGCGGATGCGCTGGTCACCGGAGAGCTCATCCGTGTGCGGCGGTGCGCGGATGCGCGCTGTCTGCACGTGTTCTTCGACAGCACGAAGAACGGGCGCCGCCGCTGGTGCGACATGTCCACCTGCGGCAATCGCGCCAAGGCCGCCCGGCATCGCAGACGAGTGACGGACAGCGCGCTTTCCGCGCGCCTCTCCTGACTCAGAGCCCGATCAGCAGTCCGAACGTCACCGGCACCTGCGTGATCGACTTGCGCCTGTGCGCACACGAAAAAAGCGAGCGCGGATTTCCGCGCTCGCTCGTTCGTCCCGGCCGTCGGTGGGCCTAGCTGGCCACAGCCGGCCGCGGCTTGATGTAGCCCATCTCCACCGCGTAGCCCGCGAGCTTCTTCTGGAGCACGCGGCGCCCCCGGAAGAGACGGGACTTCACCGTTCCTTCCGGGATGCCGAGGATGTTCGCGATCTCGGCGTAGCGCAGCCCCTGCACGTCGCTGAGCACCACCGCGAGGCGATAGTCCTCGGGAAGCGCATCGATTGCGCGCGTGATCTCATCGTCCATGAAGGAATCGTAGAACTTCCCTTCGGGATCCGCCTCGCCCACGATCTCGTACGCGCCGCGCCCATCCTCATCCTCCGGGATGCGCACTTCGCGCGCGTCGATGCGCCGCTTCCGGCTCACGAACGCATGATAGAGAATCGTGAAGAGCCAGGCGCGAACGTTCGTCCCGAGCTGATACTGCTCCCACCGGTCGAAGGCGCGGAGCATCGTCTCGGAGACGAGGTCTTCTGCTTCATCGCGCTCATGCGTGAGCTTGAGCGCAAAACTGTAGAGCGCATCGAGGTGCGTGAGCGCTTCACTTTCGAATTGCGCGCGGCGCTTCGCCTTGTCGTCGGACGAGAGCACGCGAGCACGCTCCGCAGAAACGGGCGCCGCCGTTGTCGTCGGCATTCCTTCCCCCACAGGCTGCATGTTCATCGAGTTGCCTCTCCCACCCCTATTCCTGCAGCTACCGGCTCGCGCTCCCGTGCATACGAGCGCACCGATCGCTTGAGCTCCGTTGCGATTCCTGCCGCGCTGGCCGTGTCGCCTTTCACACGGGACATGAACCACGCCCCTTCGAGCGTCGCCACGATGAACCGTGCGAGTCGCGCAGTATCCGCCTCTTCGCTGAGTCGCGGCCGTGCCTCCCACAGCACGGCTTCGATCTGATCGGCCCAGCGCTGGAAGAGCGCATCGACGAGCCGGCGAAAACCCTCGTGATTCGACGCCATCTCGGTTGCGAGTGCGCCGCACGGCGTACCGGCAGGGCAGCCGCCCTGCGCCGAGATGATGGCGTCGATGAATCGCGTGAGTCGCTCGATCGGGTCGACGGTGGGCTCGCGCAGCGCGATCAGTCCACGTTCGGCGAAGCTCTCGAACTGGAGCTTGAGCACGGCGTACCCGAGCTCCTCCTTGGACTTGAAGTAGTGGTAGAAATGGCCCTTGCCACACAGCCCGGACTCGCGGATCACATCATCGATCGACGTGTCGCCGAATCCCTGCCGCCGCATGACTGCTGTTGCAGCCTCCACTATTTGCGTGCGCCGATCTTTCATGGCAGGGAAGTTAGGACTGACTAGTCCATAAGTCAAGTAAACGTTTGACTACTTGCCAAGTCGTTGCAGACTAACGAGTTGAATGGGAGTAGTAAGTACCTGACCGTTCGGGTAGGTACCGGAGGACGGTCGATCTTGACCCGTCAGTCCTAACGGCATGCGCCGCATCGATTTGCACCGCCCACCACGCTAGATTCCCCGCGTCATGGACACCATCCACGTCACCCGCAGCTACCTCCAGCTCTCCTCCCGGCACGCACTCCGCAGCGTGCCACTGGCCGAAGGGTTCCGCATCGAGCGTGCCCACCCCTGCCCGATCTCCTTCTTCCGATACCTCTACGCGGAAGTCGGCCGCGAATACCGCTGGAGAGATCGACTCTCCTGGACTGACGAGCAGTGCGCCACCCATCTCGCCAATCCCGGCGTCTCGGTCTGGGTGCTCTACGCGCACGGCGTCCCCGCCGGGTACTTCGAGCTCAACCAGCAGCACGACGGCTCGATCGAGATCGCCCTCTTCGGCCTCATCCGCGACTTCATCGGCCAAGGACTCGGCAAGCAAATGCTGTCGGCCGCCGCGGAACGCGCCTGGTCCCTCGGTGCGTCACGCGTGTGGCTGCACACGTGCACGCTCGACTACCCTACAGCGCTGCCGAATTATCTCGCGCGCGGTTTCGTCAAGTTTCGCGAAGAGGAGTACGAGATCCCTCGCTGAGCCGCCCTCCGCGCGAGATCAGCGCGAGATCAGCGGGAGCGCCGCCGGCGTCGACCCGGGCCGCCACCCCCGCGCTTGCCTCCCCCACCGCGCGGCGGACCTCCCGGTTTTCGCCCGCCACGCGCTGAGCCACGCGCTGATCCACGCTCCGATCCACGCCCCTCGCGCGAATGCTCGCGCACGCGCTCCGGCGCGCGCTCGCGCTCGACCTCGTCCGGCATCCACGGACGCTCGAGCAACTCCTGCAGCTCCTCCAGTGTCGCGGCGCGCAGCGATCCGCGCGCACCACGATGCACCGCGAAGCGCAGCGGCCGATCGAGAGTCGGGAGCTCACTCTCGTGCAGCGTGCGCGCCATCTTCTCGGGCAGCCGCAGCCGCGCGACACCACCCACGCCGTCCTCCACATCGTACTCGATCGGCACATCGTGATCGCGAACGGTCGTCGTGCCCGGCAGCGCGAGCCACCGCGCGCGCACGGACGCAGGCACGATCGCGTCCGGGTCGATCGCGAGCGGCGCCGCACGGAGATCGTCGAGCGAGTGCACGCCCTCGAGCATCTTCGCGTACACCGCCGTCAGCTCCGCGAGCGAGAGCCTCGGCGTCGCGCCCCCGCTGCGCCGATAGACGTCGCGAATCTCCTCGATCGCCGCCCGGTTCCGCTTCACCGCTGGATGCCGCGCCTCGAAGCGCGCGAGCGACTCCGCGATCCTCTGCCGAGCCTCGGCGGCGAGCTCTGGGGGGAACTGCTCGACCGGCTGCTCGTCGCGGCCGAGCTCGAATCCGAAGTAGGTGATCTGACTGCGCAGCACGAGCGGCGAGCGCTTGCGATGCGCATCGAACACGAGCTCGGGCGGCGAGTGCGTCGCGTACTTCAGGATCAGATCGTACGGGATCTGCGTCCCCTCGATCGCCGCGCGCGGAATGCCCATGCGATCGGCGAAGTAGCGCAGCTCTCCCGCGATCGCGCCGTAGCTCGAGCACACGCTCGTCTTCGACACGCGCGCCTCCTCCCCGCTCGCCGTTCGCTCCTCGATCACGAGATCGAAGGGCATGATGCGCGCGAGGAGATCGGCGAATTGGCGAGCGACCCCTTCGCCCGCGATCGGCAGCTTGTCCGGCAGCTCGAGCTCGAGGCTCCGATAGATGCTCGCCATGCCGAGCGCGGCGTCCTCGACGGTCTTGACGAGCGCGCCGCGCTCTTCGGCCCACTCCTCGATTCCCTCCGCGAAGAGATAGCGGGGCAGCCCGTACACCTCGCCCTTGTAGCCGTGCGCCGCATACGCATCGGCGAACAGATTGTACGCGGTGAGATTGTCGCTCCCGGGCACGAGCAGCCCGCGCAGGTCGCGCTCCTCCCGCGTCATGCGGTGCAGCGATTCGATCGACGCCATGATCGAGACGTACGGCACGAGCTCTTCGCTCGCGTGCACCAGCAGCTCCGCCCACGCGCGATCCACCGGCAGCGCTTCGACCGCCGCGCCGTAGTGTGACAGCCGGCCGTTCTCGATGATGCCGCGCGACTCGAGCAGCTGCACCGCCTGCCGGTAGGCGGCCCGATCGAGCGGAACGGGCAGCTCGAGCTCGTCTGCGCGAACGCCGAGCCCCGCGCAGGTGAGAGCGACGCGCTCCGAGTCGCCCGCGAGCTGGAACTCCGGCTCCGTCGGCCGCAGCGCCGAGAAGCGAATGTCCCGATCGCTGAGGATGAACACGCGACCGCCGGCAACGCGACCGTGGACGCGCCCCGCCATCTGCAGAATCTCGTTCGCGCCCAGGTGCACGCGCGTGAGCACGTTCTTCCCGCCCTCGATGAGATTCGTGAAGCGCATGTCCTCGATCACGACGGTATCCAGCCCGTGCACGTTCAGCGCGCTCTGCCCAGCCGCCGTCATGCTCAGCAGATAGGGCTTCCGCACGTCGCCTTCGAGGAACGGCCGGATGATGCGGATCGGCTCCCCGCCGTGATAGAACGCGGCGTTGATGCGCGGGTAGCGGCGCTGGACGAACCCCGCGACATCCTCGACTGCCGCACGCGTGGGCAGGAACACGCCGACGCCGCGCTTCTCCTTCTGCACCTCGCGCAGAAACGTCTCGTCGAGGAAGTCGAGCGTCTTACGGTGCACGACGTTCACCTGCGCCGCCTTGGCGGGATCGAACGCGGTGGTCTCGAGCACCGCTGCCGAATTCAGGTACCGGGCGTAGAACGTCGGGTCGACGGTCGCGGAGAGCCAGATGAACCGGCAGCCGACACGTTTGCCGAGTGCGAGACAGAGCTCGAGCTCTGCAGACGTCTGGTGGATCTCGTCGACGATCAGCGTGTCCTGCGCGAAGATGTCGCCATCCTGGAACCAGCGGCGTGCGATTCCCGTCGTCACGATCACCACGTTCCAGCTGGGCGTCTCCGGCGTCGCCTCGCGCTCGCGATTGACGACTCCTACGCGCAGCTCCGTCGTGCCCAGGATCGTTTCGGCGATGGGGCGGATCGCGAGTGTCTTCCCGGTACCCGTACCGGCGACGATGCCGAATCCCTTCCCGGCCCCCGCGAGCTCGAGGATCTCCTCGCCGTGCTCGCGTTGCAGCAGCGTGTCGAGATGCAGCTGAACGGCGAGCTCGATCGTCTCACACGCCGCGCGCGTGGGTGCGATGACGATGATGCGTCCCGTCGACGGCTCGGCGGCCGCGAATGCTTCGCGATCCGGCGGAAGGTAATGATCGCGAACGTGACGCAATGTCGTTCAGTTACCCGGGTCGACGTGTTGAAAATGAGGAGCGTGGGGGACGCTGCGGTTTTTCCGAGTGCGGGCGCGGCGGCGGAGCAACGCGCTCCTGCGTGCGAGGCGGAGGCGACGGCGGCGCGTGATTCGCGGCACGCTTCTCCTGTTCCTCGCGCTGACGCGCCTGCGCTTCGGCGCGCTGGCGCTCCTGTGCTTCGCGCTCCGCCTGCTGCTGTTGTTGCTGCTGCGCCGCGCGATCCTGCTCGTCGTGCGATGGCGTGGTGTTGGTTGGAGTCGTGAAGTTCGACTGCCTGTTCTGCGGCGGAGCGATGTTGCGCTCGTGGCCCGGCGCTTCGCTTCCGAACACCACGCGCGCGTTCAGCGGTCGCTTCCGAATGGCCGTGGCGCAATCGGTGGGTGCGGGCTGGTGCGCGGGCGGCACGCCGTCGATCCAGATCCGGCACATTCCCGGAGGAGGCCGATGACTCTCCGGCACATCATTCGAAGGTGATTGTGCGTGGAGTGTCGCCGCAGAGAAGGCAAAGCCGGCGAGGAGTGCTGCGAAGTGCTTCATGGTGCTCCCGGAGTCGCGTAGCATACCCTCCAAGGGCAGGGCGAGTGCCACGAATCCCGGGTTGCGCCGATCTCGCAAGCCGCTATTCCACAAACACTTATCTGACGTGAACATTTCGGCGACGATGGCCCTGTCCTCCGAACGGGACACCCGCGTCTCGGGAGCGGGACGGGAGCGCATCGTGCAACTTGTCAGCGCGACCCTCGCCGCGCCATGTCGAAATCAGCTGGAGCCGTTGGGCCCGCTGCCCGCCGGAGGAAGCAGCATCACGGGCACGTTCCGCGAGCGCGCTGCACTCAGCAGCTCATCGAGCGCGTTCTCCGCGCCCCACGGAATCGACGCCAGCAGCGCGTCGTGCGGCTCCGTCATCCCGATCAGCGTGATGTCGCCGTCATCACCCGGTGCGCAGACGAGCGTCGAATAGCGAAGCGCATCGAAGGCGTGCTCCACGATGTCCGCCGGCAGCTCGCTCGCCGCGTGCGTGACGATCACGCGCTGGGATCCATCCTCGAGCCGACTGCGCACGATCTCCGTCACGCGCTCACCAGCCCCATCGTCGGAGAGTGATGTGCTCTCGATGGCACGTCGCTGTGCGCGCTCGCGCACGTTCGTGCGTTTGTTCGTCTCCTCATTCCCAATCACTTGCATCGAACCTCGCTCAGCGCGTGAAAATCGAAATCCTTTGCGAGCACTCCGGACGACATGCACAAGTCGCGCTAGAGGAATACACCGATCGCGAGACAGGTTCCTGCTTTTTTCGCGAAAGCACCAACGTGATCGTACTCGCGCCGATGCGCGTGATGCGCGTCACACGGTCAGTCGCCGAACGAAATTCCCGTCGCGCGCGCCGTCAGCATCACGTCATGTTGGAGCTCCACACGCTTCGGCGCCTTCAGCACCTCGGCGATCGGAACACACACGATGTGCGGCGATTGCAGCGCGACCATCTCGCCCCATCGCTCGTCCGCGATCGCGCGCACGGCCGCGCCGCCGAAGCGCGTCGCGAGCAGGCGGTCGTAGCCGGTGGGCATGCCCCCGCGCTGCAGGTGGCCGAGCACGAGCGAGCGGCACTCCTTCTCGGTGCGCCTCTGGATCTCGCGGGCGATCGATTCCGCGATTCCGCCCACGCGATGCGCCTCCCCGAGCAGCGAATCGCCGAGCGTCGACCGGCTTCCGCCAATGGGAAACGCGCCTTCGGCAGCGACGACGATCGAGAAGTGCCGGCCCGCGCGATCGCGGCTGCGAATCTTGTCGCACACGCGCTCGATGTTGTACGGAATCTCCGGGATGAGAATCACGTCCGCGGTTCCCGCCAGCCCGCTGTGCAACGCGATGAACCCCGCGTCGCGCCCCATCACCTCGAGCACGATCACGCGATCGTGGCTCTCCGCCGTGGTGTGCAGCTTGTCGATGGCGTCGATCGCCGTCGACACCGCCGTGTCGAATCCGAAGCTCGTGATCGTGCAGCTGACATCGTTGTCGATCGTCTTCGGCACGGCAACGATCTTCACCCCTTTCTCGAACAGCTTCTGCGCGATCGCGAGCGATCCGTCGCCCCCGATCGTGAGAATCGCGTCGATCCCCAGCTCGTTCGCACGATCGATCAGCTCGTCCGAGCGATCGATCTCGATGATGCTTCCGTCGGGCTGCCGCTCGGGAAAATGGAACGGATTGCCGCGGTTCGTCGTGCGGAGGATCGTGCCGCCCAGGTGGCCGATGCCGCTCACGGAGGCGCGGTTGAGCGCGATCACCTCGTCCTCGCCGAGGAGGCCGGCGTAGCCGCGCTTGATGCCGAGCACGTCCCAACCACGATCGAACGCCGAGAGGACGGCGGCGCGAATGACTGCGTTGAGGCCGGGCGCGTCGCCGCCGCCGGTGGAGATTGCTATGCGCATCTGTGGAGGAAAGAGAATGCTCGATGAAGCGACGAACCGGTGCGGCACCTTCGCTGCCGGATTCTATATATCGCGCTCACCTGGCGATGGGAATCCATGCGAAACGGATACACACTGCTCGAACAGCTCGTCGTTCTCGCCGTGATGACGATCCTGCTGACGCTGGTCGGGCCGCGAACGCTGTCGGCGCTCGACCGCTCGGCGGTGCGCAACGCGCGACGCGAGCTCGTGTCCGCGCTGGGCGCTGCGCGCGGGTCGGCGCAGTCGCGCGCGGAACGAGTCATGGTTGCGATGGACAGCGCTGGTGGGCTGCTGCGCATTCTCGCGGGCACGGACACGCTGCTCGTGCGACCGCTGCACGCCGAGCTCGGCGTCGTGCTCGCGGCGTCGCGTGACACCATCACGTACGGCGCGAGCGGGAGAGGATACGGTGCGGCGAACTCCACCATCGTGCTGAGTCGTGGCAGCGCTGCGGAAACCGTGTACGTCGCTCGTCTCGGACGCGCGCGATGGTGATGACTACGCCACCGAGGCGGCCACGGTGCCGAAATCGTATCCCGGAACCGAGATCCGCGGAATCGGCTGGCCGAGCGTGCGCTCGATCAGCCGGACCATCGAGATCTCGTCGGCGGCCATGAAGGTGAACGCATCGCCCGTTGCCGCCGCGCGTCCCGTGCGGCCGATGCGATGCACGTAATCCTCGGCCTGCGCGGGAACGTCGTAGTTGATCACGTGCGAGATGCCGGCGATGTCCAGCCCGCGCTGCGCGATGTCCGTCGCGACGAGCACGCGAATCGTTCCCTTTCTGAATCGATCGAGCGCATCGGTGCGTTGCCCCTGCGACTTCTCCGAATGCATCGCGAGCGCGGAGATCCCCTCGCTCTCGAGATTGCGCACCACCTTGTCGGCGCCATGCTTCGTCCGCGTGAACACGAGCACGGAGTCGAGCTCGGTCTGGCGCAGCAGCTCGATGAGGAGATCGCTCTTCCGGTCGCGAGGCACGGGATATACGGCGTGCGTGACCGTACTCGCCGCCTGCGTGCGCATTCCCACCTGCACGACGATCGGCTTGCGGAGGTACTTCCGTGCGAGCGCCTCCACCTCGGGCGGCATCGTGGCACTGAAGAGGAGCGTCTGCCGGTACTTGGGAATCTCGGCGACGATGCGGTTGAGCTGCGGCGCGAACCCCATGTCCAGCATCCGGTCGGCCTCGTCGAGCACGAGCACCTCGAGATCGTCGAAGGCGACGTTCTGTCGCTCCATGTGGTCGAGCAGCCTTCCCGGCGTGGCGACGATCACATCGACTCCGGTGCGGAGTGCCTGTTCCTGCGGTCCCAGCGGAACACCGCCGTAGATGTCCACGATCACGAGCCCACTGTGCTCGGCGTACTTCGCGAAGCTCTCCTTCACCTGCACCGCCAACTCGCGCGTGGGCGTCAGAATGAGGGCGCGCGCGCGGCGGGGTCCGCCGAGCAGTCGCTGAACGATCGGGAGGGTGAAGGCGGCGGTCTTGCCGGTGCCGGTTTGCGCGAGGCCCATGATGTCGCGGCCGCGCAGGATGAGCGGAATGGCGCGAGCCTGGATGGGCGTGGGTGCGGTGTAGCCTGCGTCGGCCACGGCGCGGAGCAGCTCCGGCGCGAGCATCAGCTCGGCGAAGCTCGCGGGCGCGTCCGTGTCGGGTGTTTCGATGATGTCCGTCAAAGTACTCTCGAGCCTGGCGCCGGGGCCGCAAGTCCATCGCGTGTGCGATGGGGCCGGCGCGCTGCGAATGTCGCGCGGCACGTTCGTGCCGCGCCTGCCGCTCCATGCCCCCGAGGTGAAATCGAGCGGGGTGCGGATGCGGTACAGCGACCTGTGGTGCTCTAGTTTCCCTGCCCCGCTCCGGGGACAGACTGCGCGAGCGCCTGAGAACGCAGGAGTACGTCGAGCTCTCTTCTGTTGTCTGGAACGAAAGGTAACCGCTTTGATGACAATGCGCTACGTGAGGTTGATCTGGCGTCCGGAATGTCGTGCGATGACGCCCAGCCGGAAGGTGACGTCACTCCAGCGCTCCTCGGCGGTCGCTTGCAGCTCGAGCGGGAATCCGGGCCACGCAAAGGGATTCTCGGAGCGCATGGTCGCGGTGCGCTTGGGCGGGTGCCACACACCACCCGAGTCGCAGTCGTCGATCAGCCGTTCGTACAATTTTGTCCAGTTGTCGTTTCGCCGGAGGAAGCCAAGCCGCGCGAAGATCTCGAGCCAGAAGAGCGCCGATGGCATGTCGGCGTCCGCAGCGTTTCGGTGTGGGAGCGGGTCGCCGAGCACGAGATGGGGCTCGAGCAGGATCTTGCTTCCCACCTGCGAGGCGGCCTCCTGTCGCGGCTGAGGCTGCGAGAGCTGGGCGTAGAGCCGGTCGAGCAGATCGTAGTGCTCGCTCCGATAGAGCGGCATGTGCGCCAGCATGATCAACGCGTGCACGGACGGCGGCGAAGCTCCGGGCGCCAGCACGTGGTGGTTGCCAACGCGAATGAACGGCTTCTGGGCGAGCGGCGACTTGAGGTAGGCGTCCACGCGCTCGAGGATCCGGCGCGCGGCGCCGCGGAGCCGAGGATCGTTCTCGTAGCCGGCTTGCGCGAGCGCGGCTGCGGCGGCTTCCCGCAGCACGCCGCGACCGTGGCGGATCATTGCCAGCTCCATCTTGCTCTTGCTGCCGAGCTCGTACAGGTAGGCTGGATCGTCATCCTCAGCCAGCAGCCGGAAGAGCACGCGCCTGGCCTGCAGAAGGGGCGGCGACTCGCGGTCCCAGCCGTACTCGAGCAGCCGCCGGACGGCGCTGATGGTGCCCACCCCCTTGTACCTCTCGGTTCGGGAAGTCGGAATCGCGAGCATGTTGTGGTTCCAGGTGCCGTCGGACAGCTGGGACAGTGCGAGCTCGATTGCGGGCTTGTATGCGTACGGAAGGGCCGAAAAGCTCCGGGAGGGGGCCATCGGCAGTCGGGCGACCTCTACGACGGCGCGATACTGTATTGGAGGTGGCGCGAACTCCAGCAGCCACGAGAGTGGGAATTCGAGCGGAGGTGGAGGGCCGACGGGGGCGGCCGGTGAGACTGGAGCCGCAGGAGGCACGCTCGGCGTTGGACTACTGGGAGTCGGCAAAGCTGTCAATGCGCCCTCGATTGGTCGTAAGCCGTTGATCGGCAACGCACTTCGGCTGCTGGATCGCGTCGGTCCAGCCCGGCGCGGAACGATACTATCTTTTTCGCGAAACGCTAGGTCGGGAGCGGGCTTAACGTGGCGCCGCGGTGGTCGTCTACCTCATCGAACGGCGCGAACAGTGAATCGCGCGCCTACCGATCTCTGGAGGATCATCATGCTTCGCAACACATTGCTGGCCTTGGGCATGTCCGTGGCGCTGTCTGCCGGTGTCTCGACCACCGCGAGCGCGCAGGGCGCGGCTCCGGCACGTTCGGGCGAGGTCCGCCGCGATACGCGCGACATTCGATCGGACCGTCGTGATCTGCGCAGCGATCGCCACGAGATCGGCAGCGACAAGCGCGACCTCCGCTCCGACAACCGCGACCGGCGCGCCGACCGGCGCGATATCCGCCGCGACCGCGCCAACGGGAAGTATGGCGAGGCCAGGAAGGACCGTCGCGACCTGCGCCGCGATCGCCGGTCCGAGCGCGGTGACGCGCGCGAGCTTCGCGGCGACCGGCGCGATCGTCGCAGCGACCGCAGGGATCTCGACCGCGACAGGCGTGAGCGCCGGCGCGATCGCTCGCACTGAGGCTCGCTCGCAGCACGCACGTCCCGGGAGCCCGGCGAACAGCCGGGCTCCGTCGCGTTCGGCGGCGCGAGTCGCTTGTGATCCCCTCCCGCGGCCCGCATCTTCCGACGCATGATCCAGAGTCTCCTCACACGCGACGTACGCAAGGTCCCTGACCGCGTCCGATTCACCGGGCGCGTGCTGTTGCTCACCGAAGATCCGGCGCTGCTCCACCGGCAGCTCGCGGGTGAGGATCTGCCGTTCGACCCGTCCGCGCCCGTCGGCTCTCCAACGCATCCGAAACTGCGCGACAACATCTCGACGGACGAGATCACGCCCGCCTACATCTGCTACTACTTCGACGACACGCTCGGCCAGTTCCCCTATCTGGGCCTCAAGGCCGGGGAAGAATTCCCGCTCGTGCGTGGCTCGGTCCGGGCCGGCGGCTTCGTGGCGAGCGTCGCCGGTACGCGGCGCGGGAAGGGCTCATCGCGCGAGGCGTCGCCGTATGCGGAGATGCACGCCGGGATCCGCATCGTGATCGCCGAGAGCATCGAGCGCATCTATCGTGAGAACTGCCAGAACCTGGGCGTGTTCACCAGCACGGACTTCTCGCTCATCCAGCGCATTCGGGACGGCGAGGAGATCGCGCTCGAGGAGTTGACGCGAGGGGAAGGCGGGATCTCGCGCGGAATCGTGGAGTACGGCGGCCTGTTCAACTACAACGTGGCGCGCCTTCAGGGGAAGGTGGAGGTGCCGGTGGTCACGACGCCCGAGCGCCCGATGACCATCGCCGAGAAGATCTTCGCGCGGCACTGGGTGCTCGACGCGGCCAAGGAGAAGGTCGGCATTCCCGCGGTGCAGCCCGGCGATCAGGGATTCGTTCGCACGGACATCCGCTTCAGCCACGAGTACGTGACGCCGATGGCCGCGATCTTCTTCGAGGAGCTCGTCGGGAAGAACGAGCCGGTGAACGATCCGGGTTCCGTGTTCTTCTTCCGCGATCACCTCACGTTTCTGTCGCAGGTGATGCGTCCGGAGCACGTGGAGATGGGGCTGCTCGACGTCGCGAATCAGCTCGAGGCGAAGCAGCGAATTTTCGCCGGCGAGAAGGGGATCAAGCTCTACGGCGAGCTGAATCGGCTGAATCTGCACGGCGCGCTCTCGGCCCAGGGCTCCGAGGCGATCTGCCACTCGAAGATTCTCGAGGCGCACGCCGAGCCGGGGCAGATCATCATCGGCTCGGATTCGCACACGCCGCATGCGGGCGCGGTGGGCTGCATCGCGTTCGGCGTCGGCACGACGGCGATCTTCAACTCGTGGATCACGAAGGATGTGCGGGTCGAGGTGCCGCCGACGTTCCGCGTGACGCTTCGCGGAGAGAAGCCGCGCAACGTGACTGCGAAGGACTTCATGCTCGAGATTCTCCGCCATCCCTACATCAAGGGCGGGTCGGCGATCGGGCAGATCATCGAGTACGCGGGTGGCGCGGTCGCATCGCTCTCGGTGGACGAGCGCGCGACGATGACGAACATGGCGGCCGAGGTCGGTGCGTTCACCGGGATCATTGCGCCGGACGAGAAGACGGTGGAGTATCTGGTGGGGCAGCGGGGGATAACGCCCGAGGCGGCGCGCGCGCTCTGCAAGGGTCTGTATTCGGATGACGGCGCGACCTACGTGGAGGAGATCGAGATCGACGCGGCATCGATCCGTCCGATGATCGCGCTGCCGGGGGATCCTGGGAACGGGATCTACATCGACGAGATGGAGCGCGATGTGAAGATCGACATCGCGTACGCCGGCTCGTGCACGGCCGGCAAGAAGGACGACATGGACATGTACGCGAAGGTGTTCAGCGAGGCGCTCGACCGTGGCGAGAAGGTGGCGGAGGGCGTGCGCTGCTTCATCCAGTGCGGATCGCAGGAGGTCTTCGCGTACTGTCGTGCGCAGGGATACGACGAAGTGTTCGCGGCGGTGGGCGCCACGCTGATCGAGCCATCGTGCGGCGCGTGCATCAACGCGGGTCCGGGCATCTCGCGCACGCGCGAGGAGGTCACGATCTCCGCGATCAACCGCAATTTTCCGGGACGCTCGGGACCGGGCCAACTCTATCTCGCGTCGCCATATACCGTGGCCGCGTCCGCGATTGCCGGACGCATCGTTGCGTGGGATGCGGATGCTCGCCAGCTCGCGCATGCATAGTACGAACACGGGCTGCCGCTCGGCGTGCCCGTGTCTGCGCGTGTCACGATTCACGAATGCGCGGTGAATTCGTGGATGTTGGCGGCGTTCGCCTCTACTACTACGCCGCCGGGAGTGGCCGCGGGGGCGAGCCGATCGTGCTTCTGCATGGCTTCCCGACCTCATCCCACATCTGGCGCGATGTCGTACCGCTCGTACCGGAGGGGCGTCGCGTAGTCGTCGTCGATCTGCTGGGCTACGGGCGAAGCGATCGCCCCGATGGCCATGAGCTCAGCATCAAGGCGCATGCCGAGCGGGTGCTCGCACTGCTGGATGTGCTGCGCATCTCGTTCGCGACGATCATCGGCCACGACCTCGGCGGCGGGATCGCGCAGTACCTCGCGGTGCGGCATCCCACCCGCGTGGCGCGCCTGGGCCTCGTCAGCTCGGTGGCATTCGATGAATGGCCGACGCGCGAGGTGCGGCTCGTGAAGGCGACGCTCCCGCTCACGCGCTTTCTTCCGGCGATGTGGGTCGCGTCCGTGCTCCGCACCGATCTTCTGCGTGGCTATTCCGACGTGCAGCGCGGCGGGCATTCGGTGGACATGTATATCCTGCCGTTCGAGGGTGCCGAGGGTCGGGACACGCTGATCCAGCATCTCGCGGCCCTCGATCCCGAGGAAACGGAGGCCCTCGCGCCACGGCTCAAGGACATCGTGGCACCCACGGCGATCATCACGGGCGCGCACGACCCGTTTCTCGGCATCGGTGTTGCCGAGCGATTGCACGGCTCCATCAAGGACTCGACGCTCGAGGTGATCAGCGATGTGCGGCACTTCGTTCCCGAGGTCGCGCCTCAGCGCGTGGCGGACATGATCGCCAAACTCGTGGAGCGATGAGCTCGAGGCTGGAGACATTCCGTGCGATGGTGGCGCAGCATCCCGACAACGTGCTCGCGCGGTTCGGACTCGCGAACGAGGCGCTGAAGGAGGGGCTGCACGCCGAAGCGGCGGAGCAGCTGCGCGCGTACCTCGCCGCGTACGACGATGAGGGAAACGGTTATGGGCGACTCGCGCTCGCGCTCGAGAAGCTCGGACGCATCGATGAAGCGAAGGACGCGCTGCACGCGGGGATCGCGGCAGCGCGCCGATTCGGCCATCCGGGGATGGCCGCGGAGCTCGAGGCTCGCCTGGAGGAGCTGGAGGAACTCTGAGCTCTATCGCAGCGCCTCCGTCGCCCTGTTCAATGCATCCGTCGCGTTGTTGAAGCGCGTGGCGAGGTCGTTCATCTCCGACTGCGCGAGCTGCTGATCGCCGGCGCGCGTCGCCTCGTTGATCGACGGAAAGACCATGTTCGAATAGCCGTTGTCCTCGTCGGCGGCGTAGATGAGGTTCCGGAACCACGGGCGCGTCTTGAGCCCCTGCGGGCGCGTGAGTGCGCGCTCGACGAGCATGAGCGAGGCGTTGGTACGCGCGCTCACCGGTTTCGAAGGAGAGCCTTTCGCGAGCACGGCGTCCCGCGCGGCAGCGAAGGACGTCGCCGCGTGCTCGAGTGCGTCGATCGACGCGCTGAGCGCGGAGCTGTCGAGCGTCCACTGCCTGGCAGCGGCGTTCTTCTGCGTGGTGCCCATGTGAGTGCGCATGTCGCGCGCGAACTCCACGTAGTCGTACGGGAGGATCTCCGCGTTCGCGAGCCGCAGCACCATCGCCGCGGCCACGCGGCCGGACGCCGCGTGATACGCGTACGTCGGATCGCCGAACGTCGCCATCCAGTGGTACGAATCGAACTGCGAGTGGTAGCTGCCGCCCGGACCGCCGTATCCCCATTCCTGAATCGGGATGCCCAGATGGTTGTAGAAGCCGGCGAAGTCGGAGCCGCCGCCCGGATCATCCATTTCGGGCTCCGCGCTGTCCGCCACCGCTTTCGTCTTGCGCCACACCGCGTAGACGGAACCCTTGCCGCTCGGGTCGGCTACCTCGCGTGCGACGTCGCGAAGGGTGGGGCGGAGTGACGGCGATCCACCCGCACCGAAGTTGGGTCCGGACGCAGCGCCGTCCTGATTGAAATACGCGACCGCGCCGTGCTCGAGACGGAGCGAGTCGTCCTCCACGAATTCGGTCGAGCCGAGGAGTCCCCACTCTTCGGCGTCCCAGGTGGCGAAGAGGAGCGTGCGCTTCGGACGCCATCCCTTCTTCACTTCGGCCGCCACCGCGCGGGCCGCCTCGAGAATGCTCACGACGCCGCTCACGTTGTCGCCGGCGCCGGGCCCCCACGCATCGCGGTGTCCGCCGATGATGACGATCTCGTTCGGGAACTCGCTCCCCTGCACGACGCCGAAGGTGTCGTAGATGTGCTTGATCGCATTGGTCGCAGTGTCGCTGCGCACGATGATGCGTGCTGCGACCGGCCCCGGGCCCACGTGGTAGCGAAAGGGAAGTCCGCCCTGCCACGTCTGCGGGATCTGGGCGCCTCGAACGCCGCGCAGCAGCGCGGTGGCATTACCGTAGGATATCGGCATCACGGGGATGCGCGGCACCTGCATGTCGCTCAGCGGGATGCGCTTCGCTCCCGGATGACTCGGATAGCCCGGCGTGCTCGGATCGCCGTTGTCGTTCATGACGCTGCCGCGCTGCACGCCGGACGCGGCGCGCATCGGACCTCCCGGGTACACGTCGCCGCGCACGTAGCCATCATCCGCGGGATCGCTGTAGATGATGAGCGCCACCGCACCGCGCTTCTCCGCCTCGCGGGCCTTGATGCCGCGATACGAGCGACCATAGCGCGCGATCGCGATCTTCCCCTTGACGGACACGCCGATCGAGTCGAGCTGCTTGTAGTCCTCGATCAATCCGTAATTGACGTAGACCACGGGCGCGCTCACGTCGCCGGTCCCGCTGTAGCCGTTGGCGATGATCTTCTCGAATGCAGGGCCCGACGTCGAATCGCCGGGCATGGCACCTTCGGCCAGATCGAGCGCCAGTGTGTCGGGAGCCACGCGCCAGAGCTTGATCTCGGTGGTGTGCGGCATCCACACGTCATAGGAGCGCACCTCGGTCTTCAGCCCCCAGGATCGCATCGCGTTGATGACGTAGTCGCGCGTGTGCTCCTGCGCGGGCGTGCCGGCGATGTGCGACTCCTTCGAGAGCTCGTGCGAGTGCCGGCGCGCGCTCGCGGTATCGGGGCGGGCGATCGCGCTCGTCTCGAGGTCGCGCTCGGCGCGAGCGGCGGCGGGCGAGTAGCCGGGAGTCTGCGGCGCCTGAGCGCCGAGCGATGCCGCGACAAAACAAAGGGAAATCGACAACGTGCGATGCATCATCACGACCTGGGTTCGGGAATTGTCGAGCCATCATGGGCGGCGCTCGCGCGCCGTTTGTCGAACTGCATTGCCGTGCGTTCGGGCGCGCCGTGAATCGCGCTCTCGGTGTACATGCTGCGCGGATTCCACAGCACCCAGCCCTGGACGCCGTTCGCGTAGCCGGCCTCGATCTGCGCACGCACCTCGGTAGCGGTGTAGTGCGGCGGTCCGAGCGTGAAGTCCTGGTACCATGGGCGCAGCGATGCGGCGCCGGGCACCGTCGCCGAGCGACGATGCGCATCCCTGAGCCCGTGCGCGATCGTCTCGTACGGATGCGCGTTGGGATTCCCGATGCCGTACGAGCCGGGGTTGTAGTGCGACGGATACATCATCGGCAGCACGACATCCACCGTGTTCACGAACTGCTCCCATTTCTGGCCGATGCCCATGTCCGTGGTGTCGGTGGCGGTGAGGCCGAAGACGTCCGCGGTGATGGGCACGCCGAGCGGCTCGAGTCGCTTGCGCGTGGCGAGCAGCTGGTCGCGGATCACCTGCGCGCGCAGACGCCCGCGCGCGAGCGGAAACGTCGCGTCGAGCACGAGTCGTTTGTCATCAGGGAATCGAACGTAATCGAACTGGATTTCGCTGAAGCCGAGATCCACGGCTTCGCACGCCAACTCGGCGGCGTAGCGCCAGGGGCCGTCCTGGTGCGGGTCGAGCCATGGATTGCCCTTCCTGTCACGCCATGGAGCGGAGGGATCGGCCTTGCGGCGTATCGCCCATTCGAGCCTGGCGTTCGCGAGGAGCGGGTCTTTCGCGACGACGATGCGCGCGATCGGATAGATGTGGTGCGCGCGCATCGAGTCGAGCATCGCGCGCAGACGCTCGTGGCGCATCGGGCGGTTGGTGTCGGCGCCGATCTCGCGCGCGAGGGGCACGCGCGAGCGATAGAGCACGAACCCGCGGTCGTCCTTCACGTCGATGACGAGCGCATTCACCTCGGTGCGGCTCGCGAGCTGAATCAGCTGCCAGCCGCGATCGCCGAGTGCAGCCCAGCGATTGACGTAGAGCCCGCGTACGACCTTCGGCATGGGGACGAGGGGCGGGCGCAGGTCGGGGAGCGAATCGGAATTCGCGACGCGCGCGGGTGACGGGCAGAACGCGGGGGCCGAGGCGGCGGCTGCGGTGCTGGCGGGCGGACTGGACGATTGCGCACGCGCGGCAGCGACGGACGCGCACACCAGCACGGCAGCTTCGAGGGCGACGCGATCAGCAAAACGCATCACACAATCTATCGAGGCACATCCTTGACCGCCCCTGCCCACGCAATACGTTCGCATCATCCGCCCGTGCACCCACATCCACCCGCCGCTCCCATGCTTCGACCTGCCACCAGCGCCGCCCTCACAACATCGATGCTCGCCTGCATCGTCGTCCTCGCGCACGATGCTTCGGCCCAGGGCTCCGCTCGCCCGGACTGGGCCGCGCGCTACCAGGCGATCGTGGCCGAGAAGGGGCAGAAG
>Ga0070680_100000703_pt1 | contig 23213 bp, 21 predicted proteins | sample KBSC73BmetaG_FD_64672 | JGI IMG/M metagenome (GOLD analysis project Ga0070680, IMG submission 64672) | Corn rhizosphere microbial communities from Kellogg Biological Station, Michigan, USA - KBS C7-3B metaG | ecosystem: Host-associated > Plants > Roots > Rhizosphere | place: USA: Michigan...
AGGTCGACTTAATCTAGGAGTATATTCCCCGCGCGTCCGGCTTCGTCAGCCGGGCTTCCGGGAGACCTCGGGACCCCGCCCCACGGACGCTACGGTCCGTGCGCAGGGAGCCTGCTGGACGGCCGGAGCCCGACGCGAGGGTGAATGCAACGCCGTCCGTGCGCGATGCGCCGCGGAGCCGCCCAGCGTTGCCCCGACCGGGGCCCCACCCAGAAAGGCAAGCCATGTGGAAACAATGATCGTCGCCGACTGGCAGACGCCCAAGCAGCGCGCGGCGGGGCTGGCGGGGCCGGTGTCCGCTCCCACGACGGCCGCCGACGATGCGACATCGACACCGCATGAGATATGATGCGCCGACAACACGGAGGACTGGGAATGGATCTGGGAATTGCGGGCCGCAAGGCCATCGTCTGCGCCTCGAGCCGTGGGCTCGGGCGCGCCTGCGCCATGCGGCTCGCCGAGGCCGGTTGCGAGGTGGTGGTCAATGGGATCGATCCCAAGCGGCTCGACGCGACGGCGGCGGACATCCGCAGCAAGACCGGCGCCAAGGTGATCGCGGTCGCCGCCGACGTGTCCTCCAAAGAGGGCCAGGCCGCGCTGTTCGCCGCCTGCCCCGAGCCGGACATCCTGATCGCCAACAACGCCGGCCCGCCGTTCCGCGATTTCCGCGATCTCGACCGCCAGAAGATGATCGATGGCGTGGTCGGCAACATGATCGTGCCGATCGAACTGATCCAGCGCGCCATCGACCCGATGGTGAAAAACAAATTCGGCCGCATCGTCAACATCACGTCGGGCTCGGTCAAGATGCCGCTGGTCGGGCTCGACCTGTCGTCGGGCGCGCGCGCGGGCCTCACCGCGTTTCTCGCCGGCGTGGCGCGCTCGGTGGCGCAGCACAACGTTACCATCAACTTCATGCTGCCGGGGCCGTTCGACACCGACCGGCTGCGCTCCAACAACGAGGCTCACGCCAAGAAGCAGGGCATCACCGTCGAGCAGGCGACCGCCGCCCGCGCGGCGACGGTGCCGGCCCGGCGGCTCGGCAATCCGGACGAGTTCGGCGCCGCCTGCGCCTTCCTGTGCTCGACGCATGCCGGCTACATCACCGGGCAGAACCTGCTGCTGGACGGCGGCATCTTCCCGGGAGCGTTCTGATGCGCCACCGCACGCCGTCATCCCGGCCGGCGTGCGGCCACAACCGCGGCTTGCTCGAATCCGTGCAAAAACGCATGATGCGGCACCTTTCACACCCACTCATCACGATCATCAACTCACACAAGGGGGATAACCCATGAAGCTCGTTCGCTTTGGCGCGGCCGGAAAAGAGAAGCCCGGCATCATCGACAAGAACGGCAAGATCCGCGACCTGTCGAAGGTGGTCAAAGACATCGACGGCGTGGCGCTCTCGCCGGCCGGTCTCGCCAAGATCAAGAAGGCCAACATCGACCGGCTGCCGCAGGTGAAGGGCAATCCGCGGCTCGGGCCCTGCGTGGCGCGGCCGTCGAACTTCATCGCCATCGGCCTGAATTACGCCGAGCACGCCGCCGAAGCCGGCATGAAGCTGCCGCCGGAGCCGATCATCTTCAACAAGGCGGTGTCGTCGATCTGCGGACCGAACGACAACACCATCACGCCGAAGGGCTCGAGCAAGCTCGACTACGAGGTTGAGCTGGGCATCGTCATCGGCAAGCGCGCCAGCTATCTCGCCAAGGACAAGGCGATGAGCGTCGTCGCCGGCTACTTCCTGTCCAACGACGTGTCCGAGCGCGTGTTCCAGATCGAGCGCGCCGGGCAATGGACCAAGGGCAAGGGCTGCGAGACGTTCGGTCCGATCGGACCCTGGGTCGTCACCAAGGACGAGGTCAAGGACCCGCAGAGCCTCAACCTCTGGCTCAAGGTCAACGGCGAATACCGCCAGCGCGGCAACACCAAGACCATGATCTTCAGCGTCGCCGAGATCGTCTGGTGGTGCTCGCAATATTTCGTCATGGAGCCGGGCGACATCATCGTCACCGGCACGCCGTCCGGCGTGGCGCTCGGCATGAAGCCGCCGAAGTTCCTCAACGTCGGCGACGTGGTCGAGCTCGGCATCGACAAGCTCGGCACGCAGAAGCAGAAGGTCGTGAAGGCGCGCGCCTGATCGGCACGATACGCGTCACCGCGCCTGCGGCTGCCTGTCGGCCGCCGGCGCGGTGCGCCCTACTCGACGGTGATATGAGCCGCCTCGATCACCGGCGCCCAGATGTCGTAGCTCTGCTTGATCATGGCGCGCATCTCGTCGGGCGTCGTGCCGCGCGGCTCGGCTTCGAGTTTGCGGATGCGCGCTTGCATATCCGGCTCCTTGAAGCCCTTGGCGATGGCGGCGGACACCTTGTCGGTGATCGCCTTCGGCGTCTTCGGCGGCGCCGACACCGCCATCCAGGTGATCGACGTGACGCCGGGCAAGGTGTCCTCGACCCGCTCCACGTTCGGATATTCCTTGAGCCGCTGACTGTCGGCCACGGCAATCAGCTTAAGCTTGCCGGTGTCGATGTTGCCCTTGTTGGCGAGCAGATAGTCCGGGACCATGTCGATGCTGCCACCGAGCAGATCGTTGATTGCTGGCGCCGAGCCGCGATACGGCACCTCGGTCATCTTGAAGCCGCCCTTGAGCATCATCAGTTCGCCGAGCAGATGGCCGGTGTTGCCCTTGCCTTGATGGCCATAGGTCACCTTGCCGGGATTGGCTTTGGCATAGGCGATGAACCCCTTCATATCGTTTGCCGGAAAATCCTTGCGCACGATGATGATGAGCGGGTAGGTCGCGAGCACGCTGATCGGCTCGAGCGGCCGCGGATCGAAACCGGACTTGCTGAACAGCAAGTGGGTGATGCTGTAGCCGAGCTGCGTCGAGCACAGCAGCGTGTAACCGTCGGGCGGCGCGCGCAGCACCTGTTCCATGCCGAGACGGCTGGCGCCGCCGGGGCGGTTCTCGATCACCACCTGCTGACCGAGCGCGGCGCCGGCCTTTTCCGCAGCGAAGCGGCAGAGCAGATCGGCGGTGCCACCGGCCGGCAGCGGCACGACCATCGTAATGGGCCGGGTCGGATAATCCTGCGCCTGCGCCGGAGCAGCGCCGCAGGCCAACATCGAAAGCGCCGCGGCAAAACCACCGCCGATGACAGAGCGTTGCATCATGGACCACCTCCCCGGAACCTGCACAAACCGGCAATCAGAATAACCGCCCAGGGGGCTTTTGCCACCACCAGATGCATGCCATTCAACGGCGGGTTGCGACGCATTGGCGCGCCGCGGTGGCCTCACTTCACCCCGAACAGAGCCTGGGCATTCTTGTAGCTGATCTTCTCGCGGTCGGTCGGCGTGAGATTGAGTTGCTCCAGTACGGCGATGGTCGAGCGGATGTAGCCCGGGCCCTTTTCCTTGTCGAACGGACAATCGGACGCGAACAACACGTGATCGGCGCCGAAAAAGTCCAGGCCGCAAACCATCGGCGCACGCGCGCCCTCAATGGCTGTGTCGCCATAGAAGTCCTTGAAGTAATCGAACGGCCGTTTCTTGAGACTCTTGCGCAGGCCCTCGTAATCCTCGTCCGACGTGCGCACGCCCATCTGATCGAAGCTGTGACCGATGCGGCCTTCGAGATACGGGATGACACCGCCCAGATGATGCGAAACGATTTTCAGGTTCGGATAGGTGTCCATGATTTTCGAAAAGATAAAACGCGACAGCGCCACACCGGTTTCGAACGGCCAGCCGAGCACGCTGCAAATCTCGTATTTCGATTTGCTCTCGCCCTGATAGTCGATCATTTCGCGGCTGCGCGCCGGGTGCAGCAGGATCGGCTTGCCGGATTTCTCGATCACCTCATAAAGCGGCCAGAACTCCTTGCCGTCGATCGGCTTGCCATTGACGTTGGTGCCGAGTTGCACGGCATGCGCACCGTTCTTGAGCGCCCGTTCGGCTTCCTTCGCGGCCGCTTCCGGCGCGTTCATCGGCACCACCGCCGAATAGCCGACAAAGCGATCCGGGTGCTTGGCGCAGACCTCGGCCAATCCATCGTTGGCGAGCTTGGCCATGTCCGGCGTCTTGTCCGGCCCCCACAGCCGGTCGACCATCGGCAGGCCGAGCGACAACACCTGCGTGTAATCCGGAAATTGGTCGACAACCTTGAGCCGCAGATCGAGATCGTAAAGAGCCGGAATTCCTCTCACCCGCTTGCCGATATCCTTCTGCCCGGCCGGAGAGTCGATCAATGCATCGAAATAGCGCTTCGGGCTGAAATGGCAGAACGCATCGATGTAGCGCATGCGAAACTCCGTGGGTTAAGGTGGGGCAGCAATCGAGGATGGGTGCAGTGATCTACAAGGATTTGCGCGGCTTCATCAAGCAGGTGGACGAACTGGGCGCGCTGCGCCGCATCAACGGCGCCGACCCGCACTTCGAGTTGGGCGGCATCACCGAGGTGGCGGCTGGCACGCCCGAATGCCCGGCCCTGCTGTTCGATCGCATCAAGGGCTATGCCCCCGGCTTCCGTGTCTTCACCAATGCCACGACCACGCCGCAACGCGCGGCGCTGGCGCTTGGCATCGATCCATCGCTCCGTCCGCTCGACGCATTGAAGGCGTGGATGCAGAGGCGGCAGAAGCTGACGCCGCATCGCCCCATCGAGGTGACCACCGCACCGTTTCTGGAAAATTCGACCCGCGGCAAGAAGGTGGACCTGAGGCCGCTTCCAGCCCCCTTCTGGCACCGCAAGGATGGCGGCCCGTACATCGGTTCCGGCTCGATCGTCATCATGCGCGACCCGGACGGCGGCTGGATCAATTCATCGATCTACCGTGTGCAGGTGCACGGGCGCGACAGGGTGACGATCCAGTTCGATCATCCCGGCCGTCACGGCGCGGTGATTGCGCGGAAGTATTGGGACAAGGGCCAGTCCTGCCCCGTCGCCGTGGTGTGCGGCGAAGATCCGGCGCTGTTCATCGCGGGCTTCGAATATCTTCCCGACGGGCAATCGGAGTATGACTTCGCGGGCGCCATCAAGGGCGCCCCGATGGAAACGCTGAACGGGCCCCTCACCGGCTTGCCGCTGCCGGCCCAAGCCGAGATCGTTCTCGAAGGCGAATTGCTGCCGCCCGGGAAAGTCACATTGCCGGAAGGTCCGTTCGGCGAGTTCACCGGCTATTATGCGGCCGACGCGCGACCCTGCCCGGTGATGCAGGTCAGTGCCGTGCATCATCGCGACAGCCCGATCCTGCTCGGCTCACCGCCGATGAAGCCGCCGCGCTTCCACTTCGGACTTCCGTTCCGCGCCGCTTCGATCTGGAGCAATCTCGAAATGGCGGGTGTGAGCGACGTGGTCGGTGTCTGGCAACATGTCGCCCAACTGATGACCGTGGTCGCGCTCAAGCAGCGCTATGCCGGACACGCCAAGCGCGCGGGTCTGATTGCTGCCGCCAACAGCTACATGGGACGGCTGGTCGTCGTGGTCGACGATGACGTGGACCCGTCCGATCTGGCCGACGTGATGTGGGCGGTCACCACGCGGTGCGAACCGTCGGAACAGATCGACATCGTGCGCAACGCCTGGAGTTCGGCGCTCGATCCGCGCATTTCGCCGGACACCAAGGCCGCCGGTGTCACCTCGCACTCGAAGGCCATCATCGAGGCGGTGCGCCCGTTCGGATGGAAGGACAGCTATCCCCCGACCTCGGCTCTGAGCACCGAGGAGGCCCGCATCATCGAAACGAAATGGGGTGCCGCTATCGCCGGACGGAAACCAGCCGCCGCAAAGACTGCCAAGGCGAAGCCCTCGGCCATAACAGCAAAGCGTCGCGCCAAACGCCGTTAGCCGGCCTGTCTATTGCGCCGGCTTGCCCTGGCCGGACGTGGCCTTGTCCTGCGCCGTTTTATCGTTGGCCGCTTTTCCTTGCGCATCCTTCGGCGCGAAATAAACATCGACCCGCATTCCGGCCGTGAGCGGGCCCGGCTGCGCCAGATCGACCACGACCTCCACCGCATCGACATCGTTGCGGTTGCCCGGGCCGCGCGAACCCAGGCGAGCCGGGGCGACGAGCGGCGCAACGGACGCGACCGTGGCCTCGAACTCCCGTCCCGGAAATGCGTCGGCCCGCACCGATGCCGTTTGGCCAACCCTGATATCGGCGACGTCGCGCTCGTCCAGCTCCGCCCGCACGCTCAGCGTGGACAGGTTGGCGATCAGCAAGAGCGGCTGCTGCGCGGACGGCGCGGCAAGTTCGCCGGGATTGATGTTGATCTGAAGGACGGTCCCATCAATCGGGGCACGGACTTTCATCTTCTCCAGATTGACGCGCGCCAGCGCAAGATCGCCGCGCGCTGACGCCACCTGCGCCTCCAGCGGAGTTGGCAAGGGCGCGTCGCGGAGCCCCGCAAGATCGGCCTTGCGCTTGGACAGATCGGCATCGGCCCGCGCCAGCGCCGAGCGCGCATCGGTCAAGGCCGTCGTCGGCGCGCCGCTGGTCCGCCATTCGGCTGAAGCTTTGTCGACCGCCGTCTGCGCGTTGAAAACGGCGGTTTCGGCATCCGCCAGGGCGTCTTCGGCCTTGCGGCGCTCTTCGGCCTTGCCGGTTGCCTGCTGCTCGTTGCGCAGCCGCTGCCGCATCCCGGCCTGCGCTTCGGCCGCCGCATATCGCGACCGGATTTCATCGTCATTGAGCAGGATCAAGGGCTCGCCCGCGAACACCGTGTCGTTCACTTTGACGAGCACCTTGTGAACGATGCCGACGCCCGGCGACGCCACCTTGACCATACCCGACCGCGGCTCGACCCGGCCTGGGGCAACAGCAAGCCAGCGCTTGCCTTCAGGCTCCGATGTCGCGGCCGACGCCGGACGCGCTCCTTCGTTCCAAATCGGTGTGCGCAGCACGATGGCGCCACCGACAACAGCGAGCCCCACGAGGGCGATAACGGTGGTCTTGCCTTTCGACATGCTTATGCTCTTTCGAGAATGTCTTGGAGTTGCGTTGCCCCCTCGCGGGACTGCTCGCGCACGATGTTGCCGTCTTCGATATGGATGATCCGGTCGGCGTACGGCACCAGCCGCGGATCGTGGGTCACCACCAGCACGCCGCGATCGGCGTCCTTGGCGATCTCCACCAGAAGCTTCATGATGGCTTTGCCGTTTTCGCTGTCGAGCGCCGCCGTCGGCTCGTCAGCGAGGATCACCGACGGATTGCCGACAACCGCGCGGGCGATGGCGACACGCTGCTGTTCACCGCCGCTGAGCTGACGCGGATAACTCTTGGTCTTGTGAGCCAAGCCGACCTTGGCCAGCGCCTCGTTCGCCTTCGTCATGGCGTGCTTGTCGCGCGTCGACCGCACGTCGAGCGCCAGACGTACGTTATCGGCCGCCGTCAGCGTCGGAAACAGATGATAAGACTGGAACACGAAACCGATCTGATTTCTTCTGAGCTTGGCCAGGTCCTCGGCCCCGTGGCCGGAAACGCAGTTCCCGCACACATGCACCGTCCCCTCGGTGGGCGTCAGCATGCACCCGAGAATGGACAGAAGCGTAGTCTTGCCGCTGCCGGAAGGCCCCATCAGCAACGTCAGCTCACCGCCGCGTAACGATAGGCTGACGCCCTTGAGCGCCCGCACTTGCGCCGGCCCATCCCCAAGAACCTTGGCGACATTTATCGCCTCCATGACGAATTCGCTCATCGCGTGAACACCACGGCCGGATCGATGCGGGTCACCTTCATGATCGCCGCGATGGCGGAGGCGACACACATCACGATCGTCAGCAAGAACAGCGCGATGCCCAGCGCCGGCGTGATGACAATCGGCAACGCCGTCGAGGCTGTCAGATGCACGACCAGTGCTCCGACCATCGCCGCAAGGCCAAATCCGATGACCGCGTTCAACAACGCCTGGCAGATGATGACCTTGTAAATATATTTGCGGGACGAACCGATGGCCCGCAGCGTCGCAAATTCGTTCAGATGCTCTTTGGTGCTGGAATAAAGCGTCTGCGCGACGATGATGGTGCCGACGATCACGCCGAGCAAAGCGCCTGCGAACAATGCCGCCCCGGCTCCGGTGCCGAACAGCCAAAACGCGCGGCTGCGATCGCTGAACTCAGCGGGCGTCAGCACTTCGACATCGGACAGCGTCGATGACAGCCGCTGGCGAACGGCATCGACAGAATTGCCTTGTGCCACGCGGACAAGAAAATACGTCGCCTTATTGGATGGCACGCCGGTGTGCGCGCGGGCACGATCGACATCCATGAAGACGTAGGGCGTCGTCGTAAACGAGCGGATGCCGCTGGTGACCGCCGCAACCCGCACCGACTGCTGGCGGATTTCCGCGCGCGCGCCCAGTCCGGAAACGCCCAGGCGGTCAAAATAGGATCGGTCGATCGCAACGGCATTCGGCGTGGACAGCGACTCGACACGCCCCTCGACCACATTCCAGGGCTTGAGGCCGCCCGAGCGGAGGTCCGAGCCGACCACGAAAACAGGCGTCGAGGAACCGCCCGGCGTGCGCCAATCGGCGAAACCAATCACCACCGGAATCGCCTCGGCGACACCGCCCACGGCGAGCGCGCGGCTGCGTTGCCGGGTGTCCAGAAGCGAAGGGTCCTCGAAGCACTTGGTTCCGGTCGGCACGATCCACAGATCGGCCGAGGTGTGGTCGATCATGGTCGTGACCATCTGCCCGAAGCCCAGGTACAGGCCCATCTGCACCATCACCAGAACGATGGAGAAGACGATGCCGATCACCGTGGCGACGAGACGGAGCCGGTCGTGGAACAGATTGCGAAATGCGAGCGTGAAGACGAGCGGCATGCCTCGAAAACTTAGCCTCCGATTCGACCGATCCGGCTCCGACCGGAGCACCTATCCGGTGACGTCGTCCCGCTTGAGCAATTTGGCCGGCGCAGGGCTGTTGAAGCTCGCGAACAGCCATCGTTTGACTTGAGCGGCATAAGTGCCAAGCGGGATGCCGCCAAACGCCACGGCGCCTGCCCAACTCATCGCCAAAGTCCCGCAGAACACGATCGCGGCCTTGCCGACGGCGAACAGAGCCACGTTTAGAACAGCGTATTGTAGCCAAACAATGAACACGTAATGCAGGAGATAGATACTGTAGGCGTTGGCCGAAAGGCTGCCGAGCAGGCGCGTCCGCTCCGCGGCAAAACGAAGGCAAACGGCCAGAAGGAAGAAACACCCCGCCGCACAAGCAATCGTGAAGCCCATCGCCGAGGCGAACTGGATGCCGAACGACGCCGGCGTATCGCCCAAGGTCAGCGAGGTGGGCGCGGCCCAGAGGATGAAGCCGGCGACCGCCGCAGCCAGCCAGGCAGCCCAGTTCCGCGCAAGCGCCCCATCCGCAGCCAACAGACCGCGATCGAGACCGGGGGCCCCGACCACCATGCCGGCGAAGAAGTACACGAGGTAGTGCAACGGCCGGCTGAGCTGGAATGAAAACGGCCCGTAGTTTGCCCAGTTCCACGGCGAATGAATCAAAGCCAACGGCACGTAAGCCAGCGCCGAAACCGCCACCAGCACGGCAAAGAACCGCGTGGGATGGTTGCGGGCCGAGGCCGCCGCCGACTTGAGACCCTCATGCCATCCAGGGGCCACGCGATGCAGTATCGCCGCCAGCAAATTCAACGCCAGGAGCTGCCACAGGAACCACTGCGGACCGCATGGCCAGAACGGCAGGGCCTTCCAATGTTGCCAGAATGCACCCGGGCTCGGATCGACAGCCGTCACCGCGTAAGACGGGTAATAGGCGAGCGGCATCAGCAAAGCCACGACCAGCACAAGCGGCAGGCCAATTCGCCAGAATCGATCTGAAAGGAATGTCCAAGACCCCTTGCGGGCCAAGCTCGAGGGCACAAACAAACCCGAGAGAAAAAACATCAGCGACATCAAACTGACGTCCTGCCATGCGCAGAACAGATCGAAGCCGAACCAGCGCTGTGTGTCGATGATGGGAGTGGCCTGCCAGCGATAGGGCGCCTGATCGAAGACGTAGGGCATGGCCGGCAGCGAGGCCAGATAGGCGAGAACGGAGTGGAACGCCAAGACGATGACGATCACGACCGCCCGCAAGTTACTCAAGGCAATGCTGGATCGCGACATTTGCGTGCGGACCTCGTGCCGATCAACAACGGTTGGGAAAGACAGCCCCCTCTGCCTTCAACCTCGTAAACAGGACAGACGTTCCGGCGCAATGCACCGGACCGTTCACCTATTGCTATCCCATAACACCTCCGCAAGGAATGCGTTCCTGCGACATCCGTGCACAATAAGCACGGACGGCCCCGACAGGAGTGGGCCGGGCAAGACCCCCTAGTATCCGCGAAACCGCCATATTATGGGAAGAAGTGGAATGATTCGAGTGGGAGTAGCAGAGCAAAAGGATCTCCGACCGTGAAAGCAAAATTCGCGACACTGGTCTTGGCGACAATCGCTGTGCTCGGAATCTCAATGTCCGGTGCCCGTTCGGACGAGCCAACCGTCGCAGGCCTCTGGCAAAAGCTGGACGAAGGGAAACCGGTTGCCTGGTTCCTTTTCGTGGAACGTCCCGGCAACATCTTCGAGGGTGCCATCGCGAAGGCATTCCCGCGGCCCGAAGATCCACCGGAGCAAGTGTGCAGCAATTGCACCGACGACCGTAAGAACCAGCCGGTTCTCGGTATCTCGTTTATCCGGGATATGAAACGGAAAGGCCTCAACTACGAGGATGGCAATATCCTCGATCCGCGTAGCGGCACGATCTATCACGCGCTGATGAAGCTCAGTCCCGACGGACAGCAACATACCGTCCGCGGTTACCTTGGCGTGCCGTTGCTGGGGAAGGACGAGGTCTGGTACCGGGTCCCGGACAGCGCGATTCCAACTCTCGATCCCACGATCTTGGCAAAATATTTGCCTGATGTTTTGCAGAGCAACGCGACGTCGACGGCCCCCCGCACACCTGCACCGCACAATTCGCGAACAAGGCCGCGGACCAACGGATCGGCGAAATAGACTTCCTCGCTCGGGGAAAGCAGGCGTCGCATCAGCAAGCCGATTTTCCAAACGGGTCCGCTGACTGGCGGGCCCGTTTGCATTCAGGTCCACCCGGGCGGTGATTCCGCCGGCGACGAATTGAGAAAAAGGACGTAAGCTCAGCAGCAAAACACGTCGAGCCGCGAAGCGGCCCATATTGGGGAGGAGTTATGCTCAAGCTTGTTTGCTGCGTCGCCGCGGCTTGCGTGGCGCTCGTCTCGTCCGCGTCCGCACAGGGCGCCTACCCGGACAAGCCCGTTCATCTCGTTGTTGCCTTCGTTCCCGGTGGCGCCACCGATACATTCGCCCGGCAGATTTCCAACGATCTGCAAGAAGCACTCGGCCAACCTGTCGTCATCGAAAACCGGCCCGGCGCGAGCGGGTATCTCGCCTGGAACCATGTCGCCTCCTCCGACCCGGACGGCTACACGCTGATGCTTGCGGAAAATGCGCTCGCCATCAGCCAAGCGCTCTATAAGAAATCGAAATCGCCCTTCGATCCGATCACGCAATACGATGCGATCGCCGGTCTCGCGGTTTCGCCGTCGGCGCTGATTGTTTCCAACAACGTCCCGGTCAAATCCGTCGCCGAGCTTGTCGCCTATTCCAAAACCGTACCGACGAAGATGAATTTTGCGTCGGCCGGAATCGGCAGCGTGTCACATCTGAATTTCGAGGTGTTCATGGACCGCACCGGTCTGCAGGCGATTCACGTTCCCTATAAGGGTGGCGGCCAGTCGATGGGCGACGTGCTTGCCGGCCATGTGCCCATGACCATCACCTCGGTCCAGGGCGTGAAGGGGCTGGTGGAAAGCGGCAAGGTCAAAGCGCTCGCGGTGACGAGTCCGACCCGCTCCGCAGCCATGCCGAACGTACCGACGATGCAAGAGGCCGGTGTGCCCCCGGCCGACGTCGAATTGCGATTCTGGTTTGCGGTGTTCGGACCGAAAGGAATGCCGGACGCGGTCAAAACGAAGCTGAGCCAAGCCTTATCGAAGATCATGGCCAGCCCCAAACTGCAGGAGCGTCTTGCCAAAATGGACGTGACGCCGAATTACATCCCCGCCCCGCAAATGCAGGCCAAACTCAAAAGCGAGATCGAGAATTGGACCCGCTTCATCGACGCCAAAGGCATCAAGGCGGAATAGCCGGCGTCCCGCTTCCAACCCCCAACGACTGACTGAAAACGTCGCATGGCAACTCCGATTCAAATCCGCATGGGTGGTTATGGGCCGTCCAGCACCGGCTTCAGCTTGGCCCTGAAACGGATCGGCGACCGGCTTTCTGCCCGGTTCGGCGATCGCATCGATGTGAAATATGTCTGGAATATCATGGACTTCGGATACAAGGCCGAGGATATCCTATGGCTGGTTGAAAGCGGCGTCCTGACCCTTGGCTACCAATCGTCGAGCTATCTGACCCACCGCGTGCCGGAATTGAGTTTCGTCGATCTGCCGTTCCTGTTCGCGGACACGGCCAAGGCGCGCGCCGCTATCGACGGCGCAGTCGGCCTTCGCCTCGCACAAGCCATCGAGGACAAAACCGGCTTCCGCATTCTCGGCTGGTACGAGAACGGCTTCCGCCACATCTCCAATCGCGTTCGCGCGATCCGCACACCGGCCGATCTCCGGGGCGTCCGCATCCGCATGCTTCCGAGCAAAGTGCACGCACGAACGTTCGAATTGCTGGGGGCGACGCCGCTTGTCATGGATCTTACCGATGCGATCCGCACCATCGAGGCCGGAGAAATCGACGCGCAGGAAAACCCGTTTGCCAACACCGTCACCTACGGCATTCACAAATTCCATCGCTTCCACACCGCCAGCAGTCATTTCTATGTTTCGCGGCCGATCTTCCTGCACAGGGCAGCCTTCGACGCATGGCCGGACGATCTGCAAAAAGCCATGCGCGAGGCCGTCACGGAGTCCGTCGCGTTCCAGCGCGCGCTGCACCTGCAGGAAGAAGAACAGGCGCAGCAAGTTATCGAAGCTGAAGGTGGCGAGGTGGTTCAGCTCAGTGCCGAACAACACGACACGTTTGTCGCGGCCGTTCAGCCGATCTATGCCGAAGCGCGTGCCGTTCTTGGCGACGCGTTGTTCAAGCTTGCATAGAATAGAATTCGCCTGCGCAAAGGCCGCAACGTCAAGACCCGCAGCAAAACCGAAGGGCGCGATAGATGGATCAACCCACCGACACCCGTGAACTCGCCGAAAAAGGCTTGGCCCTTCGCAAGTCCCTTTTTGGCGAGGCGGCCGTCAAACAGCGCATGGCCGCATTCGGCGACTTCGGCGAGCCGCTCCAGCACATCATCAACGCCTACGCCTACGGCGACATCTGGAGCCGTCCAGGGTTATCGATGGGCGTGAAAAGCCTGGCGATGATCGCGATGATGGCGGCCGCCAACCGGCCGGCCGAACTGCGCGTCCATCTCAAGGGCGCCTTGAAGAACGGATGCACGCCGGACGAGATTCGCGAGGTGCTGCTCCTGGTCGCGCTCTATTGCGGTATTCCCGCCGCCAACGAAGCGCATCGCGCCGCGGTCGACATCATAAACGAAGAAGGCAAATGACACCCCGCGCCGCCGTCGAGGCGCGCGGATCTGATCCACGAGTCCCGACGGCAATGACGCGTTCACATCACACTTTGATCTTCTCGTCTTCCAGCGCGCGCTGCACCGCCGGGCGCTTCACCATTCGGTCCTTGAACGCCGTGTAGTTTTTCAATTCCGCCATCGGCAACTCGCGGCGCACACCCCAAACGTAGAAGACCAGCCCATAAGGATCGAGGACAGAGTACGAGTCGCCCAGCCATTCGCGGCCGGCCAGCATTCCGTCGATGCGCTTCAGACAATCGTGGAAGGTCTTCAGCCCCATCGCCTTGATGCCGGGCAACGCCGACTGCTCCTCGGTGTACCGTTCCGGACGGCCGACATGGCCATGCGCGGGATGCACGCTCGACGCAAAGAAACCGATCTGGGACAGCGCCCGGGCTTCCGCGGTCGCATCCTTGGGCCACAAGCCGAAACGCTTCCCGAGGTAAGGAAGGATCGCCGTGTTCTCGGCCAAGGGCTCGCCGTTGTCGAGTTGCAACAGCGGCACACGACCCAGCGGATTCATTTTCAGATAGGCTTCGGTGCGCTGCTCACCCTTGGACAAATCCACACGCCTGGGCTGGTAAGTCTCGCCGCTTTCCTCAAGCACGATATGGGACGCCATCGAGCACGCTCCCGGCCAGTAATACAACGTCAGCATGACAACAATCTCCTCCGGAAAAATCGAACTCCAACCGCGATCAGATGCGTCCCGAGGCGGCCGGTCAAGACGTCCATCCCCGTGTCGCTTGACCGGTTGCCGCGCCGTGGCCTGGGGCGGTCCTGCCCGCGTCCACACACGGCCGCCCACCCCGTTGCCTCATCGCTTCGTTTGCTGGACATTGGCACCATGATCGACGCAGCCATCATCGGACTTGGACGCTGGGGCAAGGCCCTGGTGACAGCGGTTCAAGGCAAGAGTCAGAAACTCCGTTTCGTCCACGGCGTCAGCAAGGAGCCCGAGGGCGTCCGCGATTTCGCCCAGCACCACAACTTCCGTCTTTCCACCGATCTCGCCGACGCACTGGCCGATCCCGCCGTGCAGGCCGTGTTCCTGGCCACGCCGCATTCGCTCCACGTTCCGCAAATCGAGGCGGTCGCACGCGCCGGAAAACCCGTCTGGTGTGAAAAGCCGCTCGCGCTGACACGCAAGGAGGCGGAACGTGCGGTCGCGGCCTGCCGCGCCGCCGGCGTGGTTCTCGCCACCGGCAACAACAAGCGCTGCTATGCCTCGATGCGGGAGCTTCGGCGAACAATCGATGCGGGCATTCTCGGTAAGGTTCTGCACGTCGAAGCTCATTTCTCCAACGAGCATTCGACCCGTGTCGTCGGGGGTGGATGGCGCGACGATCCGAACGAATCGCCCGGCGGCGGCCTCACGGGCGCCGGTCTTCACGTCCTCGACGCGCTGATCGGGATCGGCGGACCGATTCAAAGCATCGACGCCAAGCTGTTCGAATACAAGCCGCCGCCCGACCCGCGCGATTCACTCGCTGCGCTGGCGCAGTTTTCCTCGGGCGCGACAGGAATGATGGCGACCGTCCGTGCCGCGCCGGTGTTCTGGCGCGTCCATGTGTTCGGCAGCGAAGGCATGGCTGAGGCCCGGGACGAAGACACGCTGATTGTCGGCCGGATTGGCGAGACGCCGCAAACACACGTTTACGAGCACGTCGACTCGCTGCAAGTGCTCGTCGAATCTTTTGCCGACGCGGTCGAAAACCGGACCCCGTTTCTGGTATCAACCGGACAGATGCTCGATCTGATCGGCGCTTTCGAAGCCGTCCTCGCCTCGCTTAAAACCCGCGCCCCTGCGCTCATCAATGGATAATTCTGCAATGAGTGATGTCAAATTCGCCAAGCCGCTTGAAGACTTTGGCGCTTCCCTCGAGCCCATTCGCGAACGCTTCCAAAATTTGCATGAACTGGTCGCAGCCGCACGCGCCAAGCTTGACCGCAACGTGTGGGATTACCTGATCGGTGGGTCGGAAACCGAAACCACCTTGCGGCGCAATCGGCTGGCGCTGGACTCCTTGGCGTTCCGCCCGCGCATCTTGCGCAACGTCAATCCCACGGACACCACCACCACGTTCCTCGGCCACAAGATCGCGATGCCGGTCGCGCTCGCCCCCATCGGCAGCATCGAGCGCTTCGACGCCGGCGGTTGCGCGGCCGTGGCCGACGCCGCAGGCACGTTCGGTTGCCCCATGTTCCAGAGTTCGGTCGCCAAGCCCGAGATCGAACAAACCGGCAAGATCGTTCCGAATGGCTTGAAGATTTTTCAGCTCTACGTTCGGGGCGATCAGGCCTGGGTTGAGGCGATTTTCGACCGGGCAGCGGCCGCGGGCTTCGGAGCGCTTTGCCTCACCGTCGACACCCATCACTACAGCCGCCGCGAGCGCGACATCTCCAAGCGCTACCATGCGGCCTCGGCCCGACAGCCCGATGCGGCGCTTCACCAGAAGGGCCTCGATTGGGCCCAGTTCGACAAGCTCAAGAAGAAATACAAGCTGCCCTTCGTCATCAAGGGCATCGCCACCGGCGAAGACGCCAAACTGGCCGTCGAACACGGCGTCGATGTGATCTATGTCTCCAATCACGGCGGTCGCCAGCTCGACCAGGGCGCTGGCACCATGGATGTGCTGCCCGAGATTGTTGCTGCGGCGAAAGGCAAGGCCACGATCGTCGTCGACGGCAGCATCTGCCGTGGCACCGATGTGCTGAAAGCCATCGCGCTCGGGGCCGACCTCGTCTGTATCGGGCGTCTGTACGCTTATGGCATGGCCGCGGCGGGCCGCGACGGCATCATCCGCACCCTGGAGCTGTTGCAGGATGAAATGATCCGCGACATGGGCCTGCTCGGCGTCAACCGGATGGACGAACTCAGCCCAGCCTATCTGCGCGCCGCACAGCCGGTACGGCCGGCGCACGTCCTCAGCGCATTCCCCTATATCGACGCGCCGGACGACCGCTATTAAGCGGCGCGTCGCCCAGCATCACCGGCCCAACAGCACCATCGAGATCGCGGGCACGTAGGTGATGACCAGGAGTGAGGCGAAGTTAAGCGCCAGGAACGGCATCACACCACGGTAGATGGTGCCGAGCGGTGCATGGACCACCGCTTGGGACGCGAACAGGTTGAGACCGAATGGCGGCGTATACATGCCGATGCTGAGATTCACCGCCATGATGATTCCAAAGTGAATCGGATCGACACCGACGGCCTGAACCACAGGCAATAGCAGCGGCGTCAAGATCATGATCGCCGCCGGCGGCTCGAGGAAGCTGCCCATGATCAGCAACAGGACGTTGATCGAGAGCAGCAACGCCCATGGCGGCATGTTGAGCGCGTGGATCTCGGCGACCACCTGTTGCGGCATACCGCTGGTCGTCAGCATCCACGAATAAAGCCCGGCGACCGTCACGATCATCAGGATTTGCGAGATCAGGAACACGGCGCTCTGCGTGATGCGCCAGAGGTCGCGCCAGCCGACTTCGCGGTGGATGACCATCGTGACGAACAGCGAATAGATCACCGCAACGCCTGCTGCTTCGGTCGGCGTGAACACACCGCCGTAAATGCCGCCGAGGATGACGACGATCGTTCCGAGCGACCAACTCGCCTCCTTGGTCGATTCCCAGATCGCCTTCCAGCGCGCCGGGTCCGTCAACGGCACGGCGTTGATGCGCGCGTACAGCATCACGTAAAGCGCATCGACCAGCCCGATCATGATGCTTGGCAGGATACCGGCCGTGAACAAGGCGACGGCCGACTGTTGCGCCGATACCGAATAAAGGATCATGGCGATCGACGGCGGGATCACCACCGCGATGGCGCCGGACGAGGCGACGAGGCCGGTCGCAAAACGCTCGCCGTAACCGCTATCCCGTAGCGACGGGTAGATCATGCGTCCGATCGCCACGACCGTGCCGACGGCGGTGTGAGACATCGCGCCGAACAGTTCAGAGGCCGCCACCGTCGTCACGCCAAGCGAGCCACGCACGCCGCCGATGACCGATATGGTCCAAATGACCACGCGTCGCGCGATGCCGCCCTTGGCCATGATCTCGCCGGCAAACACGAAGAACGGCACCGCCAGCAGCGGAAAGTTATCGAGGCCGCCGAACAGATAGGTTTGGATCGCCTCCGTCGGCACGTCGGCGACGAACAGCACGGCGACGATGCAGGTCACCAGCAACACGAGAAATATTGGTAACCCGAGAACCAGCAGGATCAGGGGAAGAATGAAATAGACAGCAACTGCGAACATGAGCGTTATATCCCGCGCCTCAACCCACTGTGGACCTAGTGGATGGCATCGTCGGTCTGAGCCGGGTCGCCGCCGGTGAGCAAGCGAGCGACAACGAGGAAGGCCATGAGGAGGAGGCCGATGGGTACCAAGGCTTGCGGGATGACCATCGGAAGCTCAGCGGATTGGCTGCGCTGGCCGAACAACGCGAGATCGCGGATCACAGGCCATGAGAACACCGCGATGGCAATGGCGATTGCCACCAGCACGAGTTCGGACATTAACGAGAGAACCTTTTGCACCGGCTTGGGCATCATCCCGACGATCACGTCCATCCGAAGCTGGCGCCCGGACCACGCCACGACGCCGTTGCCGAAGAACACGCAACCGACCATGAGGAAGAGCATCACCTCTTCGGCCCAATAGATGGAATCGCCAAAGAAGTAGCGGCCAACGACATTCGCAAAGTTCAGCAGGACGCTGGCGATCAACAAAATCCCCGCCAAGACGCGGAGAATCGTCACCAAAGATCGGGATCCTCGCAACAGATAATCGAGCATTCAGTAACCTGCGAGCGGAATTGACAGCGGTAGAGCGAGCATCGGGTGCCGCCCGTTCAGACGGCACCCGAAAGGTCATGTGACTATTTGTGACGAGCCGCAGCGTCAAACAACGTCTTAACGGCCTGGTTGAGCGCCGGCTTCGACTTCGACAGTTCGTCGCCGATGGTCGAGACATTCTTGAGCATGCCGTCGAACTCGTTCTTTGGCAGATTGGTGAACTTTCCGCCGTGTTCGACAAAAGCCTTTTCCTGATCGGCGAAGAAGGTTTTCACGAACGGTGTGATTTCAGATGTCACCTTGATGCCCGCATCGCGGACGACCTTCTGCAGATCGGGCGGCAACGTAGCCATCCACCTCTTGCTCATCACGCCAATCGAGTTCACGTAGGGCTGCTGGGACTGAACGATGAACTTGGCCACATCGTAATAGTGCATTGTCGTATGCACCGTGATCGTCGTCAGCACGCCGTCGATGGCGCCCTGCTGCAGCGCCGGCATCACGTCGGCCAGGCTGAGCGCGATCGGCGAGCCGCCCATGCGGCGGATCATCTCAAGCTGGAACTGCGCCGCAAGCACACGGATCTTCAGACCCTTGAGGTCCTCAAGCTTGTTGACCGGTTTGCGGGTCAAGATCGACGACGGACCGATCGGCGCAAAGCCAATACCTTCAAGGCCTTTGGCTTCACCCCAGCTAAAGATCATCTTTTCGATCGCCGGATCCTGAAGAACTCTCATCACCTGATCGGTGCTCGAGAACAGGCCCGGCGCGCTCGGAGCTTCGAAGCGTTCGTCAACGCCGACGAGGAATTCAGGCGGTCCCATCCAGCCCTGAATCGATCCGAATTGGACGCCCTCGATCTGGCGCGGGATCGAGCCAAGCTGGCTGGCCGGATAAATCTCGGCCTTGATCCGCCCGCCGGAATTCTTTTCGACCAAGGCGGCAAACCGCTTCAGCCACTCATGCTGCGTGTCGTTGATGGTGGCCGTGGCCAGTTTCATCACGAATGTCTTGCCGGCCTGCGCCTGGGCTGCAGGAACCTGCATCAGCACCGCGCCAGCGACAGCCATCGTCGCCAGCAGCAGGTTTCGTCTCGTATTCATACTCAACTCCCCTCGATATCAATGTCGCGCCCGCCATTCGTCAAACGCCGAATGCGTAGTCAGGCTGAATTAATGGCATAGCGCTTGAAAGCTGACCAGGGCCGGAAATTTTCGATTGCAGGTGGCATAACAGCGCGGAATAGCCGATTTTATCCGGTGAGGGAGCCGAGCCCCACCCGCGCCATCATCGAACGGTCGGAGCGTCGCCCCTGCAGCCAGATGAAATCGCTCAGGTCGCTGAAATAACTTCAGGTTGCGATAGAGATCAAAGGCCTATTCCGCGGTGCACTCCAGAACCCGGCCTATCCCTTACGGATTTTCGATGACTCGCGGCTTGCCCATCAGGGCCGGCTGGAACAGCACCGCAGCACACATCGTGCACAGCAGAGAGAGCGCCAGGAGCTTACCCATGCTGGACGTGCCAGGATGGCTCGACAGCCAGAGACTGCCGAATGCGGTCGCCGTCGTCAGGGCGCTCCAGATCACGGCCCGTGTCAGGCTCGATTGCAGCAGGTTGGTCTGCCCTGCCCGCCACGCCATGATGTAGTAGATCTTGAATGCGACGCCGACGCCGAGCAGCAGCGGCAATGCAATGATGTTGGCGAAGTTGAGCGGCATTCCGATCAGCACGCACACCTCAAGCGCAACAATGCCGGCAAGCAACAGCGGCACCAGCGTCAACAGCACATCGGTTAGACGGCGCAGCACGATCCAAAGCAGAATCGCGATGGAGATCAGAGCGAAAAGGCCGGCGTGAAGGAAGGCTCCGACGATCGTGTTGCCGGATTCCAGGATCGAAACCGGCGTCCCGACGGCTTCCGGGAATTGACTTTGAATCGCCCGCGCAAAGTTGCGCAATGTTTCATTGTCGTTGGGGTCGCCCTTCGGAATGGCCTGGAGACGGACGCGCCCATCCGGCGACACCCATTGCCGGAGCAGATTCTCCGGCAGCGTGGCCTCAGTGACCGGACCGGCCTGCAGAAACCCGCGCAGCTCTCCCAGCGCGATCCGCAGCGGCATGATGAATGCCGTCTCAGTGGCCGCGCGTTGGTCGGGTCTCGCCTCCGCCAACCGTGTCAAACTCGCGGCCAACCGGTTCGCGGCATCGGCACCGCGACCGCTCGCAGTCCCGGCCAGTCTGGTCAACATGCCGGCCGCGCTCTTCAACGCCGCAACGTTTTGCTCGTCCGTCGGCGCGCTCGTTCCCTCTTCCGGACGCAACGCCGTCTCAAGTTGCCGCGCCAGCCCCCGGATCATCGCAAGTTTGCGCTCCTGATCCGCGGGCACCAGGTCTTGCACGCTTGTGACGCGCTCGACCTCGGGCATTTTGAGCAGCTGTTCTTTGACCTTGGCCATATCCGAAGCATTGGGCAGCACGACGTTGATGGCGTTGGCGCCGATGTTTCGGTCGGTCCGCAAATCGAGGAAGGTGGCCACCGACTCGACTTTGGGGCTCCGCAGGTTGATCGGGTTGAAATCGAAGGTGAGGTAAAAAAGCAGCGGCAGCCCAGCGAGCGCCACCAATCCGGTGCCCGCGATCACCGGGATGCGATGACGCTCAAGGAATCGATCGACGGGCGCGAGGGCACGATAGCCGACCGCCTCGGGTTCGCCGGGCGGCTTCAGCAACGTCAGCAGCGCAGGCAGTACTGTGATGCTGGTGAGATAAGCGACCAGCATGCCCGCGCCGGCAATCTCGCCAAGCTCCGACACACCCTTGTAGTCGGTCGGAAAAAACGACAGGAAGCCGGCGGCAACGGCAGCGGCCGCCAGCGTCAGCGGCGCGCCGATCTTTTCCGCCGTGTTCGACAGTGCGGTGTGAAGATCGCCAACGTCATGGCGTTCGGAACGATAGCGCACCGCGAACTGGATACCGAAATCCACCCCGAGGCCGACAAAAAGCACCGCGAACGCGACCGAGATCAGATTCAACGCTCCGACCATCATGAGACCCAGCGCCGACGTGACGGTAAGGCCGACCACCAGGTTCAAGAAGACAGCGAGGATAATCCGGCCAGACCGCAGCGCGAGCCACAGGATGATCAGGACAACCACAATCGTGGCAATTCCATTGGCCAGCGCGCCCTCTTGCACGGTGCCAAACTCATCATCCGCCATCGCCACAGGGCCGGTCAGACGGACACGCGCGCCATACACCGGGCCGAGCTTGAGATCTGATGCCGCGGCGCGGATGGCGCTGCTCGATGCCAAACCCGGCTGCAACGCTGAATAGTCCAGGACCGGTCTGACATCGATGAAATGGCGAAGCTCGGTCGGCCCCGGCGTGTGGCCGCTCACCAGCGCGCGCCAGGAAAAATTACCCGGCTTGCCCGCCAGAACCTGATCCACGGTATCGGCCGACATCGTCATCGGCCGTATGAGATCATCGAGCTTCACGCGGCCGGACTGCACGCCAAGGAGACCAAACGACAGCGCCCGCGTCAGCCCGCGCAGTGACGGGTCGCCGGCCAGCGCACCGACAAGCGGTCCGGCCCGGCCGAGGCCTTCCGTCGTCCGCGTCACATCAGCCTCGGACTGAAACAACAACCCGTTCTTGGCGAAGAAGGGATCGCCATCGAGCAGATTCACCGCACGGAAAAACTTCGGCTGCTCGGACAAACGCTTCGCCAAGGCGGCCGTAGCGCCGGTGGCAAGCTCCGGAGTGGGCGCGTCGACCACCACCAAAATCGAGTTGAACGGACCGGGGAACGCTTTCTCGTAGGCCCGTTCCCGCTGACGCCACCCAAGATCGGAAGAAATCAGTTTGTTGACGTCGGTCGTAATGGCGAAGTGCTTCGCCGTGTAGAACCCCGAACCGACCGTAGCGACCACCGCCAAAGCGAGGACGATCCAAGCGTGGCGGCTACACAGGGTAACGATTTGCCTGACAGCGGAAACCAACATGGGACACTAGTGCTTCGTAACCAGGAGCGCGGGCGCCCTGTTCGAAACCTCACGATGGTGTGAAGGGAGACTTGAGCATATCGCCGAACTGGCCCGGACCGTTGCCATTGCAGGCTCAGCCATCAGAGTGGGTTTGGGGCAAGACGGCGAAACGATCATGACGGCGAGGTGTAGAGATTTTTCCGGATTCTCGGCGACAAGCGGGATGGCGGCCCCGTCAGCGCTGCGGCCTGCCCCCCGAGAGACATCGGGCCCGAGCCCCAAAGACCCGATTGGATTCGCGGATATAGACCGAAGTATTTGAAACATAATAATAAAATTCCAAAACGGCCGTTATCCATCCAAAGCAGGAGGTCGCACCGTTTTACTCAAGGCGGCTGCCGCGGCCTATGTCACACAATCCGTACCAAGTCGATATATCGAAGTGACAAACGTCGAACGGGTTCCGCCGGCTTGGCGGGGACTGGGACCGTCAGCCCGGCCGCCAGGCACAGGCACCCCACCGGAAATCCCGGGGGCGGCATTGCGCGACCACGTGAAAATGCTAGATATGACAGGGTATCCCGCGTTGCGGTCGTATCGAGACAGACGGTTCGCCGTTCGCCGATAAGTCGTAAGGTCTGAAAAGCATCCCGATTTGACCGGCGGTCGGCAACTCTAAGCAGCACTGAAAAACAGGCGGTAGCATTGGGCATTCCACTTCTGCAGAAGCTTCACGTTGGCAGCTATCTCATCCGTCAGCATCTGGCGGGGCGGAAGCGCTA
>Ga0070680_100000707_pt1 | contig 23165 bp, 22 predicted proteins | sample KBSC73BmetaG_FD_64672 | JGI IMG/M metagenome (GOLD analysis project Ga0070680, IMG submission 64672) | Corn rhizosphere microbial communities from Kellogg Biological Station, Michigan, USA - KBS C7-3B metaG | ecosystem: Host-associated > Plants > Roots > Rhizosphere | place: USA: Michigan...
TGGGAGGAAGTGATGCGCTGGGAGACGACTCCGAGCCCGGTCGAATTCGACATGTATTATTCGTCGTGATTTTCAGCTAAGCTGTTCCTTTCGGGACGCCGATGGAGGGGAACCCTCCCACCTTCCCTTTCCCTCCATCGGCATCGCCGTCCTGTTCCCTCGCAGAGTGCACGATTCCGTAACCATGCGCCGCTTATGGTCGCGCGCGGGTCACGGAGTGGGCGGATGAACATCAGGGCGAAAATTTACGGCAGCAGCAAACCGCAAGAGCCGATTTTTCGCGACAAGCGGCCGAAGGGCGCCAAGTCCGACGAGCTGCAGAGCATCACCGTGTCGCGGGGAGAGTCGCGGCGCGGCAACAGCCGCACCGAAGATCGTCACCGCCTCTCGGAAGAGAGCGTCACCATCACTCACGACGGCGTTTCCCACCAGGCACAGCTGGTCAACGTCTCGGGCGGAGGCGTGATGGTCCGCGGGCCGCTCCAGCTCAAGCTTTGGGACACGGTCGAACTGCACCTCGGCGAGCACGGCACGATTGATTGCGCCGTGCGCTGGATGCGCGACGACCGGGTCGGTCTCGAATTCGCCCACGAGACCCGCCTCGATTGCTCGTCGGACGAAGTCGCTACCGTTCTTCGCGACGTCATTTCCCGCTCCTTTCCCAACGCGCGCTTCGACGAGGCGCAGCAAGAGTCTCCGCCTCGCCCACTGCCGGTCGAGGAACCGGCGGCCGCCGCCGATGAGGAAGAAGACGAGGAGCCTTCCTCGTGGAAGCCGGACGATCACCGCCGCGCGCCGCGCCACCCGTTGATCTGGTCCGGGACCCTCCATGTCGGGAAACGGCGCTCTCCGGTTCGGGTGCGGAACATCTCCAGCACCGGCGCAATGATCGAATGTACCGACAGCCTTGCCGAGGGCGACGAGGCCGTGCTCAACTTAGGCGACGAGGCTCGCGTGCCGGCGAGCGTCCAGTGGATCGTCGGCGCGCAGATCGGCATCGCCTTCCACAGCCCGTTCGACATGCGCCTCCTGGCGCGCTCGACTCCGGAGGTGGCCGTCGCTGCTCAATCGCCGCAATGGACTCGCCCGTCTTACCTTGAGGCCAGCGCGGAGGAGAAAGACGTATCCGATCCGTGGGATCCGCGCTGGGAGCGTCTGACCATGCGCGAGATCAACCTCGAACTGGCGGGCTTCCTCAAGCGCTAGAGCGCGCCCGCTCGGCCGCACGGCTTCCGTAGATCGCATACAGCACGAGGCCGATCACCTGCGCGGTCACAAAGAAGATCTGCGTGCGGTTCGGAAGACTGATGAACAGGTAAAGGCAGCCGAGGATTCCGAAGGGACCGACGATCCACGGCAGCGGCGCCCGGAACTTGCGTTCGGCATTCGGCTCGCGCCGGCGAAGCGTCAGCATAGCAGCGCACACCGCCACGAAGGCAGCGAGCGTGCCCGCGTTCGCCAGTGCGGCGATCGATGCCAGCGGGATCAGCCCAGCAAAGACGGAAGTCACGATGGCGGTGAAGATCGTGATCCGCACCGGCGTCCCGCGCTGCGACACCCTCGCGAGGCTCGGCGGCAGAAGTCCGTCGCGCGCCACGACGAAGAAGATCCGGCTCTGTCCGTAGAAGAAGGCGAGGATCACCGTCGGCAGCGCGATGACGGCGGCGGCGCCGAGCACCCGCGCCGCCCAGGGCTTGCCGATCTCGCGAAGGATCAGCGCCAGCGGCTCGGGGCTGTCGGCGAAGCCCGTGTAGACGACCGCGCCGATCGCACAGGCCGCGATGATCATGTACAGCGCCACGCAGATCAGCATCGACCCGACGATGCCGATCGCAAGGTCGCGGCCCGGGTTCTTTGCCTCCTCGGCCGCGGTGGCGATCGCGTCGAACCCGTAGAAAGCGAAGAAAATGATCGCCGCGGCGGCCATGACTCCGACCTCGCTTCCCGACGGGCCGTTGCGGGGGAATCCGTGAGGCATGAACGGGTGGAAGTGCGAGGGGTCGAACACGGGCAGAGTCACGACGATGAACAGCGCAAGCGCGGCCAACTTGATGACGACCAGGATGGCGTTGATGGTCGCACTTTCGCGGGTGCCGGCGATCAACAGGCTCGCGACCACCCAGATGATGAAGATCGCGGGCAGGTTGATGACGCCGCCGAGCTCAGGCCCCTGAATGAGCGCGTCAGGCAGGCCTAGTCCCACCGATTTCAGGAACCCCGCTGCATAGCCCGACCAGCCGACCGCAACCGCGCTAACGACCAAAGTATATTCGAGGATCAGGGCGACCCCGATCATCCAGGCGATCAGCTCGCCGAAGACGACATAGGAATAAGTGTAGGCTGAGCCGGAGGCGGGGATCATTGTCGCGACCTCGGCGTAGGCCAGCGCAGCGCAGGCACAGATCACCCCGGCAATGGCGAACGACAGGATTACGGCGGGACCCGCCTTCCCTGCACCGACGCCGATCAAGGTCAGGATCCCTGTACCGACGATCGCGCCGACGCCGAGCGCGATGAGGTGCGGCCAGCCGAGCGACTGCCGAAGCCGGTGCTCCTCGCGCATGTCCTCCCGCGCGACCACCGCCTTGCGGACATTCCAGTTCTTCATGTGGGCTGATCCCTCCCCTTCGTCATTGCGAGCGTAGCGAAGCAATCCAGAAGCGCGCAACTGGATTGCTTCGTCATTGGCGCTCCTCGCGATGACAAACTCGTCGGAAGTTGTGAAAGTTGTGCCTTCAACGCGTGTGCGCGCGCACGCGAGAGCCGCCGTGCGAAGCTTGAAAGTGGACAAGTTGGACAATGTGCGGGGAATCGCTCGCGGGCGTGACTTTCGTGACCTTTCCGAGAGGCAAGCAGCGCCGTCCAGCGGCCGCCCGCGTGACCTTCGCACGAAACGTTGTGACCTTTGCTCAGGCGGCGGCGTCGCGCTTCAAATCGCTCAGCGCGAGCGCTGCGCAACCGGCGTGGTTCTGAGGTTGAAGAAAACTGCGCGGAATCGTTCTTCTGCATCCCACAGCTTGGAGCACAATCGACCCGCTGTAGGACAGGAAAAAATCGGATCAGCGCTCGACCGACAGCCTGTAGATCATCCGGTGGTGGTAGGGCTTGCCCGGATCGACCCGCGCCGAGCCGAACGCCGGATGGTTGGGCGTGTCCGGGAAGAGCTGCGGCTCGAGCGCGACGCCGTCGCCCATCCGGTAAAGGTGACCCTTCTTGCCCACCAAAGTCCCGTCGAGGAAGTTGCCCGTATAGACCTGGATTCCGGGCTGGTCGGTCAGGACCTCGAGCACTCGGCCCGACGCGGGATCCTCGAGCCGTGCTGCGAGCTTGGGTTCCGGGGTCTTGCCTGCGTCGAGCACGTAATTGTGATCTATCCCGTGGCCGATGACGATCTGCGGATCGCGCCCGTCGCGAACGACATCGTCAAGGATCCGCCCCTGAGTCAGGTCGAACGGCGTCCCGGCGACGGATTTCAGCTCGCCGGTCGGGATCAGCGCCTCGCTGACGGGTGTAAACCGGTGAGCGGCCACCGTCAGGCGATTGGTCAGCGCTCCTCCGGGCGAGCCCTCGCCGGCCATGTCGAACAGGGCATGGTTGGTGAGGTTGACGATGGTCGGCGCATCGGTGCTCGCTTCGAAATCGATCGTGAGTGAGCCATGGTCGTCGAGCGTGTAGGTCGTGGTGACGGCCAGCGTTCCGGGATAGCCCTGGTCGCCCGCGGGGCTCACCATCTGAAGCGCGACCCTGGCGAGCCCGCCCTTGTCGCTGACGTCGACGATCTTCCAGACGTGCTTGTCGAAACCGACCGTGCCGCCGTGAAGCGAGTTGGTCTTGTCATTCTGCGTCAGCTGGAAGGTCTTGCCGTCGAGCGTGAAGCGGCCGTTCGCGATGCGGTTGGCGTAGCGGCCGATCGTCTGGCCCCAGTAATTGGGGTGTTCGACGTAGCTGCGCGCATCGTCATAGCCGAGAGTCACGTCGGCGATGTGGCCGTTCCGGTCGGGCGCGTTCAGCGACTGCAACGTCGCGCCGATCGTCATGATCCGGGCGCTGACGCCGTTCGCGCCGGTGAGGACGACCGATTCGATCGGCGTGCCGTCTGGCAGCGCCCCGAATGGTTCCCGCCGTGCCGTTGCCGCGTTCGCTGAGGTCGCCATTGCTCCGGCGCCGACCAGTCCGACCATCCACATCCTCCAACTCATTCTAAGCCCCCCCTTTAAAGCACGCGCACTCCCGGTTGACTTTCATCCGACCGCACGAGCCGGTTGCGCAGCGGCAGCGTAAACGGACTCGCCTCGATCTCGAACTCGTCTCCGGGCTGCGTTCGGAAATCATCGCTGAACGACAAGGTTGCAGTGCCGAAGAAGTGCACGTGGACGTCGCCCGGGCGTCGAAACTGCGCATATTTGAACTGATGCCATTCAAGATTGGCGATGCTGTGGCTCATGTTCGTTTCGCCGGAGAGGAATGGTTTCACCCACGCGACCGAGCCGTTCCGCCAGATCCGGCTGGTGCCCTCCACATGATCCGGCATTGGGCCGACGAGAAGCTCGGGGCCGAGCGCCGCCTGGCGCAGCTTGGAGTGGGCAAGCCAGAGATAATTGTGCCGCTCGGTCACATGATCGCTGAACTCGTTCGCGAGGCAGAAGCCGAGGCGGTGCGGCGTTCCGTCCGGAGCGACGAGGTAGATTCCCGCAAGCTCGGGCTCCTCGCCGCCATCCTGCGCGAATTCGGGCATGGTCAGCGGCTCGCCCGGCCCGACCAGCTGCGAGCCGTCGCCCTTGTAGAACCATTCCGGCTGGCACCCCGTCTCGCCAGCTGCCGGCTTGCCGCCCGCCATCCCCTCAAGGAAGATGCGCATCGAGTCCGTCTGCTTTTCGGCAGCCGCCATTCGGTGCATGCGATCGCGGGCATCCGCGGAGCCGAGGTGAGTCAGACCCGTTCCGGACATCGTCAGGTGAGCCGGATCGTCATGGTCTATCGGGGCAATGATTCTGCCGGCCGCAAGCTCCGCGGCCGAATCTACCTTTTGTCCGAATCCCAGGGCGGCAATCATGTCGGCGAGCGTCGTGCCGGCTTCGATCGCTCTCTGCGATAGCTCGCGCGTTGAGGAAACGCCGTTCAACAGGCGCGCCGATTGGCCGTCGTCGGCAATGACCGAACGCTCTCCGTTGTTGGCGCGATGCTGGAGCAGACGAACCGTATTCATCGTCGTGAATGGCTTGTGCCGACCTCCGGACTCTGCCTAGATGTTTGCGCTAACATTGGGGGACTGGCAATGCAGGGAGCCAACGTTCGGACTGCACCAGGAGCGCCAAGCTACGGACCCGCGCTGGCCCTGCTTGCAACACTGTTCTTCATGTGGGGCTTCATCACCGTCATCAACAACACGCTGCTTCCGCATCTGAGAAGCGTGTTCCAGCTCAACTACACCCAGACGACCCTGATCGAGTCGACCTGGTTCATCGGCTATCTCGTCGCGTCGATCCCGGCTGCGAAGCTGATCGAGCGGATCGGCTATCAAAAAGCGCTGGTGGTAGGGCTTGCCATCATGACTGTCGGGTCGCTCGGCATGATCCCCGCGGCGCGCCTTCCGTCATACGGGGTGACCCTGGCGTCGCTGTTCATCGTCTCTTGCGGGATTGCGATCCTGCAAGTCGCCGCGAACCCCTATGTCGCGGTGATCGGTCCGCCCGAGACGTCGGAATCCCGGCTTACGCTCGTACAGGCGTTCAACACCACCGGCGACTTCCTCGCTGTCGCCTACGGCCAGCACATGATCCTCGCGCGCACCGTTGCCGGCACGCAGCTCGAGAGCGCTCAACTGACACTAGCGCAGCGGATGGCGGATGCTCAGGCTACTCAGCTGCCCTACCTGATCGTCGCCGCGGTCCTCGCGCTGCTCGCAATCGTCATCTGGCGGGCGCGTCTTCCCGAGCTTGGCGCAGCGACCCGCCGGGTGAACGCGGAGGCGCGCAAGCATTTGTCGCTGTGGCGACACCGCAACCTGGTTCTCGGCGTCGTCGCGATCTTCGTCTACCTCATCGCCGAGATCGGCGTCGGCAACCTGTTCATCAGCTTCGCTTCGCAGCCCGACATCGGCAACATCACCCATGAGCAGGCCGCCAATTACCTGATGTTCTTCTGGGGCGGCATGGCCGTCGGGCGATTCCTCGGCGCGTTCATCATGCGCGCGATCGCCCCGGAGAAGGTACTCGCCGCCTTCGCGATCGGCGCCTTCGTGGTGATGATCGTCGCGAGCTTCGCCCATGGCCCAACCGCGATGTACGGCCTGATGGCGGTCGGCTTCTTCCATTCGATCATGTTCCCGACGATCTTCGCTCTCGCGATTCGGGGATTGGGGCCGCTCACCGAGGAAGGGTCGGGCTGGCTCATCTGGGCAATCGCCGGAGGCGCCCTGGTCATCGTCCAGGGCAAGCTTGCGGACCAGTTCGGAATTCAGCGGTCGTTCCTGCTCACCGCCGCCTGCGAGCTGTTCGTGCTCTTCTATGCGCTGTGGGGCACGCGGAGCACCGAGGCACTCCCGCCGGAACGGCCGGAGAAGCTCGACCCCGCCTAATAATCCTTGCTGACCCTGATGGTCGCGCTCGAGCGGCCGATGGTCGAGACTGTGGACAGGATCGAAAGCCAGCGGGTCATTTGATATTCGACCTGGGTCGCGGAATAGCCGGCGCCGTCGGTCACCACCTCCACGTAGAGCTTGCGGGTGATGTACTTGCCCGCGCCGATCGCGGTCTTCTGGCCGGTCGCGACGTCGGCGGGAACGATGCGCAGGCGGTCGAGCCCGATTGCCTTGCGCAGCGCGTTGATCGGGTCGAGGCTGCCCGAACCGGATTGAAGCGCCGCCACGGCCGAGGCGAGCTGCAGCGCGTCGGGAGCGGACAGGTTGGTGATCGAGGTGCCGAACAGGATTCGAGACAATAATTCGTCCTGCGGCAGCGGCGGCGAGCTGGCGAAGGTGATCTCGGGCTTGAGGCCGGTGCCACGGACGCTGACGGTGGCGTCGAGGCCCTGGACCGCGGCTTCGGCGTGGATGTCGAGCAAAGGATTGGGCGGGCTCTCGCCCTCGAAGCGAATGACTCCACGGTCGAGGCGGAAGATCCGCCCGGCGAAATTGTAACTTCCGTCGACGAGATCGGCGCGGCCGGTGAAGCGCGGCGCATCGGCATAGCCGCCGATCGCGAGGTTCGCCTTCCAGTGGCTGCTGATGCCGAGGCCGGTGACATTGAGGTCGCCGCCCGCCACCTTGAGGTCGAGGCTCCAATGGTGGACCGCCGCGGGCTCGATCACGTCCTCCTCGTCGAGCCCGGTCTCACGGACCTTGAGCTGCGGCACGGCGGCCGCGGCGCTCGCGTGGCCCAGCTGGAACTGGCCCTTGTTGAGCCGAAGGTTGCCGGAGATGGTGCCGCCGTTCGCTGTCGAATGCAGGCGCAGCGGGCCCGTGACGCGGGCCGCGACGTCGTCGCGGTTGAGGAGCAGTGCCTGGCTGGCGTTGAAGGCAAGGTCGATCAGCGCATTGCCGCCGGAGAAAGTCACCGATCCGTTGCCGGTGACGGAGCCGCCGCCGCTGGTCTGGCCGGTAATCTGGCTGAAGAGCAGCTGCGGCCCGGAGAAATGCGCGTCGGCGGCGAGATGGTCGATGACCATGCCGGTGACCTGGCTTTCCAGCCGCGCGTTCTGGGTGCGGAGCGATCCGCGGATCACCGGGTCGGCGAGACGGCCGCCGATGTCCGCGCCGACTGCGAGCGGGCCGGACATGTCGATGACCTCGCTGCCGGTCAGCCGCCACAAAGTGTCCGCAGGGCCCGCGTAGCGGATTTGGGCGAACAACGGCGCATTCAACAGCTCGGCCATCAGCGGACCGTTGCCCATCGGGGCGAAGCGCGCCTGCGCCCGGCCGATGATCGCGCCGTCGCTCGCCGCGACCGCGCGCAGCGCCGCCTGGTTGCCGTTGACGATGGCCGCAACGCCGACGTCGATCGGCTTTGACGCGAGCACGAGGCCTGCGCGACTCAGCCCGCGGACCTTGAGGTCGAGGCGGCCGCTACGGTTCGACTTCCATGCATAATCGACGCGGCCCGACGCCGAACCCGAAAGGTCGAGATTAGGCCAGAAGATGTCGAGCACCTCCAAGGGCATGGCGGCGACCTGCGCGTGGACTTCGGGAGCCGACCCGCTGCGGCCGGAGACGGTCGCGGCGCCGCCGGCGAAGCTGACGCTGGTGGGGCTGAGCGCCCAGCCGTCGCCGGCGCGAGTCAGCACCGCGGGCTGGTTGAGGACGAGCGGCTGGCGCTCGATATGGCCGTTGCCGGTCAGGCGGATACTGTCCGGGGACACATCGGCGAGCATCGCGAAATCGAAGTTGGCGCCGCGGCGGCCGGCGAACTGGGCGCGAACCTGGCCGGCGCCGTTGACGAGCCTTGCATTGGCGGTCAGCCGGGAGAGCGTGATCCCCGCGGCGTCGACGCCGCGCGCGTCGACATTGCCCTCAATCGTGGTCTGCTCGTCGGCGATGATGACGACTCCGTCCGCCCGCCCACTCTTGGCCGCGAAGGCCCCGGGGAAGCTCGCGTTGGCCGCGGTCAGGTGCGCGTCGATCCGCTGCGCTCCCGAGACCGGCGAGAAATCGAGGATCCCGCCGACCGTGCCGTCGGCGAGCGTCAGGCGGCCAGTGAAGCCGCCCGGATCGGAGCGCAGGCTTCCGCTGGCGTGCGCGCCGCCGGCATCGAGCGCGGCGATGGCGATCGTCGTCGGCCCGTTGTGCGGAAGCAGGATCTGGCCATTACTGGTGAACGGCCCGAGCTTCGATCCGCCGCTCGCGCGATAGTTGAAGCCGGCCGGAATCGGGTCGAGCAGCAGGTGCATCGCCTTGATTCCGAGCGCGTCGTTGGGTCGTTCTAGGAACAGGTCGACGCGCGGGCGCTCGATATTGCCGTCGAGCACCAGCTTCAGCGGCCCGTATTTCGCCTGGCGACCGGTCGCGACGATGTGAAACGTGCCGTCCTTGAACCGCTCACCGGCGCCCGACAGCCTGAGCTTGGGGGAATAGAGCTGCAGGTTGGTGAAATGGACGATGCCGTCATTGCCGCGCTCGAGATTCGTGGTCAGCGATGGAAGGCCCCCGGTGAGGCTGGCGAAGAAGCTGTTGTCCAGCCGGCGGACCCACGCCTTGGCGGTACCGACGACATGGCTGCCGTGGCCGTTGGGGCCGGGCACGACCTTGAGGTCGGTCATCACGTCGACGATCCCGATGCCTGGGATCAAATAGCGCTGCATCGCGCCCGAGAGCAGGACCTGGAATCGGCCGGTGACGAGGTCGATCAGCAGCGAGATCTTGCCGTTCCACTTGGCGCTGGTGAGCCTGAGCCCGTCGCCGCGCACGAACTTCGGCGTGATGCTGAGCCATCCTTCGATACTGGGATTGGCGAGCATTGCGCCGGCGACGTCGCCGATTCCGGTGATCGCGCGCGCCGACAGGCGGATCGGAACGCGCATCGGCCAGGGCGTCAACCGCCCCCGCCCCTCCGCGTGGAGGCCGACGAAGGCATTATTATCGAACTGCACGTAGTCCGAGGTCAGCCGATAGGAATAATCGGCGGTCGCGAAGGGACCGTCGAGCGTCCACAGCATCCGGACGTTCCTGCCGGTCATATTGGGGAAAAGCGCCGGCGGCTTCACCAGGTCGACTCCGAGCCGCATGCCGCGGTAGCGGTTGTGCGCGAGGTCGACGGCGCCTTTCGCAACGGCGTGGAGCTCGGGCGAGGCGGCGGTCAGTTCGCCGTCGAGAACGCGATCCTTGAGCGTGGCGTCGCCGCGGATCGTGACCATGGGCACGGTCAGCCGCTGGAGCTTGCCGGTGAGGAATTGCGAAGGCGCCCAATGGCCCTGCAGCCGGTAGCGGCCCTGGTCGACGCCGAGCGCTAGCCGGGCGGTTGGGCGTCCAGATAGATCGAGCGCCGCGGTGCCGCGCCAGCGGGTCCAGCTGCCCTTCCCGCCCACAGCCAGGTTGATCGACCGCTTCGTTCCAATCAGCGCCGGGACCAGCCCGTCGGCGGGCGAGATCGCGCGGGCGGCGACGTCGAACTTGTTGCGGTCCGGCTCGGCATCGAGGTGGAAAGCGATGCGGTCGCCGCCGTTGTTCATCAGCGCCTTCAATTCGACCAGCGCGCGGCCGGCGTGGACGTCGGCCTTGCCCCACAGGCGTCCGCTGCGCGGCTTGCCACTGACCTCGGGACCGACGTCGAGGCGGTCGATGCGGAGCTCCCCGACATGAATGTCGAAGCCGGGGAGGATCGGGCCCTTCTTCGTGCTCGGCTTGAGCTTCGGGAGGCGGATCAGCGTGACTCGCTCCGCCGTGACGCTGCTGATGCTGAGCTTGTTTGCGAGCCAGGCGCCGGGCGTCCAATCGAGGTTGATGTCGGGCGAGGTCAGGAAGACGCCCTGCGGGTCTGCCACGCTGACGTTGCGCAGCTGGGACTTGCCGAAGATCGAGCCGTCGATCCGGCCGACTCGGATGCGGAGACCCGAAGCCGTCTCGAACCGGCCGAGCTGGTCGACGATGAAGCGGTGGCCGGGCGCGCTGTCGAGGAGGACAAGGAGCGCCGCCAGGAGGAACAGGAACGCGATGAACAAAGCGAAAAGCTCATCGAGGAGCCGCAACCGCCAGTCGCGCCTGACACGGATGGGAGCGGGCTCTGCCTCGGTCCGCTCGACGACGGCTTCGGCCATCAGAAGGCCTGCCCCAGCGACACGGTGACAGCGAACGGCCCGTCGCCTTTCTGCGGCTCGAGCGGGAAACCGAGGTCGACGCGGATCGGGCCGAAGCTCGAATAATAACGGACTCCGGCGCCGACCGCGAAGCGCCACTTGCCCGATCCGGGGAGCGCGTTCGTGCTGAGCGCGCCGCCGTCGAAGAACGGCACCACGCCGAAATTGCCGCCGAACTGCTTCAGGCGGATTCGGCTCTCGAGCGCGAACTCGGCGAGTCCGCGACCGCCGATGGGGTCGCCGGCCGCGTCCTTGGGTCCGAGCTGCTGGTAGCCGTAGCCGCGGACCGAGCCGCCGCCGCCCGAATAGAAGCGTCGCGACGGCGCGAGGTCGAACGTGCTCGCGCCCAGGATCGTGCCGATGCGTACGCGCCCGGCGACCACGACGCGGTCGCTGGCGGGATAATAAGCGCTCGCGTCGATCTGGGAGCGGCCATAGGTCAGGCTTTGGCCGTGCCCCGAATATTCGGGGCTGATCCAGCCGCTGAGGCGAAAGCCCCGCGTCGGGTCGAGCAGATTGTCGCTGCCGTCATAGCCGAGCGTCAGCGGGAGCGCGGCAATGAAGAAGGTGCGCGTGTCCTTGACCCCGTCGGGGCTGAACACGCCGTTCTCGTCGGTCGCGAGGAGCTGGGCGCCGTAGCTCCAGGTCCATTTCTTTTGCCAGATGAAGTTGCTCAGCCGCTCGATGTGCCCGGCGAGCAGGATCGTCTTCGCCTCGAACGCGTCGAACTTCTGGTGCGACGCGGTGAACTGCAGGTCGAGCGTCTGGTCGCGCTGGACGAAATTCGAGCGGCGCACCTCCACTCCGGCAAGCTGCTCGCTCGTGCCGGCGATTCCGCGTAGCGTGAGCGCACCTTCCGGGTTGAAGAAATTGCGGTCGGTCCAGGTCGCCTCAATCAGCGCCCCCTGCCCCGTGCCGTATCCAATGTCGCCGGCGATCGTGTGCTGCGGCGCCGGCTCCAGCCGGACGTCGAGGTCCACCACTCGGCCGCCTTCCACCGGGACCAGCCGGATGTCGGCATTGGCGACGAGCGTGGTGGCGATCAGCGCGCGCCGCAGATCGTCGATCTTGGAGCGCTCGAACCGGTCGCCGGGCCTGAACCGGGCGATGATGCCGACGTGACGGGCGCTGAACGGCGGGCGGCCGCTGACCCGGATGACGCCGAAGCGGGCGACCGGTCCGGGGTTCACCGGCAGCTTTAGCGACGCGAGGTGAGTCTGGTGATTGACCTCGATGTCCTGGTCGCCGAGCTTTGCCTCGGCAAAGCCCTGTTCGCCGAGCGCGGTGGTGAGCGCGGCACCGGCGGCGATGACGTTCTGAGCAATGACCGGATCGCCGGCCTTCACGGCAAAGCTGGCGCGCAGCCTTGCGGCGTCGGCGCCGGCGGAATCGAGGCCCGGCAGCTCGACCGAAGCAAAGCGATACTGGATTCCGGGCTGGGCGGTCAGGATGACCCGCAGCGTCTCGCCGCTGCGCTCGGTGCGGGCGTCGACCTGCGCGTCATAATAGCCCTGGCTTCGCAGCAATTGGGTGAGAAGGTCGGAGTCCGCGTTTGCGCGGCGGCCGATCTGCGCCGCGTTCGCAGGATGCTTGCGCTCCGCTTCGAGCGTCGATTGCTGGCGAAACGACTTCAGCAGGTCCTCGGCATCGCCGACGGTCGAGACCCCTTCGACCTCCACCGTGTAGTGGATCGTGCCGGTCGCCTCGGTCGTGCCCTGGCGCGGAGCCTGCTGAACCGCCGGCGTTGCCGGCTGCGCCGAGAGGTTCGTGTCCTTCGCATTGAGATCGGGCCACTCGACGCCGAGGTCCGGCATCGGCGCCAGCGGCGCATTCGGGTCGAGCTCTCCCGACTGGGGCGGAGGTGCCGGCGGCGGGGCCGGAGCAGCCTGCGCGAGCGCAGCCGCGGCGGGCAAGGCTGCGCAGCCGACCGCGCACAGCAGCCGCGCTGCGCCCGACACTGGACCCCGCCCGCTCATCAAGTGAGCAGCCTTACCTACCACTCCTGAACCGCGCCAGTATGCGCGGCCTGCGGTCGGGCGCGATTAGTGAACGGTCCCGCGGACCTCTTCGCTGTTCAGAGTGGCGATAAGCCGCTGGATGTGCCGCCAGTGGCAGAAGCGCACGACATTGCCGTCGTCGCGGCTGCGCTCCGCACGAATCGCGGCCTCCGCGGCGGCTTCTTCGCCGAAGCGCTCGATGAGGTCGGAAGCATCGTTCAGCGCAAGGCGGCCATGGATAAAGGGAGCGTCCATAACCGGCGATTTAGCGCGCTCCCGTTTCGCGACTGCCGACAAATGTCGTCAACGCGTCATTGACCATCGAATGGTGGCGTTTGCGCGAAGGCTCTGCCATTGGCCCTGCCATGCAAGGCAGCACAACAAAGGCGGGAGGATGTTTCCTCGCTCTCTTCCTCCTGCTGGGCTTCGTCTACGGGCTGTCGATCCGCAATCCGCTGAAGGGCGTGCTGATCGGACTTGCGGTAGGCGCGGTGCTCGCGATCGCGACCTGGCTGATCGATAAGGCGCGGCGCGGCAGCTAGACGATCCGCCGCCCCGACCAGATCACCCGGCCGATCACCTTGATGTCGCTGAGGCTGCAGCCGGGCCAGTCGGGGTAAGCGGGATTGTCCGACTGGACTGTCACCCGGCGGCCGGTTGGATTGAGCGCCAGCCGCTTCACCACTACGGCGTCGTCGATACGCAACACATAGATTCCATCGCGCAAGCGATCGGCCGAATCGCCGAGATCAACGAGGATGTCGTCACCGGCGTTCAGCGTCGGCGCCATCGAATCGCCCTCCACGCGAACGATCGACAGTTTCGACGGCTGGCTCGACGTCAGCGCCTTCAGCCAGCGCTCGTCGAAGGCGAAATATGGCTTGCCCAGTTCCTCGGTCACCACCGCGCCCGGGCCTGCGGAGACGCTTACCGGATGGCGTTTGACGCTGAGCAGGCCGGAAGGCGAATCCTCGCTTTCCGGCGGTCCGCCGAGCAGCGTTTCCGGGACCGAAAAGTAGCGCGCGAGCTTGCGCCGCTCCTCCTCCTTGAGCCGCTTGGGCACGCCGCGGCGGACGAACTGCTGGATGTAGGCCGCATTGCGCCCGAGCATGCGTGACAAGCCGGCGAAGTCTTCGCCACGCTCCGCGCACAAGCGTTCAAGGACAAGACGGGGATCCGGCACCATTAATGAGCTCTTAGTACTGATAGGAAACTCCCTAGACAAGTAGGAAATGCGTTGGGAATGGACGGGAAGCCGAGTCGCGAGACTTGATAAGGACATGACAGGTGCATTTGCTGCGAGAAGTGGAAAAGTTTTTGCGTCAGAACGATACGCCCGCCACTCGTTTCGGCCGTGAAGCCGTTGGCGATCCTCGATTTGTTTTCGATTTGAGAAAAGGCCGCGATCCCCGCCCACGTACGGTCGAGCGCGTCCTCGCTTACCTCGAGGAGTGCGCCCAATGATGAAGATGGCAATGTCGCAAGCCGCCGCCGCCCTGGTGCGGGCACTGATCGCCCGCGGCGGGGTGGAGCGAAATAGGATTCTGCTTACCGATGTGGAATCGGTCGACTGGCAGTCGCTGACATTCACCGGCGAGCGTCACCAGATCTCGTTGCGGGTCATCGGCAGCGGCTCGGCTGAAATCGCGCAACGCATCTGTGCGGGCGTGGAAGATGCCGAGTTCAGCATTCCCGGCGTGATCGTCGCGGACATCGCCGCAGTCGGTACTCCGGCGCGGGGATTAGACCGCTCGACCGAGTTCATGATCGAAGCGCTGACGGTCAGCGAAAATTAGCGGAGCGAACGGCGAAGCTCGGCCAGTGCGTCGTGCAGCGCCTGCGAGGCATCCTGCGGCGCAGCCGGGGCTGCTTCCCCGAGCAGGTGCCGTTCGATTCGGTCGTTGAGCTGGCCCGGGGTCGGCATAGTCCTTGGGTCGAACAATCGGACCACGCGCGAATCGGGCCCGAGCTCGGCCAGCACGTCATCGAGCACCAACGGTTCTTCCCCGGGCGGCGGCGGCTCTTCGACACGATCGGTCAGCAGCAGCACCGGCGGCTCTTCTTGGTCGATCTGGCGAACGTCGAATACCGGCACCGGCAGCCGCCGTTTTTCCGGCTTAACGCCGTTCAGGACCCGAAAGCAGACGAGAAAAGCGAGCGCCGCGACGACGGTGGCTCCCGCAGCCCGGAGAGGCCCGCTGAAATTCGGCGCGATCGCCGTGTACGCCGAATATGCAGCGGCCGCCGCGAACAGCGCCGAAGCTGCGCGGTCGACGTTCTTTTCGATCAGCGTGGCCGATCCCGCCTCCATGGCGAGAGAACTAGCCGCAATTGGTTGCGATAGCGTTAGGCCGGAAGTTCGCTCGGCTCGCGGATTTCCTGGACCGCAGGCTGGTTCTCGATCAGGTCGATGAGCGCATTGGTGAAGGCCTCGACATCGTCGGGATTGCGGCTGGTGACGATATTGCCGTCAGTGACGGCTGCTTCGTCGACCACGGTCGCGCCCGCGTTGCGAAGGTCGGTCCGAATCGAGGGCCAGCTGGTTGCCGTGCGATCCCTCAACAGGTCCGCTTCGACCAGGAGCCACGGTCCGTGACAGATGGCGCCGACCGGCTTTCCCTGTTCGGCGAAAAGCCGGATCAGCGCGATCACGTCGCCGTGCAGGCGCAGCTGGTCGGGGTTGCTCACGCCCCCGGGCAGGATCAGCGCGTCGAAATCGTCGGCATTGGCCTGTTCGATCGTGAGGTCGGGCTGGATCGACTTGCCGGGCTTGTCGTGAACCGTGGCCTGGATCGGGTCGCGCTTGAGTGACGCGAGAACGACTTCAGCGCCGCGCTCCTGAAGGATCTGGCGCGGACCGAACAGCTCCCATTCCTCAAAGCCGTCGGTGGCGACGATGAGCACGCGGGCGTCGGAAACTTGCATCGGCAGGACTCCTTCCATCTCACTTCAGGAACTTGCCCGCTCGCTCGCTCGCTTAGACCTCTCAAGGAGACGAGTGAAGCGTTGTTGAGGCATAGCAGCGACACGGAGCCGGGAATCAGCCGAAAGCGGATGGGCCGATACTGGGCCTATTTCGACGCGGACGGGAAGCGGGTCACCGACCGCGACGAGATCGATCGATTGAATTCGATCGGGCTCCCGCCGGCCTATGATGACGCCTGGTTCTGCGCCGACCCGAACGGACACCTGCAGGCGACCGGCGTCGATGCGCGCGGGCGCAAGCAATATCGCTATCATCCCAACTTCCGGCAGAAGCGGGAAAGCGCGAAATATGAAGGGCTGCTCGAGTTCGGGAAATCGCTGCCGCGGCTGCGCCGCCGGGTCGAGCGCGATCTCAAGCGGCGGGAGCTGAGCCGCGAAGCCGTGCTCGCCGCCGTCGTCCGCCTCCTCGATACCGAGCACATCCGCATCGGCAACGAGGAATATGCCAAGCAGAACAAGAGCTTCGGTGCGACCACGCTACGCCGGCGGCATCTCAGGCGCACCGGTCAAGGGCTGATGATGCGGTTCACCGGCAAGCACGGGATCGTCCATGAGATGAAGATCACCGACACGAACCTCAAGCGCATCTGCAAGCGATGCCAGGACCTGCCCGGACAGATGCTGTTCCAATATGTGAACGGGGACGGCGAGCCGAAGCCGGTCACGTCGAGCGACGTCAACGACTATATCAGGCAAGCGACCGGCGGCGAGTTCACGGCCAAGCATTTCCGCACCTGGAGCGCCAGCGTGATCGCTTTCGAACAGATGCTGAAAAAGGCGGAAAATGCCCGCATCACCGTCAAGACGGTGGTCGAGCCCGTCGCCGAAGCGCTCGGCAATACGCCAGCGATCAGCCGCAAGTCCTATGTCCACCCAAGGCTGCTCGAAGCGGTGAAAGAGGATTCGCGGGACCCGCTCGACGGAATGGAGCGTCCGAGCGGGCGAAACCACCTGTCGAGCGCCGAGGTCGGACTGCTGGAATTCCTCGCAAAAGGCGGCAAGCGCCGGCGTAACCGCAAGCCGAAGGCCGCCGCGAACGACCGTAACCACGCCGCCGCTGCTTGATTGAGCGAACGGGCGCGGCCAAGACGTGCCGCATGGGGGTGAATGGCCTCGCTGGGTGGTTCCAGGCGAACCGTGACGGGCTGGTGATCGGCATTGCCGTCGCCGCCGCGCTCGTCGCGGCGATGCTGATCCTGCGCGAATTCGGACGATCATCGGTGCGGCGGGACCCGGAAGGCTGGGGCTGGCGCTCGGTCATCGGCCGCGTGCTCGCCAGGACCAGCCTCGCATTCATGATCCTCGCCGCCGCCGACGTGGTCGGCACCTATGCGGAGCTGCCGCACAAGATCGAGCGCCCGCTCGATATTGCGTTCGTGATCGCCTTCGCGCTCCAGGGCGCGGTGTGGGGCCGCGAGCTGATTCTCGGGCTCATCGGCCGGAAAGTCGCCGAGGAGCAGGGCTCGGGCGCGCTGGCCAATGCGATGGCGATCATCCGCCTGCTGGTCAGTGTTACCTTGTTCGCGATCGCGGGGATCCTCATCCTCGACAATTTGGGCGTGAACGTCACCGCGTTGGTCGCGGGCCTGGGCATCGGCGGAATCGCGATCGGCCTGGCGGCGCAGGGCATCTTCGCCGACCTGTTCGCGGCGCTTTCGATCCTGTTCGACAAGCCGTTCAAGAAGGGCGACACCATCCGCTACGATAACAGCACCGGCACGGTCGAGCGGATCGGCCTGAAGACCACGCGGCTGCGCTCGATCACCGGCGAGCAGCTGATCATGGCCAACACCAAGCTGCTCGAGCGCGAGATCCACAACATGGCCGAGGCCAGGGCGCGGCGCGTGACGCTCTACCTCGCGGTCGGCGGCGACGCGTCGGCCAAGTCGATCGATGCCGTCGCCAACGCTGCCGAAGCCGCGGTGACGGCGCAGAAAGGGTGCAAGCTCATCCGCTGCGCCCTCACCGGCGCGGGCGCCGGAGGGCTGGCGTTCGACCTCGTCTATGACGACGCGACGCGAGATTCGGAGAAACTAGCGGCCGACCGCGCGGCAATCCTGCGAGCGCTGATCGAGGCGCTCCAAGGACACAAGCTCCAGCTCGCCCGAGCCTCCGACCAGCCGCCGGCGCCGCTGCCCTTCTAGGCCGCTTGCGCGCCTTCGATCGGCTCGCCGTCCGGCCTCAGCTTGAACACGTTGGCGAGTGCATTGTGCCAATTCTCGAGTGTCAGATTGGTCCGATATTCCTGCTGCATCTCGGGAGTAAGCATTTCCAGCATCAGGACATTGTCGACCCAGAACTCGATCACCCGGAACCAGGGTCCGCGCTGGCACACTCGCGTCTTGCAGCCGTAGCGGCGGCCAATCTCCTCGACTTCCTCGATACTGAGCGGAGTCGCGACGGCTGCGTGGAACGGAACGTATTGCGGGGACGGTTCGGGCCTGAGGTCGCCGAAGCGCTCGGCGGGATAGAGCGCCACGTCGCGCGGATAGACTTCAACCGACGAGCGTCGGTCATCACCGGCGTGAGCCACCCAGCTTCCCTTGCCGAGCATGGGGAACGGGAGAGCCTCGCCGCCCCAGAGCTCCGCGAGCATCGTCGCCGTCCGCTTCGGATCGTCGGCCGAAATCGAAAAATGAAAGATCATCTGCTGCCCCTTACGCTTGCCCCGAGCGGGAGCGAGGCTACACAATCGCCATGCCGCTCGTCACCATGACGGATATCAAATGTCGAATCGGTCAGGAAGTCGGCGTTTCCTCGTGGATCGCGATCGACCAGGCGCGGATCGATGCCTTTGCCGATGCGACCGAGGACCGGCAGTTCATCCACGTCGATCCGGATGCCGCGGCACGGGGTCCGTTCGGCGGCACCATCGCCCACGGTTTCCTGTCGCTGTCGCTGCTGTCGCGAATGGGCGCCGAAGCGATGCTGATGCCCGAGGGCATGAAGGTGGCGATCAATTACGGGCTCGACCGGGTTCGCTTCCTCGCCCCGGTGCGATCGGGCAAGCGCGTGCGCGGGCGCTTCACGCTTGACTCGGTCGAGGAGAAAGTGCCGGGGCAGGTCCTGCTGCGCCACCTTGTGACGGTGGAGATCGAGGAGGAGGAGAAGCCCGCGCTGAGCGCGGTCTGGCTCACCCTGATTGTGACCTAGGAGAGAAGAATGGCTCGCGATGCCGTGATTGTGTCAACCGCGCGGACGCCGATCGGCCGCGCCTACAAGGGAGCGTTCAACGCGACCCTCGGGCCGACGCTCGGCGCATTGTCGCTCAAGCCGGCAATCGAGCGGGCGGGGATCGATCCGGGCGAGATCGATGACGTCGTCTGGGGCGCGGTCCTCACCCAGGGCACGCAGTTCGGAAACATCGGCCGCCAGGTCGCGCTCCGCGCCGGCTGCCCGGTGAGCGTGTCGGGGATGACCATCGACCGGCAATGTTCGTCGGGGCTGATGGCGATCGCCACAGCGGCGAAGCAGATCGTCATCGACCGGATGGACGTCGTTGCGGCCGGCGGCCAGGATTCGATCAGCATGGTGCAAACGCCGGAGATGCGGATCGCGCCCGATCCGTCGCTGATCGCCATGCACAAGCACGTGTACATGCCGATGCTGCAGACCGCGGAGACCGTCGCCAGGCGCTACGGCATCAGCCGCGAGCGACAGGACGAATATGCGCTCAAGAGCCAGCAGCGGACGGCTGCTGCCCAGGCGGCCGGCCGGTTCGATCAGGAGATCGTGCCGGTGACCACCATGATGATGGTCAAGGACAAGGAGACCGGCGAGGTCTCGCACAAGGAAGTGACGATCGCGAAGGACGAGGGCAACCGCCCCGACACGACGATCGAGGGCCTTTCGTCTCTCAATCCGGTGCTCGGGCCCGACACGTCGATCACTGCCGGCAATGCGAGCCAGCTTTCCGACGGAAGCTCGGCTTGCATCCTCATGGAAGCGGCGGAGGCTGAACGGCGCGGGCTCAAGCCGATGGGCCGCTACGTCGGAATGGCGGTCGCCGGGACCGAGCCGGACGAGATGGGAATCGGGCCGATCGACGCCGTGACCAAGCTCCTCAAGCGCTTCGACCTCAAGGTCGACGACATCGGCCTGTGGGAGTTGAACGAGGCCTTCGCGGTGCAGGTGATCTACAGCGCCGAACAGCTCGGGATTCCCGAGGACCGGCTGAACGTCGACGGCGGCTCGATCTCGATCGGGCACCCGTACGGCATGAGCGGAGCGCGGATGACCGGCCACGCGCTCATCGAAGGGAAGCGCCGCGGGGTGCGCTACGTCGTCGTCACCATGTGCGTCGGCGGCGGCATGGGTGCTGCGGGCCTGTTCGAGGTGCTTTGAAACCGGGGCGCCTCACCGCGGGTTGTCCGCCAAAAGGGAGGAACAGTAGATGCCCGAATCCAACTGCCCGCTGGTCGAACGCATTTCCCGGGTGCTCGCGGGCGCGAAGCTCAGCGTCAATGCCGACGGCGACAACGGCCATGCCGCCGAAGAAGTCGACCGCACCTGGCGCGAGCATGTGAACCAGGCGCTCGCCATCCTTCACACCGCCCGTGAGCCCGACGAGGCGATGGCTGCGGTGGGCGACGCGGACATGTGGCGCAACATGGTCGAGGCGGCAATCGCGCAGCACGTGGATTGAGCCCCCGCGACGCCAGCAAAATGACGAAAGCCAGGCGCGCCGACCCGCGGTGGACTTTGTTCTGCTGCATCCTCGCCTCGAGCCTGAGCTTCGTCGACGGTTCGGTGACGAGCGTTGCGCTTCCCGCGATCCGCGACAGTTATTCGGCCGGCGCGGCCGACGTCCAATGGGTCGTCAACGCCTATCTCCTGCCGCTGTCGGCGCTGCTGCTGCTCGGCGGCGCGCTTGGCGACCACTACGGACGGCGGCGGCTGCTCGTCATCGGCACGACGCTGTTCGGCCTCGCCTCCCTAACCTGTGCGCTCGCGCCCAGCCTCCACCTGCTGCTCGCCGCGAGAGCCGCGCAAGGGACCGGCGCGGCCCTCCTGCTGCCGAACAGCCTCGCCCTGCTTAACGCCGCTTATTCGGGCGAGAAGCGCGGGCGCGCGGTGGGCATCTGGGCAGCCGCCGGGGCTGCTGCCGCCGCGGTCGCGCCGCTCATCGGCGGATGGCTCGTCGGGACCGTGGGCTGGCCGGCAATCTTCTACATCAACCTGCCATTGGCGCTCGGCGCGATCCTGCTCGCGCTCCGCTTCGTCGAGGAAAGCCGCGAAGCCAAGGCCGGACGCACCGACTATCCGGGAGCCGTTCTCGCCACCGCCGGGCTGTTCGGACTGACCTACGGCCTGACCCTGTGGTCCGCGCACCGGCGGGCAGAGCTCATCGCGTTGATTGCCGTGGCCGCAGGAATCGCACTGCTCGGCGGCTTCCTCGTCTCGGAGCGCCGACGCGGCGAGCGGGCGATGATGCCGCTCGAGCTTTTCCGGAACCTCTGCTTCTCCGGCCTCAACCTCCTCACCTTCCTGCTTTACGGCGCATTCGGCGCGGCGATGCTGCTGATCCCCTACGTGCTCATCAGCAGTGGCGGTTATTCGCCGGTCCAGGCGGGACTGGCGCTCCTTCCGCTGCCGGTATTGATGACTGCGGCGTCGCCCAAGATGGGGAGCCTCGCGGCGCGGATCGGATCGCGCGTTCCCTTGACGATCGGGCCGCTGATCGTGGCCGCGGGCCTGCTCCTGTCATGGTTTATTGGTGCGCAGACCACGTATTGGAGCGGCGCATTCCCGATGATCCTGGTCATGGCCATGGGCATGACCATCGCGGTCGCTCCGCTCACCGCGTCGGTGCTCGGCTCGGTCGAGGAGAAGCATGTGGCGATGGCGTCCGGCTTCAACAGTGCGGTCGCGCGGACCGGCGGGCTGATCGCCACGGCGCTCCTCGGCGCCGTGCTCGCGAGCAAGGGCGAGGCGCTGTTCGTCGGCTTCCATGCCGCAATGACGGTGTCGGCGGTGGTCGCCGCACTTTCGAGCGTCGTCGCAGTGACGATGCTCGGCGGGGTGAAAATGAAAGAGGCTGCCTAGGCGTTGGCGTCGATGAATTTCTCGACCACGGGAGCAATTCGCTCACGCCATTTGCGGCCGTTGAAGATGCCGTAATGGCCGACGTCCTTCGCCAACAGATAGTGCTTCTTGGTCGCCGCTAGTTTCGTCGCGAGATCAAGCGCCGCCTTCGTCTGGCCAATCCCTGAAATATCGTCGCGCTCGCCTTCGATCGCGAGCAGCGCCGTGTCGCGAATCGCGGCCGGATCTACGAGTCGGCCGTGGTGCTCCATCTGGCCGTCAGGGAGCAGGTGGCGCTGGAACACCACGTCGACCGTCTGCAAATAGAATTCCGCGGTCATGTCGCAGACCGAGCGATATTCGTCGTAGAATCGCTGCGTCGCCTGCGCGCTCTCCTCGTCGCCCTCGACGAGATGCTTGAACATCTCCCAATGGCTGACAAGGTGGTCGCCGAGGTTCATGGCCATGAAGCCGGCGAGCTGGAGGAAGCCCGGGTAGACCTTCCGCCCGGCACCCGGATAAATCATCGGCACGGTCGCGATCACGTTGTGCTCGAACCAACTGAACGGCCGCTGGGTCGCGAGCGTGTTGATGGCCGTCGGCGCTTTGCGGGTGTCGATCGGGCCGCCCATCATGGTGAGAGTCTTCGGCCGCCACGGATTCTTGTCGGCGTTCATCAGCGCCGTTGCGGCGAAGGCAGGCACCGCCGGCTGACATACGGCGAGCAGATGCGGCCGCTCGCCCGTCCGATCGCCGATGAACTCGAGGAATTCGACAAGGTAATCAATGTAATCGTCGAGGTCGAAGCTGCCTTCCGACAGCGGCACGGACTTCGCGTCGCGCCAGTCGGTGATGTAGACGTCGAAGCTCGGAACCAGACGCTCGACGGTGCCGCGAAGAAGCGTTGCATAGTGGCCCGACATCGGCGCGACGATCAGCAGCGCCGGGCCGTTCTCAACTCCGTCGCGCGCAAAATGCTTGAGCTGGCCGAACGGCTTCCTCAGCAGCACCTGCTCGTCGACGCGGACCTGCTTGCGGCCGACCTTGACGGTCTCGATCCCAAAATCGGGCTTGCCGTGCGGCGCCGCGGCACGGGCGAAGACCTCGAGGCCCGCCGCCACGATCGGTCCCATGGCGTTGTAACCGAAAGGATTGGCGGGATTATTGAGCCATCCGGCGCCGAGACCGGCAAGCTTGCTCGCACCTGCGAGAAGCGAGCGCTGCACTTCATAGGCGTCGTAAAGCATCCAACCTCATTTCCACCCTCTGGTTAAGAACCGATGTGGCCCGCCTTGGCTCCGCTGGCAAGGGGATGCTGCAGCGCAAAGCCGCAGTGCGGCATTTGAGGCTCCCCCGCCACACTGCTAGAGCCAA
>Ga0070680_100000725_pt1 | contig 22934 bp, 15 predicted proteins | sample KBSC73BmetaG_FD_64672 | JGI IMG/M metagenome (GOLD analysis project Ga0070680, IMG submission 64672) | Corn rhizosphere microbial communities from Kellogg Biological Station, Michigan, USA - KBS C7-3B metaG | ecosystem: Host-associated > Plants > Roots > Rhizosphere | place: USA: Michigan...
GGCGCGCCCGCAAAGCCGATCACCGCGCGGTCGGGGCCCAGCTCGCGCTTCACGATGCGGGCGGTCTCGAGAATGAACGGTACATCTACTTCCGGCTCGATCATGCGGAGCTGCCTGAGCCCGTCGAGCGAGCGGATCGGATGCCGGACCACCGGACCCACATTGTCCACCAGCTCGATATCCACCCCGATGCCGATCAGCGGGAGCATGATGTCGGCGAACATCACGGCGGCGTCGAGCGGCATGCGCCGTACCGGCTGCAGCGTGACCTCGGCGCAGAGCTCCGGCTGCCGGCAGATCTCCATGAGCGTCCAGCGCTCACGGAGCGCACGATACTCCGGCAGGACCCGCCCCGCCTGACGCATGAACCAGACGGGCGTACGGTCGGCCGGCTCCAGCCGGGCGGTGCGAACGAAGAGCGACGCGGTCATCCCAGCAGCCTCAGGGCGTCGGCCAGCGGCCGGTGGACGGCGGTGAAGATCGGGGTATCACGCTGCGTATAGCGGCGGCCCTCGGTGGAGCGCAGGTCAATCACGAGCTGCTGGTGGCGCGCGAGCTCATCGGCCTCGTAGGCCACGATGAACTCCTGATCGTCCAGCCCGGTGGTGTACAGCAGTACCTGGCGCACGTCCGAGAACTCATGACCCACGCGCACGTGTTCGTTCATCAGGCCCTGGCGGGCATCGCGGCTCATCAGGTACCACTCGATCGTCTTCGTGAACGGGTAGACAATCAGGTAGCGCAGCCGGTCCGGCAGGTCGAGGGCATGTTCCTGCGCCGTGCGGCGCCTGGTGTAGATCGAGGGCCGGGTCAGGCCGAAGAGCGAATGAGTGACTTCGCAGTAGCGGCCGAGTCCGGTCTGGAGGAGAACACTCAGCGTCTCCTGGATGACCTCGGGCGATGCGGCATGCCACCAGAGCATCAGCTCGGCGCTGGTCTTGAGCGCCAGGGTGCTGTACGCATGCGTGGTGACCGCAGGGGCCGCCCCCTGGATCACTCGGGCAAACTCGTCTCGTCCCTTCTCGCGCTCCCGCTGATCCAGGCGGCGCCAGAGGGGATCGGTCTTGAGGAACAGGTATTGTACGAAGCGCGGCGATTCCGGTGCGGCAGCAGGTTCAGTCACGATTCAGTCGGGGCAAAGAGGCGGTCGAGGGCGGTCGCGAGGTTCGCGCCGTCAGGATATTGCTTCAGATTTGTCATGGGCTGGTGGAGCAGCTTGTTGATGAGGCGGTCCGCCATCTCACGCACGATCAGCTGGTCGTTGCTCGTGAGGCCGGGCAGACGCGCCAGCGCACGCTGCTGCTCCGAGTCCCGGATGGAGTCTGCCCGGGCACGAAGCCGGCGAATGGCAGGCGCCACCTCACGTGCCCGCCACCATTCGCTGAAGCGCTCCGTGCACTCGGCGATGATCGCCTCGGCGGCAGCGACTTCCCCCTCGCGGCGGCGCCGGTTGGCCACGGCGCGCTCCTGCAACGCGTCCACATCGTGGATAGTGAGTCCCGGGATGGTTGCAGCGGCCGGATCAACCGCGCGCGGGACCGACAGGTCGAGGACGATGAGCTGCCGTCCGGTAGGAAGCGCCCGCGCAAGATCGTCCTTCAGCACAACGGGAGACAGCGCGCTGACCGCGGTGACGAGCAAATCCGCCGCCGAGAGCAGTTCCGGGAGCGCCGCCCATGGCGCCGCCTCGACGCCGCACCGGGCGGCGAGCTCGCGCGCGCGCTCCGGGGTCCGATTCACGACGGTGATCGCGGCGCTCGGGGCACGCGAGAGGCAGAGCCGCACGACGGCATCCGCCGTCCGGCCGGCGCCGACCACGACCACCCGCCGGTGTTCGAGTGATTCCAGCTCGGCGTGGGCGGCATCGAGCGCAACCGACATCACCGAGACCGGCGAGCGTGCGAGACCGGTGTCGGCCCGGACCCGCTTGCTGGCGGCCAATGCCGCGGAGCCGAGCCGGTGGAGCCACGGGCCGAGCGAGCCGGCTTCCTGCGCCTGGTGCAAGGCGGATTTGACCTGTGCCACGATCTGGTCCTCGCCGAGCACCATCGAATCCAGTCCGCTCGTAACCCGGAAAAGGTGCCTGGCAGCGGCAGCCTGCACATGGGTGTAGAGATGAGGCTCCAGCTCGGTGACGGCCAGGCCGTGTGACCTGGCAAAGAACTCCGCGAGTTGCCTGGCGCCCGAAGCAGCGTGGGCAACAACGGCGTATATCTCGGTGCGGTTGCAGGTGGAGAGGATGAAGCCTTCGGTCAGACCCGCCGGGAGCCGCGCGAGCAGTCCGCCAGCCCGTTCAGGGGCCAGGCTTACGCGCTCGCGCACCGACAGTGGGGCACTCGATTGATTCAGTCCGACGACGGCAAGCTGCAAGGGCGATTATTCCGGAGCGAGTCGAACCCAAGCTAGTGACGCTCCGGGAGCAGGTGTATCCGCAGTTCTACGGTCCGGAATGCAACGGGCCGACGATAAAAAACGCCCACCTCTTGCGAGGTGGGCGTTGCCAGCTGCGGTGAGCGGGCGCCACGACGTCCCGCTACGGCAACATCAGCCGCACTCCGAGAACCCGCAGACATGGCACTTGACGCAACCTTCGGCGTATTCCAGTTGCGATCCGCAGTCGGGGCAGGCGCCGGACAGTGTCTGCTGCATGCCGCCCATGACCAGTTGTTCCCCACCCTGCGACATCAGGACTTCCTGCGGCACGGCGACATCGCCACCGGCGAGCAACTCCTGCTGGATGCCCTGCTTGTCGTTCATCCAGCGCTCAATCGCGATGCCGACGGCATCTGGCACCGACAGCACCTTGTTGGGTCCGAGGCCGATGACCCGGTCGGAGCTGATCCCGCGCAGCTGCCGGTGGATTTCCTTCATGGGAATGCCGGAGCGCAGCGCGAGGGAGATGAGCCGCCCCACCGCCTCGACATCCGCCATGAGCGCGCCGCCTGCCTTGCCCAGCGACATGAAGACCTCGAAGGGCTGCCCCTTGTCGTCTTCGGTGACGGTGACGTAGAGCGTGCCCAGTGGAGTCTCCAGCCGTCGCGTGGTGCCGCGCAGCATCTCGGGACGCGAGCGCTTCTGGCGGCGATTGAGATTCTCCGCCTCGAGCTCGTGCACGATGCGCCGGAGCCGCTCGTTGTCCGCCTGGATTTCGGCCAGCGCGCCGTGCATGTCGGCTGCGGCCTCACGGGCGCTCGCGTGGCTCATCTGCGCCAGATCCGAGCGCGCTTCCGCGGCGCCGCTGGTGGTGGCCTGTTCCTGCACCTTGCGGGCGGTACTGCCGGTGGAAAGCACCTGCATGTCCCGGCTGCCATCGCGATAGACGGTGACCCCCTTGCACCCGAGCCGGTAGGCGAGGCGGTAGATCTCCTCGACATACTCCTCGGTGGCGTCGTGGGCAAAGTTGCAGGTCTTGGAAATCGCGGAGTCGTTGTATTCCTGGAACGCCGCCTGCATCCGGATGTGCCACTCCGGCTTGATGTGATTGGCGGTGACGAACACCCGCTGCCACCGGGCCGGGACTTCATCGAAATTGATGTGGCCCGCCTCGGCGATCTTCTTCATCAGGGCCTCGCTGTACCAGCCTTCTTCCCTGGCAATCGCCACGAAATCTTCGTTGACGTCCGGCATGAGCACGCCCGCCTGGTTCCGCATGAAGGCCACGGCAAAGAGTGGCTCGATCCCGGAGCTGCAGCTCGCGATGATGGAGATCGTACCGGTAGGTGCCACGGTGGTGACGTTGCAATTCCGGAGCTTCATCATGGGGCGAATGCGATTGCCCCGGGCATCGCGGGCGCACGAGGCATCCGGCCCCCAGATGCTGCGCTCCCATTCGGGGAATGGTCCGCGGATGCCGGCCAGCCGCTCGGACTCCACCTTGGCTTCGTCGTCCACGAATTTCTGGAGCTTGCGGCCCAGATCCACCGCCTCATCCGAGTCATAGGGCACGCCCGTGCGGATGAAGACGTCGGCCAGCCCCATCACCCCGAGGCCAATACGCCGGATCCGGTGGGCCAGCTCGGTGATCTCGGGCAGGGGATACTGGTTGGCGTCAATCACGTTTTCCAGGAAGTGCGTGGTAAGGTGCACCACCTGGCGGAGATGGTTCCAGTCAATGGAACCATCCTTCACAAAGGCACCGAGATTGATGGAACCGAGGTTGCAGACATCGTACGGCAGGAGCGGCTGCTCTCCGCAGGGGTTGGTGGCTTCGTACGATCCCAGCGCCGGTACCGGATTGTACTGGTTGGCGCGGTCAATGAAGAAGACGCCCGGCTCACCGGTGCGCCAGGCGCCATGGATGATCCGGTTCCACACCTCGCGCGCCTTCAACTGGCCAACGATCTCACCACTGCGGGGATGGATCAGGTCGTAGTCGCTATCCGCCTCCACAGCAGCCATGAAGGCGTCGGTGACTGCCACCGAGATGTTGAAATTGGTGATCTTGGTGATGTCATCCTTGCAGGTGATGAAATCCATGATATCGGGGTGGTCCACCCGCAGAATGCCCATGTTGGCCCCGCGGCGGGTTCCCCCCTGCTTGACCACATCGGTGGACGCATCATAGAGCGACATGAACGAGACCGGTCCCGACGCGACGCCCATGGTAGAGCGCACAATGGCGTTCTTGGGCCGAAGCCGGGAGAAGCTGAAGCCGGTACCACCGCCCGACTGGTGCACCAGCGCCATGGCACGGAGGGTGTCGTAAATGCCGCTGCGGCCGTTGGACAGCGCATCGTCCACCGGCAGGACAAAGCAGGCCGACAACTGACCCAGGGGCCGGCCGGCATTCATGAGCGTCGGGGAGTTGGGCATGAACAGCCGGTCGGCCATGATGCCGTAGAACGCCTCCGCCAGCGTTTCGACCGCTCCCTCCGACGCGCCATACCGCCGGTCCGGCTCGGCGATGGTCCGGGCGACCCTCCAGAACAGGTCTTCGCCGCGTTCCACCGGCTTGCCCGACTCATCCTTGACGAGATACCGCTTTTCCAGGACGGTGATGGCATTCGGCGACAGCGAAACCGGTTCCCGAGGAGTCTGGGAATGCATGCGGAGTCTCCCACCTGCGGAATTAATAAATGAAACGGTGTGCCGGCTGACACACCGGGACGATCTTCAACCGTATTGTCTCGCGAAGGATTCCCTGCCCCGAAATCGCTGCGGTCAGACCGGCCGCCCACTCATCAGGAACGGAGGCGCAAGCTAGGACAAATGGACGGCAGACACAAGACAGAGGAAAGTGGCGACACAGCTGGAAGTTCCGGTTTGCACATCACAAATATGTGTCGTGGGTCGTCAGTCAACCGTCGACTGTCGACTGTCGGCCGACGACCACAGCTGCCAGTCACCCGCCTGATGCCTTCCAGCTTGCATGACGTAATGCCGCCAGGTCGCCTCAATCCGTTGCGTCAGCGCCGCATCCACCGCGCGCACGATCCGGCCTGGCACCCCCATGACCAGAGAGCCGGGCGGAATCCGCATGCCTTCGGGCACCACCGCACCCGCCGCGATCACGCTGCCGGTGCCAACGTGTACATCATTCAGGAGGATGCTTCCCATCCCGATCAGGCAGTCATCTTCGACAGTGCAACCATGAAGTATGACCCGGTGCCCCACGCCCACCCGCCGCCCGATCCGGCAGGGTGCACCTTCGTCCACGTGCACGATGGTCCCGTCCTGAATATTGGTGTCGTCGCCGATCGAAATCGGCGCCATGTCACCCCTGAGCACCGCCAAGTACCAGACGCTGCTGCGCTCGCCCAGGGTGACGTCGCCCAGCACCACCGCCCCCGGAGCGATGAACGCCGAGGCCGCCACGACAGGACGGACGGAAGCGGCGCGACTCACCGGGAGGACGGGAAGCTGAGCTGAGTCCAGGCGCCCACCGCCGCGCCGTTCCTCTGGGCCGGTGTCCATTCCAGGCTCAGCGCAATGGCTCGCGCCGCGCGGTCGAACACCCGGTTGCCGGAAGACCGCAGCAGCCGAACCTCCTCCGATGCACCCGACAGCCCGACATAGATCCAGAACTCGGTCGGGCGCGCCACCCGGCGCACCCCGTCCGGGAGCGCCACGTACGGCGTGGACAGCGGACTGGGCCGCACATCGAAGCATTCGGTGCCGTCCCACTGCGGCCCCGGCTCGCACGGATCGGTGCTTGATGGCAGGGCGGCCTCATCTGCCCCTGACGGTTGGGTTGCCGGCGCTCCCAACGGCGTCAAAACCGGCGCGAGCAGAAGCGTGTCGTTCCGATGGACCGACACGGTCTCGGCGTAGAACCGGTGACGCGGCGCTGAAATGGCCACCACATGGGTGCCTTCCGGAAGGCGGGTCACGGCCGACATCGCCCGGCGCTCATCAATCAGCACCTCGGATCCCGCCGGCAGGTTCCTGATGCGGAGCGCGCCCGAATCCCGCACCAGCGTGCCCGCCGAAGGCGGAACAGGGGTAGTGACGCGCGAACTATCGGCGGCCGCCACTGGAGGCGCCGGCGGCGGACTCGGGCTCCGCAACGAATCTCCATGCCGTCTCCGGTTCGAATCAGCGGCACGCGCGCTCGCCAGAGCCGTCGAATCGGCCGCTCCTGACGCAACCTTGCTCGTGGCGGGCTGCCCCCTGCGCCAGTACCAAAAGCCAGCCGCCCCCGCCACGATGAGCAGCAGCAAGACAACTGGCCAGGCCGAACCACGACCCCGTTTCATGGCCGCCGAGCGATTGGCAACCCGCCGCGCGCCCTGGCGAGCCTCGCCGTCATCCCTGGGCACTGTCCGGCCCTGACCGGGCGGTGGCATCGGCGGAGGCATGACCGGCGTTGCCACTGTGGGCTCCAGCGCGGGCCGCGGCGGATCCTCCCCGGGCATCAGCACAATTGGCGGGCCGGTCCTGGTCTTGGCCCGCACGATGCTGGGCGCCACTTCCTGGCCCGCCAGCGCTTGCTCCAGTTCGGCCGCCGCCTGGAACCGGTCCTTGGGATCCTTGGCCAGCATGCGTTCGATGACCGCGTACAGCGAGCGCTCGTCGTCGGTGGTGAGCTTGGGCCGCGGCAGCGGCTCACTCACATGCTTGTAGCCTATCTGAAATCCATCGTCGCCGTCGAAGGGCACATCGCCCGTGAGGCACTGATAGGCGACGATACCCAGACTGTAGATATCGCTCCGGCCGTCGGTGTCCTGGGCGCGTGCCTGCTCCGGGGACATGTAGCGCGGGGTACCGATGGAGAGGCCAGTCCCGGTGAGGCGCTGCCGGGTAATGGCCTTGGCGATGCCAAAGTCGGCCAGGACGGCTCGACCGAACTCATCCAGCATGATGTTGTCGGGCTTGATGTCGCGATGGACCACGCCGTGGTCAGCGGCGTATCCGAGGGCCGCCCCTGCTTCCAGCAACAACCGGCGGATTTCGGCGGGACGCAGTTGTCCGTGCTCCTTGAGCAGGTCCTTGAGTGTCCCGCCCCGCACGTACTTCATGACGAAGTAGATGACCTGCCCCGAACGTCCTACCCGGTAGATCGGAATGATGTTCGGATGCTCCAGCCGGGCCGCCGTCCGGGCCTCATGCTGAAACCGTTCGACAAATTCGTTGTCGAATGTAAAGGAAGCCGGCAGCACCTTGATGGCCACATCGCGTTCCAGCGCGCGCTCGCGGGCTCGATACACCAGCGCCATCCCGCCGCGGCCAAGCTCCTCGAATTGATCGTATTCTTCCGAGAGCGCTTCCCGCACCAGATCCGTTTCACTCGCCTGACCGGTGGCGAGACGACGCATTGGCGTGGTCGCGAAGAGGTCCTGGCCGCAGGCCGAGCAGAAGCGGGAGCCGTCAGGCAGAGCGGTGCCGCAATGAGTGCAATGCATGTACTCGAAGCTACCGGGCTCCAAGAACGGGCGTCAAGCGCAACCGGCTCGTCGCGGAACGTGAGCCACATCTGGCGGAACGCGTCGGGCCACTGCCGGTCGCGGTCCTGACGGCACAGCGCCCGCGAGGCGTAACCTCAAGCAGCAATCTCATTTGGCCGTGGGCGCCGCAACGCCGCGGCCACTTTCGCCGGATGGCACGGCCGATGCTCAATCCGCCAGCCGGACATCATCCGGAGATTGAGCGTGGTACCGACGCACACCATCGTGTTCGGCCAGCAGAAACTGCGCAACGCGCTGCGGGGATCACATCAGCACGGGCAGGCACTGGATTACGGGTTTGTGCTGCATGCCCGCAAGCGGGGGCGCCGCACGGCCCTTGGTGTCATCACGCCGGGCGGCGAGAGTCTCGTTCTTACACCTCGCCTCCTGGCAGGGCTCGCCCGCCGGCCGCTCTGGCTGTTCGGGACCGCACCGGTGGCGCTCGAAGCCGGGGACGCACTGGAGGGAATGCCAGCTGAAAGCATGAATGACGGCGATACGCCGCTGGCCTCGGTGCTGATGCACGTGGAGGGCCTGGATCGCTTTGCGCCAGGCGCCCAGCGGGTGGTGGAAGTCGAGGCACGGGTTATCGCCGACGCACTGGTGCAGCCTCTGGTAGTGCTCACCACTGCGAAACCCGGTTCTTGGCCGTTGTAGGTCGCGGCTTCCTGCCCGTCCTGTCTGCCCTGCCCGCCCCGTCCGTCTTGTCCGCCCTACCGCCCCACCACCTCAAACCGCGCCTGCCGCTGGTCCTTCTTGCCGGCCGCATCGGTGATGCTGACCTGGAGCGTATAGGTACCCGGGCCAAGCTTCTCCAGCGAGAGGTCGCGGTGGCTGCCCGCTCCTTCGTCGCCCGCTCGATCATCAAAACGAAGCTTGATTGCCGTGCTGCCGCCGCCGAACAGCTTCCGCAGCAGCCCGCCACCGCCGGTCCCCTTCCTGACTTCGATCTGGGTAACGTAGCCTGCACCCGGCGCCACGCCGAAGACTTCGTAGTACACCTGCAGCGTGTCGCCCCTGGCGTACATTCCTAGCGGGTTGAAGTAGACCGAGTCGGCACGGCCGCCCGGAGCCCAGGCCAGCCGAGCCATGCTTGAGCCCAGCGCAAGGTCACTGAGACGTGGCAGTCCGGCATTGACCGACACGACGCGCACCGTATCGAGCGGCTCCACCATGCCCGCATCCGCTCCCTGCTCCACTGCCACCCGGTACGTCAGGCTGCCAGGCGGGACTTGAACATCCACGCGCCCGAGCAGGTGTTCCCGTGCGGGTACCGGTTCCGGCGAGATGAACTTGCGCGTGGTGTCAACCGACGCGACCACTGCGCCGGTCGAGTCCATTGCCGCGAAGCGCAGCCGGACTGCGTAGAGATAGCCGCGGCCAATCTTGACCGGATCCAGGCTCTCCCCGCGCACCGCGTACGCGATCTGCAGCAGCGGTCCCACCGAGTCATGGCCCACCGCAAGCACCTTGACGTGCGCATCCAGCGACTTGGCAAAGTTCAGGACATAACTGTCGGTGGTGGTGCCAATCCGGATGCTCTCGCGTCCCATCCGCCGCTCATCGGCCCGGTAGCGCTCACCGCTGGCGCCACCGACACCCTGCAGCCGGGCATAGACTGGCGAGAGCTTCTGGCGTGAGGTCAGCAGCTCTTCGGCCTCGCTGCCGATCAGTGGCGCGTCGCTCAGCCCCAGGAGCACGGCGTTATTGAACCCGAGCACGTCAAAGAGGCTTTCGACCAGCTTGTAGTCCTGGACGTCCTCCCGCGCGATGAAATGGAAGACCAGGTCGCCGTCCGGCCGGGAATAGCGCCAGGACTCATTGGGCTCGATACCAGGGGCGTTGTAGAACGCCCGTGCGGTGGGTGCGCCCTGCCGGATATAGATCACGCCGCGGTCATCGAAGTTCCTGCTACCCGAGCGGTAGCGTTCGACGATGTCGTAGTGCCGCTTGGTGGATGCCAGCGCAAAGTTGTGGCGGGCGTAGAAGTAGCGCCGGTAGTGTTCCGCCAGCCGGGCGCCGGGCGTCCGCAGCGCCCGCTGGTCGCGCGAAGTCCAGAACCTGCGCAGCAGTGCCTCGCGGGCGGCGCCGCTGGCTCCGTCAAACGCCTCCAAGGTGCTGTCGGGCGCGATCAGCGCGAGATCACTTCGATACCCCGCGACCGCCGCCGAATCGTCCGAGCGCGCGCCTTCGTAGTACGCCAGCTGGCCGGCCAGATCACCGAGCATCAGACGGGTGCGCGCTACTTCCAGCAGGCCCAGCGCGCGGTCCGAACCAAAGGCGGCATACTGGCGGAAGGCCGCCAGGGCGCTGTCGGCGTCGCCCACCTCGCGTTCAACCCGGCCGCGCGCCAGCAGGACATCGGGGTGCAGTGTTGCACTGGTGGTCGCGGCCCGGCGGAGTGCATCCAGGGCCACGCCCAGCTTGATGTTGACCCGCTGCTGCAGGGCAGTATTGGCGAGTTCAACCAGACCCTTGGCGAAGGATGGATCTACCTGCGCCGACTTCGCAAAGGCGGCTGCCGAGCGGGAGAGCGCATCCTTGCCGAACGCCTGCTGCAGCCCCGCGATGAACGAGACCTGCGAGTCGCCGATACCGTACTCGGCGAGGCCCATGCCATACCACGTGTAGGGCCAGTCGGGCTGCAGATCGATGCTCCACTGGAACTCCGATGCCGCATCGTCGAAGTGCGAACCGCCGCCCAGCTCACCCAGACGCAGGGCGACGAAGCCAAGGCGGAGGTGGAGCATGGTGCTGTCCCGGTTGGCCTTGGCGGTTTCGATCAGGCCACGTTCCATCCGGCGCAGTGCAACGGTGTCACTGGTGCTGGCGAGCGAGTCCCTGAGCTGTTCCAGCGCGACACGCTGCTCCGGCGCCTGCGCGCGCACTGGGACGAACGGCAGCGCCGCTAGTGCGGCGAGGAGGCCGCCGCGGGCAAGTATGCGAACAGGCATTTGGCGATCCATCTGCGGGTACTGTGGAGACGACCGGCGCTCCCCGGGAAACACGAGCGCGGGCTCCTACTCCAATCCGGCCGCCCGAGATTGCAGGAACTGCTCCAGGCCATTGAACACGCCGCGGGCATAGAGCAGCTGACCCGGATCGGAGCGGAGCGCTGCTTCCTGTTCCGGCAGCATGATGAACAACCCTTCCGTGAGAATGGACGGCATCCAGGTCGGCCGCACCAGCGCCAGATCGCCGCGACCGACCCCCAGATCCCGGACTCCCAGTGAGCGCACCAGCGCCGAGTCCACGGCATGCGCGAGGGGGATGCTCTGCGGGTGATTGTAGAACACACTGGTGCCATTGTTCGTGAACGGGTTCACACCGTCCGGAAGGGCATTGTTGTGGATCGAGATCAGGAGATCGGCGCCCAGGGAATCGGCCAGGTGGGTCCGTGGATAGAGGTCCACCGCACTGTCCGTGGTGCGGGTCATCACGATGCGCGCGCCGGCATGACTGAGCAGATCGCGCAGCTTGAGCGCAATGGCCAGATTGGCGTCCCGCTCACGAAGTCCGGTGGGACCGGTCGCGCCTACCGGCGGATGGCCCGGATCCACCACGATGAGGAGATTCCGGAAAGGATGACGCTGATCGAGAACCGGAGGCCGATGAATCTCCAGAAGCAGGTCGCCATGATCGTACCGGGTACGGTACCCCCACACCGGACGTGCGAGGTCCACCGTGAGCAGCACGCCGCGGGGATCATCCTGGCTCCAGGCAATTGCGCTGACGAGTGGATCAGCCGACGACCCATAGCGCACCCAGTTGGCGTCGCTCACGGCGTCGTACAGCACCAGTTGCAGCCGGCGGCCCGATTCCGTGACCTGGAACGGCACGCGGTCGCTGAGCGGAATCCGGAGCACCACACGATCGCTGTCGGAGGTGAGCGTCAGCGAGCCTACCACGGCCTCCGGGCGGGGTATACCGGGCAACGCAACCGCTTCGGCCGCCGGAATCCAGGCATGCACCCCCGGCGCCAGGTCCAATCGCAGGTCGCCTCCGATCTGTGCATCGCTGACCGCTCGCGTTCCGGCGGGCCAGAACCAGGTGTAGGTGCCGCCGCGCATGGCCCGGCCAACGGTGATCCCGTCGGTGCCGCCACGCTGGTCCGGGTCGTCGTCCAGCACCACCGTAGCTGGCGCCGAGTCGGCAATGGCGAGGTCGAGCGGCCAGGAGACGCGCACCGAATCGGTGCCATTGATGACCCGCAGCACCAGCGTGGAATCGCCACTGGTCAGCGCGCGTCCGCGAATACGGCCGACGTAGCGATCGGCGGGCGGTTGGCGGCGCAGCTTCCCGGTATCACGGTCGAATGCGCGGATGCCCCACGCCACATCCTCCAGGCGGGTGTCGGGCGCGAACCGGACCAGCAGAGTGTCTCCCGCCCACAGCGACACATCGGACCGGGGTGCCGCGCGTACACCGAGCGCAAGGAACTCGTCGCGGGGCCAGCGGACGGTGCCGGTGGGACTGAAGGAGGTAGTGTCCACCCAGGCCCCGCGCGCGGGCACGGCGAAACGCCGGGGCCGCCGGACCGTACGGATGACGCGGGCAGTGTCACCCGCGTTGACCGCCACCATGTCAAAGCGCATCACGGAGTCCTGCGGCAGCGCCACCCAGCCCAGCCAGGCTCCGTTGGGCCAGACCCGTACCGGCTGCCCATTGACAGTAAGGCTGGCACGGCCGTTGCCGACGGAACCAAAGAGGAAGCTGGAATCTCGCGCATCCACGACCGCGCCTTCCTCGGGATACTCCACTCGGAGGGCGAGAGGCCCGGCCACCGAATCCATACCCGGCAGTGCAAGGGCAGGACTCGCGTCGGCGCGAGCTGGCGATACTGACTGGACGGCGGTGGGGGCGCAGGCGGCACTGGCGAGCAACGTGATGGGAAGCAGGTAGCGGCGCATGGGTCCAAGGTACATGCGCACCAGTAGTTACGCCAAAGTCGCACGTTGACGCCCCTACCGGCGATTCCTAGATTCCGCGAACCCGTGCCTGTTCCGGCCGCCAACACAACGAAAGGCGCCATTGACATGCGTATCTGCCCTGGTGATTCCGGTTCGCCGGTCACCGTGCCTGGCAGGTCGGACCCGCACGGCATACGGCGGGTGCGTGTGCCAGGTCTAGCCGGACTGCGGCGCACCTGGATCACCACCGCCGGTCTCCTGGCGCTTTCGGCGGCCTGTTCCCGGGACGGCAAGCCCGAAGACGCGACGCCCGCTGATTCAGCGCAGATGGCGGTCGGCGATTCGGATTCCATCATCCTGCGGGATAGCGCGGGCCGCAGAACGCCCATCGGCGATCCGGCGGCGGTTCCCCGCCCGCCGGTCACCATCCCTCACTCATCCATTGACTCAAGCGCGCGGTCACCGCAATGACCGCAGCCGTCCGCGTGTCCGTCTTCGCCAAGACCGATCTCGGCCAGACTCGAGACCATAACGAGGATTCGTTCCTGGTTGCCAACCTGTCCTCCGGGGTGGCGAGCCTCATGCCTGATGTACGAGAGCACGAGGTGGGACCGCGCGGCTCGCTGTTCCTGGTGGCGGACGGCATGGGCGGCGCGGCCGCCGGCGAGCTCGCCAGTTCCATGGCGACGGAAGTCATCTGGCAGCATCTGCTCACCACCTGGGCCAACGACACCGAGCTGTCGGGTGAGCGGCTCGCGCTGCGAATGCGGGAAGCCGTGGAGCGCGCCAACGCCGAGCTGTTCCAGTATGCCGAAGAGCACCCCGAAGTACGAGGGATGGGCACCACGCTTACGATGGTGGGCGTCCTGGGCAGCGATGCCTACCTGGCGCAGATCGGTGACAGCCGGGCCTATCTCGTCAGAAGCGGACGCACCTACCAGCTCACCCGGGACCAGTCGCTGACGCAACGCCTGGTGGATGCCGGAGAGCTCAGTGAGGAGGAAGCGGAGAAGAGCGAGCGCCGCAACATCATCCTGCAGGCGCTGGGACCGGACGTGCAGGTCCGGGTGGACCTCAGCCAGCAATCACTGCGTCGCGGTGACGTGCTCATCATGTGCTCGGATGGACTTTCCGGACTGGTCAAGCGCGATGAAATCGGCGAGGTGGCCGGACGCGTGCAGGAGCTGCCCGACCTCTGCAGCGCCCTGATTGACCTGGCCAACTCCCGGGGTGGCCCCGACAACATTACCGTGGTGGCGGCTCGCTTCGGTGGCGCGGGCCTGGCGGATCCGGAACCGGCCGACGAAGTCGGCTATCGTAATCTTCCGGCGGAAGACGAAGTCACCGTGGAGCTCCCCACCGTTCCGCCGCTGGTGGCGCCGGAGCTGCGCACCGGCTCGCCCCGGACCGTGCTCATCGGTGCCTTGGTGATCGCTGTGCTGATCGCACTTGCATGGATCCTCCTGTTCTGACCGGCAGCGGAATCATCCCTCCGCACACGCTGCCGTGCCCCTGACGCCCCGCGACCTCATCCGCGATTCCTCTACTCGCACCCGGCTTGCCTGGATCGGTGCGATCGCCTTCGCGTCCGGGTTCCCGTTCGGCCTGATCAACGAAACCATCCCGGTGTATCTGCGCAGCGAAGGGGCGGGCCTGGTGCAGGTGGGCCTCGTTTCCAGCGTCACGCTGCCGTGGACCATCAAGTTTCTCTGGGCGCCGCTGGTGGACCGGGTCGGCAGCCGCCGGCTCTGGGTCACTGCCTGCCTGGCGCTGCTGTCGGTGCTCACATTGCTGGTGGGTCATGCCAACGTTCACGCGCTGGCCCCGCGCTTCTGGCTGCTGCTCACCGTCATGGTGACGCTGTCGGCAACACAGGACATCGCGATTGACGCCTACACCATCGAAACCACGACCGAACGGGAACTGGGCGTGGCCAACTCGGTGCGGATCGCGCTGTATCGGGTGGCGATGTTCATCGCAGGCGGCCTGCTCATTTTCATCGCCGGCCGGTCCAGCTGGCGGCTCGCGTTCACGGTCGGTGCCGTGCTGCTGGCCGTGCTCGCCGCATGCGGCATGGCCCTGCCCACGGTCACCGCGGCGACCGTCGGCCACCGGAGCATCTGGGAGCCGATCCGGGCGCTGTTCCGCCGTCCCGGGATCGGGCTCGTCATCCTCTTTGCCTTGATTTTCAAGCTGGACGTGGCGCTGCTGGAGCCGATGATGCGGCCATTCTGGGTGGACCGCGGCCTGTCGCTCGAGGAAATCGGCGCGGTGCTGACCACAGGCCGGATCGTGGCGACGATCGCCGGCGCGGTGCTGGGAGGAGTGCTTACCACGCGATGGGGAATCCGCACCGCGCTCTGGGCTCTTGGCGGAGTGCAGGCGTTCTCCGCGCTGGGCTACTTCGCGGCTGCGACGTTCTCCGTTTCCAAGGGCGCGGTGTACGCCGCCGCCTTCTTCGAGAACTTTGCCGCCGGGCTCGGTACCGCAGCTTTCGTGGCCTACCTCATGAGCGTGGCCGAGCGCCGCTTCGCGGCCACCCAGTACGCCCTGCTTTCTGCGCTGATGGCGCTGACCCGGAGTGGCGCAGGCGCCATCTCCGGCCGCATGGCCGAGTCGCTGGGCTACGGTCCCTACTTCCTGGTGACCTTCCTGCTGGGGCTCCCGGCGTTTGCGCTGATCCCGCTGCTGCGGCGCGCGGCACGCCCGGATGAGGTCAGCGCTTCAAGCGGCTGATGAGCCAGCGCGCCGCCGCGTCCTGCATCAGCCGCTGGCGATGCCAGGCAACCAGAATCGGAGCGTCGCCAGGAATCTGCTCAGCCAGCCGTGGATGGCCGAACAGTACCACCAGATCTGCTCCTGGCAGCGCCTCCTTCAACTTCGCTCGATTCTCCGCACCGAATCCTGCACGACCCTTCCACGCCCTCGGCTCGGCATAGGCAAGGACCACCCGGCTGCCGCCACTCCCGAATGCCACGCCGGCATCTTCCAGTTCCCGGATGATCCATGTCGCCGGACTGGCCTCATACGGTCCGCCGATGTCGTCGTCCACCAGGGCCACATCGAGCGGCTGTCGCAGCGGCCGCAGGAAACCGCGGCCAAGCGGAGCGGCCAGAAGGCGCGCCGCGAGCTGGTCCCCCAACTGCACGGTGGACGAAGCCACAGCCCCTGCCATCAACACCGCCTGCCGCGCAACCAGCCCGTCAAGGCGGGCAAGCGCATCCGTCACACGAGCAGTCGTCAGGGCGCCGGTCTCGAGCGCGCTGGCCAGTGCCGAGTGTGCCAGCTCGAGATTGCGGGGATACAGCAGGATGTCCACACCGGCAGCCAGCGCCTGAACGTACGCCTCGCCTTCGGTGCGCCCCTCGAACGCGCCCTCCATGATGAGTGCGTCACTCACGACCGCACCGGCGAAACCGAGTTCCGTCCGGAGCAGGCCAAGGACGGGCGGCGAGAGGGTAGCGGGACGCAGGGCGGCGTCCAAGGCGGAGTAGGCCACGTGAGCGGTCATGCAGGAGGCAACTCCAGCCTCGATGCCCGCCCGAAACGGCCGCAGGTCATCGTCCAGCTCGCCACGAGGGACCGAGACCAGTGGCAATCCCGCATGCGAATCGGTGGTGGTCCGGCCATGCCCCGGAAAATGCTTGATGCAGGCAAGGGCGCCCGCGCTCTGGCATCCATCAACCCACGCAGCCACGCAGGCTGCCACCCAGGCCGAGTCATCTCCGAAGGCACGGGTCTGCACGATGGGGTTTTCCGGTGCCATGTCGAGATCGGCAACCGGTGCAAATACCCAGTTCACGCCCACGCTGAGCGCGGAACGCGCAGTGGCCGCGCCAGCCGAGCGGACCGCATCGAGATCATTGAGCGATCCAAGCGCACGGGGTGGCGGTAATTCTTCCAGCCCGGCGAACTGCTGGCCCGCACCACGTTCGAGGTCGGCCGCGAAAAGAAGCGGACGCGGGACGCGGGAGGCGAGACGCGATGTGAGGACCCGCACTTCCTCCGCCGGGCCCCCGAAGATGATGAACCCACCGGCGCCGAGCCCCAGCGCGCGCTCGATGGTGCCGGACTCGTGTTCAAAGCCGGTCTGCCTGTCCCAGCGAAGCGCCGGCATGAGCAGGCGCGCGACGGGCAACGTCACGGCGGCGTCACCGAGCCCAGGACGCGCAGCCCGCTGGCGCCGGTGGCCCCCGGCACGTTGCCGGGCTGGCCGTGGATGGTCAGGTACCCCAGGAGCGCAAAGGCAGCGGCCTCCTTGGCGTCCCCGTCAAAAAACAGATCATCGAACCGCTGGATCGGAACGGCGGCACTGCGCTGCCGTTCCAGTTCACGGCGGAGCGCCCGCATCAGGCCAGGGTGGTGCGCGCCGCCGCCTGACACCACGATCTCGGCCGCAGGGGTCCAGCGCCCGATGGCCGCGGCGACGGTCCGCGCGGTCAGCTCCACCGCCGTGGCCACGCCATCGGCACCGGGGCACCGTTCGGCCAGTCGCCAGGCGAACGCGTCTCCATACCGTTCACGGCCGGTGCTCTTGGGAGGCGCCATCGCAAAGAAGGGATCGGCCAGCAGCTCGGCCAGCAGCTCCTCGTTCGCTGCTCCGGTCGCACTCACGGTCGCGTCCACATCGTAGGGGAGATCGGGGCGGACACCCCGGGCCAGTGCGTCAATGATGGCCATGCCCGGCCCGGTATCAAAGGCGACGGCGCCCCGTTCGTCGGCGCGATGCGGTACGCAGGTCAGGTTGGCCATCCCCCCGAGGTTCAACAGCACCCTCGGATGGTCACTCCCGAACAGGAGCACATCGGCCATGGGAACCAGCGGCGCGCCCTGGCCGCCCGCGGCGATGTCTCGTGCGCGGAAGTTGTGCACTACCCGCACGCCGAACCGCTCGGCCAGCACTGCGGGCTCCCCAAGCTGCCAGCTCACCAGTGGCGGCTCGTGCCAGATCGTCTGTCCGTGAAACGCAATGAACGAGAGATCGGACGCGGGCAGATGGGCCGCATCGAGCACCTGCTGTACGGCGTCGCCTCCCCAGTGCCCCAGCTGCACATGCAGCCGGGCCAGCTCCGCGGCACGGGCCGAGTTGATGCCGGAGGCAATCGAGTGACGTTCGTGCTGGGCATACGGCCGGGTGATGAACGCCAGCAGCTCGAGATGGGTGGCGTCGTGCAGTCGCACCAGCGCCGCATCCATGCCGTCCAGCGACGTGCCGGACATCAGACCGACAGCCAGCACCGGGCGCGCCGTCACGATGCGGCCATGGGCGGAGGATCGCCGACAATGGCCCGGAGCCGTCCATCGTGCTCGAGTAGCAGGCGCTCCGCTTCATCCCGCCCTACATGGCGGCGCGCCATGACAATGGCCAGCTTGACGCCACCACCGGCGCCATCAATGACCGCCCGTGCCGCCGGGCGATCGAGACCGGCGGTTTCCATGACGATCCGTTCGCTCCGGTCCCGGAGCTTCTCGTTCCAGGCACGGAGGTCCACCATCAGGTTGCCGTAGACCTTGCCCAGCCGGATCATGGCTCCGGTAGTAATGATGTTGAGAATCATCTTGGTCGCGGTACCGGCCTTCATGCGGGTGGAGCCCGTCACGACTTCGGGTCCGACGGCCGCCACGATGCAGACGTCACAGAGCTCGCGGATGCCGTCCGGCGGAGCGGAGCAGGTCAGGAAACCGGTGCGCGCGCCCGCCTGACGGGCCGCCTCCAGTGCAGCCCGCACGTAGGGCGTGGTGCCGCTGGCAGCGATGCCGAGCACGAAATCGCTGGCCCCCACCGTCAGGAGGCGAATGGCGTCCCGTGCGTCGCCCGGCTTGTCTTCCGCACCCTCGACCGAGCGGCGGAGGGCGGCATCACCGCCCGCGATGATGCCCTGAACCATCTCCGGGGGCGAGCCGAACGTCGGCGGGCATTCGGTCGCATCCAGCACGCCCAGCCGGCCGCTGGTGCCGGCGCCCGCGTAGATGAGGCGCCCGCCGCTCCGGAAAGCTGCCTCGGCCAATTCCAGAGCCCTAGTCACCTCGCCGGCGACGGCCGCGACAGCGCCAGCCACGAGGGCATCTTCCGCGTTGATGAGATCCACGATCTCACGCGGCGAGGCCATGTCAATCTGCTGAGTGCGCGGATTGCGCTGCTCGGTCAGGCGGATGTCGCGGGCTGTCTTGGTCATGGATCGGGGTCTGAGGGTGTGCCAGATCGCGTGCGCCGCTAAATTAGGGGCCGCACGACGGCCAGAGCAACCGGCCCTCCCCCTACCCCCTCCCCTCCAGTCTCGAGGTGCCTGTGTTCCGTCGCCTGCTGATTCCGCTGTGCATCATCCTGGCACCGGCCTGCGCCGGCAGTGCCGGCCAGAGTGGCACCACAGTGGCCACGGCTGGAGGCGCCCAGGGTGTGAGCGCTTCCTGGCCGCTCCGGGGCAAGTCCCGCGTGGTCGAAGGCTCACACGCCGTGGTCGTCTCCGGCAATGAGCTCGCCAGTCAGGTGGGACGCGACATCCTCGAGAAGGGCGGGAACGCAGTGGATGCGGCGGTGGCGGTGGGATTTGCGCTGACCGTGGTTCACCCCGAGGCCGGCAACATCGGTGGTGGCGGCTTCATGGTCATCCGCCTCAAGGACGGAGGCGTCTTCACCCTGGATTACCGTGAAGTCGCGCCACAGCGCGCCACTCCCAACATGTATGTGGACCTGCGCGGTAATCCCACCAATCTCAGCATTGTCGGCCACCTCGCGGCCGGCGTGCCCGGCTCGGTGGCCGGGATGGCGGAGGCGCATCGCCGCTTCGGCAAGTTGCCGTGGCGGGATGTGGTTGAGCCGGCGGTTCGCCTCGCGGCCGATGGCTTCCCGGTGGATTCATTCCGGTTCCGATCCATCGAGGGCTCGCGGGAACTTCTCTACCTGTTTCCGGCCTCACGCCGGAAATTCCTGGCGGACAATGGTCATGCGCCGCAGCCGGGCACGGTCTGGCGCCAGCCGGACCTTGCCCGCACGCTGACTGCCATTCGCGACCAGGGCCGGGACGGCTTCTACAAGGGATCGGTGGCGGACCTGATCGTGAAGGAGATGGATCTGGGCGGCGGGCTGATCTCGCTGCAGGACCTGGCCAACTACAAGGCCATCTGGCGAGACCCGGTCCGCGTCACCTATCGTGGCTATACGGTCTATTCGATGCCGCCGGCCTCATCGGGTGGCGTGACCATGGGCGAGATCCTCAACATCATGGAGGGATGGCCCACCCTGCCGGCATTCGGAACCGGCGAGCTGCTGCACCGCGAGACCGAAGCGATGCGACAGGCATTCACCGACCGCAACATGTATCTGGGTGATCCCGCCTTCCTCGACATGCCGCTCGCACGCCTGCTGTCCAAGTCCTACGCCGACTCCATCCGCTCCGGCATCGGCGAGAAGGCCGGCACCACCGCCAAGTTCGATCCCAGTCTCCCGACCGGCACCTCCACCACCCACTACAGCGTCGTGGACACCGATGGCAACGCGGTGAGCACCACCACCACACTCAACAACAGCTATGGCAGCGGCGTCACCGTCACCGGCGCCGGCTTCCTGCTCAACGACGAGATGGACGACTTTGCCACGGCGCCTGGCAAGCCCAACATGTTTGGCCTGGTCCAGGGCGAGGCGAACGGCGTGGAGCCGGGCAAGCGGATGCTGTCCGCGATGACGCCGAGCATCGTGCTGGACCCGAAGAATCAGCTGTACATGGTGGTGGGCACCCCGGGCGGGCCCCGTATCATTACCATGGTCTATCACGTGATCTCCAATGTGATTGACCACCACATGTCGCTGCCGGACGCCGTGGCGGCGCCGCGGATGCACCACCAGGCGCTGCCGGACATCATCCGGGTGGAGCGCGGCGGATTTTCGGCTGCCACCCTCGCCGATCTCAAGGCGCGTGGCCATCGGGTGGAGGAAGGCGGCTATTCCGGAGACGTGGAAGCCATCATCCGGACCGGTGATGGCTGGGAAGGCGTGAGCGACCCCCGGTATGGCGGAGGTGGTGCCGCGTACTGACGCGACGTGGCGGGTAGGGGCGGGCGGACGGACGGCCGTCCGCCCCTACCCGCCCGCCGATCGTCACGACCGCTGGAACGTATCGTTCAGCGTGATGGTCACCGCGCTGCCGGCCGGCAGCACTACATCACGATCCTTGGTCTCGACAGCGCGCTGGGCACCTACCGCACCACCGATCACACCACCGATCACTGCACCCTTGCCACTGCCACCGAGGACCCGCCCCACCACCGCACCAGCGGCGGTGCCAACGCCGACCTTGGCGGCATCATTGGCGTCCACCGACCGGCTCTGCAGATGGGTATTGAGCCCGGACACCCCACCGGACAGGTCGTAGTCGGTCCCATTGATCGAGACGCTTGAGGCGGCCAGCACCAGCGTGCCGGTGTTGTCGCTCTTGCTGTCCGACGGTTTGATCTGACTGATGCGGAGCGTCACGACCGATCCAGCCGGAATCACTACCCGCCCGGCGCCATCCTTCACATCGCTGGCGACCTTGGCGGTCACCGTCTCACCCGGCTTCTGGGTTTTGGAAGTGATCTCGGCTGACGTGGTCACGCCGAAAGACGCTCCCGAGGCCAGCGAACGCGACGCCGCCGGCTTGGTGGCCGTCGGCTGGCTGGTCGTCGGCTTCGGCGCGGCCGGCTTGGTGGCCGCCGGCTTGCTGGCGGCCGGAGCCGCGGTGCTCGGCGCCACCGCGGTGTCAGCCGGCTGGTCGTTCAGCGCCGCGGAACTGTCCACCGGCGCCATTTGCAGATCCCGGTTCAGACTGTCTGCGACCGCGGTATCCTTGCGGTCTCCGCCGGAGCACGCCGCGATGGCGACGGCGCCGACCACTGCCAGCATGATTCTCGACATCCATTCCTCCTGAGAGTTGGCTTGCCTCGCTCGGCAACTCGTTCGACATTCCGGGCACGATGCGCGCCCTCCGAACGCTGATTCCCTACCTCCGACCCTACCGCACGACCTACGCCTGGGGCTTTGTGCTGGTCGTGCTGTCCAACGCCTTCAATACTCTGGGGCCCCACTTCCTGCAGCGCGGCATTGACGTGCTGGGACGCGGGGGAGCCTTCTCAAATGTACAATCGGCCGCCCTGTTGCTGCTGGCCGTGGCCGTCCTGGGCGGGATTGCGCGCTATGGCATGCGTGAACTCCTCAACAGCAGCAGCCGGCGCGTCGAGTACGACCTGCGAAACCGCCTCTACGAATATCTACAGGGTCTATCCGCTGAATTCTATGACCGGTATCCGACCGGCGATGTGATGGCGCGCACAACCAACGACTTGCTGGCCGTCCGAATGGTAGCGGGTCCGGCGCTGATGTACCTGGTAGATACGGTAATCCGGGCTCTCTTCGTGGTCCCGGTGATGGTGCATATCAGCCCGCTGCTGAGCCTCCTGGCCCTGGTGCCACTGGCTGCACTGCCCGTGGTCATGGCCTGGTTCGGGCGGGCCATCCACCGCCGGAGTGAAGCCATTCAGGCCCAGTTCTCGACCCTGACCACCCATGCCCACGAGAACCTGTCCGGTGTCCGGATCGTGCGGGCCTACCGGCAGGAACAGGCCGAAGCCCGGCATTTTCAGGAGCTCAACCAGGAGTACACCGAGCGCAATCTGGCGCTGGCCCGTGTCCAGGGCATGTTCCACCCGCTGCTGGCTACGCTGGGGGGCCTGGGCATGGTCGCGCTGCTGTACGCCGGCGGCCGGCTGGTGATCAGCGGAACGGTGTCGGTAGGCGAGTACGTCGCGTTCGGTGTGTACCTGGCCATGCTCATCTGGCCGATGATCGCGCTGGGCTGGGTGGTCAACCTGGTACAGCGCGGCGCCGCCTCCATGGGACGGATCAACGCCATCTTCGATGAGCCGGTGGCGGTCCAGTCCCCTGCCGTACCGCGTCCGCTGCCGCCGGCACCGCACGGTCGCAATGTGACGTTCGAGGGGGTCTGGTTCCGGTATCCTGCCGCACCCGAGCGTGGCTGGATCCTGCAGGATGTCTCGTTCGAGGTTGCAGCCGGCGGCTCGCTGGCCATCGTGGGCGCCACCGGTTCGGGCAAATCCACCCTGGCCGAACTGCTGGTCCGGATCTATGACCCTGATCGCGGTCGCATCG
>Ga0070680_100000726_pt1 | contig 22931 bp, 23 predicted proteins | sample KBSC73BmetaG_FD_64672 | JGI IMG/M metagenome (GOLD analysis project Ga0070680, IMG submission 64672) | Corn rhizosphere microbial communities from Kellogg Biological Station, Michigan, USA - KBS C7-3B metaG | ecosystem: Host-associated > Plants > Roots > Rhizosphere | place: USA: Michigan...
GAGCCGGTACGGGAACTGGTTGTCGGTCGCGATATGGTAGAATTGCGCGGTCGGCTGGTTCATCTCGCTCGACCAGGTGTCGCCGCCGTCCACGGTGATCGTCGCCCCGCCGTCATTGCCGTTGATCATGCGCTTGGGGTCGGTCGGGTCGATCCACAGCTCATGATCGTCGCCGTGCGGCGTGCGCAAATTCTTGAACGTCTTCCCCGCGTCGGTCGAGCGGTAAAGCGCGGTGTTCAGCACATAGACGGTGTCGGGCGTCTTCGGGTCGGCGAACACCGTGTTGAAGTACCAGGCGCGCTGCCGGTACTGGTTCTTGTCGTTGATCAGCCTCCAGCTCTTGCCGCCGTCATCGGTGCGGTAGAGGCCGCCCTTCTTCGCCTCGATCATCGCATAGATACGGTTCGGGTTGGTCGTCGGAGCGACATTCACGCGGCCGAGGATTCCGTCCGGCAGTCCATTGCCGCTGAGGCGCGCCCAGGTCGAGCCGCCGTCGGTCGACTTGTAGAAGCCGCTCCCTGGGCCGCCGCTCTCCATGATCCACGGCTTGCGATAAGCCTGCCACATGCCGGCATACATGATATTGGGGTTGCCGGGCTGGAACGCGACGTCCGACGCGCCGGTCTTGTCGTCGACGTAGAGCACCTTCGACCAGCTCTTGCCGCCGTCGGTCGAGCGAAAGAGGCCGCGCTCGCTGTTGGGCCCGAACGGGTGGCCCAGCGCGGCGACGAACAGCCGGTTCGGGTCCTTGGGATCGACGATGATCCGGCCGATCACCTGCGTGTCGCGAAGCCCGGCGAACTGCCACGTCTTCCCGGCGTCGGTCGATTTATAAAGACCATTCCCGGTGACGACATTGCCGCGGATGTTGATCTCGCCGGTGCCGACATAGAGGATGTTGTGGTTCGACGGCGCGACCGCGATCGCGCCCACGGCCGGCGAGGCCTCGGGGAATTTGTCCCACAAAGGCTTCCACGTCATTCCGCCGTCGGTGGTCTTCCACAGCCCGCCCGACGCAGAGCCGAAATAGAAAGTGGTCGGATCGCCGGGAACGCCCGCGACTCCGGTCGCCCGCCCGCCGCGGAACGGGCCGACGAGCCGGTACTTCAGTCCCTCGAGCGGCTTCACCGGCACGGCCGTAGCCGCGGTCGTTGCTTGAGCGGCGGACGAATGGACGGGAACGAGGATGCTGCACGCGAGAAGCGCCAGCGCGAACCGCGACACATTGTTCATCGATTTGGGCCCCTGACCGGAAGAATGACCGAGCCAGGGGCTTAACATTCGATAGTCGGCCTGAACAGCGGTCAGGCGGCGAGGCGCACCGTCTCTCCAAGCGCGACCTTGATCGACTGGTCGCGCTGCTCGGGGCTCACCGCCAGGCCGTCGGCGGCGACGAACTCGGGCTCGATCCCGATGAAGTTGAAGATGCCGCGCAAATAGGTCTCGAGATGCTCGAGCGCGCTCGCCGGTGAGCCGGCGTCGTAGAAGCCGCCGCGCGCGAGAGCGACGATCACCCGCTTGCCCTTCGCCAGGCCTTCGGGCCCGTTCTCGGTGTAGCGGAAGGTCTTGCCGGCAATGACGATCCGGTCGATCCACGCCTTGAGCTGTGTCGGAAGCGTGAAATTGTACATCGGCGCGCCGATCACGACCGTGTCCGCGGTCATGAATTCGTCTAGCACCGAGCTGTCCGCGAAGGCGTCGAGCGTCAGGTGCGGCAGCGGCTCGGCGGCAAGGTCACGATAGACGACGTCGGCGCCGCCGCGCTCGATCGTCAGCTGGTCGACGATCGAGCGGCTGATCGCCCGGCTGGCGCTGTTTTCGCCATTGATGCTGGCGTCGATGTGCACGATGGTCACTATTGCCTCCTTGGTATGGAATTGTTACCGAGGCACCCTAAATAACCATGACCGAATCGCCCGCAAGGACGCACTTTTTTGTGCGGCAAGAACAAATTTGTGAGACAGGAACATTGAGGTGACCGAGCGATGAAAGACCCGTCGAGCCCCGTCTGCCGGACGATCAGCACCTTGCTGTCGCGGATCGGCGACAAGTGGACCGTCCTCGTCGTGCAGACGCTCGCCGACGGCCCCAGGCGCTTCAACGAGCTCCGCCGCGAGATCCCGAGCGTCTCGCAGCGGATGCTGACGCTGACCCTGCGCAACCTCGAGCGCGACGGGCTCGTCAACCGCACCGTCACGCCGACCATCCCGCCGCGGGTCGATTATGAGCTCACCGAGCTCGGCCAGTCGCTGCAGAAGCCGATCTGCGGCCTCGCCACCTGGGCGATGGACCATGTCGAAGCGATCCACGCCGCCCAGGCGCGGTTCGACAGCGAGCGCGAGGTGGAGGCGGCGTGAGATCGCCGCCGCAGCCGCCGAGCGTCCAGGCGCTGCTCGACCGCGCCGACGAGTTCGCCCGAGCCGGCGATCCCAAGGCCGCGATGTCCTTCTACCAGGCGGCGCTGAAGGGCGCTCAGGGCGGCTATGCCGAGCTCGGAACGTTGGAGCGGCTGCGCGGCGCGCAGGCGTTCGTCGAACGCCGCGCCGACGAGTTCCAGCATTCGCTCGACCGCGCGATCGCCGACTTCCGGCCGGAGGATTCGGAAGCGCACACACGGCTCAGCCACGCGCTCGAGATGCTTCGCGGAGAGCGCACGATCTACCCTCAGCAGCCGGCGGTCTTTTATTATCCCTATCTCGCCCAGCGGCAGTTCTTCGAGCGCGAGGAATTCGACTGGGTCGAGGAGATCGAGGCCGCCACTCCGGCAATCCGCGACGAACTCATGGCGCTGCTCGGCGAAGGGGCCGACTTCCGGCCTTATGTCGAGGACCATCCCAACCGCCCCCGCCGCCAATTCCACCATCTCAATAACGACCCGAGCTGGACCGCGCTCTATCTGTGGCGCGACGGCAAGCTCGTCCGCGAAGTCGCCGACCGTTGCCCGCGCACCGTCGAGGCGGTTGGCAAGGCGCCGCTCAGCCATATCGGCCACCGGACTCCGGCCGCGCTTTTTTCGCGGCTCGAGCCCGGCGCGCACATCCCGCCGCACAGCGGGATGCTCAACTGCCGTCTGATCTGCCACCTCCCGATCATCGTCCCCACGGGCTGCTGGCTTCGCGTCGGCAACGAGGCCCGCGAATTGAAGGAAGGCAAGCTGCTGATCTTCGACGACAGCATCGAGCACGAGGCCAAGAACCCGTCGGGCGAGCTGCGTGTGATCCTTCTGTTCGACATCTGGCGCCCCGAGCTGACCGAGACCGAGCGGCAGGCGATCTCCGCCATCTTCGACGCCATCGACTCGTTCCAGGCGCTTCCGGACGCGTGACCCGGGCGCTAGAGGCGCCCAATGCTGAAGCCCGTGACCACCGACATCGACGCTTTGAGGACGATCGACGAGCGGCTGCGCTGGCTGTCGGCCTGGACGATCCATCACGCCAATCACATCCGCGAAAGCGATGATGGCCTGAAGGTCGGCGGGCACCAGGCAAGCTGCGCGTCGATGACCGCGATCATGGCCGCGCTTTATTTCCACGCGCTCGGGCCCAATGACCGCGTCGCGGTGAAGCCGCACGCCGGCCCTGTGCTCCACGCCATCCATTATCTGCTCGGAAGCCAGAGCCGCGACGCGCTCGAGAATTTCCGCGGCTTCGGCGGCGCGCAGAGCTACCCGAGCCGGACCAAGGACAAGATTCCGGTCGACTTCTCCACCGGCTCGGTCGGCCTCGGAGTCGCGGTCACGCTCTTCGCCAGCCTTGTCCAGGACTATCTCACTGCCCATGGATGGCTCGACGATGCCGACCGCGGCCGCTTCGTCGCACTGATCGGCGACGCGGAGCTCGACGAGGGCAATATCTACGAAGCGATCATCGAGGGCGCGAAGCACGACGTCCGCAACCTGTGGTGGATCGTCGACTACAACCGCCAGAGCCTCGATGCGACCAGCGCCGACCGCATGTTCGAGCGCTTCGATGAGATCTTCCGCAGCTGCGGCTGGCGCGTGGTCGAGCTGCGCTACGGCAAGCGCCTTCAATCGGCGCTCGACGCGAACAAGGCGCTGAAAGACTGGTTCGAACAACTGTCCAACGCCCAGCTGTCCGCGCTTCACTATCAAGGCGGCGCTGCCTGGCGCGCACGGATCGAAGCCGATCTCGGCAAGAAAGCGGCCGGGTTCCTGAAGGAGCATGACGACGCCGCGCTAGCGTCGCTGTTCACCGACCTCGGCGGCCATTGCATGCAGACTTTGGTCGAAGCCTTCGACGCTGCGCAGGACGACGTCCCCACCCTCTTCATCGCCTGGACGATCAAAGGCTTCGGTCTCCCGTTCGCGGGCCACAAGGACAATCACGCGGGCCTCATGAACCCGACCCAGATGGCGGCTCTGCGCGAAAGCATGGGCGTGCGTGAGGGCCATGAGTGGGAGCCATTGGAAGGCGTCGGCGGTGACGCCCGCCCGGGCGTCGAGAATCTGCTCGAGCGCAGCCGGATCGCACGCGACAAGCGAAGTCGCGCGTTCGGAAGCGTCGGCGTTCCCAGCATCCCCGCGCCGGCCGGCGAAGAGCAATCAACCCAGGCGGCGTTCGGCCGCATCCTGCTCGACCTGTCGAAGGCCGGCGGCGATCTCGCCGACCGCATCGTCACCACCTCGCCCGACGTCACGGTTTCGACCAACCTCGGCGCATGGGTGAACCAGCGCGGCCTGTTCCGCCGGAGCGACATGCCCGATGTCTTCGCTCAGGCAAAGATTGCGTCGGCACAAAAGTGGGGCGCGAACAACAACGGCCAGCATATCGAGCTCGGCATCGCCGAATCGAACCTGTTCCTGATGCTCGCCGCCGCGGGCCTGTCCGGCGACCTGTTCGGGACGCGGCTGTTCCCGATCGGCACCCTCTACGACCCATTCATCGCCCGCGGCCTCGATGCACTCAACTACGCCTGCTACCAGGATGCGCGTTTCCTTCTCGTCGCGACTCCGAGCGGGATCACGCTCGGGCCCGAAGGCGGCGCTCACCAGTCGATCAACCCGCCGCTGATCGCGCTCGGTCAGCCGGGCTTGCGGCACTACGAGCCCGCTTACGCCGACGAGCTCGCAGCGATGATGGAGGAGGCCTTCCGCCTGATCGGCGATCCGGCCGGCGAGAGCACTTATTTGCGCCTCTCTACTCGAAGCATTCGGCAGATCGAGCGCCTCGACGGGAGCTGGCGCGAGGGCGCGCTGAACGGCGGTTACTGGCTTCGCGAGCCCGGCGCCGACGCCGAAGCGGCGATCGTCGCCATGGGCGCGGTGATGCCCGAAGCGCTCGCCGCCTGGGAGGAGCTGCGCGAGGACGTGCCCGGCCTCGGCCTCCTCGCAATCACCTCGCCCGACCTGCTCCACCGCGGCTGGACGGCGGCGCAGGGACGCTGGGCCGGCGAGCGTAAGCCGAGCCATGTCGAGCAGCTTCTCTCGCGTCTGTCGGCGCGCTCGGGCCTCGTGACCATCGCCGACTCGGCGCCGGCCGCTTTGTCGTGGCTCGGCGGAGTCCTCGGCCAGCGCGTGGCTCCGCTTGGAGTCGAGAAGTTCGGCCAGACCGGCAATCTCGCCGACCTCTATGCCGCCTACCGCATCGACGGCGAAGCCATCACCGAAGCGGCGGCGGAGATCCTGCTTTCCGTTTAAGGCCTAAAATCATTTCTTTACCGCGATCGCTTAGAGGCAAAGCCGTGTCTGCTTATCGAGACGATCAGGAGCTTCGCCTGCGCCTCGCGCGGGAGCTCGAGCATGTCCGCCATATGCTCGACGAGATGGGCGAGAATCTCTCCGCCGACCTCGACGTGCTGATGCGGCACGGAGTATCGCTCCAGACCGTCGACATCGCCGGCCAGATCCTCGGTCATATCGCCAATATCGTCCGCGCCGACGATCCGGACGCCGCCGTCGAGCGCATCGGCATGTGCGAGCTTCGGGCGCGCCTCGAAAAGCAGAAGGTCGGCTGACTTGGCAACCGCCTCGGCGCTCGCCTAAGGCGGGCGGATGGCTGGGCGCTATTTCGAGGACTGGCAGGTCGGGGACCGCGTGCAGCACCAGCTGACACGCACCGTCACCGAGACCGACAACCTCCTGATCACTACATTGACGCACAATCCGCAGCCGCTCCACCTCGATTATGAAGCGGCGGTGAAAACCGAGTTTGGTAAGCCGCTCGTCAACAGCTGCTTCACCTTCAGCCTGCTTGTCGGAGTCAGCGTCCACGACACGACCTTCGGGACGCTGGTCGCCAACCTTTCCTACGACAAGGTCCAGTTCCCCAAGCCCGTGTTCGCCGGCGACACTCTGCACTGCGAAAGCGAGTGCGTTGCGCTCCGGGAAAGCAAGTCGCGGCCGAACGCCGGGATCGTGACCTGGGCGCTGCGCGCCTTCAACCAGCGCGACGAGCTGGTGTGCGAGATGACCCGCACCGCCCTCATTCAGAAACGGCCGCACTGATGCAGCCGCGTTCCTGGCTCTTCGTTCCCGCAGACAGCGAGAAGAAGATCAGGAAAGCGCTCGACAGCGACGCCGACGCGATCATCTTCGATCTCGAGGACAGCGTCGCACCCGCAAACAAGGCCGTGGCTCGCGACATCCTCAAGAACCTGCCCCAGCGTACCGAGCGGCCGCAGCTGTGGGTGCGCATCAATCCGATCGGAAGCGAGTTCCAGCGCGACGACCTGCACCTGATCGGCGTCGCGGACATCCACGGCATCGTGCTTCCGAAGGCGGAAGGCGGCTGGGACGTGGTCGAGCTCGCGCACCGTACCGGCAACATCCCCGTTCATGCGATCGTGACCGAAACGCCAGCAAGCCTGTTCGGGATGCTCTCCTACCGCGACCCCAAGTCGCCGCTCGTCGCAATGAGCTGGGGCGCGGAGGACCTGTCGGCGGCGCTCGGCGCCTCGTCCAAATATGATTCCGGGGGCGGCCTCAGCTTCACCTACGAGCTCGCCCGTTCGCTGTGCCTCGCCGCGGCAGTCGCCGCGGCGGTGCAGCCGGTGGACGGCGTCTTTGCGGACTTCAAGGATGAGGAGGGCCTGCGCGCCGAAGCGGAAGCTGCCAGGCGCGAAGGATTCACCGGCAAGCTCGCCATCCATCCCGCGCAGGTCGCGGTGATCAACGCGGCGTTCACCCCGTCCGCGGAAGAAGTGCGCCACGCCGAGGAGATTGTCGCCGCATTCGAGGCCCATCCCGACGCCGGCGTCCTTTCGGTCGACGGCCGGATGGTCGACCGTCCGCATCTCGTTCAGGCGCGGCGCGTTCTGGAAAGAGCAGCCAGGGAGTAGATTTGTAAATGGCCGAAGCGGTGCATCCAGTTCCTCCGGACTTCAACGCCCGCATCGGACCGACAGAGCTTCAGGAGCTTCGCGATCTTGCCAGCTCCGACCCCGGCCGCTTCTGGCTCGACCAAGCGCGCCGACTCACCTGGAATCGATTCCCGACGAAAGCCGGCGACTGGTCGTTCGAGGAGCGCGACTTCCACATAAAATGGTATGAGGACGGCGAGCTCAACCTCTCGGTCAATTGCCTGGACCGGCACCTTGCCGAGCACGGCGACCGCACGGCGCTCATCTTCGAGGCGGACGAGCCCGGCCACGGCAACCGCTGGACCTATCGCGAGCTGTATGAAGAGACCTGCCGTTTCGCCAACTTGCTGAAGCAGCGCGGCGTGAAGCGCGGCGACCGGGTCATGATCTACATGCCGATGATCCCGGAAGCGGCGGCGGCGATGCTCGCCTGTGCCCGGATCGGCGCGATCCACTCGGTCGTCTTCGGCGGCTTCTCGCCGGAAAGCCTCCACGGCCGCATCGTCGATTGCGACGCCTCGGTGGTGATCACCGCGGACGAGGGCGTGCGCGGCGGCAAGAAGATTCCGCTGAAGCACAACGTCGATGCCGCGCTCGAGCAGCGCGATGTCGATACGGTGATCGTCGTCACCCGCACCGGGGCCGATGTGCCGATGAAGGACGGCCGCGACATCCGCTACGCGGATCAACGCGACGAACTGTCAACCGACTGCAACCCCGAGATGATGAAAGCCGAGGACCCGCTCTTCATTCTCTACACCTCCGGCTCCACGGGAAAGCCCAAGGGCGTCGTGCACACGACCGGCGGCTACGCCGTGTGGGCCGCGACGACGTTCGACTGGATCTTCGACTATCGCCCCGACGACATTTTCTGGTGCACGGCCGATATCGGCTGGATCACCGGTCACAGCTACGTCGTCTACGGCCCCCTCGCGATGGGCGCGACGAGCGTGATGTTCGACGGCGTGCCCAACTACCCCGATTTCAGCCGGTTCTGGGAGACCGTCGACCGCCTCGGCGTTACCATCTTCTACACCGCGCCGACGGCGATCCGCGCGCTGATGCGCGAAGGCGAGGAGCCGGTGAAGCGCTACAGCCGCAAATCAATCCGGCTGCTCGGGACGGTTGGCGAGCCAATCAACCCCGAGGCCTGGGAATGGTATTGGCGCGTGGTGGGCGAGGGCCGCTGCCCCGTCGTCGACACCTGGTGGCAGACAGAGACCGGGGGAATCCTCATCTCTCCCTTCCCCGGCGCGACCGAGATGAAGCCCGGTTCGGCAACAAAGCCGCTGCCGGGGATCGAACTTCTGCTCGTCGACCCCAGCCACAACGTCCTCGAGGGGCCGGCGAGCGGCAACCTGTGCATCGCCGCGTCGTGGCCTGGCCAAATGCGCGCCGTCTGGGGCGATGCGCAGCGTTTCTTCGAGACCTATTTCAAGGCCTATCCTGGACTCTATTTCACGGGGGACGGCTGCCGCCGCGACGAAGACGGCTATTATTGGATCACCGGCCGCGTCGACGACGTGATCAACGTCTCCGGTCACCGTATCGGAACGGCGGAAGTGGAAAGCGCGCTCGTTGCTCACCCGAAGGTAGCGGAAGCGGCGGTCGTCGCCTTCCCGCACGACATCAAGGGACAGGCGATCTACGCCTTCGTCACGCTTGTCGCCGGCGAGGAAGGCAGCGACGCGCTCGAAGCCGAATTGCGCCAGACGGTGCGCAAGGAAATCGGCGCGTTGGCGGTGCCGGACAAGATCCACTTCACGCCCGCGCTTCCCAAGACCCGATCGGGGAAAATCATGCGCCGGATCCTGAGGAAGATCGCCGATGGCGCGACCGAGGGCTTTGGTGACATTTCCACCCTCGCCGATCCGACGATCGTCGACGCATTGCTTGCAGGCAGAAAATGAAATTTGTCGCCGCCCTTCTCGCCCTCGTTCTCGCCGCCGGAGTGCCGGCGGCGGAGCCGAAGCTCGACATGCTCGCCTTCTTCACCGGCCACAGCCACGCCGACAATGTCATTAAGATCGCGCTTCACGGTCCGCACAAGCTGATCGTCGACAGCATCGGCGGCCGCAACAAGGAAGGCCAGTTCGTGCTGATCGACACGGTGCAGGAGGAAGGCAAACCGGTCCGCAAGCGCACCTGGGTGATGCACCCGGACGGCCCCAACCATTTCACCGGCAGTCTCAGCGATGCGAACGGCCCCGTCGACGTGACGGTCAGCGGCAACAGCGCGACGATACGCTACGTGATGAAGGAAGGCGGTTTGAAGGTCGAGCAGGACCTCGAGGCTCGGCCCGACGGAACGCTGGCGAACCATGTCATCGCGAAGAAGTTCGGCCTCAAGTTCGCAGAGGTCGACGGGACCATCCGCAAGATCGACTGACGTTCAGCCGGACCGCTGCACGAACAGCGCCTGGAACTGCGCCAGCTCGGCTGCGGGAATGTCCGAGACCGCGGCGAAGCGCAGGCCGTCGCGGCTCCATTCGCGCACCGAGAATCCGTCCTTCGCGAACGACCGTTCGCTCCTGCCGGCCTCGGGCCAGACGAACAGGTTCACCGTGTGCAGCCGCCGGTGATAAACGAGCGCGGCGACCGTCTTTCCGTCGAGCGAGTCGAGGCGCCCGCCGGCAAGCGGGAAGCCCGCATCCGCCAATTCGGGCACGGGCGGCGAGAAGTCGATCTTCCCGTTGAACCACGGCTTCACGATATGCTGGTTGGTGGTTTGCACATCGGTGAGGTGGCCGGGCTGGAGCGAGCGGACGTGGTCCGACACGAGTTCCTGATCGACCACCGACTGGTTTCCCGGTGGAAGCAGCGTGACCATCAGCAGCGACGCAGCGAGAGCGCCGGCGACCCCTGGAGCAAGCCAACCGGGCAAACGCCTCGGAGGCCTTGCAGGCGAAAGCTCGGGCAACGCGGCGATCCGCTGTGCGAGCGCGTCGGGCAGCTTGTGCCGCACGCCCCTTCCGCCGAGCAGTGCCCGAACTGCCTGGATTCGCTCCAGCTCCTCGCGGCAGCCGTCACAGCGCGCGAGATGCGCTTCGACGAGCGCCGAGTTGGCCGCGTCCAGCTCGCCGTCGACAAGGCCGGTGAGCAGCATTTCCTGGTCAGCGCACGCGGGCATTATTTGACGCTCCTCGACTGCTCGTCTTCTTCCTTGCGGGGCGGCAGCAGCTCCTTCGCGAGCATCGCCCGGCCGCGCGACAGGCGCGACATGACCGTACCGACCGCAACGTCGGTCACATCGGCGATTTCGGCATAGCTCAACCCTTCGAGGTCCCTCAGCACGACCGCTTCACGGAAGGGCTCTGGAATGGCCTCGATCGCAGACCTCACGCGTTCCACGTCCTGCTTTCGGGAAAACTCCTCCTCGGGGGAGGGCGACGGGTCCGCGTGGTTGCCGACTTCCGCCACCGCCTCGTCGCTGAGCGCGCTTTCGTTGACCACCAGCGAAACCGTTCCGCGTCGTCCCTGCATTGCAGTCCGGGAACAGTTGCGGACGATCGCGAACAGCCACGCACGTGGCGAGCCTCCACGGAACTGGCCAAAGGCGCGGTAGGCGCGCAGCACCGCATCCTGCACCACGTCTTCGCTCAGCACCGCGTCCCGAGTCACATAGCGCGCAAGATTATAGGCACCGTCGAGATGCGGCAGGATGGCTTGCCTGAACGCATCGGCGTGATCGGGCGCTGACGTCTTCACGAGTTTGCGGCCAGCCCCCTCATCACCCCTTGACGATGACCGTTCCGGCCATGTGCGGATGCAGCGAGCAATAATAGCCGAACTGACCGGCCTTGGCGAAGGTGAACGAGAATTTGTCACCGGTGTCGAGCACCTTGGATTTGAACGCTCCGTCCTTCGAAACCACCGTGTGCGGGATGTCGTCCTGGTTCGTCCAGGTGACGGTCGTACCCGGCCTCACCGTTAGCGTCGGCGCCTCGAAGGTGAAATTGTCGATCTGCACCGCAGCCGCGGGGGGCGCGGCGGCATGCGTCATCGTCGCGACGGTGGTCATCATCACGCCGCCCGCCGCGAGGACCGCGATCTGAAACGACAGGATTTTGAATGCACGAGTCATGACTTCTCCTCGGGGTCAGGCTGAGAGCGTTGAATCGATGAGCGCGATGCGCTGGTTGCCGCGCACGAACATTGCGTCGGTGATGCCGAGCATTCCCGGGAGCTGTTCGGGCGGCACCTTGAGCGGCCCCGGGCCTGGGGCCGTTCCGGGCGCCGGCTGCGGGAAAGCGGTCGAGCGCGCGGTATGGAAGGCGATGCGGCCTTCCACCTTTTGCGTGATCTGGTGGATGTGTCCGTTGAGGATCGTGACCGACCCGAACCGCGCGAGCAGCTTTAGCGCCTCGGCGGCGTCGTCCGTGCCCCACCCCCAATCGGCATAGACGGTCCACAGCGGAATGTGGGCGAAGACGACGACCGGCGTCGACGATGAGTGCCCGGCGAGGTCGGCCTGCAGCCATTTGAGCTGCTCGGCGCCGAGATTGCCCATGCCGCCCGGTTTCAGGTCGGCGACGTTCACCAGTGCGACGAAATGCACGCCGCGATGGTCGAAACTGTACCAGCCAGCGCCCTTGCTCCCCTTGCCGAAGCGGTTGAGGAACGCCTTGCCGCCGTCGGGATCGAGCATGTCGTGCTCGCCCGGCACGAAAAAGACAGGAAGCCCGGTCTCCTTCAGGATCTGCTGGGCATCGTCGAACTCGTCGTCGCGGGACAGCTGCGACACGTCGCCGGTGTGGACGATGAAATCCGGCTGGACCCGGAGCGCCTTCACCTTCGCGATCGCTTCGCGGAAGGTCGCCCGCGCGTCGGCGTTGGGCGGCTTGTTGAAGCCGATATGGCTGTCGCTGACCTGGACGAACGTGAAAGGAGCCGCGGCTGACGGACGCACCGGCGCCGCGAGCGCACTGTCGAGCCCCATCGAGCCAGCGATTCCGCCGTCGAAGGCGAACAGCGCGCCGGTTCCGGCCCACGCCATGCATTTGAGGAAGCCGCGGCGGTCTTCGTCATTGTCAAACATCGATCGTCCTTCGCGGATGGTTCGATGCGATGACCGGTGGTGCGCCGGCTTTATTCCCGGCTCGCTGAATTCTTTTTCATGCTCCCGCGGACGCTTGCGTGGGCGACGCCCGCCGCTATCCCTGAAGGTTAGGGGGAACTTGCGATGGCGAGCGTTGCGGAACCACATAAGCGCAGGCCCTGGTCGATGGCGCGCGTCGTCATCGCGTCCTCGGCCGGCACCGCCTTCGAATGGTACGACTTCTTCATCTTCGGGAGCCTCGCTCCGGTCATCGGCAAAATCTTCTTCGCGGGCCTGGATCCCACGCCCGCTCTGATCGCCGCGCTCGCGCTGTTCGCGGCGGGGTTCGCCTTCCGCCCGCTCGGGGCCCTCATCTTCGGAGTCGTGGGCGACCGGCTGGGCCGCAAGGGCGCGTTCCTGATCACCGTTAGCCTGATGGGGCTTTCGACATTCTTGATCGGCTTCCTTCCGACCTACGCACAGGCGGGCACGCTCGGCCCGACGCTTTTGATCGTCCTCCGCATCCTCCAGGGAATTGCGCTCGGCGGCGAATATGGCGGGGCGGCGATCTACGTTGCGGAACACGCGCCGAACCACAAACGCGGCGCGTCGACGGGCTGGATCCAGTCTTCAGCCTCGTTCGGCCTGCTTGCGGCGCTCCTCGTGATCTATTGGACGCGCGCGGCGATCGGCGAGGATGGCTTCGCCGCATGGGGCTGGCGCGTGCCGTTCCTGGTCTCGGCGGTGCTGCTCGCGATCTCGGTGTGGATGCGCGCCAAGCTCGCCGAGAGCCCGCAGTTTGCGCGGCTGCAGGAGGAAGGCGAAGTCACTCGCGCGCCGCTGCGCGAATCCTTCGCCCGCTGGCGTAGCGTCAAGAAGGTGCTGATCGCCTTCTTCGGGATCATGTGCGCGCAGGGCGCGGTCTGGTATTTCACGTTCTTCTATCTGCAGGTTTTCCTCGAAAAATCGCTCGGCGTTCCCCCCGCGACCAAGGACCTGCTACTGATTGTGATGACGGTGGTCAGCGCGCCGCTCTACGTCTTCTTCGGCTGGCTGAGCGACCGCAACGGCCGCAAGTTCGTGATGGTCGGCGGAATGCTCCTCGCGCTCGTCCTTTATTTCCCCGCTTCTCACTGGATCGCGGGAGCGGCGAACCCGGCGTTGGTGGAAGCGCAGCGCAACACGCCGGTGATCGTCGTCACCGATCCCAGCACCTGCTCGGTCCAGTTCGATCCCGTCGGCACCGCGAAGTTCACCAGCGCCTGCGACATCGCCAAGAGCTCGCTCGTGACGAAAGGCATCTCCTTCACCACGCGGCCGTCGCCGGGCGGAGCGACAGCAGTCATCATCGGAACCGAAGCCGTCCCGGTTCAAAGCGGTGACGGCCTGGCTTCGGCCGATCTGAAGGCGCTGAAGGCGAAGACCTCGGAGACCATCGGTGCCGAGCTGCTCGCAGCGGGCTATCCCAAGAGTGCCGATCCTGCGCAGGCGAACATGACGTTGCTGGTCGTGATCCTGCTCGCGTTCGTGGTTGCCGCCACCGCGCTCTACGGTCCCCAGGCGGCGGCGCTGGTCGAGATGTTCCCGACGCGCATCCGCTACACGGCGATGTCCTTCCCGTACCACGTGGGCACCGGCTGGGTCGGCGGGTTCCTGCCCGTCACCAGCTTCGCCATCGTCGCGATCACCGGCAACATCTATGCCGGCCTGTGGTACTCGGTGATCTTCACGGGAATTTCCGTCGTCGTGTCGCTGGTGTTCCTCAAAGAGACCGCAGGACGCCGCCTCGAGGAAGTCTAGCCGCTTACGGGCACCAGTGGATGTCGATCGGTTGATCGACCTCCGCCAGCACGCGGCCGATCGGCAGTTTGGAGCTTTGCCCGTCGGCGATTGCCTGCTCGAGCAGGCTCCGCTTCACCTCGCCGGTGATCACGATGAGGATCGTGCGCGCCGACAGGATCGCCGCCCGGGTCAGCGTCACCCGCGGCACCGGTGCGTCGGCGGGCAGCGGGTCGGGCATCACGCCGATCGCGCGGCGCGCTTTTGGAGCATCGAACGCGCCTTGCAGATCCGGACCGGCAAACAGCGACGCGGTGTGGCCGTCGTCGCCCATGCCCAGCCATACTAGGTCGGGAGGCCATGGCAGGTCCTGGAGCCGCGCGTCGGCAGCATTGCCTGCGAGCTTGTAATCGCCGGCCGCCTCGCTGGTCAGCGGAACGACACGCGCGCCGAGCGGCAGGAATGTCCGGGCGATCTCCCGCACGTTCGACAAATCGCTGTCGACCGGCACCAGGCGGTCGTCGGTCGGAATGATGGTTACCTTCTTCCACGGAAGCCTTTGCTGGGCGAGCTTCGCGCCGACGGCCGGTCCGGTCTTGCCACCCGGCACTGCGATCAGCGAGGCATCGCGGGCGTCCACCGCGCTCTGGATGATGAACCCGACGTCGCCTGCAACAGCGTCGGCGAGCTCGTCACGGGAGTCATACTCCCACCATTCGGCTTCGATCATTTGATTCCTCTTGCGATTATCGCGGCGCTCGTTGCGCGTATCCGAACCATCCTGCAACCGGCTGGCCGCTGCGATTGATCGCGGGCCGGAAACGGAGGCGGTCGTGAGCCAGGTTGCACAGCGCGCCGTCGATTGCCGTGACGCCCGAACCGCGGATGATGTCGCAGGAGATGACATAGCCGCGCGGATCGACTCGCAGGCGCAGGAACACGGTCGCGCCGCCCGGCCACTGCTCGATAAGCCCGCTCGGGAAATCGCGCCCCGTCAGCACCGGGCTGACGAGGTGCGGCGGCTCGGCGACTCCGTTGTCACCGCCGCCGCCCGGACCATTGCCGCCTGAGCCGCTGCCGGTTCCCGTTCCAACGCCGCCCGCTCCGGTGCCCGGTCCCGGCCGATCGGACGCTCCCTGCGTTGACGCCGATCCGTTCCGCGGCGTTTCGCTGGCCGCGATCTGCGGTAGCGGCGGGACGACCACCTTGGGCTTAGGCGCTTTGACCGGAGTCGCCTGGCTGCGGATATTCGGCGGCGCCGATCCGCCTTCCTTTTCCTTGGGCTTGGGCTGCTGCTTCTGTTGCGGCGGAGGCGGCGGTGGGGGTGGTGGAGTAGTCTGCGCAAGGTTGAAGACGCGGAGTGCAGTCTCGGCCCCGGGAACGTCCATCGCTCCCGACAGATGCAGCAGCATCACGAGCAGCGCCGCATGGACGGCGGCGACCGCCACGATCGCTGCACTGCGGTCCCGATTGCCGATGTCCGTGCGGTAGGCCACGGCTTGTCAACGCCAGTGCGGCTTTGCCGTTGCGAGCGCGTCAGCAGTTACAAAAAAGCGCCCGGCCACCGATCGCGGCCCGGCGCCTTTTGAAAGATGCGATGTTTGTTCTAGCGGCTCGAGCTGCTCTTGCGGCCACCGCCGTGGCTGGCCTTGCCGCCCTTGCTCGCGATTTCGCGCTGCTTTGCGGGATCCATAGCGGCGAATCCGCGCTTCGACCGACCGCTGCTGTTGCTTGCCATATCGATTTTCTCCAACTGCCGTCCTGGCGACTGCAAAAACGCGGCACCCCCGCACCGGTTCACATTGCTGATGGAAGTTAAGAACAGCTGTTCGTCAGCCCGAAAGATGAACATTTGCTGTCAAATTTGTTCCGGTCGCGGAACCCGCTCGGCGCGTATGTATTATGCCCGCCAGCAGGATCTTCCCGGGATCGCCCGGAAGGTCTGCGCTCTGAACAGGGGGCGTAATGCGGCGAGTAACTACCGCAGTCACCACAGTCGGCATTCTCCTCGCGGCCACGGCTCTTGCGGCCTGCAACAAGACTCCCACCGCCCGTTCGACAGGTCCGCAGATCTACGCGCCGATCGTCGGCGGCCCGCACGCGCTGCCGCCTGGCGCGGCCGCCCCGGCGGACGACGGCAACTGGACGATGCCGGGGAAGAATTATGCGCAGACGCGCTTCTCCGCGCTCGATCAGATCACCCCGGCGAACATCGGCAAGCTGTCGCTGGCTTTCACCTTCTCGACGGGAACGAACAAGGGTTTCGAAGCCCCGCCGCTCGTCGTCAACCGGACGATGTATGTCATCACACCGTTCCCGAACTATCTCTACGCGCTCGACCTGACGAAGCCTGGCGCGCCGACGAAATGGGTGTTCAAGCCCAAGCCCGCGGCCGCCTCGCAAGGCGTCGCCTGCTGCGACGTGGTCAACCGCGGCGCGGTCTTCGACAACGGCAAGATCTTCTTCAACACGCTCGACGGGCAGACCTTCGCGGTCGACGCCAACAGCGGCCAGATGGCGTGGCACACGCAGCTCGGCGACATCCAGAAGGGTGAGACGATCACCATGGCGCCACTGGTCGCCGACGGCAAAGTCATCGTCGGCGATTCGGGCGGCGAGATGGGCGTTCGCGGCTGGCTCGCCGCGCTCGACGAGGGCAGCGGCAAGATCGTGTGGAAGGCCTATCACACCGGGCCGGACAAGGACGTCCTGATCGGCCCGCGCTTCCATCCCTTCTACGCGATGGACCGCGGCAAGGATCTCGGAGTCAGCAGCTGGCCGCCCGACGCGTGGAAGATCGGCGGCGCAAGCGCCTGGGGCTGGGTCAGCTACGATCCCGAGACCAAGCTGATCTTCTACGGAACGTCGAACCCCGGTCCCTGGAATCCGAACCAGCGGCCCGGCGACAATAAATGGTCGGCCGGAATCTTCGCCCGCGACGTCGATACCGGGCAGGCCGTGTGGTACTACCAGAGCAGCCCCCACGACCTGTTCGATCACGACGACGTCAACGAGGTCATCCTCGCCGACATTCCGTGGGGCAACGGCCGCCGGCCGGTCCTTCTCCGTCCCGACCGCAACGGCTTCTTCTACGTGATGGACCGTCGGAACGGCGAGGTCCTCAGCGCAACTCCCTACGGTTACATCAACGCCTACAAGGGCGTCGATCTCAAGTCGGGAAGAATCATTCCCAACCCGGACAAGGACCCCAAGCCCGGCCGGGTCACGCGCGACATCTGCCCGGCCTCGCCCGGCGCCAAGGACTGGAACCCGGCGGCGTTCAGTCCCGTCACCGGCCTCGTCTACATCCCGCACATCAACCTCTGCCAGGACGAGGGCCACAGCGAAGCCAATTACATCTCCGGCACGCCTTATGTCGGCGCCGACGTGAAGATGTACGCCGGCCCCGGCGGCAACCGCGGCGTGTTCACCGCCTGGGACCCGATCCGCCACCGGCCAGTGTGGGAGATCAAGGAGGACCTCCCGTTGTGGAGCCCCGCGCTCGTGACCGCCGGGAATATCGTCTTCTACGGAACCATGGACGGCTGGTTCAAAGCGGTCGACGCGCGAAACGGCAAGCTCCTGTGGCAGTTCAAGGCCGGCAGCGGAATCATCGGCCAGCCGATCAGCTACAAGGGCCCCGACGGCCGCCAGTATATCGCGGTCATCGCCGGTGTCGGCGGATGGGCGGGAGCGATCGTCTCGGCGAACATGGACCCGCATGATCCGACCGGCGCGCTCGGCTTCGTCAATGCGGTCAAGGACCTGCCCCTCAAATCGACGGCCGGAGGCATTCTCTATGTCTTCACGCTTCCGCGCTAGCGTCCTCATCCTTGCCGCCGGTGCGCTGACGCTCACGTCGTGCGATCGCGAAGAGCATCACAGCCGCGCCAAGCCGATCGGCGAAACCGTGCCCGCGGGTGCGAGCCCGCCGACGATCTTCCCCGGCAACAGCACGCCGCCGCCGCTCGATGCCCGCGCCGCGCTCTACGACAACAACGCCAATGCAATCGGCAAAGGCCAGCAGCTCTTCCTGCAGATGAACTGCGTCGGCTGCCATAGCCACGGCGGCGGCGGAATGGGTCCGCCGCTGATGGACGATGAGTGGCGTTACGGCGGCCGCATCGACCAGATCGCCACTACCATCGCGGTTGGCCGCCCTAACGGCATGCCGGCATGGCGCGACAAGCTCACCGATGACCAGATCTGGGACCTCGCGGCGTACGTCCGCTCGCTCTCCGGCCTGCCAAGCAAGGATGCAGCGTCGAGCCGGACCGAAGGGATGAGCGCCGGCACTCCGCAGACGCTGACGCCGCACGGCGAAACCTACAATTCGGATGCGGCTCAGCAATGAGCCTGCGTTGGTCCGCAAAGGCAGCCGTGCTTCCGCTGCTTCTCGGCGCGTGCCAGGTCCAGCATTACCAGAGCGATTTCGGCGGAGCAGCAGTCGAAGACCGCCAGTTCCTGGCCTTGTTCTGGATCTTCATCGCGGTGTGCGCCTTCATGTACGCGCTGGTGATCATCTTTCTCCTCGGTGGAATCATCCGCATGCGCAGGCTCGACGCGAACGTCGTCGAGACCGGCCGCCATCACGAATCGCATCCGCTGATGCGCACCACGTTGATCGGCTGGACGGTGCTGATCGGAGTCGGGCTGTTCGCCCTCGCGGTCGCGAGTTTCGTCACCGACCGCTCGATGGCCAAGGCCGCGGCGAACGAGAGGTTGTCGGTGACCATCACTGGGAATCAATGGTGGTGGGACATCAAATATAATGCCGCCGACGCCTCGAAGACCCTGCAGACGGCCAACGAGCTTCACCTGCCGGTCGGAGTGCCGACGCGAATCCTGCTCGACTCGAACGATGTCATTCACAGCTTCTGGGTGCCCAGCCTCGCCGGCAAGCAGGACCTGATCCCGGGCCGCGAGAACGACATCACCATCGTTCCGAGGAAGACTGGCATCTTCCGTGGCCAGTGCGCCGAATTCTGCGGCGTGCAGCACGCGCACATGTCCCTGGTGGTCGTCGTCGAGCCTTATGCCGACTTCATCAAGTGGTGGGACCACCAGCTCCAGCCGGCGCCGCAGCCGACCACGCCGCTGACGCTCGCCGGCTACAAATATGTGACGAGCGGCCCGTGCAGCGCGTGCCACAATATCGGCGGGACGTCGGCCAACGGGCAGATCGGACCCGACCTTACCCACCTCGCTACCCGCAAGAGCCTAGCGGCGGGGACAATTCCGATGGGCGAAGGCAATCTCTACGGCTGGGTCGAGGACGCGCAGTCGATCAAGCCGGGCGTCAATATGCCGACCGTCGGGCTCGAGCCCGACCAACTTCACGCTGTCGTCGCTTATCTCGAGACGCTCAAATGACCGACATCCGCGCCGACGCCTTCGATTCGATGCGCGAGCGCGAGCGAGTCCGCGTGGAGGAGGAAGAGCGCCGGCTCGCGGCCGAGCGCAGGAAGATCGCTCGCGACGGGCCGAAGCTCAAAGGCGAGAAGCTCGCCGCGCGCCTCGACCTCGCATGGCGCCGCCCGCCCGGCATCATCGGCTGGCTCGCAACCGTCGATCATAAGGAAATCGGCCGCCGCTACATCCTCACGGCGCTCGGCTTCCTCGCTTTGGGCGGCGTGCTCGCACTCCTGATGCGGCTGCAGCTTTCCAAGCCTGACAACGCGATGATCGGCGCCGAACGCTACAACCAGCTCTTCACCATGCACGGCTCGACGATGATGTTCCTCTTCGCCGTGCCGGTAATGGAAGGCGTCGCCGTCTACATCATTCCGCTGATGCTCGGAACGCGTTCGACGGCTTTCCCGCGGCTCAATGCCTTCAGTTACTTCATGTACTTGTTCGGAGGCCTGATGCTGTGGGGCGCCTTCGTGCTCAACGTCGCTCCCGACGTCGGCTGGTTCGCCTACACGCCGCTTGCCGGTCCGGAGTTCACGCCCGGCAAGCGCGCCGACGTGTGGGCGCAGATGATCACCTTCACCGAAGTGTCGGCCCTTGCCGCAGCGGTGGTGCTCGTGTGCACGATCCTCAAAGCGCGAGCGCCGGGGATGACGCTTTCCCGAATGCCGCTGTTCGCCTGGGCGATGCTGGTGCAGGCGGTGATGATCATCTTCGCCATGCCGGCGGTCGCGCTTTGCTCGAGCATGCTGATTTCGGATCGCACGATCGGCACCAACTTCTACAACGCGGCCGAGCATGGCGATGCCCTGTTGTGGCAGCATCTGTTCTGGTTCTTCGGCCACCCCGAGGTCTACATCATCTTCATCCCGGCGACGGGCTTCGTCAGCATGATCACCGAGACCTTCTGCAGGCGTCCGGTGTTCGCCCATGCGGTTGTCGTGCTGGCGCTGATGTCGACGGGTATTCTCGCGTTCGGCCTGTGGGTCCACCACATGTTCGCGACCGGGCTGCCGCGCGTCGGCTACAGCTTCTACACCGCCGCGAGCATCTCGGTGTCCGTGCCCACGGGCCTGCAGATCTTCTGCTGGCTTGCGACGATGTGGGACGGCCGGCCGCGCTTCCAGGTGCCGATGCTCTACGTCGTCGGCTTCATCGTCACTTTCGTCATCGGCGGGCTGACCGGCGTCATGGTCGCGGCCGTGCCGCTCGACCTCCAGCTGCACGACACCTACTTCGTCGTCGCGCACTTCCATTATGTGCTGATCGGCGGCGCGGTTTTCCCCCTGCTTGGCGTGCTCACTTACTGGTATCCGAAAATCACCGGCCGGATGATGAGCGAGACGCTCGGCAAGATCGGCTTCTGGATGGTGTTCCTGGGCTTCCAGCTCGCTTTCTTTCCGATGCACTGGAGCGGCCTCCTCGGAATGCCGCGGCGCGTCTACACCTATCCGGCGGGTCTTGGGCTCGAAGTGCCCAACATGCTTTCGACGGTTGGCGCGTTCGTGGTTGCAGCCGCCGTAGGCTTGTTCGTGATCAACGGCATCTGGTCGCTCTATCGCGGAGTCATCGCGACGCCGAACCCGTGGGGGGCCGCATCGCTCGAATGGGCGACGAGCTCGCCGCCGCCGGTGTACAATTTCGCGCACATCCCCGTGGTCGAAAGCGAAACGCCGCTGTGGGACGTGGACGGCGAGCTTCCCGTCGTCACCGGCCTCAGGGTCGATGAGAAGGAAATGCTGCTGACGACGGTCGTCGCGGCGACGCCCGACACCCGCGAGCCGGTGCCGCAAGCGACCCTGTGGCCGTTCATTTCGGCCTGCGCGATCGGGATCGTGTTCATCGCTTCGATCTTCTCGCCCTGGGCCATCGCGGTTGGCGTCATCCCCTCGTTCATCGCTCTAACGGCCTGGTTCTGGCCCAAGGAGCTGAAGCGCACGGCGGAGCCCGTGATCACATGATCCTCGAGCCGCGCTTCACCGACGATCTCTCGGATCTCCCGACCTTCAAGTTCGGACCGAGCAGCCTCACCTGGTGGGGAGTCCTCGGTTTCATGGTGATCGAGGGAGCCGGCTTCGGCCTCGCCTTCGCCGCCTATTTCTTCCTCATGGGACATGAGCAGGGTTGGCCACCGGAGGGCCGCCTTCCGCCCGACCTTCTCGCGGGAACGTTGTTCCTCGTCATCATCCTCCTTAGCGAAATCCCGAACACGGTGATCAAGCGAGCCGCAAAGGCCGGTGACGTTCCGACGATCCGTCTTTTGCTTCCGCTGATGGTCGCCGTCGGCGTGGTGCTGCTGATCATCCGCGGCTTCGAGTTCAACAGCCTCAACTGCCGCTGGACCGACGATGCCTATGCGTCGATCATCTGGGCGCTGCTGCTCTTGCACGCGTCGCACATCCTCACCGACTGGCTCGACACGGTGGTGCTGTGCGCGCTCATGTACACGCCGGTCGCTTACGAGCCACGGCGGTGGGGCGATGTCGACGAAAACAGCATGTACTGGCGATACGTCTGGATGCTGTGGATCCCGATCTACCTCATGATCTACTGGGTGCCGCGGCTGTGAACAGCGAGCGCATACGCGACCGCTTCATGCCCTGGTCCGGCCTTGCGCTCGGAACGCTGGGAGTCGCGCTCGCACATCAGCTCGGCGGCGATTCGACGTTCCAGGATTGCCGCATCGGAAGCCCGTTCATCGTCATCATCGGAACGATCGTCGGCCTCGCCCTGATCGGCCTCGGCGCGCTGGGTTCATGGCGCGTCTACGGCGGCGACGGCGAAACCCCCGCGCGGAGGATGCTCGCAATCGTCTCGATCATGGCGTGCGCCGTATTCGCCATGGCCGTGATCCTGCCCTTCATCGCCTCGTTGGTGATCCCGCGGTGCTGGCAGTGAGGTTCTTGGCCGGATTGATACTGGCAGCGCTCGGGACGCCGGCCTTCGCGCATGGCACGCGGGAAGGTACGATCGAATGGACGCTCAGTCCCGACCTGCTGATCCCGCTCGGCCTCGCGCTGCTGATCTATCTTGTGGGCTGGGCGCGCCTATCGAAACGCGCTTCGACACCTGTGCGCGCTGCACTCTTTCTCTCAGGCTGGACGGTCCTCACGCTCGCGCTCGTCTCTCCGCTTCACGAGGCGGGCGAGCGCAGCTTCACCCTGCACATGATCGAGCACGAGCTGATCATGCTTCCCGCGACGTTGCTGCTGGCGGCGTCTGGCGCCGGCGGAGTCCTCGCCTGGGGACTCCCAAAATCGCTTCGCCAGTCGCTAGGCGGAAGCTGGAAGTCGCCGCTGCAGCGGCTGTGGAAACGACTCACCGAGCCGGTTACCGCGACAATCGTCCAGGCAATCGTCATGTGGGGCTGGCACGCCCCGCCGCT
>Ga0070680_100000728_pt1 | contig 22927 bp, 15 predicted proteins | sample KBSC73BmetaG_FD_64672 | JGI IMG/M metagenome (GOLD analysis project Ga0070680, IMG submission 64672) | Corn rhizosphere microbial communities from Kellogg Biological Station, Michigan, USA - KBS C7-3B metaG | ecosystem: Host-associated > Plants > Roots > Rhizosphere | place: USA: Michigan...
TGGTCCATGGTCCATGGTCCATGGTCCATGGTTCATGGTGTCGCGCGGGGTCAGTGTGGCGCGCCGAATCGGGTTGGACTGACTTGGGGGACGCGGATTTTGCGGAAACATGGCCAACGAGGCGCGGATTGGCTTCTACTGGCGCGTCGAGTCCGTCGCGCCACACCCCAAGAGCATTTGGTTTTATCCGTTCGATCCGTTCGCTTCGTGTCATCCGTGTTTCAGAATGTTGGGACTGGTCGGCATCATTGCGTCGGAGAGCGCTGCGAAGCCGCGGAGAACTGCGGAGAACTGCGGAGAACGACGCAGAACTGCGATGAGGGCCTGAATTGCGGAGGCTGCGGAAGCCATCTTGATCAGCGATTGCAATTTTGCGAATGGGCCGAGAATCTCGTGCGCCAAGTACGGCGCAATCGTGGTTCATCATTCATCAACACCTCCAGCAACGCCCCTCCGCGCCTGTCCGCAGTTCTCCGCAGTTCTCCGCAGCCCCTTCCCTCTCCCTGCAAGGTCGCCGGTCTAGCCGGGCCGGCCGCCTCCACGGCACGATGGTCTCTCGCGCCACGCAGGTCCCACCGGAGCTGCGGAGTGAGGAGCTGATCGGCACGCCACCACAAAGCTCTTGTTTGTTGCTTGACCCGGCGCACGGAGCTCCGTGCGCCACTCGGGGCCAAATTCGCGCCTTGTTCGCCAGTTTCCGCCCGATCCGCGTCCCAACGGCAGTCCAACCCGATTCGCGCGCGACGCTCACCCGCGCAAAACGACGCACGAAGGCCGACCGAGGATGGACGATGGATGAAACGGAGTAAATTCCAAATACACCTCATTCGGGACGAAACTCGCATGCGCATGCCCGCCGGTGCTGTCGCCCTCCTCGTGCTGCTCACGATGCCCGCTGTGGCGCAGCAGAAGCAACGCTACTCCAGCCTGCCGGAGGCGCTGCAATCCGGCGCGATCCTCAGCGGTCGCGGTGAACCGCGCGACGTCGTCTGGATCGAGGGGGGGCGCCGCTTCTCGTTCATCAGCACGGACCCGCAGACCCGTCGATCGGAGATTCGGGTGTACGATCCCGCGACCGGACGCGATTCCGTGCTCGTCTCCGGCTCGGGGCTCGTCATGCCGGGAACCACGCAACCGTTCGACTACGAATCGTTCCAGTGGGCGCGCGATTTTCGGAACCTCGTCTTCCAGACGAATTTCCGTCAGATGTTCCGGCGATCCGGCATTTCAGATTTCTATATCTACTCGCTCGCTACGAAATCGCTCGAGCTTGCCGGCAGGGGCGCGCGCACGGCTGAGCTGTCGCCGGATGGCACCATGCTCGGCGAGGAGCGCGACGGCGACATGTATGTCGTCAATCTCGGCACGCATGACGAGCGGCGTCTGACACACAGCGCGACCGAACACGTGTTCAACGGGCACTTCGATTGGGTGTACGAGGAGGAATTCGGGCTCGCACAGGCGTGGAACTGGTCGCCGGACAGCCGGCATATGGCCTACTGGCAGAGCAACGACTCGAAGGAGCCCGTCATCCAGCTCACCGATTACAGCGGGCGGCATCCGGATTGGGAGCAGCTCCGCATTCCGCAGCCCGGCGACACGAACGCGACGGTGCGCATCGGCGTGCTCGACGTGCGCAGCGGCCGCAACGTGTGGCTCGATCCGCACATCGAGGGCGAGTACTACATCCCGCGCATCTACTGGACGAGCCGGCCCGACACCCTCGCGATGCTCGTGCTCAATCGCAAGCAGAACGATCTCAAGCTGCTCTTCTTCGACGTCACCACCGGCGGCTCGCGAGCGGTGATGGAGGAACACTCGGCGACGTGGATCGACGTCTACGACTTCTACGCCGGCGTGCAGGACCTGATGTCCTTTCCGGAACACTCACACGAGTTCTTCTGGATCTCCGATCGCGACGGGTTTCAGCACATCTATAGATACGACTACTCCGGGCGGCTCGTGCAGCAGGTGACGCACGGACCCTGGAGCGTCACGCGCATCGAGGGCGTCGACCCCGCCTCGCAAACGATCTACTTCACATCGACGAATCCGTCTCCACTCCAGCGCCAGCTCTGGCGCATCAAGTTCGACGGCAGCGGCATGGAGCGCATCACCACCACGGCGGGGCGACACTCGATCAACATGTCGCCAAACGCGCAGTACTTCATCGATGCGTGGTCGTCGACGACGCAGCCGCGCCAGGTCGAGTTCTGGTCGACGGCGAGCGGCAAGCTGCGCTCGATGGAAACGAACGCGCAGACCACCGAGTGGCTCGCCAGCCACGAGTACACGCCCACGGAGCTGTTCAGCTTCACGACGTCCGACCACGTGAAGATCGACGCCTCGATGATCAAGCCGTCGCCGTTCGATCCGTCGAAGAAGTATCCGGTGGTGTTCACGATCTACGGCGGTCCTGGCTCGCAGGGTGTCTACGACACCTTCGATGCATCAGGGTGGGATCAATGGTTGTCGCAGCACGGGTACATCGTCGTCGACGTGAATAACCGCGGCACCAACAATTACGGCCGCGACTTCATGAAAGTCGTCTACAAGCAGCTCGGCGCCTATGAGAGCCACGACTTCGCGGAGGCGGCGAACTATCTCAAGACGCTGCCATACGTCGACGGCTCGCGCATCGCGATCATGGGCGGCAGCTACGGCGGCTACAGCACGATGTACACGATGGAGATGTTCCCGCAGACCTTCGAGCTCGGCATGTCCAACTCCGGCGTCGCCGACTGGCGGCTGTACGACTCGATCTATACCGAGCGGTACATGTCGACGCTCGGCGACAATCTCGCCGGGTACAAGCGCAGCTCGGTCGTGGAGAACGCGCCGAAGCTGAACGGCCATCTGCTCATGATTCACTCGATGATGGATGACAACGTCCATCCGCAAAACACGATGCAGCTCTTCACCGCGTTCACCAACGCCGGCAAGGACATCGAGGAGCGCATCTATCCGCCGGGACGCCACGGCGCCGCGTACAACATGCAGAGCGCGATGTTGATCAACGAAGTCGAGTTCAACTACCTGTCGCGCTACTTTGGCGGTGCTGCGCCCGACGCGATCCGGCCCTGAGCGCTCTCGAACGGACGACGACCGCCGGCTCCGATCATCCGGAGCCGGCGGCGGCATCGTTCACGGCGCGATCGACGATCGCTACCGAACCTGCACGGCTTGCGTCGAGCGGACGGTGAAGACCGATCCGGCTGGGATCACCGCCTCCGTGGTCCCGGTGCCGAGCGAGATCACCGATCCCGCCGCCGCGCCGAGCAGTCCGCCTTCGAGAATGCGACTCAGCTCGCCTCCGCTGATCACGGCGCCGAGCACGGCACCAGCGGCTGCGCCGGTCACCGCGCCGCGCGTCACGGAGCTGGTGCTGGCGTTCGCCGGCTGATTCTCCACCTGCACGTTCGACACGCTCGCATCGAATGGATACGAGTATCCGTTCAGGGCGATGTTGTCGAAGTCGAGCCGGATGACCGACTCCTGCGTGGGAATCGACGAGGTGTGCACGCCCGTGACGTGACCGTAGAGCTTCGTTCCCGCCGGGATCGCCACCGCGCCGTTCTGCGCGTACACCGGCGAGGCCACCGTCGCGGTGAACCGGTCGCCCTCGTGACTCATCGAGGTGCCGAGCGACTGATCCAGGCTGGCCGACATTGTCGTGCCGACCGGCAGGTAGTTCGCGGAGAGCGGCGTGGCTGGCCCGACCTCACCGGCGGCTTGCACTTGAGTCCGGGTCGCGCAGGCGCCTGTGGCCGCCAGCACCCCGAGGGCAACGAGCGTTTGTAGTTTCATGTTTCCTCCTGTTGAGACTGAATCGCTCGCGGCAAAACGCACGCCGGTCGCGATGCGAATGGCCGACTACGGCGCGGGGTACGTATAGCCGAGAGACGTAGCGAGCTGCTGCGCGGTATCGAGGTGCCGCTGCACCGGTTCGATGTCGTCCAGGATGTGTTGCCGCACCGCCGTCGAGCTTGCCGTGTTCCGCAGCGCTTCCAACTCGGCGAGCATGTGCTGATGCAAGCGGATCTGCGAGCCGAGGTACACGCGGTCGAAGTTTGCACCGGCATTCTGCAGTCGCCGGATCATCATGAATCCGTGCATGCCGCTCGTATCACCCGGCGCGAGCTGGAGCGGAATATTGTTGGCGCGCGCAATGGCCTTGCCCGTCGACAGGCTGCGCGAGTGATCGGCGATGATCGTGCGGGCGAGATCGCGCACGCCATTGCTCTGGGTCCGATTCAGCGCCACCTGTGCCATGGCGATCTCGAGCGAATCGCTCGTCGACATGTGCTGCAGAATGTTCGCGTCGGTCATCATCCGCAGGTTCGCCAGCTCGCTTTCCGGGAGCGGCGGCACGTTCACCGTCATCGGAATGGTTCCCGCCGCCGTGCTCGTGCGCGTGGTGACGACCTCCGGCGTTCGCAGATTGCTGGCGCACGCCGCCAAGGCGGCGACCGCGAGCGCGCCCGCGACGACTCGCGCATCGCTCGAGAAGATTTCCGTCATGCTGCACCTCCAACTCGTTGACGTCAGGATCGGAAACCACGCGGGTCGCAAGACACGGACCTTGCAGGCGATGCATGTCCGTGTCTCGCGTCGCGCATGGACGTTCCCGCCGCCCTGCGGCTCGGCTCGTCGGTGGTGCTCGCAACCGGTCAGCGTGGCGCGCCGCGTCCGCCGCGCGCCGCGAGCGGGCCTGGCTCCGGTGGACGCGGCAGCATCGCATCGCGCTGCGCCGCGTTCCACGCGAAGCTCGCCACCACCGCGGCGTTGAACTTCATGTCAACCGGCTGCAATCGCTCGTACACGTCCTGATTCGTGTGGTGCGTGACGGAACCATAGTCGAGCGGATCCTGAATGAATTGAAAGCCGGGCAAGCCCACGCCGATGAACGAGAGGTGATCGGTGCCGCCGGTGTTGTTGATCGTCAGCGTGCGCATCCCGTCGTTCTTGAACGGCGCCATCCACGCGTCGAAGATCGGGCGCTCGGCCTCGATGCCCTGGAGATACACGCCGCGGATCTTGCCGCTGCCGTTGTCGACATTGAAGTACGCGGCGAGCCGCTGCTGTTCCGGCGTCGGATGGAACCCCGAGGCGTCGCGTGTGCCGAAATGCTGGCGCACGTAGGCGGCCGAGCCGAGCAGCCCTTCTTCCTCGCCGGTCCAGAGCGCGATCCGAATCGTCCGCCGTGGACGGAGATTGAGCGTTTTCAAAAGGCGCATCGCCTCGAGCATCACCCCGGAGCCGGCGCCGTTGTCGGTGGCGCCCTCGCCCGAGTGCCACGAGTCGAAGTGCGCGCCAATCATCACGACCTGGTCCCTGAGGGCCGGGTCGGTGCCGGGGATTTCGCCGATGATGTTGAACGAACTGGTGTTGGCGGGATAGAACCTGTTCTGCATGTCGAGCGCGAGTGTCACCGGCACGTGCTTCTCGAGAATGCGCGCGATTCGCCCGTACGATTCCTGGGCGACGTGCACGGTCGGGACGCGCGGCGCGCCGGTCACGCGCGATGCACCGTTGTTCGTGCCGATGTCTCCGCCCGTGTGCCGGGTGTCGTCGAGCAGTATGGCCGCGACGCCCTGCCGCTCGAGCCAGCGCACGGTGCTCGTGTCGCCGAGGTTCAATCCACCGCGACCGAACCGCCCACGACCTGCTGGCGCCGCCGCGGCTTCGCGCGACGCCTGGCGCTCGCACACTGGCGACAGATTCGCCGGCGGCGGCGCGCCACGACGTCCACGACCGCCCGCGGTGGGCTGCGCGGCTTCCATCGCGGCGAGCGCCGAATCGGACCAGCGCGTCGCCTTGGCCGCGAAATCCGTGACCGGACGATTCTCGGGCGGCGTCGTGAGGACGAATGCGTTCTTCAATTTGCCGGCGTAATTCGCCTCGAGCTCGTCCGAGCACCCCGCGGTGACGAGCATCGCCGGTCCCGTCACCGTACCGTTCGTGCTCGCCGACCACGCCTGCGGAACAGCTTCGACGATGAACGGAATCGGCGTCCTCGCCATCAGCGAGAAGCGCTCGTTCTCCCAACCGAGTCCGCGCGGCGTGTCCCACGTTTCCTCATGGACGTTGGCGAGCCCCCACTGCTTCATCTCGCTCATCGCCCAGTCGCCGGCCCGCGTGAGGTTCGGCGACCACGTGAGCCGCGGTCCATACACGTCGGACAACCAGCTCATGATGTCCATGATCTGGGAATGGTCCATCTCCTCGGCTTTGATGCGCTCGACGGTTGCGTTGTCGGGCTGCTCCTGCGCCGCGAGCGCGACCGCCGGAGCAGCAATGAGCATTGCGGCGAAACTGATCGTCGTCAGGGGCGCGCGGCGGCGGGCAAAGCATGTGCGAAGAGCGTGCATCGGCAAGACTCCGGTGAAGTGTCGGATGGTGAAGACGCCTAAGCATGGCGCACCGAACTCGCGATGTCACGGACGCCGGAAACTTGTCGCGCCGGGGTTCGTACGGCTGGTGTCTCCCGCCTGGTCACCCCCAATGAGCCTGCGACACAGCGTCGGCTACGCCTGCCGGTCCCTCTTTCGTGCGCCGCTGTTCAGCGGCTCGGTGATCGCCACACTCGCCATCGGTATCGGATCGGCGGCGGCGATCTTCGCCGTCGTCGACGCCGTGCTGCTGCGCCCTTTGCCGTACGGCCATCCGGAACAACTGGTCGGCGCGTGGTTCGACATGCCGCCCATGTCGATGAAGCACGTGCAGCAGACGCCGGGTACGTACCTCACGTATTCGCGCTTCGCGCACACGATCAGCGGTATTGCGGCGTATCAGGACGGATCGGCCAGCGTTGGCGATCCGGACGGGCGCACCGGCCCGTCGCGGATCACCGCCGCATGGGTGACGTCCAGTTTCTTTCCGGTGCTCCAAGTGCCCGCCCTCGTCGGACGGCCGTTCACTGCCGCCGAGGACGCACCGAAGGCAGCTGGGGTCGTGGTGATCAGCGAAGGGTTGTGGCGGTCGAGGTTTGGCGGCGATCCGGGCGTCATCGGCCGCAAGCTTCTCGTTTCGGGGACTTCAACAGAGATCGTCGGCGTGATGCCCGCGCGCTTTCGATTTCCGAGCGCAAACACCGAATTGTGGTTGCCCCTCCGGCTGGATCCGAACGAGCCTGGAGGCTTCAGCTACGACGCAGTGGCGCGACTCAAGCCGGGCGTGAGCATCGACGCCGCGGAGCGCGATTTCAAGAACGTGCTGCCGCGCGTCGTCGAAGTCTCACCGAACCTCGCGCCCGGCGTGACGACGGCGATGGTGCTGAAACAGGCGCAGCCGATCCCGCGACTCATCCCGTTGAGAGACGACATGGTCGGCGATGCGGCGCAGACCCTCTGGGTCGTCGCCGCGACCGCGGTGCTCGTCCTGCTCGTCACGTGCACCAACGTCGCGAACCTTCTGCTCGTGCGCGCGGACGGACGGCATCGCGAGCTGTCGGTGCGCGCGGCGCTCGGCGCCGGTCACGTGCGTGTGCTCGCGCACTTTTTTACCGAAGCCGCGGTACTGGCGACGGCCGCCGCGGCAATTGGACTCGCGTCGTCGTGGATCGCGATTCATCTCCTCGTCGCGGCTGGTCCGGCCCAAATCCCCCGGCTGGCGGAAGTGCGCGTGGGCGGCGCCGTCGCGGGCTTTACCATCATCGTGGCGCTGGTCGTGGCCCTGGCGTGCAGCATCATCCCCGCCGTGCGGTTCGTGCGTGGCGGCCCGCTCTCGGGCCTGCGCGATGGCGGCCGCGGTGGGACGATCGGCAAGCCACGCCAGCGTGCGCGCAACGTCCTCGTGGCGGCGCAGATGGCGCTCGCGCTCGTCGTGCTCGCGACGTCGGGCCTGCTGCTGCGCAGTTACCAGCGACTCCATGCCGTGCAGCCGGGGTTCGATGCAGACAGCGTCGCGACGCTCGAGCTCTCCGTTCCGCGGCAACGCTACGCCGACGACAGCGCGGTCATGCGTTTCTACGAGCAGCTTGTGCACCGCGTCGCGGAGCTTCCGGCGGTGACCGCGGCAGGACTCACGTCGCATGTCCCGCTCGGAAATGACGGCATGAACTCGGACCCCGTGTACGCCGAAGGCGACGCCAGCAACAAGAGCAAGATCCCGCCGCTCTCCCTCTACGTCACGATCGACAGCGGCTACTTCTCCACGATGCACATTCCGATCATCGCCGGCCGCAATTTTGCGCCTCTCGACCGGCAGCATCCCGACGAGGCCATTCTCAGCCAGGCGGCAGCGGCGTTGTATTTCCATGATGCGACCGGACGATCGGCGATCAATAAGCGCTTTCAGGAGCTGCCAAACGGATCATGGCATCGCATCATCGGCGTCGCTGGAGGGGTGCGCGACACGTCGCTCTCGGCGGAGCCGGTCCGTGCCGTGTATTTCCCCGAGGTCGCCGCCGGCGATTCGCTGAACGGACAGATCCGGCGCACAATGGCTGTCGTCGCCCGCACGCGCGGCGACGTCGCAGCGACGACACGCGCCATTCAGCGGCTCATCCACGATATCGATCCGACGCTGCCGACCTTCGGCGTCCGCTCGATGCGCACGACGCTGGATGCGTCCATCGCTCGCCTCACCTTCACGATGATCATCCTCAGCGTCGCCGCAGCGGTCACGCTGGTGCTCGGCGTGGTCGGCCTGTACGGCGTGATTGCCTACGTCGTGACGCTGCGCCGCCGCGAGCTGGGCGTCCGCATCGCGCTCGGCGCGCAGCCCGCGGCAGTGGCGGCGATGGTCACGCGACAGGGCATGATGCTGTGTGCCGCCGGGATCGCGGCTGGACTCGTGCTCGTCGCGGTCGCGTCGCGCTTCCTGCGCTCGCTGCTGTTCGAGATCGGCCCGAGCGATCCGGTCACGCTCGGCGCGGCCGCCACGCTGCTGGTCGCGTTCGCGCTGCTCGCCAGCTGGCTGCCGGCGCGGCGCGCGGCGCGTGTGAATCCGATCGAGGCGATGCGGGCCGACTGAGTGCGACGCAACGCGGCGCGACGCGGCGCGACGCGGCGCGACGCGGGCACGATCCCGCGTCGCGCCGCGTTCTTCGATGCCGAGATCTACCGCAACGACAACTTGCTATTCGCGCTGTTGTACCGGCACGTCATCGAAACGGTCGTGCGTCCCTTGCGCCGCACGCGCAGCGGCACATCCCAGTTCGCGCCGTGTTGCGCCGCATCGCCTACCCGCTCCACGCGATAGCCCGCTTTCGCGTTGACATAGTCGCGGCAGAGCCGCTCCGCCCGTGCCTCGCGCGTTTCCTCGCGCCGGGCGACCCGCTGCTCCGTCCGCTGCGCGGCACGCTGCGCCTGGAATGCGGAGAGATTCGCCAGCCCGCGACGCGTGTCGTACGTGCACGTGACGTCCGCCTCTTCGGCGCCGTGCCGGACGTGCAGCGGAAACGCGTACGTCACCGTACCCTGCGTTTCGCGATCGCGCCGCAGAATGTTGTAGCCCGCCTTGGCCGCGGCGGCATCGCAGGCGTTCCGCGCGCGGGTCATGAGCGTCGCATTTGCGCTCACCGCCGGCCGCTGCGCCTGCACCGCGAGCGGCGACAGCATGAGACCCGCGGCCATCATGACACCGATCCTGACCATCGACCGGCTGTGCGTTGGTTCGTGCACGTTCCCTCCTCGCCAATGAAAGGTTATGGATGGGTGTGCTCGAACCAGCTGGCACGTTCCGCGCCGCGGGGTGCCTCTCTCTCGTGCTAGGGCACGTCCCGTCCCGGATTCTGCAGCTCGCCCTTCTCCAGGTACGGCACGCCGCTCGTCATCCACGCGGGAGCGGGCTTGCCCATCAGGTAGTGATCAAAGAACTGGAAATATCGAATCGTCAAGTCCTTCCGGTCGGCCATGCTGCGCAAGCCGTGACCCTCGCCGATGTAGGCGAGCAGGATCGCGTTCTTGCCGTTGTAGCGCAGCGCGTTGTAGAAGTTGAGCCCTTCGATGAAGTTGACCGTCGGGTCCGCGGTGCCGTGCTCGATCAGGATCGGTTCGGTCACCTCCGGCACGTGCGTCAGCGCGGACTCCTGGTGATACAGCTCCGGTTTGTCCCACGGCGACACGCCCCACCGGCCCTGCCCATACAGATAGTACTGATTCCCGTTGGCGCCCGAGCCGCCGCTCACCTGGTACGACCAGCCCCATTCCTGGTTGAAGTCCGTATAGAGATCCGTGACGCCCGCGCCGACGCCGACCGCGGCGAACAGGCGCGAGCGCGTGGCGATGAAGGCCGCACCCTCGCCGCCGTAGCTGTGGCCATTCAGCCCGATGTGCTTCGGATCGGCGTAGCCCATCGCGATCACCTTGCGCGTCGCCGACTCCACGGCGTCGAGCTGATCGGTGTGCGACGAGCCGGTGTGGTAGTACACGTCCGGGATCATCATGATGTATCCGCGGCTCACGCCCTCGATCGGCGACGAGCCCATGCCCGTGAGCAGCGACGGCGTCGGGTATCGATTGAGGTTCTGTGAATTCTTCTCGTAGAAGTTGACGATCATCGGCCGTTTCTCGCCGGCCTTGTAGTCGTCCGGCAGCGCGAGCATGCCCTGCAGCTTGTGGCCGTCGCGATCCGTGAAGTCGAACAGGATGCGGTGTCCCCAGCGATATTCGGCGTGCTGCGGATTGGCGTCCGTGATCTGTTCAGAATGCTCGAAGTCCCCGCCTGACACGTGGAGGTCCGGGAACACGGCGAACGTCTGACGCGTGAAGAGGAACTTGTCTGCTTTCGCGGCGCGCACCGGCGTGCTGTACGCCGCGTCGTCGTAGACGATCTCGGTCAGCTTGCCGCCGTCCAGCCGGTAGTAGCCCGCCTTCTTGGTGAGGTCTCCGAACGCGGAGAGCGTCACCGGCTTCGAGAGATCGATCTCCTCACCGGTGCGGACGGCGCGGCTCGCCGTCGAGTCGATCGGATCGATGTGCACCGGCCGCAGAACGATCTGATTCTTCGCGCCGAAGCCGTTCGTGATGTTTCGCGCCGACGATCCGTCGAGCGGAAGCGCCCACAGATCGTACTTGTCCTCGACGATCACGCTCTTGCCGTCGCTCGTGTAGCCGTCCACGCCGACGGGCGGCTTCGGTCCCGGGTGATCGTAATCCGGGTCGACGAAGCTCGGCGCGCCAGCACCGAGCGTCGTCACCTTGCCCGACGCGAGATCGTACGACTGGAACTTGTTGTCCTTCCAGTACAGGAACGCGCGACCGTCGGGCGAAATGCCGAACGTCGCGCCCTGCGTGAGCTGATCCTGGAACATCGGCGTGCGCTCGCCCGTGGCCGGGTTCACGCGGTAGAAATCAGCCGTCGCCGGCTTGTAGTCGGAGATGTACGCCCGGGCGTCGCGGCCGACCGCCCACCGTCCATCGGGCGAGATCTGAAGATCGCGCAGCGTGGAATCGCTCAGCGCGACATAGCGCTTGCCCGCGACGTCGAACGCTTCACGATACGTGAAATTGCGATCCTGCGCCGCGCGGATCATCTGCTGCGACTGGATGTAGCGATCGCTCGTCCGCCAGATGTCCACGTCGACCGTCGAATCGCTCGCGTGCGGCTGCAGGGTGTCCGCGGCGGGCGTTTGCGGCATCGCGCCGAAGAACACGCGCGCGCCGTCCTCGCTCCATTGCAGCGGCGCGCGGTCGCTGATCACCCAATCCTTCGGGAATCCGCTGCCTTCGGCGGTGAGCGTCACCGGCGCCACGTGCGGGTCACGCATCGCGGCGTGCACGTCGGGCACGACAACGAGCGCGTTCGCGCGCTCGCGCATCTTCGGCACGTCGTCGCCTTCGAGCACGGCCACGCCGGTGCCCGCGTCGTTCCAGGCCAGCCGGCTGAAAATCCGCGCGCCGTTGTCGAGTGCGCGCGTGCTGCCCTGATCGAGATCGATCACGAACAACCCGTTGCCGTCGCGAACCGACGCATCAACCGTATACGCGAGCAGGTCGCCGGCACGATTGAACGCGGCGTCCGCGACGCTGCCGAGGAACTGGCTGCGGCCGGCGGCCACGTCATAGAGGATTGCATCCGTGCCGCGGCCGGCCGGCTCCGCACCACCCGCCCCGCCACGGCCACCGCCAAAGCCGCCGCGGCCACGGCCGCCGGCCGACGCCGGCCGGTTACGTACGATGAGGAATTTCGAATCAGTCGAAAATGCGCCGGATTGCATGTCGTGCCACGTCTGGGTCTTGCCCGTCGCCAGCTCGCGGAGCTCGACCCGGTGCAGCGGACCCGAGGCGCCGCCGCGGCCACCGCGGCCGGCATTCTCCGTGGGAAGTGGCGGCAATCCGCCGGGCGGTGAACCCGCGCCGGCAGCACCGGCGCCGCCGCGTCCGCGGCCGCTTCGCGCCACCTGCGAGTCGACCTCGTACACGATCCACTTTCCGTCGGGCGAAAACACCGGATTGGTCGCGCCGTCGATCGTGACGTCCCGCTTCGATTCGAGATTCAGAATGTGCAGCTCGGGCTTCGATTCCGCCGGCAGCACGTTCGTGAATCGATACACCCACGTCACCCACTGACCGTCACTCGAGATCCGCTCGCCTTCGATGCTCCGCCAGCGCGAGTAGTCGTCTGCGGTGAGCACCTTCTTCATATCCGGATCGGTTCGCGAGGCGCCGGCCTGCGCGACCGTCGGCCGCTGGGCGAAGGCGGCCACTGGCGCAACGATGCTCGCGAGCGCGAGCGCGGCGACCGTTGCGGTCAGCGCGCTGCTGACGGGGCGTGCGGCGCGCGCACGCGCGCCGGAGGCGAGACGGGAGGTTGGATACATGAGCGACACGGGTCTCTCGAGGCGAGGGGAACGGGGCTCCAACTTACCTCGCGGACCACGGCTTCGCATCTGTCCCGAGCGCCGTGGCGCTAGATCCGCGTCGGCGCTCCCCGCCCGCTCCGGTGCACCAGTGCGGCGATGATGGCCGACGCATCATCGATCGACACGCGCCCCGTGTTGACTTGCAGATCGTACAGCAAGGGACTGTACCAGTCCTGATGGAAATGTCGCTGCATGTACGCCTGCCGGTCGTGATCCGCCCGGCGCAACATCGTGTTCGCCGCGGCAGAATCGACGTGCAGGCGCGCCATGATCCGGCGCACGCGGTTCGCCGCCGGCGCGACCACGCGGACGTGAACTGCGTCGGCGCGGCCGCCGAAGATGCACTGCGCCCCATGGCCGACGACGATCAACGGCCGGTCGTGCGCGGCTTCCTTGATGACACGCGTGCTCGCCGCGGCGATCGCGTCGTGGCTCGGTAGATCGCTCGTCGGCGGAAACGAATACAGATCCGGCTGCGGGATGATGAGCACCGTGGCAATTCGCTGCAGCAGCGTCGGCGGATGCTCGTCGAACCGCGCGATCGTCGCGTCGTCAAGCCGCAGTCGCTCGGCCACCCGATGCACCAGATCCTGATCGAGCACCGGCCAGCCAAGCTCCGCGCCCAGCGTGCGCGCGAGCTCACTGCCGCCGGCGCCAAACTCCCGGCTGACCGTGACGAGCTTGCATTCGGAAACCTGCATCAGCACTCCGTGCGATCGTGCCGCAAGGTATGCCGCGGGAGTGCGGACGCGCTATGCGCCGGCGGTGATCGTGTAGGTCACCACGCGCGTGTCCTCGCTCACCACGCCGGCATCCGGCGCCGCGTCGAGCTGGTACGTGAGCGACAGTCCGCTCGCGCGCACGCGGCTGATCGACGTGACGAGATCCACCGGCGTGGTGCCGAGCGGCTGCCGCCCGGCGGTCGATGCGCCCGGGGGTGCGCCGAGATCCACTGAGAGCGTGAGACCGGGCGGCATGGCGGCGCTCAGGCTTGCGGTGATCTTGGCATCCGTCTGGTTCGTCGTCACCGCAAAGCTGTTCTCCGACGACACGGCGCTCGCTGGCGCGCTGCCGGCCGTCGCCATGGTCACGGCCAACGACGGCGTGCCGCTTACGCCGATGCGATTGATCGCGTTCACCTGGAAGTGCACGACCTGCGTTGCGGTCTGTGCCGACGCAGGTGCGAATGCGGCGAAGCTCAGGATCGAGAGAGCAGCAAGTGTTTGACGCATGATCTGCCCGCGATGCGAACGGTTCGTGACTCGAACGTCGACGTCCGGCGTCGGACGGGCACTATCAGACGCAAGAATGGTTCCTACCGAACCCAACCGCAAGTGCCCCGAATGGGGGGTTCGCGGCACACCGCGTGCGGGCAGCCGCATTCATGATCGCGCGCTTCCAGAACCGCACGGACGCCGGCCGTCGACTTGCCACCGAGCTCGCGGCGTACGCCCGTCGACCGAACGTCATCGTGCTGGCGCTGCCGCGGGGCGGCGTACCGGTCGGCTACGAAGTCGCGCGCGCGCTCGACGCGCCACTCGATGTATTCGTCGTGCGCAAGCTGGGCCTGCCCTGGCAGGAGGAGCTGGCGATGGGCGCGTTGGCCAGCGGCGGCGTGCGCATCCTCGACGAGAATCTCATCCGCATCGCGCACGTGAGCGCGGAGGATCTGCGGCGCATCACGGAAGTTGAACAGGCGGAATTGGCGCGCCGGGAGCGTCAGTATCGCGGCGAGCGGCCGTTCCCGGAGATGGCCGGCAAGACGGTCATTCTCGTCGACGACGGCCTTGCCACCGGCTCGACGATGCGTGCCGCGGTCGCCGCGCTGCGGCTCGAGCGCCCGGCACGCATCATCGTCGCCGTGCCGGTCGCGGCGCCGGAAACCTGCGCCGCGTTCCGCGACGTGGCCGACGAAATCGTTTGCGCCGAAACGCCCGAGCCGTTTCACGCCGTCGGCTTGTGGTATGAGGACTTTTCGCAGACGAGCGACACGGAAGTACACGAGCTGCTGGAACGCGCGCGCCGTACGCGTCTCGAGCACGCGGAGGCATGAATGCCGAACTCATCGAAGTTCGACGACGATCGCCTGGAGCGCTCGATCGCGATTCCCGCCGGTCATGTTACGCTCGAAGGCACGCTCGGCGTGCCGCCGCGTGCGACGGGTGTGGTTCTGTTCGCGCACGGCAGCGGCAGCAGCCGATTCAGTCCGCGCAATCGCTACGTCGCGCGCGTATTCCGCGATGCCAGTCTGGCCACGTTGCTCCTCGACCTGTTGTCGCGCAGCGAGGAAGAGGTCGATGAGATTACGCGCCATCATCGATTCGACATTCCGATGCTCGCCGACCGGCTCGTCGTCGCAATCGACTGGCTGACGAGCAACGACGAGACGCATCGTCTGCCGGTCGGGATCTTTGGCGCGAGCACGGGCGGCGGCGCGGCGCTCGTCGCCGCGGCGCAACGGCCGGCGCAGGTGCACGCCGTGGTTTCGCGCGGCGGCCGTGCCGATCTCGCGGCCGATGCGCTGCCGCGGGTGGAGGCGCCGACACTGCTGATCGTCGGCGGCCGCGATGCCGTCGTGATCGACCTGAACGAGCAGGCGCGCGACCGAATGCGCGCCGAGGTGCAGCTGGAGATCGTGGACGGCGCCACACACCTGTTCGAGGAGCCGGGCGCATTGGAAGAAGTCGCTCGCTTGGCGCGCGACTGGTTCCTGTCGCATCTCCATCATCCCGTGCGCGCGGCCGACGGCTCACCACCCTGAAAGCTCGGGTTCGGTGCGCCGAATCGGGTTGGATTGCGTGTGGGGACGCGGATTTTACGGAAACCGGCGAACGAGGCGCGAATTCGGTCCGAGTGGCGCATCAGCTCCGTGCGCCAGGCCAAGAGCAAGTTTGTCGTGGCGGCGTCCCGGGCAACTCCCCAATCCGCTAATTCGCAAACTCTGTAGCGCCGGTGGACTTACGCGGCGCGAGAGACTCTCGTGCCACACGGCCGCGCGGCTCAGGCCATATCTCAGGGAGAGGAACGGGGTCGCGGAGAACTGCGGAGAACTGCGGAGAGGCGCGGAGAAGCGATGCTGACCCAGTCCCGAGCGAGTGTGCAACACGGATGACACGAACACGACGGATCGAACACCACGGACCCATCCGGCGTAGCGGACGAGCGCCCCGATGTACGCGCCATTCGAGATCTCGAATGATCACCGTCGCCACTGTTTCGGCAGCCGGGCGTTTCACCGCTTCTAGCGCCAACCCCACGCTCAGCCGGTTCGACGAGCCGAGCGTGCGGAGGATGCTGGCGCTGAAAAGGGCGTAATGCCTACGCTGCTCGCAGCGCGCCCAGCGGATCGATCCGGCTCGCTCGCCCTGCCGGAATCCATACCGCGAGCAGCGCGATCACCGCGAGCAGCACCGGCACGCCCACGAACACGACCGGGTCGCGCGCCTGTACGCCGAACAGGAGACTGCTCATATAGCGCGAGAGTACGAACGCCGCGCCAAGCCCGAGGACCACGCCGGTGATCGCCAGGCGCATGCCCTGAAACACGACCATCCCTCGCACTCGGCCCGGCTCGGCGCCGAGCGCGAGACGCACGCCGATCTCGCGCGTACGTTGCTGCACCGCGTACGCCATCACCCCGTAGATGCCGATTGCCGCGAGCAGGAGCGCGGACGTCGCGAAGATCGTCATCAACAGCGTGTTGAACTGGTTGCGCGAGGTCGACTTCGACACGATCTCGTCCATCGTCTGCACGTTGGACGGCGGAAGACCGGTCGCTTGGCGGAGCGTCGACTGCACCGACTGGCTGAGCGTCAGCGGCGGCACTTTGGTGCGAATCACCCACGACGTCGGCGAGAGGCGCATGTTGAGCGCGTTCGCCGCATCCGGCACCTGGCCTTGTGGAATGAACATCTTGGGCTGCGGATCCTGATTCAGCCCATCGTCGCGACTGTCGGCGACGATGCCGATGATCTGTCGATCCGGTTCGTCGGCGAATTCCTTCATGATGCCGCGGCCAATCGTCAGTCGATCGCTGAGCGGGTCGCCCGTCTTCCAGAACTGCTTCGCCATCGCGTCGTTGATGATGACGACCGGCGGCGCACCCTTCGTATCCTGATCGGTGAACGCACGGCCGCGAATCACCGGAATCTTGAACACGGCAAAGTAGCCGGGCGACACCGTCACCCAGTCGCCGCCACCGAGCCACGGACCGTTTCCACTCGGCTTGCCGACGATGTTGAACGGCAGCCCGTAGCCGCCCTGGAGTGGCACGCAGCACGCCGCGCTCGCAACCTCGACGCCGGGCAGCGCGTTCAGCCGCTCGACGCCCTGCTTGAGCGCCTGGTCCACCGCCGTCGAAGTCGCATATCGATCGCCGGTGAACGCCATGTTCATGACCAGCACGTTGTGCGGATCGAAGCCGGGTGATACCGCATGCAGCGCCATCGACGTTCGGATGAGCAGCGCCGATCCGACGACGAGCGTGAGCGCCAGCGCGATCTCGACGACCACGAGCGTGGAGCGAAGGATGTTGCGCCCGCCGCCGGCCGATCCCGACGATTCGCGCAGCGCGCCGCTCAGATCTTCGCGCACCGCGTGAAGCGCGGGCACGACGCCGAACAGCAGGCCGGTGCCGATCGACACGACGGCCGTGAACACGAGCACGCGCCAATCGAGGTGCACGAACGAGCCGCCTTCGCCCACGCGCGGCAAGCCGGCCGTGTTGATCGAGAGCAGCCAGCGGATGCCGATGACGCCGAGCGCGAGCCCGAGCACGCCGCCCATGATCGCGAGCAGCACGCTTTCCGTCATCAGTTGGCGGACGATGCGGCCGCGCCCCGCGCCGATGGCGGCGCGAATCGCCATCTCGCGTTTTCTAACGGTCGCGCGGACGAGCAGCAGGTTGGCGACGTTCGCGCAGGCAATGAGCAGCACGCCGGCGACTGCGGCGAACAGAATGGTGAACAGCGTCTTCGAGTTCCGGACGAACACGGCCTGGAGGCCGTCGACTGTAAAGGTCTGATTCGGGCCCAGGGAGTTCGGGAACCGCGCTTTGTACTCGGCAGCAGAAGCCGTGAGCTTGCTCTTGGCTTGCGCGATCGTCACTCCGGGAGCAAGCCGGCCGGCCACGGCGAAGTAGTGACCCTGATCGTTGGTGTTCGGATCGAGCTGGAACGGTGTCCAGACGTCTGGGGGTGGGCCGAACTCGGACGGGTCAAAGCTCTGGCCAATCACCCCGACCACGGCGTATGGCTCACCGCTCAGCGAGATCGTTTTGCCGACGATCGACGGATCGCCACCGAACCTGCGCTTCCACCAGCCGTACGAGATGACTGCCACACGCGGACCATTGGGCCGATCTTCGTCCGCGGTGAACGTACGCCCGATGGCCGCCTTGGCGCCAAACAACCGGAAGTAGGCTTCGCTCACCTGTCCGGACTTCAACTGTTCGGGCGTATCGCCGCCGGTGAAGTTCACGATGCCGGATCGAAACGCCGCCACGTCCTGTGCGACGGCTGCCTGCCGCTGGTAGTGCGCGAACTCCGCTGGAGAGGCGCCGGTGCTGGTACGGCCGCGTGCACTCTCCTCGAACACGATGATCCGGTCCGCATTGGGATATGCGAACGGACGCAGCAGACTGGCATTGATGACCGAGAACACCGCGGTCGTCGCTCCGATGCCGAGCGCGAGGGCCGCAACGGCGGCGATGGTGAAGGCGCGCTGCTGGCCGAACATGCGCAGCGAGTACTTGATGTCCTGGAGGATCTGGTCCATGCGTCGGCAGGTAGGATGAACGCTGGGAATACCTGAAACGCCGTACGGCGCGGCGACCGCGCGGGTTTCCACCACGATACCGGCGACGCGCGGTGGCGATTGTACTGATTCTGTCAGTTCTGGCCGGCGCCGGGTTGCCTCGGCGCCGTCGTTGCGACGGCTCGGCGCTCGATTAGCTTGCATCACATGATCGTGACGATGCGCGGCTCGGCGAACCTGTGCTGGTGGTGGCTCTCGAACTGAGCGGCCACGAGCTTCGTCACGCACATCTGCATGACTCCGGCGGGCCGTTCACACGAACGGCCCGCCTTTTTTTCGTCCATTTCCGACCATGCCATCCACCGAAACCATTCTCACCGGCGACCGCCCCACGGGGCCACTGCACCTGGGCCACTACGCCGGCTCGCTCGCCAATCGCGTGCGGCTGCAGCACGAGCACCATCAGACCATTCTCATTGCCGATCTGCAGGCACTCACCGACAACGCCGGCCGGGCGGCCGACGTGCAACGGCACGTGCGGGAGGTCGTGCTCGATTATCTCGCCGTCGGCATCGACCCGCGCGTCACCACGATCGCCCTCCAATCGGCGATGCCCGAGCTGGCCGAGCTCACGGTGTTGTACCTCAACCTCGTCACCGTCGCGCGGCTCGAGCGCAATCCCACGGTGAAGACGGAGATCGAGCTGCGCGGCTTCGCGCGCGACATTCCCGCGGGATTTCTCGCCTACCCGGTGAGCCAGGCCGCCGACATCACCGGCGCCCGCGCAACACTCGTCCCGGTCGGCGACGATCAGGTGCCGATGATCGAGCAGACGAACGAGATCGTGCGCCGCCTGGCGCACATCGCCGGACGCCCGGTGCTCGCCGAGTGTCGTGCGCTGCTCTCGAACACGCCGCGCCTACCAGGTATCGACGGCCGCAAGGCCAGCAAATCGCTCGGAAACGCCATCGCGCTGTCAGCGTCGCCGGACGAGATTCGCGACGCTGTGCGGTCGATGTTCACCGACCCCGCGCACCTCCGCGCCGCCGATCCCGGCCGCGTAGAGGGCAACGTCGTCTTCGCGCACCTGCGCGCGTTCGATCCGGACCAGGCTGCGGTGGCCGAGCTCGAGACGCACTACCGTCGCGGCGGTCTGGGCGACGCAACGGTGAAGCGTCGGCTGGAGGACATCCTGCAAGCGCTGCTCGCGCCCATTCGCGAACGCCGCGAGGCGGCGGCGCGGAATCTCGCGTCCGTCGACGAGATCGTGCGTGGCGGAACGGCGCGCGCCAGGGTCGTGGCGGCGGACGTGTTGGACGACGTGCGGCAGGCGTTTGCGCTGGAGCGGTGAAGCGCTGGAGCGCTGGAACGCTAGAGCGGTGGAGCGGTGGAGCGGTGGAGCGCTGGAGCGCTGGAGCGCTGGAGCGCTGGAGCGGTAGAGCGCTGGAACGCTTGACGGGTTATGCGCGGACGCTCAGCCGAGCTGCCCGATCTCCGCGCTCGAGAGCTCCAGCGTCGTCGCCGCAAGGTTCTCCTTCAGGTGCTCGAGCGACAACGTACCGGGAATCGGCAGCATCGCCGGCGAGCGCGCGAGCAGCCATGCCAGCATCACCTGCGCGGTCGTGGCGTGGTGTCGTTTCGCGATTTCCTTCACGGCGCCGCTCGGCTCCGCCTTCAGGGGAAAGAACGGCAGAAAGGCGATCTGCTCGCGCTCGCAGTAGTCCACGACGTCGTCGTACTTTCGTTCTTCGAGATTGTAGTGATTCTGCACCGCCGCGATCGGTACCACCTTCCGCGCGCGCTCGATCGTCGGGATGTCGACCTCGGAGATGCCGACCTGCTCGATCTGCCCGCGATCGACGTACTCCTTGATCGCGCCGAGTGATTCCTCGATCGGCACGTTTGGATCCACGCGATGCAGGTAATACAGCGCGATGCGCTCTGTTTGCAGGCTCTTCAGACTTTGCTCGATCTCGCGCTGCAGCACTTCCGGCGTTCCGGGACTGCCGTAGCCGAAATGGCCGCCCTTCGTCGCGACGATCACGCCGTCCGGCGCCGGCGAGAGCGCGCGGCCGATCGCCTGCTCGCTCTCGCCCTTCGTATATAGATGCGCCGTGTCGATCATCTGCACGCCGGCGTCGACCGCCGCGCGAATGAACGCGACGCTCTCCGGCGTGTTCTTGAGCCGATTCGTGCCGAGCCCGATGCGCGCGACGCGCCGACCACCAAGCGAAACGGACTGCGCACTCACTGCTGGCCGCCGGCCGAGGGCGAGGTGTATACGACTTTGCCGCCGACGATCGTGTACAACACCTTCGTGCCGAGGATCGAGTCGGGCGGCACCGTCATGATGTCGCGCGACAGCACGGCGATGTCCGCCCATTTGCCCGGCGTGAGCGAGCCATTCTCCTTCTCCTGGAATGCGACGAACGCGCCGTTCGTCGTGTACGTCTGCAGCGCCTGATCGCGCGACAATTTCTGATCGGGGAAGAATGCGGAATCGGTACCCACCGCATCGCGCGTCACGCTGCAGTGGAACGATGCGATCGGGCTGATGTCCTCCACCGGCACGTCGGTGCCGTTCGTCACCACCGCGCCGGTCTTCCAGAGCTTCTGCCAGACGTACGCGCCCTCTTCGGCGCGCTGGCGTCCGAGTCGCGGCAGCACGTACGGCGCGTCCGAGCACTCGTGAATCGCCTGCATGCTCGCGACCACGCCCATCTGGCCGAAGCGCGGAATGTCGCTCGGATTGAGATGCTGCGCGTGCTCGATGCGCCAGCGCAGCGTGTCGCTCTTGACATGATGCTCGTTGAAGACCTGCTCATACGTGTCGAGCGTCTCGCGGTTGGCGCGATCGCCGATGGCGTGCACCGAGATCTGAAACCCGTTCGCCAGCCCCAGCTCGGCGATCTGCTTGATGCGCGGCATCGTCGTGACGTTGAGACCGGTGTTGGTCGGATCGTCGTCGTACGGTTTCAGCATCCACGCGCTGCGTGAGCCGAGCGCGCCGTCGGCGGTGATCTCGCCGATCGCGCGCACCGTGAGGTGCCCGTTGCCGTAGTCGATCATGCGATGCGCCTTCAGCGCGTTCACGTTGTCCGGCCGCACTTCGCCCGCGCTCACCAGGAGGTACAGCCGCATCGGGACGTCGTTCGCGTCGACCATCTTCTTGATGCCGTCGATGGTTGCAAACGACTCGCCCATATCCTGGAATGTGGTGACGCCGTTCTCGAGCGCGTTCTGTACGGCGCGATGCACGTCGTTCGTGAAATCGGCCTGCCGCTCCTCGGGCGAACGCTGGGCGAGGCTCTTCGAGAGCGCGCGGCGGATCAATCCCTGCGCGCCGTCGACGAACACGCCGGTCGGCTTGCCAGATTCGTCTTTTATGATCTCGCCACCAGGCGGGTTCGGCGTGTTCGGGCCGACGCCGGCCAGCTTCATCGCCGCATCGTTCGCGATCAGCGCATGGCCACTCGCGTGGCCGAGCACGACGGGATTGTTCGGCGCCGCCGTGTTGAGTAGATCGTTCGTCTGAAAGCCCTTCACCACGCGACCGGGCGAGCGATTCCACTTTTCCTGGTGCCAGCCGCGCCCCTGAATCCAGGTGCCGGGCTTGGCGGTTTTCGCCGCAGTCGCGACCATCGCCGCGATGTCCTGCCAGGTCGGAACGCCCATGAGCTTGAGCTCCGCGAGCGACGCACCGAGCTCCGTGAAATGACCGTGCGATTCGTTGAAGCCCGGGATCGCGAGATTGCCGCGCAGATCGATGACCTTCGTGTTCGGACCGACGTACTTCTGGATGTCGGCATCGGAACCGACGGCGGTCACACGGTCGCCGGTGATCGCGACGGCCTGACCCTGCGGGTTGGCCGAATCCATCGTGACGATCTTGCCGTGTTCGAGGACGAGATCGGCGGGAGCGGCCGTGGACGGCGACTTCGCGGCACATGCTGCGACGAGCGTACAAGCCAGGGCGGCGGCCGAGGCAAGGATGGAGCGGCGGAGAGCGGGTTTCATGGTAGAGGCGAGAGGCGGGAGGACAGAGGCGTGGCGCGTGCACGGTCCTGGCAGCGCGACCTGGCTCGAAGTTCGAGATTCGACCGGCAGAATGCCAGTGGTGGCACGAAGCGTTGGCCGGCGATAATCTCGAGGGACCGGATTACCAGGACCATTCTCATGACTCGCATCGCTGGCCGCGCCGCCATCGCGCTCGCCTCCGTCCTCCTGCCTCTCTCGCGCGTCCAGGCCCAACGCGCCATTCCCGGCCTCGACGCCGCGGCCATGGACACCACGGTGCGTCCGGGCAACGACTTCTACCAGTATGCCAACGGCAACTGGGACAAGCACACGAAGATTCCGCCCGAG
>Ga0070680_100000730_pt1 | contig 22918 bp, 18 predicted proteins | sample KBSC73BmetaG_FD_64672 | JGI IMG/M metagenome (GOLD analysis project Ga0070680, IMG submission 64672) | Corn rhizosphere microbial communities from Kellogg Biological Station, Michigan, USA - KBS C7-3B metaG | ecosystem: Host-associated > Plants > Roots > Rhizosphere | place: USA: Michigan...
GTCACCGCTACGGGCTTGATCAGCGACGAGCTGGATGATGCAACCCAGACGGCCGATCGATTTCCGTATGACCGCCGAGACATGATTTCCAGCTCCGTCCGGTATCAATCCGACGGCTGCACCGCGCTCGGCACGTACAGCCCACTGCAGACGGCGCGCGTGTCGGCCGACAACGTCCGCCGGCTGCTCAACGGCTGGACGGACCAGCAGGTGCCCGATCGACAGCTCCTGGTCGCGACCGCCGCCGCGTACGAAGGCTACGCCGAGCTGCTGCTCGGCGAGGGCTTCTGCTCTACGGCGTTCTCCACGTTCAACGCCGACGGGACGGTGAACTACGGATCCGAGATCACGCCACAGCAGGCGTTCGACTCGGCAATCACACGGTTCTCGGAGGCAATCACCGCGGCGCAGGCCGCGGGCACGAGCGCCAACAATTATTTGTACATGGCTTACGATGGGCGCGCGCGCGCCGAGCTGGATGCCGGAGATCTTGCCGCGGCCAAGGCCGATGCCGCGCTCGTTCCGCCCGGCTTCGTCCTGGACATGACCGGTTCGACGATCTCGTCGCGGCGCTACAACCGGGTGTGGTCCGACAACGGCCAGAACGGCACCACGTACAATCAAGCGTCCTCGGTTGGACCGGATTATAGAAACTTGAATGATCCTCGGGTGCCGGTGATTCATCCCAACGTGCCGAACTCCACGACCGGGGTGCCGATCTGGGTCCAGCTCAAGTACACGAGCGCCAGCAGCCCGATTCCGATCGCCAGCTACGCCGAGGCACAGCTCATCGTCGCCGAGGCGGACCTCGCGTCGAATCCGGCAGAGGCGCTGACGATCATCAATGCGTCACGCGCCGCTGGCAGTGAAGCCCCGCTCGCGCCCAGCGCGACGGCCGCCGAGTTGAAGGATGCCCTCATCAACGAGCGCGCGCGCGCGCTGTTCCTTCAGGGCACGCGGTTGTACGACATCATCCGCTTCCAGTTGCCGCTCGTGCCGGCCGCTGGCGCCGCCTACCCTGGCGGCGGTGTCTACTCGAACCAGCTTTGCATGCCGTTCCCGGATGTAGAGAACTTCAACAATCCGGTGCTCAAGACCTGACGATGTCGCCACGTGGGAACACGAAGGCCCGGGCATTCGCCCGGGCCTTCGTGTTCTAGAGGGCAGCACGACGGCGAAACTACCAGATCTTCGCGCGCAGGCTGTCCGGACGCACCATCGGATCACCCTCCTTGCAGCCCCACGCCTTGGCGAATTCCGGCATGATGCTGAGCGGTCCGTTCACGCGCCACTTGCCCGGCGAGTGCGGGTTCGTGTTGACCTGAAGTCGCTCGGCCTCGGGACGCTGCACCCCTCGCCACACGCGCGCCCAGCTCAGAAAGAAGCGCTGCTCCGGCGTGAAGCCCTCGATCTTCTTCCGCGCCGCCGGACCCTTTGCATCGAGAGCCTTTTCCATGGCGTAGTACGCAACGGTGAGTCCACCGAAGTCTCCAATGTTCTCGCCGAGTGTTGCCTGGCCATTCACGTGCGTCGCGCTGTCGACGACCGTGTAGCTGTTGTACTGATCGATCATCTTCTGCGCGGATGCCTTGTACTTCGCCGCGTCCTCCGCCGTCCACCAGTCGCGCAGATTGCCTTTCGCATCGTACTGGCGGCCCTGGTCGTCGAAGCCGTGCGACATCTCGTGTCCGATCACAGCGCCGAGCGCACCGTAATTGACCGCGTCGTCCGCGGTCGGGTCGAAGAACGGTGGCTCGAGAATGCCCGCGGGGAACTGGATCTGATTGAGCGACGGGCTGTACGACGCGTTCACCGTCGGCGGCGTCATGCTCCACTCGGTGCGATCCACCGGCTTTCCGACGCGCGCCCAGCTCCGCTGCTGCTCGAACTCGGACGACAGCACGGAGTTCTCGGCGTACGCCCCCGGCTTCACCGTCAGACCCGCGTAGCTGCGCCAGGTGTCGGGATATGCGACCTTCCGCATGTACGCATTCAACTTCGTCACGGCTTCCTTCTTCGTCGGCTCGCTCATCCAGTCGAGGCCATTGATTCGATCGCGCAGCGCGCTCACGAGATTGTCGACCATCTTGCGCGCCCGCTCGCGCGCTTCCGGCGTGAAGGTGCGCGTCACGTATTCGTGGCCGACGGCCCAGCCGAGCGCGCCATTGGTGGCGGCGTAGCACGTGCGCCAGCGCGGCTCGGGCGCTTTCACGCCGCTCGTCACCTGCTGCCAGCGGAACGCTTCGTCGCGGAATGCCGACCCGAGTGTCGCTGCGCCGCTGTTCGCGGCGTGCCAGCGCAGGTAGGCCTTCCATGTATCGACCGGCACGTTCGTGACCAGCGAATCGAGCGCCTTGAAGTAATCGGGCTGCGTCACGTTCACGACTGTCGCCGCCTTGCCACCGACGGCGTTCAGATACGTGCGCCAGTTGATGTGGGGTGTGATCGCGCTGAACTCGGCGATGGTCATCTTGTGATACGACGCGTTCGGATTCCGCATCTGGCTGCGCGGCTTTTCTGCGCGGGCGAGCGCCGTCTCGAGCGCCATGATCTCGTCCGCATCCGATTTCGCCTGCGACTCGGACTCGCCGATGAGCTGCAGCGTGCGCGCAACGTGCGCTACGTACTGCTCGCGGATCTCCACCGAGTGCGGGTCGGTGCGGAAGTAGTAGTCTCGCTCGGGCAATCCGAGACCGCCCGGGCCGGCGGAGACGATCGTCTCGCTGCTGTTCTTCGGATCGGCGCTCGGTCGCACGCCGAACGGCGTCATGCCGCCAGCGCCGCGTCCTCCGCCGCCGCCGCGCAGCGCCGGAAACGCTGCGACGAGGCCGGTCGACGAACGAATCGCCGCGATTCGGTCGAGCGTCGGCTTCAACGGTGCGAGTCCGAGCGCGTCAATCGCCGTCGTGTCCATGCACGCGGCGTAGTACTCGCCGATCTTCCACTGCTCAGAGCCGGCCGGCGCCTTGCCGTTACGAACGGCGGCCGAGTCATCCTGCATCACTTTGTGCGCGACGTCGGTGTTGTGGTCGCCGAGGGTGCTGAAGCTGCTGATGCCCGTGCGTGTCGGTGGAATCTTCGCGGTCTTCAGCCAGCCGCCGTTCGCGTATTCATAGAAGTCGGTGCAGGCGGCGCACGTCGTGTCCATGTTCGCGGGATCGACGAGGCGCGAGTCCTGCTGCGCACTCAGGACGCCTGCCGGCAGCAGCAGCGTGAGCGCGAGGAGAGTGGATCGGGAGAGAACAGATCTCATGGGCGGGAATGTCCATCCGTCGGCGCGAGCGAAATGCACCCGTCGGCCAGTTGCGCCGAACTGACGGGCGGGCGGGCACCACATGGTTGTGAGGCTTCCAATGCTTCAACGCGGCATCGCGGGTGAGCGCTGAACGGCCGGCGGGCCGAACCGAGCGACTTGACCCCAGCTCCGAGTATTGTACTTTTCATCCGGATATACGGATGAATATGGCCGCTGCCCCTCATTACCCCGTTCTCGATCGACTCAGCCTCCTCGCCGACCAGACGAGGTGTCGCTTGCTGCTCCTGCTCGAGCGGCACGAGCTCTCGGTGGGCGAACTGTGTTCGATCCTGCAGCTGCCGCAGTCGACGGTGAGCCGCCACCTCAGGCTGCTCGCCGACGTTCAATGGATCGTGGCGCGTGGCGAGGGCACGAGCCGGTTCTACAAGCTCGTGCTGCCGCGGCTCGACGAGGCGACGCGCGGGTTGTGGACCGTGGTGCGCGGCCAGATGGCCGACACCGCCGCCGTTCGGCACGACGAACAGCGGGCTGCCGCCGTTCTCGCCAAACGCCGCGACAAGGCGCTCGTCTTCTTCCGCGACTCCGCAGAGAGTTGGGACACGCTCCGGATGGAGCAGATCGGCGCGCGCACCGATCTGCTCGCACTCCTGGATCTGCTCGACCCGTCGTGGGTCGTCGGCGATCTCGGTTGCGGCGCGGGACACATCAGCGAGGCCCTCGCGCCGTGCGTCGCGAAGGTCGTCGCCGTGGACGAGTCCGGGCCGATGCTCGGCATCGCGCGGCAGCGGCTCGCGCAGCTCGCGAACGTGGAGCTGCGCGCCGGTACCATCGAGTCCCTGCCGATCGACGACGGTTCGCTCGACGCGGCAGTGCTCTTTCTCGTAGCGCATTTCATCACCGATCCAGCGCGCGCGATGGCCGAAATCCGGCGGACGCTCAAGCCGGCGGGCCGGCTGCTGATCGTCGACCTCATGGCGCACGATCGCGTGGAGTACGTCGTCCAGCTCGGCCACGTGTGGCAAGGGTTCGACGGCGAGCAGGTGAAGGAATGGTTGGCCGACGCGGGGTTCGACCGCTGCCGGTATCGCGTGCTTCCGGCCGATCCGGAGGCGACGGGGCCAACGCTGTTCGTCGCAAGTGGTATCAAACACTAAAGAGGATTTCATCATGGGCGTTGCAACGATCGAGCGGACCGATGCGGGCACGGAGCGTCCGCCATTCAAGGTGGCCGACCTCTCACTGGCCGAATTCGGGCGCAAGGAGATCCGCCTGGCCGAGCAGGAGATGCCCGGCCTCATGGCCATCCGCGAGGAGTATCGCGGCAAACAGCCGCTCGCCGGCGCACGCATCATGGGCTCGCTGCACATGACGGTGCAGACCGCGGTGCTGATCGAGACGCTCGTCGATCTCGGCGCGGACGTGCGGTGGGTGAGCTGCAACATCTTCTCGACGCAGGATCACGCGGCCGCGGCCGTTGCGGTGGGCCGCACCGGAACGCCCAAGCGTCCCGCGGGCGTGCCGGTGTTCGCGTGGAAGGGCGAGACGCTCGACGAATACTGGTGGTGCACCGAGCAGGCGCTCATGTGGCCGGACGGCGGCGGCCCGAACATGCTGCTCGACGACGGCGGCGACGCCACGCTGCTCGTGCACAAGGGCGCGGAGTTCGAGAAGGCCGGCCGCGTGCCCGAGTTCGACGCGAAGAGCGACCCCGAGGAATGGGGCGTGATTCTCGATCTGCTCCGGACCGAGCAGCAGAAGCATCCCGGTCGCTGGACGGCGGTCGCCGCCGGCATCAAGGGTGTGACCGAGGAGACGACGACCGGCGTGCACCGTCTTTATGAAATGATGAAAGCCGGCACGCTGCTCTTTCCGGCGATCAACGTGAACGACTCCGTCACGAAATCGAAGTTCGACAACATCTATGGTTGCCGGCACTCGGTGATCGACGGTCTGAATCGCGCGACCGATGTCATGATCGCCGGCAAGCTCGCGGTGGTCTGCGGCTACGGTGAAGTGGGCAAGGGATGCGCGGAGGCACTGCGCGGACAGGGGGCGCGCGTCGTCATCACGGAGATCGATCCGATCTGCGCGCTGCAGGCGTGCATGGCGGGCTACCAGGTGGTGACGCTCGAGGACGTCGTCTCGACCGCGGACATCTTCATCACCGCGACCGGAAACTTCAACATCATCACGGCCGACCACATGTCGCGGATGAAGGACAAGGCGATCGTCGGCAACATCGGCCATTTCGACAACGAGATCGACATGGCCGGTCTCAAGAAGACACCGGGCATTCGTCGCAACAACATCAAGCCGCAGTACGACGAGTGGGCGTTCCCCGACGGCCATTCGGTGATGATTCTGGCCGAGGGACGTTTGATGAACCTGGGCTGCGCAACCGGTCATCCGAGTTTCGTGATGTCGTCCAGCTTCACGAATCAGGTCATGGCGCAGATCGAGCTGTTCGGCAACACGTCAGCGTACGAGCGGAAGGTTTACATTCTGCCCAAGCGTCTCGACGAAAAGGTCGCGCGGCTGCATCTCGACAAGCTGGGCGCTCGGCTGACGACCCTGAAACCCGAGCAGGCCGCGTACATCGGCGTACCGCCGGACGGTCCGTACAAGCCGGAGCATTATCGATATTGAGAGAGGGGAGAGGGGAGAGGGGAGAGGACAGATTCGGAGTCCTCTCTCCTCTATTCTCTGCCCTCTCCGCGGATCTCCTTCCCGATCTTCCCTTCTTTCACCGCGCGCCAGGCACCGGATGACGCGGGAACCACCAGATACGCGCGCTCGAAACGCAGCGGGTTGCTGAAGCCGGACTTGGGGTTGTCGTACTTCTGCGCAAAGACGTACACCTCGACGGTGTCGCCGCTGGCCTTGAACACCGGCGAGAAGCGCAGCACGTAACCGGGAAGCTCCGCCGCGCATCGAGGAGCGCCCACGACTCCGGTCAGCGGCGGCTCGCACGTGCCTTTTACGATGGCGTCGCGGCGCATCGCTGCGGCGATTGCCTCCGGCAGCGTGCCGCCGGAGGCTAATCCGATCGTACGCGGCAGGTACCGCCGGTCGAGCAGCAGCGAGAGCGACGGGTCCGCGACATCGAACGCGGCCTGCGCCGCAGCAGTGTAGACGCCGGCCTGCGCTTTCGTCGCCAGCGAAGCGATCGAGAGCCCGTGGCCGCGGACGATGTCCGATTCATCCTTCGCGCAGCTGACGGTCAGCGGGAGTGCGAGCGCCGCAATGAGCGCGAGGCCTGCCGCGCGGGCGGCATCGAGGTGCATGGTCGTCAAAATAGACACCGACCCTTCGAGCGCGAAGCCCAAAGGGTCGGTGTCATTACTGCGAGTGAGATCTAGTAGGGGCGATATCCGCCCGAACGATCCCGGTCGCGTGAATCGTGGGAATCGCGAGCATCGTCCGCGCGACGATCGCGACGGTCGTCGTGGCGATCACCCTTGTTCCACTTCCCATGGCCCTTGCCGTGCGATTTGCCGTGACCCTGCGGGCAGTTGTAATGCGCGCGACCAGTGCCGTCGACGTGCTCCATGCAACGCTGACCGTCGGGCAGAATCACCTCGCGCGTCGAGGACTGCGGATACGTCGGATAGCTCGGGTACGTTGGGTAGGTCGGATAACCCGGATAGTTCGGATATTGCTGCGGGTATGCCGGGTACTGCGTGCTGGGACTCGGCCGACGCTGCGGGTACACCGTCCCCCTCGGATAGCGGCCGGTCTGCGTGCGCGTATTCGCCGGCACACATTCCCTCTTGATCACCTGCACGGGGCTGCACGTCTGCGTGGTGCTCGTACGTCCAGGAATGGACGTCGTGGGCCGCTGGGCCTGAGCCAGGACCGGCATCGCCACCGCAAACGCTCCGGCGATCGACATCACGTGCAAGCTTCGCATTGAATACTCCTGTGGATGGGTTGCTGCACCAGCCATGAAAAGCAGGGCCAATGCCGCATTTCCAACGGAGCCAAATATTCGTCTAAATCATTGTATAGCACAGTCTTAGGAGAACAGTGACTCCGGTCACTCGGCACGCGGGTGTCTGCCTTGGGATACGAACCCGTCCGCGAATTGGGACGGTCAGTCCAGAGTTCTGCCCGGTCGCCAGAACTGGTAGACGACAATGCCGGCGCCAAGGATCAATACGCCGATGCCGGCACTCCCCGGGTCGTGCGCCACGGTCGTGATCGAAAGCGCCCAGCACGCCAGCACGAAGAAGGCGGTGGTCACGGGGTGGCCCGGCACTTTCACATGCGTCGCGGAGACCGCATCGGCTGACCCATCCTGATGCTCGCCATCCCTTCGGGCGCGAGAACGGAACACGAGCAGCGATGCGCCGGTCAAGCCGAAGAACAGCACGTCGATGGCGACGACGTAATTGAGAATTCTGTCATACGTGCCCGTGAGTGCGATGACCGCGGCCCAGATGCCCTGCAGCACGATCGCGACGACCGGCACCCGCGATCGCGGATCCAGCCACCCCACCGCGCGAAAGAAAACGCCGTCGCGCGCCATGGCGTAGTACACCCTCGGCGCGGTGAGGATGCTCTGACTGAGAAAGCCGACCGTCGACAGCGCGATGCCGAGCGCGATGACGCGCGCGCCACGCTCGCCGAGTGCCCGACGCATGACTTCCGACGCCGGCGTGCTCGTGATCGCCAGTCCATCCGGGCCGAGCGCGCGAAGACAGACGATCGTCACGGCGAGATACACGGCGATGACGCCGGCCACGCCGATCAACAACCCCCGTGGCAGATCGCGGCGCGGATCGCGCATCTCTCCGCTGACGAAGCTGGCGGTCTGCCACCCGCCGTAGGCGAACAGCACCGGCACCATCGCCGCAGCCAGTCCCGACGCGCCGGCCGTCGCATGCGTGACGACCGCAGAAGCGGCGTGCGCGGGAGGCGGCGCTCCATGCAGGAAGATCGCGCCCACCCCGATCAGCATCGCGATCGCGGCGAGCTTGGCGATCATCAGCGCGCTCTGCACGTTGCTGCCCGCGCGCACGCCGGCGCAGTTCACGATGGTCAGCACGCCGAGTGCGACTGCCGCAATCAATCCTTCCGGCGTCTGCATGCCGGACAGCTCGCGCACGTAGCGGCCGAAGATGATCGCGGCGCCAGCCATCCCCCCTGTTTGCACGACGAGCAGCAGCGTCCATCCATATAGAAACGCGACGAGCGGATGGTACGCGTCGCGCAAATACGCGTACTGCCCGCCCACGCGTGGCCGGAGCGCTGCAAGCTCCGCATACACGAACGCCCCGATCAGGGCGATCACGCCACCGAGGATCCACGCACCGAGTATGCGTGCGGGGGTGTGCACCTGTCGTGCGACGACGCTCGGGTTCACGAAGATCCCGGCGCCGATGATGCCGCCCATCACGATCATCGTGGCGTCGAATGGGCCAAGGCGCCTGGCGAAGGTCGGTGGGTTCGACGTGGGTGAATTCACTCGGCGAGGGCCGCGGGAGGGGGCGGAGCGCGTGCCAGATTGGGCCCAACATATCGTGACGCCAGAACGTTGCGAAAGTCTTCAGCTTTGCAGAGCGCTGACGATACTTGATCGCGCAGGGTAGTGCGTTCCTCAGATGTTCACAATCATCCAATCTGGAGACTTACAACAATGAAAGCCGTCTCGCTTGTCGCCGCCGTAGGCGCCATGCTGGTGAGCCACGTTGCGTTCGCGCAGACCGCGACGCAGACCGTGACCTTCCAGGTCGACGCCATCAACGAAGTCAGCGTCTCGACCGCCAATACCTCCCTCGCCATCAATAGCGCCGTTGCCGGTAGCGACCCGGTGTCCGCGACGTCGACCGGACTGACCTGGGCCGTGACCACGAACCAGAGTGGCGCGAAGATCACCGGTATCCTGAGTGCCGACATGCCGAGCGGCCTGACGCTCTCGGTGGCGCTGACCGCGCCGAGTGGTGCGACGGCCGCGAATTCGGGCAACCCGGTCGCGCTGTCGTCTGCCTCGACGGATCTCGTGACGGGCATCTCGACCCTCGCCGCGACGGGCCTGAGCATGCAGTACAAGCTCGACGCGACGGCCGCCGCGGGTGTGGTGGCGTCCGACTCGCGCACGGTGACCTACACGATTACCGGCGGCGCGTGATCCCATGCGACACCGCCAGCGCAGCCTCAGGGCTCGCTGTCTGGTGGTGCTCGTGGTCTGTCTCGGTGTCATCGTCATCGCCCCACGCGAAAGTGATGCGCAATCGTCGAGCTTGAGCGTGTCCGGTTCACCTGCGGCGCTCCAAATTGTGGGCGCCGCAGGCGGCGCCGGTGGGTTACCCGCACCGGCGGTCAACAACGCGACGACGTACACCGTGAAGGTGCAGAACAAGACCGTCAAGAAGATCACGGTGCAGTTGAGCAGCAACATGCCGTCAGGTGTCACCCTCGCGATATCGCTCGCCCCGCCAACCGGCGCGTCGAGCGTTCCCGTGACGTTGAACACCACGGTCACCGACGCAGTCACGAACATCACCAACCGGCAAGCCGCGACGCTTCCGATCACGTACACGCTCAACGCGACGCTCGCCGCGGGCGTGGTCGGGTCGCAGAGTCGTACCGTCACGTTCACCCTGATCGATCTTCCCTAGAGACTTCGATGCGCCGCTCCGCTTCATTCGCCGCTTCATGGCTTGCCGCGATCGTGCTCGCCCTCGGCGTCAGCACGACCGCGGGCGGCCAGGTGTCGGTGCTCAGCAGCACCGTCGAGGAGCACACCGGCGCTCCGGGCGAGAGCTACACCGGGCGCATTGCCGTCTCGAACACGACAGCGGACTCGCAAGCCGTCCGGATCTACCAGACCGATTACCAGTTTCACGCAGACGGTACGTCGAGCTTCGACCAGGCGGGATCCACGGCGCGCTCGAACGCGCGCTGGATTTCGCTGCAATCGGCCCAGGTCGTCGTCGGGCCGCACAGCATCGCATCCGTACCCTACACCGTCGTCATTCCGCGCAGCGATTCGCTCCGCGGCACGTACTGGAGCGTGGTGATGGTCGAGGGCATTGGCGCGCCGGCGAGTCTGCACGCCGTCGCGGATCGACCGCAGGTGGGCATCACCACGGTCATTCGCTATGCCGTGCAGGTGGCGACGCACATCGGTTCGACGGGAACGCGGACGATCCACCTGTCCACGCCGCACGCGACCCAGAAGCCGGACAGCGGCGCCTTTATCGATGCGGACGTGGAGAACACCGGACAGCGTGCCTACCGGCCGCAGCTCTGGATCGAGCTGTATGACGCGCAGGGCAAGCTGCGCGGGAGTGCCAGGCAATCGCGCGGGCTTCTGTACCCGGGCACATCGCTGCACCAGCGCTTCGCGCTCGGCGCGCTTCCGCCGGGAACGTACAAGGCAGTGATCTACGCGGACACCGGCGAAGACTCGGTGTACGCCGCCCAGTACACCGTCGTCTTCTGACGAGCCGACGATGACTCCGAGCGTATTGCTCCGACTCCTCGCCGCCGGTGCGCTGTGCGCACCGGCGGCGCTCGCGTCGGCGCAATCGCCTCTGGCCGTGAACGCGGCGCGTCGCGACACGATCAGCATCGGCACCGGCGGGACGATCACGCTGGTATTCACCGTTCGCAACGCCAGCGCCGATTCGGTCCTCGCGGCCCCGACGCTCGCGGTGCCGAACGGATGGACACCGCTGTTCGGTACGGCGCCGCTCCGCGTCGCGCCACACGACCTCGACACGTGGCTCGTCGGCGTTGCCGCGCCGACGAGCGCACCGGCGGGCTTGTACGTCGTGCGCGTGACGCTCGGAGACGGGACGGCCGCCATTCGGGATTCGGCGTTCGTGCGCGTCGACGAGCGCCGCGCGGTGGTGATCGAGACCGCCGATGGCCCGGCGTTCGTGGCTGCCGGCGACGCCTACAATACAAGATTTCTCGTTCGGAATCGTGGAAACGTTCCCGAGCACGTCCATCTCGCCATTCGCTCCAGCGCGAAGAGCCGGTGCGATCTGAGCACCTGGTCGGTGTTGCTCGCGCCGGGTGCGAGCGCGCCGGTGGTCGCGCGCACGATCACCCGCACCACCGACCGGCGAACGATCGATGACGTCATCGAGCTCGCGACCACGGATAGCGTCGGTCGGGAACCGATGGCGCACGCGTCGGCGCACGTGCTCGTCGTGCCGCGCGGCGGTGCTGGCACGACGAACGCCACCGGACTGCCCGCGCAGATGGCGCTCCGTGCGGCCGGTCCATCCGCCGGTGTGGCGCCGATCGCGCTCTGGGGGTCCGGTCCAATCGCCCCCGGCAGCGGCACGACGGTCGACTTCATGTTCCGCGCACCCGTCGCGCAGCAGTCCATCTTCGGCGAACGCGACGAGTATCACATCGGCATCGAGAACGACCGCTACGCAGCGATGCTCGGCGACGGGTCGTACACATTCTCGAAACTCAGCTCGTCCGGCTTCCCGGGGTTCGGCGGATCGTTCCGGGCGAATGGTGAGGATCTCGACGGCGGCGTGTACCTGCAACACGACCGCTGGACGACGTACGGCGGCACCGAGGCAGGCGCATTCGTCGGCAGCCAGACGGCGGCCGTTCTGTCGGGACAGGCCGTCGTCGTCGGACGCGCGAGCGGCGCACACATCGCATCGTTCACCGGACGCGCGCACCTCGGCACCTCGTCGACCCTGGAAATCGAAACCGCGGCGAGCGACAGCGGGTCCGTCGCGTCGAGCGCGGCGCGAGCCCAGCTCTCCGGGCAATTGCCGAACTTTGCATACGACGTCGGCTTCCTGCACGCCTCGCCGACGTTCGCCGGGCCGGGTCGCGGAAACGACGCGGCGCACGCCGCGATCGGCGTGGACCCGAACGGGCCGATGATGTTTCGTCTGACGGCGAACACGCTCGCCACGAAATCGGCGCCGTCGTCGCTGTACGATCTCTCGCAGCACATGACGAGCGGTGCGCTCGAGGCTGACTACTCGAACGCGCTCGCGCTCATTTACGAGGTCTCGGCGCGTGGACAGTCCGGCAGCACAGCGCTGTTCGCCACTGGGCAGCAGGGCCTTCGCGCTCGCGGCCTGCTGCACGCCGGTGAGTTCAGCATTCGCGGCGAAGCCGCTCGTGACGAGGTGGTTTACGGGGATGGCGCGGTGCGGCCGTTCGAGTCGTTCCGAGTCGAGATCGGCGCAACGCTTCGCAGCGACCGCTTCGTGTCGGTGTATACGGAAGCCTCTCAGGGCGCGTCGATGAGCGCGCTCTCCGCGGGCGGCGTCGTGGCCGGCGGCTCGACACAGCTGAAGCTCACGCCCGCGCTATCGCTGGTGGCCGACGGCTCCGTCACGCTGCCGACGAGCTTCGGCATTACCCGGTACGCGCAGGGCGGCCTGACGCTCTCGCGCGAGCTGCCGCGCGGCGTTCTGCTGTCGTTGCGCGCTCACATGGCACGCTACGGACGCGGCCTCAGCGTACCGGGAATGAATGCCGTGTACCTCGAGCTGCGCACGCCGTTGCAGATTCCGACCGGACCATCGCGCACGCCCGGTCGCGTGGAAGGCCGGGTCGTCGACGCGACGACCGGGCGCGGCATGTCGAATCTGCTCGTGCGACTTGGCGGTCAGTCGGTCATCACGGATGCGAACGGCCGCGTGTCCGTCGTTGGCCTCAAGCCGGGCCATTATGGCTTGAGCCTCGAGAGCGCGGACAAGGCGTCGCCTGGTGTGCTCGTCGGCGATGCGAGCGTCGACGTCCTCGGCGACGTCTACAAGCCGGTGAAATTCGCCGTCGCACTGGCCAAGGGCGGACGCATTACCGCAACGATTCGCACGATGGCATTCGCCAGCGGCGCGCCAACGGCGCCGAACGACTCGCTGGTCGATGGCGGCGGACTTGCGAATGCAATCGTCGCGATCGAGAGTGGCCGCGATACGATCTTCCAGACGACGGACGCCGATGGGCATGTCGACTTCGGTGAGGTGGCGCCGGGCCACTGGACCGTGCGCGTGGTGAGCGCGGACCTCGCCGAGTTCCACGTCATCGAGAAGGATCACGTCGAGATCGACCTGGCCTCGGGCGATCGGAACGACGTGCGGTTCCGCGTCGTGCCAAAGCGCCGCACGATCCGCATCATGCCGACCGACGGCGCACCCGTCATCAAGTCGGACGACAGCGCCGCATCGCACGCGGGACACGCCGGCGGCGCTGCGCCGGCGACGCCGCGCTCACGCACCGGCGCGCGCGGCACCTCGAGCTCAATCCGCTCGTAACGCCACGACGGGATCGACTCGAGTGGCGCGCCGCGCGGGCAACAGGGTAGCGGCCACCGCGGCGATTCCGATCGCGAACGCCGCCGCCGCGAGCGTCGCCGGGTCGTGCGCTCCGACGCCATACAACAATCCTGAAATGAATCGCCCGAGCAGAAGCGCGGCGCCCACACCGGCGACCACGCCGGCGCCGGCGATCCACACGCCCTGTCGAACGACCAGCGAAACGACGCTGCGCGACGACGCGCCGAGCGCCATCCGAATTCCCATTTCGCGAGTGCGCTGGGCGACGGAATAATCGATTACCCCGTAGACGCCGATCAGCGCGAGCACGAGCGTCACGAGCGCGAAGACGCCGATGAGCATCAGTGGAAATCGGCGCATGAACACCGACGGAGATTGCTCGAGCAGATCGTCCATCGACGCGGGCCGGATGATCGTCGCCTGTGGATCGACCGCACGAACCGCGTTCCGCAGCATCGGAATCATCGCGTCGGGATCGCCGTGCACGCGAACCGCGACGTGCATCGACGTCTGGGGCGACCAGGCGAACGGAAAGTACAGCGTCGGCGGAATGCGTTCCTCGAGCTTTCCGATCGGTACGTCGCCGACCACGCCGACGATGCGCACCGGCGTGTCGCCGACGCCGGTGATGAGGTGCCCGATCGGATCCACGCCGGGAAACTCGGCGGCGGCAAGCGCGTGGTTGATTACCGCGACCGGCGCGGCCGACTGATCATCGCCGCTCGTGAACGTGCGGCCCTCGAGGACGCGAATGCCGAGCGCGCTGAAGTACTCGGGATTGACTGTGCGATAGCTGGCATTCGGCGCCTGTCCCGGCAGCGGCTCCGGACGACCCGCAATCATGTAGCTGAGCGTGTTGCCCACGTCCAGCGGCAACTTGGTCGCCAGGCCCACCGCCTGAACGGTGCTCGCCTGGTGCAGCTCGGCGGTCAACCGCTGGTAGAACGCCACGATCGACTGCGGCGACGTGTACTGCGCGTCCGGCAGCATCACGCGCGCCGTGATGAGATGATCGGAGCGGAAGCCCGGCTCGATGGCCATGAGCTTGATGAGACTTCTCGCAAACAACGCCGCTCCGCAGACGAGCGTGACCGTGAGCGCGATCTCCGCCGCCACCAGCCAGTCGCGCAATGCTCGGCCGGCGCGAGACGCGCCGCGGCCGCCGTCGCGAACGAGGCCGTATGCGCCGGACCGCGTGGCGCGCATCGCCGGCAGCGCGCCGAACACCAGCGCCGCGACGATCGACAGCAGCATTCCATATAGAATCACGCGGCCATCCACAGTCGCCGCCGACAGGCCTGGAATCGTGCTGAGTCGCGCCGGCGGCATGCTCCGTAGGAGCTCGTTCAACGCCAGCCGCGCGACAAGCAGGCCGGCAATGCCGCCGACGATCCCGAGGACCACGCTCTCCGTCATGAACTGGCGCATCAGACGCGTGCGTCCGGCGCCGAGCGCCGCGCGCACCGCGATCTCCCGCGCGCGGTCGGTGCCGCGCATGAGCAGCAGATTGGCGACATTCACGCAGGCGACGAGCAGCATCACCGCCACCGCACCATAGAGCAACAGCACGAGCGGCCGCACCGACCCCACGAGCTCGTCGCGCAACGGAATGACCTCGGCGTCGCGTGTCGCATTGCTCGCCGGGTATTCGCGCGCGAGATCGCCCATGATCGACGACATGTCGCGCCGCGCCTGGTCGACCGTCACGCCGCTCTTCAAGCGGCCCACCACGTTCAGCCAGTGATTGCCGCGCTGCTCGCGCACCGCGGTGCCGCGATCGATCGGTCGCCAGACATCCGACGACGCATCACGAAAGTGGAAATCGGGCGGCAGCACGCCGACGATCGTCGCCGCCGCTCCGTCCAGCATTACGCGCTTGCCGGCAATCGCCGGATCGCGGCCGAACTGACGCTCCCACAACCCGCTGGTGATCATGATCACGGGCGGTGCGCCGGCGTCATCCTCGCCCGCGATGAAGGTGCGACCAACGATTGGACGCACCCCGAGCACGTTGAAGAAATTCCACGTGACCTTGGTGCCGTTCACCGCGACCGGCGCATCGGCGCCGACGAGAAAGCGCGCGTTCTGGTATCCGCCAAGATCGCTGAACACGCGGTTGCGCTCGCGCCACGTGAGGTAATCCGGATACGACGCCTCCGATCTGCCGTCGACCGTATGGCTGGAGAACTCCCACATGTGCACCAGGCGATCCGGATTCGCGAACGGCAGCTGTCGGAGCAGCACCGCATCCACGACGCTGAAGATGGCGGCGTTCGCGCCGATCCCCAACGCGAGCGTGAGAAGAATGGTGAGCGAGAAGCCGGGGCGAGCCCGCAATCCGCGCAGCGCAAAGCGCACGTCCTGCCCCAGCGACGACATCCACTCGCGCACCGCGAGGCGTCCCAGCCGGCGCCGGTCGATGGTGACGAGCTCGACGCGCGCTTCGCCGACGTCGCCGAACTCCCGGCTGGCGATCCGCTCCGCCTCGGCGGGATCGCAGCCGCCTCTGACGAGATCGTCGATGCGAGTCTCCAGATGAAACCGCATCTCGTCATCGATCTCGCGCTGCACGGTGCGGCGGGTCGGCGCGAGGCGAAAGAGTCGGCGTGGCCGGCGTGGATTGTTCATGAGGATCGCCTCACGTGGTGCGAAGAATCTTGAACACGGCGTTCGCGTAGGCTGTCCAGTCGGATGCCTTCTGCCTGAGGTGCCGGCGCCCTGCCGGCGTCAGCTCGTAGTACTTCGCCTTGCGATTGTTCTCCGAGAGTCCCCATTCCGACTGCACCCACCCGCGTTCCTCCAGCCGATGCAGCGAGACGTACAGCGCACGATCCTCGACGAGCAGCGTGCCCTCGCTCGTATCGCGAATCCAGCGAGCGACGGCATAGCCATGACGCGGTCCCCACGACAACGTCTTGAGGACCAGCGTATCGAGTGTGCCTTGCAGCAGATCGAGCTCGGACGAGGCCATGCCCATTCCCCGGAAGTGTTCCGGGAAGCACGATGCGTCACGGCGCGGCTTCCGTCAAGACCATCCTCGACCGAACCCTTTCTTCGATCGCTGCATCTAACCCGCATCACGTGACCAGACCAGTCGTTGCACTTCATGCAGCCTACCGGGTGAGCGAACCCGACCTCATCGCTCGGGTCGTTGCCGGGGACCGGATCGCCGCGCGCGAGCTGTACGACGCGCACGCGCCCCGGGTCTTTCGGCTCGCCTTTCGGTTGACTGGAGACGCGGCGCTGGCTCGGGAGTTCACACAGGACACCTTCGTGCGAGCGTTCGCTCAGCTCGCGCGGTTTCGCGGCGACTCGGCGCTGTCCACCTGGCTGCATCGGATCACAGTCACCGTCGTGGCGAATGCGATGCGCAAGGTGAAGCGGTTCAGGGATCGGGAGACGGACCTCGAGGACGTCTCGCTCGAGCACCACGACACCGCCGCGGCGGATCCCGTGTTGCGCGACCGGCTACATCGGGCAATCGACGAGCTGCCGGCGATCTACCGGACGACGATCATCATGCACGACATCGAGGGCTACACCCACACCGAGATCGCGGAAGTGCTCGGCGTGGCAGCGGGAACCTGCAAGAGTCGCCTGTCGCAAGCGCGCGCACAGCTTCGCGCCGCGCTGGCCGATCTGGCACCGGAGCATGACACATGACGGACGAACGATTCGACGAATTGATGCGCGATGCGGCGCAGACGTATCACCGGCCGCCGAGCGCGCCGCTGGACGAGATGTGGATGGAGATTGAACAGCGGTGGAACGATGGGACGGTGGAACGGTCGAACGGCGGAAGGCGGACCCGATGGAATGCGATCAAGCCGTGGATGGCGCTGGCGGCGACACTCGTGATCGGCGCGGCGATCGGTCGCGCGTCGACGCGGAGCGTGAGCTCGTTCGGCGTGCGGAAGTTGCCAGCCCGGGTTGCGACCACCGCGTCGCCGAGTCCGCGACTCGACAGCGCGCTGTCCAGCCCATATGAGGCCGAGACCTCGAAGTATCTCGGACAAACGACGGCGCTGCTCATCGCGCTGCCGTCGGAAGTGAAGGCCGGACGAGCCGACGACCAGTTCCTGGCGCGCGCCGGCGATCTGCTCACCACCACGCGTCTGTTGCTCGATTCGCCCGCCGCGAACGACCAGTCGATGCGCGCACTGTTCGAGGATCTCGAGCTCGTGCTCGCGCAGGTCGTTCGGCTGCAGAACAACCATAGTCGCACCGAGTTGGACCTCGTCAATCAGGCGCTGGAGCAGCACGACGTCATTCCGCGGCTGCGTACGGCGGCCGCCGACCTTTCTGCGGATTAGGAGAGAGCAATGAATCGAAATGCAGTCGCCATGCTCGTGATGACGACGGCGGCACTCGCCGGCGTCGCGGCGCCGGCGGTGGCGCAGGACACGACCCGGCGCGCGATGCGAGCCGACATACGGCGCGCCGCCGAGGATGCGCGAGCGGCGGCGCGTGACGCCGCTCGCATCGACGTGGGACAGCTGCGGGATCAGGCTCGCGACGCCCTCGATGCGGCCCGGCTGGAAATTCCGATGACGCTCGACGCCGCCCGCATCGCCACGAATGTCGATGTGGACGCGGCCATGGCCGACGCACGCGTCGCACTCGATCGGGTTCAGCTCGAGCTGCCGTCGACCTCGCTGGCGCTGGCCTCGGTGGGCGACGTGTTGCGTGAAAACCTCGATGTGAACATCCCTGCACTCACGTTCGGCGGCATCGACGATGGCCTGCCGGCGGCGCGGCCCCGTCCGTCGTGGGCGCAGGACGATCCGGCCGATTCGATCTGGCGCGTCGCGCGGCAGACGTTCAATCGCGGCGACTATCGCCGGGCCTCCGAGCTGTTTTCAGAGATCTATCAAAAATATCCGAAGTCGGCCTACGGCGACGACGCGCATTACTACCAGGCCTACGCGCTCTATCGCCTGGGCTCGACCGATGACCTGAAGGCCGCCGCCAACGTCCTCGAGCCGATCGTGACGCGAGCCGCCACATCGTCCGGGCGACGGAACGGGGACATCGACGTGACGGCTCTGTACGCGCGAATCAACGGCGCCCTCGCCATGCGGGGCGACCGCGACGCCGCCGCGCGTGTCGAGAAGGCGGCGACCCAGGCAGGCGGCGCGCGCTGCGATCAGGAAGCCGCCGCCGTGCAGGTGGAAGCGCTGAACGCGCTCAGCCAGATGGATCCGCAAACCGCGGTGCCGCTGCTGAAGCGCGTGCTCGATCGCAAGGACGATTGTTCCGTCACGTTGCGGCGCAACGCGGTGTTCATGCTGGGCCGGCGCGCGGACACGGAGTCGGCGGCGCTCCTGATCGCCACGGCGAAGTCGGATCCGAGCCCCACCGTTCGGGTAGAGGCAATCAACTGGCTGCCGCGGCTGCCAGGCGACGCGGGTCTGTCGACGCTCGAGGATCTGCTGCGCACGGAACAGGACGAGCGGATTCAGAGCGCCGTCGTGCACGCGCTGGTGACGAGCGACAATCAGAAGGCGCACCAGAGCATGCGCGCACTGATCGAGCGCAAGGACGCGCCGCTCGCGCTGCGTGTCGAGGCGATCAACAGCTTCGGCGGCGAGCACGCCACCGCCGACGACGCCGCGTACCTCCGGAATCTCTACGTCAAGGCGGACAACGACCGTCTCAAGGAAGCGATCATCGGTGCCGTGTCGCGCATCGACAGCCCGGGCAACGACCAGTGGGTGCTCGGCATCGCGCGCGATCAGAACGAGTCGAGCGAGATGCGCGCCGCGGCCGTCGCGCGGCTGTATCGCTCGAACGTCTCGATCGCCGATCTCTCCAAGCTCTACGACGCCGCCGGTTCGGAGCAGATGCGTCTGCAGATCATCGGCGTTCTGGCGCGCCGGAAGGAATCCGAAGCGGCGGACAAGCTGATCGACATCGTTCGGAATGGCACCGACTATCGCTTGCGCACGACGGCCATCAACGCGCTCACGCGCCGCAATGACCCGCGCACGCAACAACTGCTCGTCGACCTTCTCGACAACAAGAAGCAACCATGACTTTTACACTCCGCGTTGCCATCGTCGCCGGACTTACGTTCACGGCGCAATCCGCCGCCGGCTCGCAGTCGCTCGCCGACCGCGTCAGCGGCGCTCCAGACGGTCCCGTCGCGTTCAACTTCGCCGCGCGATCAGGAGTGTGCGGCAATGGGCGCACGTTCATTCAGACTGGCCCGAACAGCTTCAGTGGAACGTTCTACGGCAGCATCGATGAGACGATGCGCACCGAGCCGTGCGTCGGCGGGCCGGTGCGCGTCGTGATCGACCGGGCGGGCCGCATTCCACTCTCGATCCGCACCTTCGTCGGCCCCGTCGACACGACGATGCACGGTGTCGCGGACCTCGGCCGAGTGAGCGTCGCGCAGGCAACCAGCTATCTGCTGTCGCTCGCCAACAGCGTGGACGGCCGCGCCGGGCGCGATGCGATCTTTCCGGCGACGCTTGCCGACAGCGTCGACCTCTCGAACGGGTTGATCGGCATCGCGCGCAACACCGCGCTGCCGCGCGAAACGCGCCGGTCGGCGCTTGCGTCGCTCGGCCGGTCCACCGATGGGCGGGCGACGATTCCCTCTGCCATCACGGAGCCGATTCTCGCGATCGCGCGCGACGACACGGACAACCAGTCCGTTCGCGAGCAGGCGCTCTCGGTGCTGTCGCGTCTCGAGCACGGGGCGGGCATTCCGCCGCTCATGCAGCTGGCGCAGCAGACGAACAACCGCTGGCTCCAGCGCGAATCCATGGCGGTCCTCGCGCGCTCCGGCGATCCGAGAGCCCGAGAATTCCTCCGCACGGCGGTCCGTCGGACCGATCTGCCCGACGACGTGCTGGTCGTGGCGCTCCGGGCACTCGGCCAGGACTATGCGACCGGCGAGGATGCAGCGTTGCTGCGCAGCGTGTATGGCTCGCTCACGACGGACCGCGCCCGAGACGCCGCAATGTCCGCCGCCGCGACCATCGGCGGAGCGGCAAACACGCGGTGGCTGCTGGGACTGGCCCAGGATGCGAATCAGCCGCTGCAGACCCGGCGCCGCGCACTGGATGCCGCCAGCCGTTCCGGTGCATCGATCACCGATCTGGTGAAGCTCTACGACACGACGACGGATCCGTCGATGAAGGAGGCGCTCGTTGGACTGTACGTCCGCAACGGCGAGCCGCCGGCGATCGACGAGCTGCTCAAGATCATCAAGGCCGAGGAGAACCCGGCCGTCCGGCGCCGAGCGATCTCGCAGCTATCGAGGTCGGACGACCCGCGTATCAAGCAGGCGCTCCAGGAGATAGTGTCGAGGTGATCGAGAGGGGAGAGCGGAGAGAGGAGAGGGGAGAGGGGCTATCGCGCTGAGAGCGGTCCCGGTGCAATCTTCAGCACCTGCTCGGCCCTCTCCGCTCTCCCCTCTCCTCTCTCCCTCTCAGCCAATGTCCTCCACCGCTGCGCCCGCCCCCGCCGCTGCGTCGAGCGGCTCGTTCTGGGAAAGCATCATCGACATTTTCTATCAGCCGTCGGAGGTCTTTCGCCGCCGGCTGAACACGAGCGTGTGGCCGCCGATGTTGTTCGACGCGATCGCCATCGGCCTCATCGTGTTCGCGACATTCAACACGCTGCAGCCCGTGTTCGACGCGGAATTCGCCCGTCAGGCCGCAAAGTCGATGGCGAAGAATCCGCAAATGACGCAGGAGCTGATGGACAAGTCGCGGACACTGGGGGAAGCATTCACGAAATGGTTCGCCGGTCCGGGCACGTTGATCGCCGTATTCATCCTCGGCATCGTCGCGTGGCTGCTGGGACAACTGGTCGGCGCGAAGCAGACCTTCCACGCGGCAATGCTGGTCACCGCATACGCCTATGTCCCGCGGGTGCTCGGCGCGCTGGTCAACGGCGTCGAGGGTTTGCTCATGGATCCGGCCAAGCTCACGTCGGCGCAGAGCATCTCGATCAGCGCCGCGCGTTTTCTCGATCCGGACAAGTCCAATCCGCTGCTGGTCGCACTGCTCACGCGCGTCGACCTTTTCACGATCTGGGTCACGGTCCTGCTGGCGATCGGTCTGTACGTGACGGGCCGCGTCACCAAGGGGCGAGCCGTCGTATTCGGCTTCCTGATCTGGGTCGTCGGCAGCTTGCCGGTGCTCTGGAAGGGCTACACCGCCATGTGAGACGGGTCGGTGGCGAGCAGGCGCTCGGAGTACCGGCGCTTGAATTCCTCCACCACGTCGTCGGCGAACAGGTCGTCGGCGATCGCCGCGATCTCCTCGGCGTCGCGCCAGGCGGCGAGAAGCGTGTCGAGCTCACCCGCCAGCGCGCGGCGTTCGACGTCTTCATTCGCCGCCATCTCGAGTGCCAGCCGGTCGACCGCCGGTACTCGATAGAGGGGCGTCTGTTCGTCACTGCCCGTGCCACCTCGTCCCCAGAAGGAACGGCTGGCCAGCTGTAACGCGAGCCGTTCGGAGAACGACGCTCGTTGCTGATGCGGCTGCTCGACGGCGTCGGGGTAGCGGCCCCACGACGTGCGCATCGCCAGCGAGACGACGCGCGTGAAGAAGCCCTCGTCATCGCCGGCTTCGTCGAGCTTGGCGATGGCATGCATCACTTCGGCGTTCGTCGCCGCGCCGATGTTGAGCGTCGCGAGCAGCTTGCCCGAGGCGCGCAGCGCGGGTGCCTCCACGAGTGTTGACGTGCCGGTGTCGTGCGCAAGTTGCAATCGCCACGGCGCATCGCGCTCCGGGCGGACGAGCTGTGCGGCGCCCAGATGGCGATACCGGACGACGAGCTGGTTGCCGGCATCGTCCTGCGTGCGCAGCAGCACTCCCCGTCGACGCTGAAGCGTCTGCATGCGCAGCACGACATCATCGCTCAAGCCGATGGCGATGGCGTAGCTGGCCAGCGCGGACGCCGCCCCGCGCGCGACTAGTTGCATGCCGCGCCTGACGAGCGGCTTCTGATCGTCGTCCGCTCGAGCGATGCGCGCGAGTCGAGCGCCGTAGCGCCACGACGCGATTTCCGGGAGCAGCGCCGGGCCGATGCGCACCAGCTCGAACACGCCGCGGAATTGAGCCAGCCCGATGTTGTCAGTGGACATCCGCAAACGGGTGCCGCGAAACAGGCGCTCGGCCTGGTCAATCGCCTCCCAGCGTTCCTCGAGCGGCGTCAGGTTCCACCGCGCGCAACGGGGACAGATCACCCACAGGCGGCCCTTCCGCGCGTCGAACGCCAACCGTCGCCCGACCGGAAAGGCCGGGAGAAAGTGATTGGCGCCGAGGTCCGCGTGGCAGAAGAGGCAGGCGGTGAACATGGTGGAACGGTGGAACGGTGGAACGGTGGAACGGTGGAACGGTGGAACGGTGGAACGGTGGAACGGTGGAAC